>JABAHO010000349.1_pt1 | contig 82393 bp, 73 predicted proteins | sample 7062071 | NCBI WGS metagenome assembly JABAHO01 (sample SAMN14534356, study PRJNA622989) | marine sediment metagenome | biome: marine biome [ENVO:00000428]; feature: marine pelagic biome [ENVO:01000023]; material: deep marine sediment [ENVO:00002113] | place: India: Gulf of Kutch | collected...
GCTGACCACCAGCAGGTTGTCCGGCGGCGGGTTGCCCGCGTAGTCGCGCAGGGCGCGCGCACCCGCATCGCCCGGCTTGCCGCTCGCCAGGCGCAGGTCGATGAGGCGCCGATCGCCGAACAGCGACAGGCTGTCGGCGTGCTGCCTGAGCGTGCCCCAGTCGAAGCCGGTCTCCACGTTGAGCACCACGCGCTCGATGAAGCCGGCCCTGGCGGCGGCGGCCCGGATCGCGTCCCTGGCCTCCTGAACCTGCAGCGGCTCGTCCCCGCCGAGCACGTAAACGGGCGCCAGCGTGCCCTCGAGATGCCCGGGCAGCTGGTCGACGCGCAGACGCATGCCGCTGCCCGGCGCGCTAGGCCCCGAGGGCCGCCTGGGTCATTCGCACGATGGTCTCGGCCGCGTCCCGGCGCATGTCCGCCTGCAGTGCCTCGACGTTCTGGTTCGCGCCGATGACGGCGGTCTCATCGAACACGTATCGGCGGCGAACGACCACGTGCTCCGGCGGAATCAGCAGGGTGCCGTCCTTCATGCGCACGGAGAAATCCAGCGTGTACAGGAGCTCGAACTCGCGTCCCTTGCCGGTGCTCGCATCCACGGAGAGAACCCGCTCCTCGTAGGCCTGGGAGCGCACCTTGATGACCGCATCCGCGTCGCTGCTGGCATCGGCAAGCGATGCACCGCCGCTTTGCAGGAAGATGCCGACGGCGTCGACGACCTCCAGCGGCGCGTCGACGTAGACCTGGCGGAAATCCTCGGGCAGGGAGACGCTGCCGCGCGGGCGAAAGCCGCAGGCGGAGAGCAGCGCCGCAGCGAGCACGGCGATCACGGCGTATCGCCAGGTGGCCGCGGTGCCCGGTAGCGACGTCATACGACGATGTTCACGAGCTTGCCGGGCACGACGATGACTTTTTTCACGCCGTCGCCGACGAAGCGCGCGACATTGGCATTGGCGAGCGCCTGCTCCTCGATGGTGCTCTTGTCGGCATTCTGATCGACGCAGATCTCGGCGCGCTTTCTGCCGTTGACTTGAACCACCAGCTCGATGGTTTCGCGCGTGAGCGCCTGCGGATCGTGCTCCGGCCAGGGCGCGTCCATCAGCGCCTCCGGGTGGCCGAGCGCCTCCCACAGCGCGTGACAGGCGTGCGGCACGATGGGTGCCAGCACCTGCACGATGACCTCCAGGCACTCCTGCACGACACCGCGGCCCTCGGCAGAGTCGTCGTCGAAATCGCCGAGCGCGTTGACGAGCTCCATGGTGGCCGCGATGGCGGTGTTGAACTTGTAACGACGCCCGATGTCGTCGCTGGCCTTGGCGATGGTGGCGTGGGTGCGCCGCCGCAGCTCCCGCTGGGCGGGGTTGAGATTCGATGCATCGGCGATCGCCGCCGGGCCGCCGCGGGTGTGCGCGTAGACGAGCTTCCACAGCTTTTTCAGGAAGCGGAACGCGCCCTCCACGGCGGAATCGGACCATTCCAGCGTCTGCTCCGGCGGTGAGCTGAACATCATGTACAGGCGCACGGTGTCGGCGCCGTACTTCTCGATGAGCGCTTCCGGATCGACGGTGTTGCCCTTTGACTTGGACATCTTGGCACCGTCTTTGAGCACCATGCCCTGGGTGAGCAGATTGCTGAAAGGCTCGTCGCCGGGCAGCAGGCCCTCGTCGCGCATCAATCGCTGGAAAAAGCGCGAGTAGAGCAGATGCAGGATGGCGTGCTCGATGCCGCCCATGTACTGGTCCACCGGCATCCAGTAGGCGGCGCGCTCGTCGAGCATGGCCGTGTCGCAGTCGGGGCTGGCGAAGCGCGCGAAGTACCAGGACGATTCGACGAACGTGTCCAGGGTATCCGTCTCGCGTCTGGCCGGTCCGCCGCACGCCGGGCAGGTGGTCTGGTAGAACTCCGGGAGCTGGCTGAGCGGCGGCACCACCCCTTCGACCTGCACCTCGGGAAGACGCACGGGCAGATCCGCGTCGGGCACCGCCAGCGCGCCGCAGGCGTCGCAGTTGACGACGGGAACCGGGCAGCCCCAGTAGCGCTGCCGCGACACGCCCCAGTCGCGCAGGCGGTAGTTGACGGTGCGCTTGCCGAGCCCGCGCTGCTCGAGCCAGTCGGCGATGGCGTCGAAGGCGCTGGCGAAATCGCGGCCGTCGAACTCACCCGAGTTGACCAGCACGCCTTTCTCCACCCAGGCCTCGGCCTCGATGTCGATCCCGGTGCCGTCCTCCGGCGCCACCACCTGAACGATGGGCAGTCCGTAGTTCCTCGCGAACTCGTGATCGCGCACGTCGTGGCCGGGCACCGACATGATGGCGCCGGTGCCGTAGCTCATGAGCACGAAGTTGGCGACCCACACCGGCAGGCGATCGCCGGTGATCGGGTGAAGCGCATCGCAGCCGAGCGGCATGCCGCGCTTCTCCATGGTCTCGATGGCCGCTTCCGAGGTCTCGATGCGCAGGCTCTCCTCGATGAATGCGGCCACCGCGGGGTCCTTGTCCGCCGCGGCGCGGGCCAGGGGGTGGCCCGGGGCGACCGCCATGTAGGTCGCGCCCAACAGGGTATCGGGACGCGTCGTGTAGACCCTCAGGGGCTCGCCGCCGTCGGCCAGGGGAAAGTCGATCTCCACGCCCTCGGAGCGCCCGATCCAGTTGCGCTGCATGGTGCGCACCGCGTCCGGCCAGCCGTCGAGATCGTCGATGGCCGCGAGCAGATCCTCGGCGAAGGCGGTGATCTTGAGAAACCACTGGGGGATCTCGCGGCGCTCGACCACGGCGCCGGAGCGCCAGCCGCGCCCGTCGATGACCTGCTCGTTGGCGAGCACCGTCTGGTCCACCGGATCCCAGTTGACCTCCGCGAGCTTCTTGTAGAGCAGCCCCTTTTTGAACAGGCGCGTGAACAGCCACTGCTCCCATCGGTAATAGTCCGGATCGCAGGTGGCGAGCTCGCGGTCCCAGTCGTAGGCGAAGCCGAGGCGCTTGAGCTGGCCGCGCATGTAGTCGATGTTCTCGTAGGTCCAGCGCGCCGGCGGCACGTTGTTCTGCATGGCGGCGTTCTCCGCCGGCAGGCCGAAGGCGTCCCAGCCCATGGGCTGCAGGACGTTCTTGCCGCGCATGCGCTGGTAGCGGCTGATGACGTCGCCGATGGTGTAGTTGCGCACGTGGCCCATGTGCAGGCGCCCGCTCGGGTAGGGAAACATCGACAGGCAGTAGAACTTCTCCTTGGCCGGATCCTCCACGACCCGAAAGGCACCCGTCGCCTCCCAGTGGCGCTGCACGCGGGTCTCGACCTGCTCGGGAAAATAGCGCTCCTGCATCGGTTCTCTGTCACCGCCGTCGAATCGCCGAAGAATACAGGCTCGTGCGGGGCAGGGACAGTTCAGGCGTCGTCGTGACCGGTGGCGTAGGCGTAATCGAAGGAGTCGGCGTGAAAACGGGCCGGGTCGAGGCCGCGCGCGGCGAACTGCTCGCGCCCCGCCTCGACCATCACCGGAGGGCCGCTCGCGTACACGCTGAAAGGCGAGAGATCCGCGAAGTCCTCGAGCACCGCCTGGTGGACGAAACCGGTGCGACCGGGCCAGGCGTCGTCGGCGAGCGGCTCGGAGAGCACCGGCACGTACTCGATGCGTTCGTGCTGCGCCGCCCAGGCGCTGGCCGTGTCGTGCATGTACAGGTCGCGCCGCGCACGCACGCCCCAGTAGAGATGGATATTGTCCGCGAAGCCTGTCGCCAGCGCGCCCTCGACGATGGCCTTGATGGGCGCGAATCCGGTGCCCCCTGCCATGAGGATGATCGGGCCGCGGATCTTGCGGCGCAGGTAGAAGCTGCCGAGCGGTCCGCGCAGCCGCAGCAGCGCCCGCTCCTCGAGGTGGTGGGCGACGTACTCCGAGAACGCCCCGCCCGGCACGTGACGGATCTGCAGCTCCAGGCGGTCGTCCTCGCGCGGCGCGCTGGCGATGGAGAAGGCGCGCCGCCGGCCGTCGCGCAGCAGCACGTCCACGTACTGGCCGGGAAGGTAGCGCAGGCGCTCGGAGGCCGGCAGCATCAGCTCGAGACCGATGACGTCGTGGGCGAGCGCGCGCTTGCGCGCTACGCGACACGGCAGGTTGCGCACGACGATGTTCTCGGAGGGGTCGAATTCCTCGACCTCGATGCGCAGATCGCCGACGGCACGCGCCATGCACAGCAGCGCGAAGCCCTGGGCCACGTCAAGGGCTGACAGGGCCTTCGGCACCCCGTCCGGGTAACGCACCTCGCCCTCGAGCACGCGGCCCTTGCACGATCGGCAGGCGCCGTTGCGGCAGCCGTAGGGAAGCGCGAAGCCGTGGCGGAGCGCCGCGTCGAGCACGCTCTCGTCGGGGCTCGCGTGCAGCTCGTGGCCGCTCGGCTCGATGTGGATGTGGTGAGTCAGAGAGACGTCTACGCCGCGGGCCGGCTGCTTCTGCTGCCGAGCCAGTCGATCAGCGGCTGCCACATCTCGACGTCATGGGTGGTCTTCGAGGGCGCGATCTCCCAGATGCCGAGACCGCGGTCGGCGGCGTGCGAGTAATTGATGCTGTTGCGCAGGCAGGCTATGAATGGCAGCGCGCGTCCGCCCGGCAGCTTGACCGATTCGAGAAACTCCTCGATCTCGAAATGTCCGGGGGAGTTCTCGCGGATGCGGTTGGCAACCGTGGCAACGCGCACCTTTCGGTTGAGCACGCGGCCGAGATCGGTGATTTCGTCGATGAACCGCCAGGCCGCGTTCAAATCGATGGCCGATGGAATGACCGGGATGATGCAGGTCTGGGCGCGGCTCAGCAGCTCCGTCACGGGGCGGCCATGGGTCGCCGCCGGGGCGTCGAGAATCACGACCTCGGTGCCGCGCGGCACCCGGGCGCCTTTCTGCAGACCTTCGACGCCGGTGATCTTCGGGCGGTCTTCCGGCCGGCTCTCCAGCCAGTCGAGGGCGCAGTACTGGGGGTCGTAGTCAACGAGCGCCACCTCGCGGCCCTGTAGCGCGTAGTAAGAGGCGAGATTGATGGAGATGGTGGTCTTTCCCGACCCGCCTTTGGCATTCATCACCAGGATCGAACGCATGACTCGTCCTCGGGCATCATCAGCGAAAAAGTATAGCAGGCCGTGCAACCCCCCTTCCGAGGGCTGCGTGCTCAGCGTGGGCGAAACGCGCGCACCGCGCGCCTGAACTCGCTCACGCGCGCGTCGCTGTCGGCATAACGCAGCGCCACGTACATGCCGGTGATGCGCTCGACCGCGGATCGGAGCTGCGGCCGATGGGCCGTGACCCTGGCGGCGAAAGCCAGTGGACCCTCGCTGGCGCGGCGGGCGACGCCCGCCCGTGCGAGCTTTCGGCAGAAGCGGCGATAGATGCGCAGAGCCGGGTCCACCGGCGCCGGACGCCGACGCGCCAGCCCCAGGGCGAGCAGCGCGAGCAGCCCGCCGATGCCGGCGAGCATGCCCGTCACCAGGCCCCGCACGTCGGCGGAATCGACGCCGAACATGCCCAGCAGCTGCCGTTGGCGGCGTGGACCGTAGCCGAGCACCCACTCGTTCCAGCCGGTCTTGACGGCATCGATGCCCAGGCGCAGGCGCCGCCAGGTCTGCCACAGGCGTCCGCGGGAGGGCAGCTCCAGGCCCGCCGGTCCGAGGGTCGGCGGGATCGCGGCGTCCATGCCGAGCTCGATGCGGTTGGGCGACACGGCGCCGGTGGGATCGACGCGCACCCAGCCGCGCTCGCCGAGCCACACCTCGACCCAGGCGTGGGCGTCGCGCTGGCGCACGATCAGATAGTCACCGAGGGGATTCAGCTCACCGCCCTGGTAGCCGGTAACGATGCGCGCCGGGATACCGGCGGCGCGCATGAGCACCGCGAAGCCGGAGGCGTAGTGCTCGCAGAATCCGCTGCGTGTCTCGAACAGGAACTCGTCGACGGTGTCGTTCTCGAGCAGCGGCGGCGTCAGCGTGTAGACGAACGGCTGCTCGCGGAAATACGCGAGGGCGCGCGAAACCAGGGCGCCGGCGTCCTCGCCGTGCGCCTCGCGCCAGCTGTCGGCGAGCGCGCGCGCCCTCGGATGCACCCCGGCGGGCAGCGCGAGCGCCGCGCTCTGCTCGTCGATGGAGACTCGCGTCAGCCGCGCCTCGGGAAAGGAGCGCACCTCGTAGCGTTGCCGCGTGCGCACCGGCTTGGGCGTGCGCAGCTGAAAATCCTGGGTCATCTGCGCGCCGCGCGGGATGGTGGTGGGCACCTCCAGGGCGAACAGTCGCGACTGCTGATGCGGCTCCAGGGTGATGGTGTAGTCAACGGGTTCGCCGTGCAGCTCCACGTACTGGGCGCGCCAGCTGCGCGTCGGATTGCCGCTCGTCCACTCGCGCCCGTCGGTGTGCCACATGACCGGGCCGCGCCAGTAGAGCTGGCTCGGCGGCGGCGCCTCGCCCCGGAACGTGACCCGGAACGCGACCGCGTCCGAGAGCGACAGTCGGCTGATGAGGCCGGGGCTCATGCGCTCGCTGAGACCGCTCATGGCGCCGTGGGCATCGCGCGGCAGACTCCACAGCGGACCGGGCAGGCGCGGGAACAGGAAGAACAGCACCAGCATGATCGGCGCCGCCTGCATCAGCATGGCGGCCGCCATGCGCAGGCGCGCGCGCGTGTCGAGCTCGCCGCTGCCGACGTTGAAACCGATGAGCGTCGCGGTCATGAGCAGCACCACCGCGAGCATGTAGATGCCGGTGAGGATGCTCTGGGAGTAGAGAAAGTTGGTGATGACGAGAAAATAGCCGAGCGCGCTCAGCACGTAGGCATCGCGAAGGCTGCGGCTCTCCATCAGCTTCATGCCCGTGAGCACGACCAGCAGGACGACGCCGGTGTCGCGGCCGAAGAACGTGCCGTGGGCGGCGTAGATGGCGGCGAGCATGACGGCGCTCAGGGCAATCACCAGCCACTTCGGCGGCAACGGCACGCCGCGGGTGGCGTTGGCCACCCGCCAGCCGGCGAGAAAAGCGAAGCAGGCCAGCTCCCAGAATGGGATGCGGCCCGCGTGGGGGATCACCACCAGCGCCAGGCAGATGCTCAGCCACAGGCTGCGCTCGCGGCCGAGCGTCCAATCGCGGGTCTCAGGATGCGCGCGCATGGCCGGTGGTCTCGCTGTCGAACAGAGCCAGCGCTTCGAGGCAGCGGTGACGGTGCGCCTCGCCCTGGTCCGGGGGGATCTCGATGCCCGGCAGCACCAGGCCGTAACGCAGGTTCTGCGCCTGCGCCTCGTTCACCCAGCGGCTCATCTGTGAAAGGCGCGCCTCGGTGTCGCCGGCGACGACATCCTGCCAGCGCAGCCACGTGCTGCCCGAGGCGGCGCCGCTGAACACCTTCACCGGAACGCCCTGGCCCCTGGCCACGGCCTTCCAGTGCACGCGGCGCGCCGAGTCGCCGGGGTGGTAGTCGCGCAGTCCCGAGAACTCGTCATCACCCTTTCCGCGGCTGCCGTGCTCGCCGCACGCCTCGGGCTGATGCAAGGGCATCGCCTGCTCGCCGGCGGGGCGCGGGTACACGAGGCAGCGGAGCCCTGCATCGACCCGCGACCAGGCGCGGAAGAAACCGAAGGGAAAGCGCGTGGCCACGACGATGGCGCCGGGAGAGAACCAGCCGCGCTCGGGGGCGACGGCCGCCAGCTCGATGCGCTCGAGGCCGCCGGCATCGAGATGAAAGCGCCGGGGGGGATTGGCCTCGCCGCTTCGTCCACGCCTGCCGGCGAGGCGCGCCAGCAGGCCGAAGCGCGGACGCTGACCGCGGTTGTCGACCTTGAGTGGAAAACGCGCGGTATCGCCGGCGAATACCGGCTCGCATTCGCCCCATCGCAGATCGATCCCGGCGAGATTGCGCACCGCGTGCAGCATGGAGATCAGCGCGGCAGCGATGAGCAGGAAACTGAGAACGTAACCGAGGGCGTTGTCGTAGTTGATCGAGCCGAGCAGCATGACCGACAGCGCGACGGCGAAGCCGATGCCCTGACGCGTGGGAAGGATGTAGATGCGCCGAAAGCGCAGCGTTGCCCGCTCGATCGGGCTCAGCCCAGCGGGCGAAGTGTCCATGTCACGGAATCGGCACCTGGCGCAGCAGCGCGTCGGTCGAAGCGGTTGCCTGGCGCAGACGGTGGTTCACCACCGAGGGCAGCACGGCTTGAACGTCCTCGGGCAGCACGTGCCGGCGGTCCTCCATGAATGCCCAGGCCTGCGAGCAGCGCAGCAGGGCAAGGCCCGCACGCGGTGACAGCCCCGGACCCAGGTCGGGCTCGCTGCGGGTGGCGGCGATCAGATCCTGCAGGTAGTCGAGGAGCGCGTCGGAGACGTGCACTTTCTGCACCTGTTTCTGGATGTCCAGCAGCTCGGCGACCTCGAGCGCCGGCTCCAGCGCCTCGACCAGCTCCCGGCGGTCGCATCCGGTGAGCAGCGCGCGCTCGGACTTGGCGTCCGGATAGCCGAGGGTGATGCGCATGAGAAAGCGGTCGAGCTGCGACTCGGGCAGCGGGAACGTGCCGACGTTGTGGTCGGGGTTCTGGGTGGCGATGACGAAGAACGGGTCGGGCAGATCCCGGGTCACGCCGTCCTGGCTCACCTGACGCTCTTCCATCGCCTCGAGCAGCGCGCTCTGGGTCTTGGGCGTCGCCCGGTTGATCTCGTCGGCGAGCACCAGGTTGGTGAAGATGGGGCCCGGGTGGAACTCGAAGCTGCCGGCGCGGCGATCGTAGACGGAAATGCCCAGAATGTCCGCCGGCAGCAGGTCGCTGGTGAACTGCACGCGCTGGAACGAAAGGCCCAGAATGCGTGCCAGCACATGGGCCAGGGTGGTCTTGCCGACGCCCGGGATGTCCTCGATCAGCAGATGACCGCGGGCCATGAGGCAGGTGACGGCGAGCCGGATCTCGCGGTCCTTGCCGAGGATCACGTCGCCGGCCCGGGCGACGATGCCCGACAGCTTCGCGCCGAGAGGCGATGCGGCGGGTCGCGTCGTCGGCAGACGGAATGCGCTCACGGACAACCCCCTGAGGTGATGGAGAAAAGAGTACGGTATGCCCCCGCGTCTGGCGAGGGGGTGGCTGTCTACTGGGTCACAATTCCGCCGAAGCCGGGCGTCTGCACGGCCACCCCCACCGCCGTGACGATCGGCGACGCGCGCAGCAGCCTGGTGACCATGGGCGGCAATTGAATCGGCCGCTTGCTTGCGTCTAAAGTGCCGCCATGACGCTGCCGCTCGAAAACGTTCGCGTGCTGGATCTTTCGCGCGCGCTGTCAGGACCCTTTTGCACCATGATTCTCGGCGACCTGGGCGCCGAGGTGATCAAGGTGGAGCCTCTGCCCGACGGCGAGATGATGCGCGCATGGGGTCCTTTTCACGAAGGCATCGGTGTCTTCTACCTCAGCATCAACCGCAACAAGCGCAGCCTGGCGATCGATTTTCGAAGCGAGCAGGGTGTGCATCTGCTGCGCACCCTGGCGACCCGGGTCGACGTGCTGGTGGACAACTTCAAGCCGGGCACCATGCGTGCCATGGGTCTCGACTACGCCAGCCTGCGCGAGGCGAACCCGCGCCTGGTACACGCATCGATAACCGGCTTCGGCGACGAGGGGCCCTACGGCACCTGGCCGGGCTTCGATCAGATTGCCCAGGGCATGTCGGGTCTCATGAGCATCAGCGGCTTCGCCGACGGCGAGCCGACGCGGGTGGGCGTGCCCATCGGCGACCTGGTGGCGGGCATGTGGACGGCCACCGGTATCACCGCCGCCATTGCCCAGCGCCACGTGACCGGCGAAGGGCAGAAGGTGGACACGTCGCTGCTGGCGTCACTGGTCGGCATGCTGTGCGTGCAGGGACAGCGCTACCTGAGTCTCGGGGAGGTGCCCGGGCGCGCCGGCAACGATCATCCGGTGATCTTTCCCTACGGCACATTCACCGCCAGCGACGGCCTGCTGAACCTGGCCGCGGCGACCGAGGGCATGTGGGCCACGCTTTGTCGCGTGCTGGATCTCGAGGCGCTGCGGGATCATCCGGATTTCGCCGACAACTCGGCGCGCTCGAGCAACCGTGAGCGGCTGCGCGAGAAGCTCAATGCGCGCCTTCGCACGCGCCCGGCGCTCGAATGGACGCGGGAGCTCATCGACGCGGGCATCCCGGCGGGCCCCATCTACACCCTCGATCAGGTTTTCAACGATCCGCACGTGCTGCACAACGGCTTCGCCGAGAGCATCGAGCATCCGGTCATCGGCCAGCTTCGCCAGCTTTCCAATCCACTGCGCATGGGCAGCATCGGCAAGCGCACGGTGCGCAGTCATCCGCCGATGCTGGGCGAACACAGCGAGGCGGTGCTGGGGGACTTCGGCCTCGCGGCCGACGAGATCGCTCGGCTGCTTGCCGACGGCGTCGTCGCCGGATCCGCACGGGGGCGATCGTGAACGTCTCCGGCCTCGCCTACGTGGCGCTGGCGGTGAGCGATCCGGATGCCGCGGCAAAGGTGCTCGAGCAAAGCTTCGCCCTGGGCCGGCGCGAGGCACGCACACCGGACGGTCGCACGGTGCCGCTCTTCGGCGTCGGCGCGACCGCGCTGGCTGTTTTCGCCAGCGACGATCCCTTCCTCGGCGACGAGGGGCACACCGGCGTGCACCACATCGCCATCGCCGCGGCGCAGCCCGCTGAGCTTCTGCCGCGTCTCGGCATTGCGCAGGCGGACACCATCGCCGGCGCGGGACTCGATGGATGCGAAGAGCTGCGCCTCGCCGCCGCCGCCACCTGCGGCGTGCGCATGCGTGTGTGCGCCGCGCTCGATGCGCCGCCCGCCGGCGGCGGATTGATCCAGCGCATCGATCACCTGGGTGTCGCCAGCGCCGACAATCGCGCCGCCACCGACTTTTTCGCGGGCAGGCTCGGTCTCGAGGTGGAAAGCACCCAGACCGATGTCGAGGTGCACACCGCCACCGAGAGCTTCACATCGGATCGCTACGGCGTCGTCTACCACACGCGTGCGCCGCGAGTCGTCGGCGGGCTGCGCGTCGCTTTCATCACCGTCGGCGACTGCGAGCTGGAGTTTCTCGAGCCCTTCGCGCCCCAGGGCGCGGGGGACGACGACCTCGCCCTCGGTGCGGCGCCCGGCAACACCCGCGGCGACAAGGGCGCCATCGGCCGATACATCGAGCGCCACGGCCCGGGGCTGCACCATCTGGCGCTCAAGACCGCCGACATCGACGCGGCGCTGGCGGCGCTGGACGAGGCGGGGCTTTCGATGATCGATCGGCGCGGACGGCCGGGCTCCCGGCGCGCACGCATCGGATTCGTGCATCCCCGCTCGCTCTCCGGCTTGCTCGTGCACCTGGTGGAGCGCGATGAGCGCTGAGGTGCTGCGCGTGGAGCGGCGTGGCGCGACCGCGCTGCTGACTATCGACCGCGAGCACGCCGGCAATGCCATCAGCGCCGAGGTCACCGCGGCGCTGGATACGGCGCTCACCGCTCTCGGACGGGAAAGCGGTCTCGCCGCCATTGTCGTCACCGGCGCCGGCGACAAGTTCTTCAGCGCCGGCGGCGACATCAAGCAGTATCGTCAGCTCACCACGCGCGCGCAGCTCAGCACCGCCTTCGAGCGCCCGCGTCGCCTGCTGGATCGACTGGAAGCGTTGCCGCTGCCGGTGATCGCGGCGGTCAACGGCATCGCCATGGGCGGCGGCGCGGAGCTCATGCTCGCCTGCGACGTGCGCTTCGCCGCGCCGGGTGCGCGCATCGGCTTTCCTTACGTGCGTCTCGGCCTGATTCCGGGATGGCACGGCGCCGAGCGCCTGGTGCGCGCCTGCGGCTACGCCGGCGCCATGCACCTGCTCGCCACCGGCGACGAGGTCGGTGCCGATGAAGCGCTGCGACTCGGGCTCGTGAACCGCGTCTGCAACGAGCGGCCGGTGGTCGATGCCGCGCTTGCGCTCGCGGAGCAGTTTGCCGAGCTCGCGCCGCTCTCGCTCGCCGCCACCAAGCGCGTGCTTCAGGCCACCTGGCACATGGCGCGCGAGCCGGCGCGCCAGCTGGCCGAGGAGGCGTTCGCCGATCTCTGGATGAGCGAAGACCACCGCGAGGCCGAGGCGGCCTTCGCGGACAAGCGCCGGCCCGTGTTCAAGGGGAAGTAGGCGGGGGCCTGCGGCCAAGCACGCGAAACACGAGCGGCGCGGCGATGACGATCATGGCGATGCGCGCCACGTGGTGGGTGGCGACAAAGGCGGTCTCGATTCCCAGAAACAGCGCGATCAGGCTCATCTCCGCGAGCCCGCCGGGGGAGAAGGCCAGCACCACGGCGGGAAAGGCAATACCGGAGAGCGGCGCCAGCGCGAGCGCAAAGCCCACCGTGGCCCCCAGCATCAGGCTGGTCGAGCCGAGCGACGCCGCGATGATCTTCGCCACCCACTTGAGCGGCGCGTCGACGAAGCGCGCGCCGACGGACGAGCCGACGACCACCTGGGCAATGGCTACCAGCTCCATGGGCGGCGCCGAGGCGGTGAGGCCGGTGATGTGCACCGCGGCGCTGGCAACCATCGGCCCGACGAGCCGGTAAGCGGGCAGTCGCAGAAGCTTGCCCAGCAGCGGCCCGACGATGGCGCAGGCCACCAGCACGCCGCCGTCGAGCCAGCCGATGTCGGCCAGGCTGGCGCTGCCCACCCCGCCCCCCGTGCTGCCGACACCGTAGGCGTAGCGGAACCAGAACGGCAGGGTCAGCACCACGAGCAGAACGCGCGCGCCGTGCACCAGAGCGATGGCGCGGTCGTCGCCGCCCATGGCGCGGCCGACGATGACCATCTCGTTGAGGCCACCCGGAGTGGCGGAGAAGTAGGCGGTTGCCGGATGAAAGCCCAGGACGCGCCGGAAATAGACATACAGCAGGCCGGTCACCAGGACGAGATACAGCATCAGGCCCACCAGCGTCAGCGGCCACTCGCCGACCTTGGCGAGCGCCTCGGGTGTGAAGGTGCTGCCGAGCAGAACGCCGAGGATCGCCACCATCACCGAGCGCAGGCGCCCGGGCACGTGCAGCGACACGCCCGCGAGTGCCGCCATGGTCGTCAGCACCATGGCGCCCATCATCCAGGCCAGAGGCATGTTCAAGACGAAGAACAGCGCACCGCCGACGGCGCCGATGGCGAGCGCCTTGGTGAGACGCACGAAGTCCGCCCGGCTCATCTATTCGCCGGTGAGCTGCGCATTTGCGTGGGGGGCGACAAGGCGAGCGCATTGTACCCCAACTGTCGCCTTTGATAGCTTTCCCGTCATGGAACAAACGAGAGCCCCCCTCGACGGCGTGCGCGTGCTCGATATCGCGACCTTCGTCGCCGCCCCCTTCGCCGCCGCGTGCCTCGCGGAGTTCGGCGCCGACGTCATCAAGATCGAGAAACCGGGCATCGGAGACTCGCTGCGCCAGCTCGGCACCGAGAGCGACACCGGCGACACCTACTGGTGGCTGAACGACGCGCGCAACAAGCGCTGCATCACCCTCGATCTCAAGCTGCCGAAGGGGGCGGACATCTTCCGCCGGCTGGTGGCGCAGAGCGACGTGGTGATGGAGAACTTCCGCCCCGGCACCCTGGAGCGCTGGGGGCTCGGTTTCGAGTCCCTGCGAGAGGTCAACCCGGGGCTCATCATGCTGCGGGTCTCGGCCTACGGGCAGGAGGGACCGAAACGCAACCTGCCGGGCTTCGCGCGTATCGCCCAGGCCTATGCGGGGCTCTCCTATCTCACCGGAAGGCCTGACACGCCGCCCCTCATTGCGGGCTCCACGACGCTTGCCGACTACCTGAGCGGATTGTACGGAGCGTACGGAGTGTTATTGGCATTGCGCGCGCGCGACAACAGCGGTCGCGGCCAGTACATCGACATTGCTCTGCACGACGGCATTTTTCGATTCCTCGACGAGTTCGCTGCCGTCTACGACAAGACCGGCTACGTGCGCGAACGCAACGGCACCGAGACCCACAGCTCCGTGCCCCACAGTCACTACCCGACCGGCGACGGCAAGTGGGTCGCCATCGCCTGCACCAACGACAAGATGTTCGAGCGCTTCGTGAAAGTCATCGGCAATCCCGATCTCGATAACCCGGAGCGGTTCGGCACGCGCAAGAAGCGTGTCACCGAGCGCGAGGCGATCAATCGAATGGTCAGCGCGTGGACCACCTCGCTGACGCGAGACGAGGTTATCGCACGCTGCTGTGACGGCGACGTTCCCTGCGGTCCCATCAACAGCATCGCCGACATCTTCGAAGACGAGCAGTTCACGCTCCGGGACACGCTGGTGCGTGTGAAAGACAATCGCATCGGCGATCTGGCCGTGCAGGGCGTGGTGCCGAAGCTCTCCGAGACGCCCGGGCAAATAAAGCATCTGGGCGCCGACATGGGCGCGCACAACCACGAGGTCTATTTCGGCGAGCTGGGGATCGGCGAAGACGAGCTCTCGGCGTTGCGGGAAGAGGGAGTTATATAATGAGTGTTACGCGATGAGGTTTCGACTGATCGGCGCGATAGCCTGCTTGATCGCCCCTGGGCTCGCGTCGTCACAGGGCACCGAAGCCGGTAAGGATGTGTTTCACGCAAAGTGCCTTGCATGCCACGCGATCTCTTGTAACAGGGTCGGACCGAAACTGGGGGGCATCATCGGCCGTAAGGTCGGAAGTCTGCCGGACTTCGAAGGCTACAGCGCCGAAATGAAATCCGCCGAATTCGTCTGGTCCGACGAGAAGCTGGACGAGTTCCTGGCAGATCCCACCGGTACGATCCCCGGTACATTGATGGCCTTCGCCGGTAAGCTGGAGAATCCGAGTGATCGCCGGAATCTGATCGAATTCTTGAAGACTGGCGATACATCTCTCGATCTCTGCTTCTGAACCGAAATGTACCTTTCGGCACTCGTCGATCTCGTTGCCAGCACGGGATTTCTGGTCGCGGTCTGCGTCGCCATGGTGGCTGGCTTCATGCGCGGCTTCGTCGGCGTGGGCTCGGGAATGCTGATGGCGCCCGTGTTTGCCATTCTGTTCGGGCCGCTGGAGACGGTCGTCATGATTGTCCTCATGGAGGTGGTGGTGACGGCCCAGCTGCTGCCATCGGTGCACAGGCTCATCGAGTGGCGCGTGATCGTGCCCATGGGCGCCGCGGCGGCGGTGTTCATGCCCGTCGGAACCTGGCTGCTCGTCACCGTGGACGCGGATCTGATGGCGCGCGGGATCGCGGCGGTGGTGCTGGTGTTCGTGCTGCTGCTCATGACCGGCTGGCGTTACCAGGGCCAGAAGCGCCTGGGATTCACGCTCGGTGTCGGCGGTCTGTCGGGAACGTTGATGGCGGCCACCAGCCTCGGCAACCCGCCGGTCATGCTCTACCTGCTCTCCAGCCGCGACAGCGCGGCCACCAATCGCGCCAACTTCACCGGCTATTTCGGCATTACTCTGATCACGCTCATCACCATGATGGCCGTGAAAGGTTTGATCGTCGCGCCCGCCGCGATCCGCGCAGCGGTCATGCTGCCGGCGTTCGCGGCGGCGGCGTGGCTGGGCGCGCGATACTTCCGCAAGGCCACCGAGCAACTCTATCGGCGGGTCGCGCTGGGTCTATTACTATGTGTCGCGGTGTTCGGATTGGTCCGTTGAAGGCGGAAAGTGCGCGGGGTAATGCCCGGTTTCGTGATCCAAGTGCAGAGCGCCGCCACGAGTGAGTAACGCGTCCACCGCCGTGGCCAGATCCATGGCGGTGCCGTCCCAGAGCGAAACACAGGTTCGCGCATCGATGTCCAGTCCGTGCGCGCGGTTCACNNTTGAAACCGCCGCGTGCCGGTGACACGCACACCGTAGCCGCCCTCGTGCACCAGCCGGTGGTGAAAATGGCAGAGCTGAACGAGATTGGCGAGGCTGGTCTCGCCGCCCCGGGCCCAATGTTTGACGTGGTGACCTTCGACGAAATGGCGCGCGGTACAGCCGGGGAAGCGGCAGCCGCGGTCGCGGGCACGCAGCGCACGTTGAATGGACGGCGGGATGCTGCGCGTCTTGCGGCCGACGTCGAGGGGTAGGCCATCGCCGTCTGCCACCAGTCGCACGACGCCCGCATCGCAGGCGAGCCGCCGGGCGCTCTCGGCGGCGAGCGATGGACCGTCTTCGAGCTCCGAGCGGCCGGCGGCGCCGGGGTCGGCGAGCACCTCGGCGTCGACGTGAACGACAATCTGATTGCGCTCGCCGGCCGTGCGCGAGGCGGCGCCGTTGGTGAGCAGGCTTTCGGCCATCAGCACCAGCGCATCGGCGCGGCGCGCGGCGTAGCTCTGCGTCTCGTGCGTGGCGCGCTGCCACCAGGGTGTTTCCGCATCCTCGGCGATGCCTTCCGCCGGCCCCGGCGGCCCGTACAGACCCTCCTGCAAGGACGGTTCCGCGGAATCGTTCTCGCTTTTCCGGCGGCGCTGGTACAGCGCTTCACCGGCCGCGGCCAGCGCCTTCAGCACGATCTCGCCGGTCTCAGTCGCGAGCCGCGCCTCGATGATCAGCGCGCCGTCGCTGTCGTGATAAAAGTTCACGCGGCGCTGCTCGTGCACGCTGTTGGCCCGCTGGCGCTCGGCGATGGCCTGTACCTTGCGGTAGTTGCACACCAGCCGCTCGACGTGCGCGGCGGTGCCGTGACGGGCTATCTGCAGCAGATAGTCCTCGTTCTCCGGCGTCGCCACCCGCGTCATTGCGCGTACCTTGGAATAGCTTACCTGGCCCAGGCGAAAGGCCTCGCTGATCTGGGGGAGATGTTCCAGGCTGCGGGCGACCCGGACCTTATNNGGGCGACCCGGACCTTATTGCGGGCGGCCACCAGGCCGATGCCGCACTTCCAATTGAGCCAATGCGCACAGGAGCGAATGCCCCATTGAGACCAGCCCTTGCGGCGGTCGAATTCGGCGATGAGACAGAGCAGTCTATAGGTCGCGGCGTGGATGTGGGCGGAGAGCTCGGTGATCTGGTGCTCCAGGGCATCGAGGGAGGGCGAAGGCATGGGTAAGGTCGTCGCGTCGCGAGTATCCACCGGCAGGTCCCTTTGCGGTTGAATGGATGAACGAAGTATACTGAATATATATCCAGTAATCAATTATCAGCGGATGCAGCTGTGATGATCGCAAGTTGAACTGACTTGCGCAGTCAGAAAAGCTCGAATCCATCGGCGGCTATTCGCCCGTAATCTCACATCCCCGGCTGCAGCACCTTGTTAGGCGGCACTCCCGCCTCTGGTTTGCCAAGTATCCCAGAGCGCCGCCTTGGGATGATAAGAAACTCCTTCCAGAACAATCGTAATTAGCCTGAAGTGTTCCTCACCTTCTTCAATCTGACCGCCAATTACGACGGCTGCAGTGGGCAGAATGGCGAATTCGTCGCGTCCCCTGTTCGGACGAAAGGGCTGTATTACTGCCAACGTCTCTTCTAAACCGGTACATCCCGCACTGACAACCAGCGCATCGACATCTTTCTCGTCAGCTGCCTTTATTGTTCCCTCACGCGCTAATGTCCATAGATCGCTTTTCCTTTTCATACTGGCCATGTATCGCTTTCCGGACGCTATTGCGTCAGCCTGAGAATCCGATTCGAAACGCGCAATATTCTGCTCCCCACCGACTTCCGTCATGGCAAAGGGAATTAGCAGCTCTCCCTCCTCTACGTCGCTGATACTGTACGCCGCATGTGCGAGGGTGTAGCCCGCAAAAAGCAATACATCATCCGGTATATTGTGCCGCTTCATATTGCTGCCTAACGACCAAGCTCAGCGGCGCGGACGGAACGCCAAGGAAAGCAGCTCGCGTCTAATCCGCGTCCGCTGCAGCGCCTTGTTATGCTGCGCCTGTGGACTGAAGCGCCCGCATGACCATCGCTGCTGAATCATTTGCTGATAACNNAGCGCCTTGTTATGCGGCACGACCATGTGATCCTGTATCTCTTGTCTGATCTCGACCCTGAGCGGTCGATGGCAGAACGACTGATTTATCGTCCGCTGTCGAGAAACAAGTCGCCACGAAAAACTGCCGCGAACGCTCACCGCACCCGCTTCACAATCTCCGCAAAAGTTTCGATGGACTCGGTGCTGAAAGGACGGAGCGATACACTCAGGTGATCAACGTCTTCGTTAAGGAAGCGGCCAAGCTCGTCGGCGATCTCACCGAGCGACCCCTGAATGCGCAGCTCGGCCGGCGACTCGGGTTTGAATCCGGGTAATCCGACACCAATCGTTGCATGCTTTCTCAGTGTGGAAGGGTCTCGTGCGTGTTTTTCGCAAGCCTGCATCACGGCGGCGCGCGCCTCACGATAGACTTCGACCTTGGTATTTTCAGCTATCCAGCAGTTCCACTCGTTGGCGTATTGTGAAACCAGACGATTCATCCTGGGCCCACCGAGGAGGACGCCGATGAGAATGGGTGGGCCGTCGGGGCTCGGGCCCTTGGGACGCAGTTCCGCGCCGTCTGTTCGATAGAACTCACCTTCGAATCTGGACGTTTCACCATGGAGCAACGGGCTGATAATCTGCAGAGCCTCTTCGAATCGTCCGACCCGCCGCTCGAAAGGATAGCCGAACCTTTTGTGTTCAGTGGGAAAGTCGCCTGCCCCCAGACCCGCAATCAGTCTGCCCTCGCTCAAGTCGTCAATGGTGTTCATCATCTGAGCAAGCAGAGCTGGATTGCGGTATCCGGTGTTCGACACGAGGGTGCCGATCTGAATGCGCTCGGTCGCCGTCGCGATGGCGCTCGCCAGCGTCCAGCACTCCCAGAATCCGATGGTCAGACCTTTCCAGCTCTCCGGAACATCCCAGTGGGCGGCTTCGTCAAGATAGGGCTCCGACAGGAAGTGGTCCACCAGCCAGACTGAGTCCAAGCCACAGCGCTCGCTCGACAACACCGGCACTTTCAACGACATCCACGCTACGAGGCGTTCCTCTCTGATATCCGTCTTCCCAGTGTGGAAGCAGAAGGCCGATCCTCTTTGCATGGCTGCTCATGTGCACCGCCAGATCCCGCAGCGGAAGATCGTGCTCCATCGCTTGACTGCGAAATTCAGGTTCTGAAGTGAATCCGAATGTTCAAAAGTAATCTTACCGCGAATGGCGAATGACGGGTCACGGCTGAGAGCAGCCTTTTGTTCGTCATTCACCGAGCCACACATCGCTAATGCTGCTTTGCCGCATAACAGGCAATTAGGTGGACATATGCCGTCTTATAACACGGACAATTGCCATCTATCATACTTGAGTGTCTGCTTGGCGTGGCGCAAGTCGCTTCCGGGAATGACCAAAAGTGGCCGATTCGAGACCACTGCCGCGGTTCGTTTCGGTTCCATCGAATGTCGGATCCTGACGAAAGCAGACTTTCGGTCCCTATCGGTCTGACAGTGTCTGTACGGTCGCTTCTGAGCCATTACAGCTCAGTCTGTCGACTCATGTATCGAGCGCTACGCGTGTCTCAGCAATCCATCCGGGCGCGTTGATGTCATCGAAAATTTCGAGCGCCTTCGTCAGCAGTTGTCTGCCTTGGTCCTTGTCATCTTCATCCTTGAATCGGCCGTAGGCGAGCAGAGTCTGGCCTAGCTCCGGTTTCGATTGAATTTTTCCGAGTCTGTCGAGACTACGACGAAACTCGATTTCCGCTTCGTCGCGTCTTCCCATTGCTTCGAGCGCCTGTCCCAGCACTCGGGGTACCACGCCGTGTTCGACTCCCATCGTTTTCAGATCGGTAAGCTCGGCGGCGTGTTCCGCAGCCGCGAGCGCCGCATCGAGCTGGCTTTGCGCGAGGCGCAGCTGACTGAGGGCGAACCTCAAGTAAACTCTCGTGTAGTTGTCTCCTATTCTCGGGTCGGCGCCCTTGAGTGCTCGCTCCATCAAGTTCTCGGCTTCTTGCAGTTGTTGGAGCTTGGTGTACGCAATCGTTGCCCAGGCCGAAGAAAACATGATCACACGCCAATGGCCGATCTCCCAGGCTATCGGAAGACCCGCCTCGGCAGCCTCGATAGCCTGCTCCCAGAGTCCTTGATACATGTACGGCTCTGATTCCATTGCCGTCCAGGCCTTCAATTCCAGATTACCGGTCGATTCAGCAATCGCACGGGCACGTCTCGCGAACTCGAGAGACTCTTCGAGTTTTCCGGCGCGGGAATGATGACATCGTCCGGCGCCTGCCATTGAAAAGCCCGTTTCCAGCACATCGCCGATTTCGTCCCAGAGTTCAATGGCGCGCACGGCATGCACATTTGAATCGTCGAACTGTCCTCTCTGACCGAAGTAGCCTGAAAACCGATCTTCGATTTCAGCCTGTAGCCGTTTGTCCCCCAGAGATTTCGCATCTTCGGCCGCTTGTATCAGATCGCCTTCGCCCGTCCAGTGACGGCCTCTGTACGCAAGTAAACTCGTTCTGGAAGCGTCATCGTCCAGATCGCTGGCTATATCCAGGGCACTTTCGAGGTGTCGGAGCGCCTGCTGGTATTCCTCGTCAGTGCGCCAGAACGTGTCCCGATACATTGTCTGAATCATTTTGACATAGGCCATTCTTCGCTCNNTTCGCTCGGGTGTCTCTGGTAAGCGTTCCAAAATATCCAGCACGTGCCAGTTTTGAGCGTCACGTTCCGCTACTGCATCGAGTTCTGTAGCACGATCCGCGGCTTGCAGTCTGAATTCGAGGGCCTTTTCGAGATCTCCCGCGCGTTCCCAGTGATGTGCGAGGAGTGCCGGCTGATCGAAGTTCGAACCGTCGAGCATCTCTGCAATGCGGCGATGGATCTTTACTCGGTCGGCAAGAAGAAGGCTGTTGTATGCAGCGTCCTGAACCAGGGCGTGCTTGAATACACACGTTCTGCCGAGTTCACCGCCGCGAAGAAATACGAGCCCTGTGTCGACGAGCTCATTGACTGCGCGGTCGACATCTGATGGCGTCATCTCGCATACGGAGTCGAGTATCTCGCGTGTAAATTCACGGCCGATTGCAGCTCCGATTTGGGCCACTGGCTTCGCAGTTTGCAAGCGATCCAGCCGTGCCATCAGCGAGTCCTGTAACGTGGCGGGCACCTCGAGTGAGGTTACCTCGCTCCCATTCGGTACCCGGATTTCTGTTTCTAAAACCGCACGTGTCATCTCTTCGATGAACAAGGGTACGCCGTCGGCCTTTTCAACGAGTTCGCCAATGATTCCTTCGGACAGCTGATAAGGTCCTGAAAGTTCACGCAACATTGTTCGGGTTTCCCGGTTACTGATGCGGTTCAGAGTCAGAAGCGTCCTGTGCGCGTGAGCCATCCACGGAGCTTCTATCTCGGGACGAAACGTGATTAACATGAGAAGACGATCGTCTTCCGCCTTCTCGACCAATCTGGCGAGAAATTCCATGGTCGAGGGATCTACCCAATGTAAATCCTCGAACACGATTAGTACCGGACGAACATCTGAAAGACGATCGATTAATCCTATCAGTGAGCGAATAGTGCGTTCCTTCTTATGCTGAGCATCGAATGGCGGCGGCGAGTACCGCGCACTCAGCGAGACGGAAAGCAAATCGGCCAATAGGGGAAGCTCGACCTCGATGTCGTTGCTTGTCTTTAGAAGTTCCTCGAGCTTGTCGAGTCTTTCTGTTTCTGTGTCTTTCGCACTGAAGCCCGCGGCGTGCTGAAGGTGCCTGATCACGGGATAGTAGGCAGTGTTCGTATGGTGAGGAGAACATTGATAGCGAAGGGTATGCTGTGGTTCCTCAGATATCTGTGCAGCGATTGTTTCGCACAGCCTCGATTTTCCGATGCCGGGCTCTCCGCTTATGAGAACCACTTGACCTTCACTCTCCTTCGTGTGCTCCCAGCGATTGGCCAGAATGGCCAGCTCCTCTGCACGTCCAACCAGCGGTGTGATCTTCTGACCATAAAGCGCATCGAAGCGGCTTTCCGCGCCGCCCTCGCCGAGTACCTGCCAGGCTCGAACAGGCTCGCCGATCCCCTTGAGGTCCCGCTCTCCCAGGTCACGATAGTCGAATTGCCCCTCTGTCAGTCGATGCGTACCCGGCGATACAACAATCGTATTCGCGACTGCGACGGCTTGGAGGCGGGCGGCGAGATTCGGTGTCTCGCCGAACGCCGCACTCTCCTTGGCAGTGCCCTTGCCGAGATCACCGACCACCACGGGACCGGTGGCAATTCCCACACGTACAGCGAGCTCGATACCGTGTTTTTGTCGGCGGTTATCGCCCGGCGCCGCCATCGCGGTGATAATTTCCAACCCCGCCCGCACGGCCCGCTCGGCAGCGTCTTCGTGGGCTTTTGGATAGCCGAAGTAGGCGAGTGCCCCGTCTCCCATGTAACGGGCGACGAATCCGTCATACCGCTCGATAGCCACCTGCCAAATTTCCTGACAGCCTGCAATGACGTCGCGGAGTTCTTCCGGATCGAGCTGCTCGGCAAGCGCTGTGGAGCCGACGAGATCGCAGAACATCACCGTGAGCTGGCGACGTTCGGCTTTGCTCGTCGGCAAAGAAGATGTGCGGGAACGTTCGGATTTGGGTGATCCGAAATCGCTGCCTGGAGTTTCAGCGTCAAGACGTGCTACGGCTTTCAGAATCCGCTTACGATCTCCCATGGACATGCCGAGCTCTTTGAGATCGACTTCGGTCAGCTCGCTCAGAACATCAGGCGTAAGATCATTCTCGGCAAAAATCTCGGCATACTTGCCGAGGCCCAGTTGCTCGAGCCATTCTCCGACGTCTCGCACNNTCTCCGACGTCTCGCACGGCGAAATTCTCGTACTCATCTCTGGCACGGCCCAGTCTACTCTCAGGGACGCGCACTGGCGAATTCGAACAACCCGATTGTGTGGTCTCTACTGCGACGGGGTACACTGAGCCAGCCATGGAGCGAGGGTTCATTTTCTGGAAACAGGATCTGCGGGTCAGCGGATCCCGTGACGTCGGGTCCGTCGCCGGGCGGATTCGGTCGCTGATTACCGTCAGCGGAATCACCATCAATGAGCGGCTCATCGGCGCCATCGAAGGCGACAGCATTCGGGTGTGGAGGACGGCACCGCTCGCGCAGGCTGGCGACATCGTGGAGTTTCGAGGTGTGCTGCGCACCCAGGGCGACGAGTCGGTGATCGAGGGCAGCGTCGCATACAATCTGCGCACGAAGTTTCAGTTTGTCGGCTGTCTCGTGCTCGGGCTGTTTCTGACGCTGATCGGCTTGGTCAACTGGATGCGCGATCTGACGCCGGGCATGAAGCTCGCCGCCGTCGGCGCCATCGTCACCGTGGCGACGCTGCTGTGGATCTATTCGAGCAGAAGGCTCGTCTGGAAGCAGATCGCGTTCATCGAGGAGCAGCTCGCGAAAGCCGTCGCGGCCTGATCAGCGCGCGCTGTTTCTTCTCAGGATCCGTCCCGGCCGGCTGCCGGTCCAGGCGCTGCCGCGCCACACGGGACGGCCGTTGACGATGACCTCTCGAATTCCGGCGGACTGTTTCTTCGGTGACGCGAAGCTCGCGGCGTCGATCACCGTGCTCGCATCGAAGACCACCAGGTCGGCAAATGCGCCCTCGCGCACCACACCGCGGTCCTGGAGCCCGAATACCCGCGCCGCCACCGCAGTCATGCGCCGCACCGCCTGCTCGAGCGGAAACAGACCCAGGTCGCGGCTGTAGTGCCCGAGCACGCGGGGAAAGGTGCCCCACAGGCGCGGGTGGGGAAACTCGTCGTGGGGCAGACCGTCGGAGCCGATCATGGCGTCGTCGAAGGCCAGCACGCGGCGCAGATCGTCCTCGTCCATCTGGTAGTAGATGGCGCCGGCCGGCTGCAGACGCGCGATCGCCTCTTCGACGCTCACTTCCCACTCCCGGCGGATGTCTTCGAAATCGCGACCGGCGCATTCGGGATGGGATCTCGACCAGGTGATCAGGACGCGTTCCGACATCGCCACCGATTTCGCGATCAATACCGTGGAGCTGGCGATGTAGGGATAGACATCGAGATCCACGCACTGATGGGCGCGCGCTTGTTCGATGGCAGCCAGGGTTTTCTTCACCAATCCGTAGTTTTTTCGACCGCAGCACTTGTGATGGGAGATGACCACCGGAACGCCGGCGCGTCGACCGATCTCCAGGGTCTCCTCCACCGACTCCACCACGCGCTCGCCTTCGTCGCGCATGTGGGTGGTGAAAATTGCGCCGTGGGGCTTCAATCGCTCCGCCAGTGCGACGACCTCGTCGGTGGGCGCCGCGATGGCCGGCGCGTAGGCGAGGCCGGTGCTCATGCCGATGCACCCGGCTTCCAGGGCCTCGTCGAGCAACGCGCGCATGCGATGGATCTCGCCGTCGCCGGCCGGGCGATCCAGGGTGTCCATGGTGGCGACGCGCAGGGTCGTGTGTCCCACCAGCGGTACCACGTTGACCGCCGGCGGCGAGGCTTCCACGTCCGCCATGTAGGCGCCCATGCTCGGGTAGCGGTACGCGTCGGCACCGCCGAGGAGATTCAGCGGCGGCACCGGCTCGCGGTTCGCGAGCGGGGCGAGGCTCACGCCGCAGTTCCCGGTGACCACGGTGGTCACGCCCTGGCTCACCTTCGGCGTCATGTCCGGCGTCGACAGCACCGCGCGGTCGTCGTGGGTGTGGGCATCGATGAAGCCCGGAGCGACGACGAGGCCGTCGGCATCGATTCGCGCGCGCGCCTCCATGCCGTCGAGATCGCCGACGGCCGCTATCCGCTCGCCGCATATGGCGACGTCGGCGCGCACGCGCTCGGCGCCGCTGCCGTCGATGAGCTCTGCGCCCTCGATGAGCAGATCGCAGGTGGTGGGGTCGGTGCCGGTGCTGGCCATGACCGTGCAAGTATCCCCCAGTTTCTCGACGATCGTCGAGTTCCTGCTAATCTTGGCGCGAATAAGGGGGGCTCGTCTTCAATGCTGGCCAGACACTGGGGCGCGCGCATTGCCATACTGACCATGGCGCACGTCATGGGCACGGTTCCCATCGTCTCGGTGATGGCGATGGCGCCGGTCATTCAGCAGGATCTGGCGCTGAGCGTCACCCAGGTCGGCCTGCTGGTGAGCGGCTACTACGCGGCGCAGACGATCGGCGCACTGCCGGGTGGCGGTCTCGTGGATCGCATCGGCGTCGGCAGGGCGTTGCTCGTGTCCCACGGGCTGCTCATCGTCGGCGCGCTCATGTTCGGCCGCGCCGGAAGTTTCGTCGGTGCCGTCGCCGCCACCGTGGTCATGGGATTCGGCTACTCCATCGTCAACCCGTCCACCGCCAAGGGTATTCTCACCTGGTTCTCCGAACGGCGGCGCGCCACCGCCATGGGCTTCAAGCAGACCGGCGTGCCCCTCGGCGGTGTGCTCGCGGCATCGAACGGTGCCCTGGTCACGGTGTTCAGCTGGCAGAGCATTTTCCTGGGCGTGGCCGGCCTGGTGCTCGTCAACGGCGTGCTCTGCCTCATGCTGGTGGAAGCGCGTCAGCGCGGGGCCTACCAGGGCATCACGGCGACCCTGCGCGCCATGCTGCAGGTCTGGCGCGTCACCAACGTGCGCGTTCTATTCCTCGCCAACATTCCCTGGAACATGGGTCAGACGACCTTCTTTTCGTATTTGACCATCTTCATGCGCGAGGCTGCCGGCGCCAGCCAGCCGGTGGCCGGCATGGTGCTGGGTCTCGCGCAGGTGTCGAGCGCGCTCGGGCGCGTCGGCTGGGGTGTGGTGAGCGATACGCTGTTCCGAGGCGGTCGCAAGTGGGTGACCGTGGGTCTCTGCGGCACCTCCGCGGTGCTGATGCTGGCCATGACGGCGGTCCAGCCCGGTGCGGGCCTGTGGCTGGGCGTCGCCTTGGCGCTCGGCCTCGGCATCACCATCGCGTCGTATCCGACGCTGGCGCAGACGCTCGCCGTCGAGTCGGTGGAGCCGGCGCAATCCGGGGCCGCCATGGGTTACAGCCTGGTGGGCACCTCCATCGGCGGCGTCGTCGGCCCGCCCGTGTTCGGCGCCGTGGTCGACTACACGGGCGATCTGGCCGACGGCTGGATTACCACGGCCATTCTGGTCGCGCTGGGCGCGGTGATGGTGGCGCTGACGGTCCGCGAGCGGCGGCGTGAGTCCCGCTGAGCGGGACGCCGAGGACGCCGGCGGGCGCGGCGACGTGCTGCGCGGCGCGCTGCTGATGGCGGCGGCGGCGGCCTGCTATGCGATTCTGCACGGCAGCGTTCGCTACATCTCCTCTGACATCCATCCCTTCGAGGTGACCTTCTTCCGCAATCTGTTCGGTTTTCTCGTGCTGCTGCCGTGGTTCGTCATGCACGGCCTGCAACCGCTGCGCACGCGGCGTTTCGGGCTGCACCTGCTGCGCGCCGGCAGCAACGTGGTCGCCATGCTGATGTTCTTCATGGCGCTCAGCATGACGCCGCTGGCGCTGGTGCAGGCGCTCGGCTTCACCGCGCCGCTGTTCACCACGGTGCTGGCGATCTTCATCCTCGGTGAGCGCGTGCGCCTGCGTCGCTGGACGGCGCTCATCGCGGGATTCGTCGGCGCGCTGGCGATCATCCGCCCGGGGCTTCAGCCCGTGGACACGGGATCGTTGCTGACGCTCGGCTCGGCCGCCGTGTGGGGCTTCACGCTGGTGATCATCAAAGTGCTCTCGCGTACCGACAGCGCCGTCACCATCACCGCGTACATGGTGCTGCTGATGTCGCCGCTGTCACTGATTCCGGCCTTGTTCTTCTGGACGTGGCCGGACCCCGCCGGCTGGTTCTGGCTGGTGGTCTGCGGTGTCTCCGGAACCGCCGCGCAGCTGCTCATGGCGCAGTCGTTCCGCGTCGCCGAGGCCACCGTGGTGCTGCCCTTCGATTTCACCAAGATCGTCTGGGGGGCGCTCATCGGCTATGTGGTTTTCGGTGAGGTGGTGGACATCTGGACCTGGATCGGCGCCGCGGTGATCTTCGCCGGCGTCACCTACATCACCTACCGTGAGCGCAAGCTCGCGGCTTCACCGGAGCGCGCCTAGCCGCGGATGCCATCACGGCGCCGTCACTGCGCCCTCTCCATGAGCACGTGCGTGAGCACGGTGCAGCCGTCGGCCAGGTCCTCGGGTCTGGCGTTCTCGCGCTCGTTGTGGCTGATGCCGCCCTCGCAGGGCACGAAGATCATGCCCGTCGGCACCGCCAGTGCCAGATGGCAGGCATCGTGGCCGGCGCCGGAGTAAATGTCCCGGTGCGGGATCGAAAGTCGCTCTGCAGCGGTGCGCACGCTGCGCACGCAGTCTGCGTCGAAGCTGACGCTGGCCCGCATGCTGACCGGCTCGACGGCGACCGCCACAGCGCTTTGCTCGGCGACGGATTGGCACGCATCGCGCATCTGCTGCTCCACCGTTGCCAGCACGGCATCGTCCGGGTGGCGGCTGTCGATGCTGAACCTGGTCTGGCCCGGAATGGTATTGGGTGAATTCGGTCGCACCTCCAGCGCGCCGACGGTGATCACCGGGTGCGGCTCGTGCCGGAATGCCACCGCGTTGACGGCGTCCACCATGCGCGCGGCGCCGAGCAGGGCGTCCTTGCGCAGCGTCATCGGCAGGGTGCCGGCGTGCCCTTCTTCGCCGGTCACCGTAACGTGGAAGCAGCGCTGCCCCTGGGCGCCCAAGACCACGCCGATGGTCTTGTCCTCGGCCTCCAGAATCGGACCCTGCTCGATATGGACCTCGAAAAACGCCTGCGGCTGCTCCGCGCCCACCGGCTCGGCCCCCGCGTAGCCGATGGCCGCGAGCGCCGCCGCCATGGTCACGCCGTCGGCGTCGCTGCGCGCGAGCGCGTCTTCCAGGCTGTAGACGCCGGAGAAGACACCCGACGCCAGCATGCCCGGGAAGCGTACGCCTTCCTCGTCGGTCCAGACCACCACGTCGATGGGCGCGCGGGTCTCGACGCCGGCGTCGTTCATGGCGCGGATGGCCTCGAGGCCGGCAAGCACGCCGTAGATGCCGTCGAACTTGCCACCCAGGGGCTGCGTGTCCAGGTGACTGCCGGTCATCACCGCCGCGAGGCTCGCATCGGTGCCTGCGCGGCGCGCGAAAATGTTGCCCATGCGGTCGACGCGCACGCGGCACCCGGACGCCTCGCACCAGCCGACGAACAGGTCACGCGCCTGCCGATCGAGATCGGTGAGCGCGATGCGCCCGACACCGCCGCCCGGGGTCGCACCGATGCGGCCCATCTCCATGAGGCTCTCCCAGAGCCTGCTCGCGTTGACCCGAATCGGTTCTTTGTCCTTCATGGTCTGTCTCCCGGTTTCATTTGCGAGGTGCGGCGACCACGTTGACGGGATTGCCGCGGGCGTAGCGCACGATGTTCTCGATGCTGATGTCGAGAAGCGAGTGCGTCGCCTCCGGTGTGTTGTATGCGACGTGCGGGGTGAGCAGCACGTTTTCGAGCGCGACGAGAGGATGCCCTGCGGGCAACGGCTCCTGGTGGAACACGTCGAGCGCGGCACCCGCCACGTGTCCCGAGTCGAGCGCCGCGAGCAGCGCTTCCTCGTCGATGATCTCGCCGCGGGCGGTGTTGACGATGAGCACGCCCGGCTTCATGAGTTCGAATGATGCCGCGTCGAGCAGACCGCTCGTCTCAGGCGTCAGTGCCGCGTGCACGGAAATGACGTCGCTGTCGCCAAGGAGCGTTTCGAGCTCGGCGAACTCGATGCCGTGCCGTCGGGCCCGCTCGGCGCTCGGATGACGCGTCCACGCGCGCACCTGCATGCCGATGCCGCGGGCGAGCTCCGCCATGCGTGCACCGATGCCGCCGAAGCCCACCAGTCCGAGCCGCTTGCCGCGCAGCTCGATGCCCGCCAGGCCCTGATTCCATCGACCGGCGCGCAGGTCGCGGTCGAGGCGCGCCACGTGTCTCGCCAGGGCGAGCATCATGGCGAGTGCGTGCTCGGCCACCGTGTCGTCCGCGTAGCCCGGAGTGTTGCACACGGTGATGCCCTGTGCCGCCGCCGCGTCCAGATCGACGAAATTGCCCGCGCCGATTCCGACGAAGGCGATGAGCTCGAGATTCGTTGCCGCACGCATGACGTCGCTGGGCAGCCCCCAGCCGAGCATCAGGGCATGAGCATCGGCGATGCGTTCGATGAACTGCGCGTTGCTCTCGGGCCGCTCCATGTGGATGGCGAAGTCGCCGGCCTCGCGAATGCGCGCCAGGCGCGCCCCGCTCATGAGCTCGGCAATCGGCGCGTTGGCATCCGGGTAGACGATGCGCATGGAATGCTGCTCACGAGACACATTGCCCGCGTTCGTCACGACCCTGCCTCGTCTGCCTTCGTTGTCGTCGCGCGCGCGGCGAGCCGGGCGGCGATTTCCAGCAAGCGGGCGTCCCCGTGTCGAGCGCCGACCAGCTGCACACCGATCGGCAGCCCGTTCTCGCCTTCGAGCAGCGGCAGCGCGATCGACGGCACCCCCATGAGTGTCCACATGGCGGAGAAAACCGCATTGCCGGTGGAGCCGAGTCCGAGCGGTGCCTCGCCCGGGGCTGCCAGGGTTGCGAGAGCGTCGTAGTCCCGGAACACCTCGCGCAGGCGCGCCCTCTGTTGCTCGACGCGCGCCGTGGTGCGGATGTAGCTGCTTGCGGAAAGGGTGAGGCCGCTGCGCACGCGCTCGCGGGTGACGGGCTTCAAGTCCAGGGGGCGGCTGCCATAGGCCGCGCCGAGATTGGCGGCCAGGTTGGCATCCAGAATCAGGCGCTGGCAGTCGACGGCGTCGTCGAAGGCGGCGCCGAGATCGGCATCCGCGCTGCCTTCCAGATGCCTCGCCCAGGCGTCGAAGCGGCTTCGCGCATCAGCGCTCGCCTGTTCCCACACGGGCGCCCGCACCAGCCCGATGCGGATCGGATCCTGCGCGCCGAGGACCTCGGGCTCACCGGTGCGCGCGCGCGCCAGCACTCCGGTGACCAGGGCGATGTCGCTCACGTCGCGCGCAAACACGCCCACGTGATCCAGCGCCTGCGCGAGGATGTGCATGCCGGCGGTGGGGATGGCAGCGAAGGTCGGCTTGAATCCGAAGATGCCGCAGTAGGAGGCCGGCCGGATAACCGAGCCGGTTGTCTGGGAGCCGATGGCGAGCGGCACCATGCGATCGGCGACGGCGGCCGCAGAGCCGCTCGACGAGCCCCCCGGCGTGCGTTTCAGATCCAGGGGGTTGGCGGTCGCTCCGGGCGCCGAGAGGGCCAGCTCGGCGGTGACCGTCTTGCCGAGAATGACCGCGCCCGCCTCGCGCAGCATGGCCACCGCCGCCGCGTCCTGGCGCGGCCGCCGGCCCCGGTAGAGCGCGCTGCCGCACTCGGTCGGCATGTCGGCGGTGTCGAAGATGTCCTTGATGCCGACGGGCACGCCGTGCAGAGGCCCGAGCCGGGTGCCCGCATCGCGCGCGGCGTCGGCATCGCGGGCGGCGGCGAGCGCAAGCTCCGCATCCACGAAGGCCCACGCGCTCACCAGGGCGTCTCTACCCTCGATGCGTTCGAGGCACGATTCCACCAGCGCCAGCGAAGTGATTTCCCCGCCGGCGATCGCCGCCGCTGCGGCGGCGGCTGGCAGCTCGTAGAGGGGCCGGTCCGTTTGCATGTCGGTCGGAATTGACAAATCAACGCGTGAGCGCCGATTGTATACGCTATCCGGGTGGAGGTACCGACCCCATGCGCTATGTAACTGCGAGCATCGTCGTGGTGCTCATGCTTGCTCTCACCGCCTGTTCACAAATGGAGACCAAGGCGTTCGCCGTCGATGTGAGTCCCTACAGCATCGAGCAGACACCCGGCATGATTCACAGCTATCTCAGGTCCCGCGGCTTTCAGCGTGTGAAATTCCAGGACTACGAGAGCGGACTGGTCATTTACGAGAAACGTAACTCCGAGATCGACGAGCAGCGGTTCGTTTTGAAATCCCGGCCGCAGATAAGGGTGATCGTCCGCCTGGAGAAAAACAGACATACGTTTGAAAAGTCCAATCCCAGAGTCATCGTCTGGTTCAGCGAGAAAGGCACAAACAAGCTCTCGTCTTTTGCAGAGGGAGAATACAATCGCTTGCTCGCCGAGGTGACCGAGCGGGTCGGCGACGATCGCGTCAAGGTATGGCCGAATCAGCCCCGCGGCTCAGGTGAGTGGTAACATCACGTACTTTTGAAAGCCCGGCCGCTGCTTGAGCCGCTCGTGCCAGGCCTCGACGTTGGCGAGGCTCGGTCGCTCGGTCTGCATGTTGTACCAGCGCCAGGCGGCCGTCCCCAGGGGAATGTCGGCCATGGTGAGCCGATCACCGCACAAGAACGCGCGATCGGCCAGATGCGCATCCACGACTGCCCAGCTCTCGCCCAGCCGCGACGCGGCCGCGGCGAGCTTTTCCGGGTCCTGATTCGCCTTGAGATCGCGCACCACGGCCCAGAAGATGAACGTGATGTCGGCGTGCACGGTCGTCTGCTGCCAGTCCATCCACTGGTCGGCGAGGGCGCGCTCGCCGGGATCCTCCGGACTCATGGTCCCGGCGCCGTACTTGGCGCACAGGTAGCGCACGATGACGTTCGACTCCCACAGAATCAGACCGTCGTCCTCGATGGTGGGCACTCGCCGATTCGGATTGAGCTTCGCGTAGAAGTCTTCACCGACGACGCCGTACTGCATGCCCGCATCGACGCGCTCGTGCGCGATGCCGAGCTCGTCGACGCACCACATGACCTTCATGACATTGATGGAATTCAGCCGACCCCAGATCTTGAGCATTGTCGTATCCGCTGTTAGGCGCGCAGGCGCACTTTCTCTCTATATATCACACAACCCTCAGCCTGCCCGCGGCGCATCCTGATGCGGCAGCAGGTAGACGAGCAGGTTCGCCACCAGCATGGTGGCGGCCAGCATGTAGAACACCGTGCTCAGACCGTAGGCGTCGGCGATCAGCCCGCCGATGGGCGGAACCGCCGCCGAGAGCAGCGCCTGGGTGCCGAACATCAGACTCGTCGCGCTGCCTGCGAGGTTCGACGGCGCCAGATCCATCATCCAGCTGTGGATCACCGGGCGCACCGCGAAAAGCGCGAAGCCCAGCACCGAGACCGCCGCCACCACCACGGCGTCGTTCTGAATCAGGGTGAGGGCGACGATGACGACGGTGGTCACGCTCAAGCCCGAGAGCACCACGGGGCGACGGCCGATGCGGTCGGACCAGGTGCCGGCGATGGGGGCCGCCACCAGGCCGCCCATCTGCATGGCCATGATGGCAATGCCCATCCACAGCGGACCGGTCTGCAGCTCGTCGACCAGGAACAGCGGCAGGAACACCAGCAACCCGTTCTGAGCCATGCTGCGGAATCCGGCCATCAGGCACAGGCCGAGCACCAGCCGGTTGGCGACGATGCGCTTGAGGCCCGCGACATATTCCGACAGGCTCATGCCGCCGGCGCGCGCGGCGTGGGCGCTCTTCTCACCGCGCAGCAGCAGCGCAGTGATGGCGATGGCCACCAGCACCACGGGCGCCGAGCCGCTCGCCGCGGCGCCCTGCCAGGTGAGCACGGCCAGCAAGGTGCCGGCCGCGAGCGGCGCCAGGGTGTCGCCGAGATTGGCGCCGAGGGCGTGAATCGACAGGGCGTAGCCCCGATTGCCCGGGTAGATGTCGGACAGGTAGGCGATGGCCGGGGGATGCCAGAGGTTGTTGGACGCCCCGATGAGGGTCACGAGCAGCGCCAGCATTGCGAGCTCGCGCGTGACGCCGAAGGCCAGCAGGGCGCCGGCGCCGACCAGCAGCGATACCACCTGGAACAGCACGCGGCGCCCGGTGACATCCACCAACAGGCCGCTGCCGAAGTTCGCGAGTAACGAGCTCACGTGAAAGACCGCCACGAGCAGCCCCGCTTGCGCGTAGCTGAGGTCCAGATCGCGGGTGATGTAGGGAAGCAGCAGGTAGAAGAATGCGGCGATCCAGTGGGTGCTGGCATGGCCGAGGCCGACCAGGAAGGCCGGCCCCTGACGGTTCCAGTGCACCCCGCTCACACGGCTGATAAGCTGCAGCAAAGACGTCTCCCGGGGTTACCTGAAAGCTCTGCAAAATAGTCCAATGCACCGTGGAATGAAACTCCGCGCGGTGGCGGCCAACCTGCCGCTGCAGGCCGCGTTCGAGTCCCCCCGCGAGGCAAAGCTGGACCTTTGCGCGACATTCGATAATCTTCGCCGCTGGGGCGGAGCGCGCCGTATCCGGCCGCAGCCGCCAGAGTGAATCTGCAGACCGATGAAGGGTGATCGCCCATGAATGAAAGCTCCGAAGCCCTGCCGCTGGCGCGCTTCACGGTTCTCGACCTCACCCGGGTGCGTTCCGGGCCGACGGCGGTGCGCCAGCTGGCGGACTGGGGCGCAAACGTCATCAAGATCGAGGCGCCGGCGAGCATCGACAGCGCAAAGGGCATGGGCGGTGCGCGAAACGGTCCGGACTTCCAGAACATTCATCGCAACAAGCGCGGCATCACGCTGAATCTGAAAATGCCCGAAGGGCTCGCACTTTTCATGCACATGGTCGAGCAAGCCGACGTGGTGGTGGAGAACTTTCGACCCGACGTCAAGGCGCGGCTCGGCATCGATTACGATGCGCTGGCAGCGGTCAACCCGGGCATCGTGCTGGCCAGCATCTCGGGCTTCGGCCAGGACGGGCCCTACGCCATGCGTCCGGGGTTCGACCAGATCGCCCAGGGCATGGGCGGGCTCATGTCCATCACCGGGCTGCCCGGCCAGGGGCCGGTGCGTGTCGGTGTGCCCATCGCCGATCTGTCGGCGGGACTCTACGCGGCCATCGGCATTCTCATCGCCCTGTTGCAGCGCGAGGAGACCGGCAGGGGGCAGTGGGTGCAGACCTCGCTGCTGCAGGCGCAGATCGCCATGCTCGATTTCCAGGCGGCGCGCTGGCTCATCGACAAAGAGGTCCCGCCCCAGGCCGGCAACAACCACCCCACCAGCATCCCCACCGGCGTGTTCCGCACCCGCGACGGCTATATCAACATCGCTGCCAGCGGCGACATCATGTGGAAGCGCCTGTGCGAGGTGCTGGGTGCCGACGAGCTCTTCGAGCATCCGGATTACGCTGACGGCGCGACGCGACTGACGAACCGCGATGCACTCAACGCGGCGATCGAGGCCTTCACGCTCGAGCGCTCGAGCGACGATCTGGTGGAATCGATGAATGCCGCCGGAGTACCGTGCGGGCCGATCTATTCCATCGACGAGGTCTTCGCCGATCCGCAGGTGCAGCATCTGGGAATGTCAAAACCCGTCCGGCACGGCGAGCTCGGCAAGCTCGACGTGGTCAACAATGCGCTCACTCTGGGAGGCGCCGGTGAGATGACCTATCGCGCCACGCCGGAGCGCGGGCAGCACACCCGCGAGGTGCTGGGCGAGTTCGGATTGAGCGAAAGCGAAATCGACGCGCTCGTCGAGCGCGGCATCGTCTGAGCCGAACGCATCGATTCAGACGAGGCCGAGCGGCGCCGTCGTTCAACCCTTCGGCAGATACGGGATCGTGCCGGCCAGATCCGTGTCATCGATGGCGTGGAAATTGCTCACGCTGCCCTTCTGACGCGCCTCGGCATGGGGTGCGTATTCCGGGTCGTCGACGAAGGCCTGCAGGGCCTCCATGGACGGGAACTGGATCAACGCGACCAGGGTGTTGTCCAGGCCTTTGCCCTCGAGGGTCTTGATATTTCCGCTGCGGGAAAGGTACTTGCCGCCGTGTTTCGCGGCGATATCGTGAACGACCGCGGCGTAGTCGGGGACCCAGCTGTCGTCGGTAATCTTCACGTCGGCAATCAGATAAGCGCTCATTGCAGATTCTCCTCCGGCGGTTATCGTGTCTCTCAGCGACCCTTGAACTCGGGTGGGCGCTTCTCCATGAAGGCCTTGCGGCCCTCGGCGTAATCGTCGCTTGCAAAGCACGCATCGACCATTTCCCTGACCGTGTCGAGATCGCGCGCACCGGGATCTTTCATCGCCTCGGCGACGGTTCGCTTGGCGGCGCGGATGGTGAGCGGCGCGTTCGCGGCGATGCGTTCGGCATACTCCTCGACTTTCGAAGCGAGCGCCGAGCGCGGCACGACCTGGTTGATCAGTCCCATGCGCAGCGCCTCCTCGGCACTGAACTGGCGACCGGTGAAAAGAATCTCCTTGGCGGCGCTCGGCCCGACCAGCTGAACCAGCGGATGGACCTCCTGCCACCGGTAGGCGAGGCCGAGCCGCGCCGCCGGTATGCCGAAGCGCGCATCCTGCGACGCGATGCGAAGGTCGCAGCTGAGCGCCAGCTCCGTGCCGCCGCCGATGCAGTAGCCCTGGATCATCGCGATGGTCGGCTTGTCCAGGTGAACGATGCTCTCGACCGCTTCGTGGGCCATGCGATCGTACGATTCGACGGCCTCGCTGGAGGCGCGCATGGCCTCGAACTCGGAGATGTCGGCGCCGGCGGAGAAGGCTTTTTCTCCCGCGCCGCTCAGGACGGCGACGCGCAGCGCGCCGTCGGCGGCGAATGCGCGCATGGCGTCGGCGATTCCCTGCCACATCTGCGCGCTGATGGCGTTGTGTTTTTCCGGCTGATTGAGAACCAGGCGGCCGACGCCATTGGATACGTCGACGATGAGCTTGTCGGTCGATACCGTCATTGGGTGTCTCCCACGGAACTTCCCCGGACATGTTCGGCAACGGCGGCCGCGAAGGACTCGGTGGTGCCGTCACCGCCGAGGTCCGGAGTATGGTTGACCGTCTCGGCGAGCGCGGCGTCGACGGCGCCCTCGAGCAGGTCCGCGGCCACCGCGAGTCTCGGTCTGTCGTGGCGGCTCGCGAGCCAGTCGAGCAGCATGGCGGTAGAGAGCATCAGCGCCGCCGGATTGGCGATGCCGCGCCCCGCGATGTCCGGCGCCGAGCCGTGCACGGCCTGCGCGACGCCGTGCTCGTCGCCGGCGTTGAGCGCCGCGGCGAGGCCCAGCCCGCCGGTGAGCGCGGCCGCCTCGTCGGAGAGGATGTCGCCGAACATGTTGGTGGTGACGATGACGTCGAAGGCCTCTGGCTCGCGGATGAGGCGCGCTGCCATGGCGTCGACCAGCATCTCGTCGAGGCGCACCTCGGGGAACGCGTCCGCCACCTCGAGCACCTGGCGCACGAAAAGTCCATCGGTGACCTTCAATACGTTGGCCTTGTGCACCATGGTGACGTGCTTGTCGCGGCGCATGGCGAGCTCGAACGCGGTTCTCGCGATGCGCCGACAGGCGGCGGCGGTCACCTTGCGCACCGCCAGCGCCATGTCCTCGGAGGGCTGAAACTCGCCGCTGCCGATGAACATGTTGCGGTCGGCGTAGAAGCCCTCGGTGTTCTCCCTCACCACCACCAGATTCATGTCGGCGGCCACGTTCCGCACCCCGGCGCGCACCCGGCTCGGGCGTATGTTGGCGTACAGATCGAGCGCGATGCGAACCTGCGCCGATGGGTTGATGCCGCCCTGGTCCGCCGGCGGATAGTCGTAAGTCGAAACGGGAGCGAGAATCACGCCTTCGGCGGCGCGCGCCGCCTCGAGCACCTCGGTCGGCAGGGTGCTGGCGTGGCTTTCGAGGGTCGCGAGACCCATGGGGTGCTCATCGAGATTCAGGCCCAGCTCGAGCTTCTCGTCGAGCGCTTCCAGCGCCTGGCGGGTGGCCGCGGTGATTTCAGGGCCGATGTCGTCTCCGGGCAGAATGGCGATGCGCATCATCGGCCTCCGGCGAGCTTCTTTTTCAAATGCGGAATGAGGCCGCCGTCGGCGACCATCTCCACCAGGTGAGGGGGCAGCGACTCGCACGCAAGCGTCTCGCCGCTGGTGAGATTCTCGACCACGCCCGCGGTGGCATCCACGCGCAGACGGTCGCCGCTGCGAATGCGATCGGTATCGGCGCACACGAGCGCCGGCATGCCCAGGTTGAGGGCGTTGCGATAGAAGATGCGGCCGAAGGATTTCGCCAGCACCGTGCGGATGCCGAGCATTTGCAGCGCCTGGGGTGCCTGCTCCCGCGAGGAGCCGATGCCGAGGTTGTCGCCGGCTACGAACACGTCGCCTTCTTTGACCGATCGGGCAAAGTCCGGGTCCAGGTCCTGCAGGCAGTGCGCGGCCAGCTCCTCCATGGAACCCTTGAGATACGCAGCCGGCGCGAGCAGATCCGTATTGATGCCGTCGCCGTAGACCCAGGCGCGTCCGCTCTCGCTCACAGATAGTCCCGCGGATCGGCGATGTGCCCCGCCAGTGCCGTGGCGGCCACCGTGTAGGGCGAGGACAGATAGGTCTGCGAGGACGCGTCGCCCATGCGTCCCTGAAAGTTTCGCGAAGAGCTCGATATGCCGACCTCACCGGCTCCGAGTCGCGCCGGGCCGAGCCCGATGCAGGCGCCGCAGGCGCTCGGCAGGATCGCCGCGCCCGCGGCGCGCAAGGTGTCGAGAACGCCTTCGCGTTCGGCTTCCTCGTTGATGCGCACCGATGCCGGCGCGACGAAGAATCGCACGCCCTCGGCGATACGTCGGCCATCGACTATCCGTGCCGCCATGCGCAGATCGTCGAGCTTGGCGCCGGTGCAGGCGCCGATGTAGGCCTGATCGATTGGCGTGCCGGCGTGCGCGTTCACCGGTGCGCTGTTCTCGGGGCTGTGGGGGGCGGCTACCTGCGGCGCGAGTTCGGCGGCATCGACGACGATCTCGCGCGCCACCGGGGCGTCGTCGTCGCTCTGCCAGGTTTGCGCGTCCGCCACGTCGACGCCGACGCCGGCGAGCCACGCGCAGGTGACATCGTCAGGGGCGACGATGCCGCACTTGGCACCGAGCTCGACGGCCATGTTGGCGAGCACCATGCGCTCGTCCATGACCATGGCGGCGACCCCGCTGCCGGTGTACTCGGCGGTCATGTAGTTGGCGCCGTTGATGCCGATGCGGTGGCAAATGGCGAGAATCACGTCCTTGGCCGCGACGCCGTCGCCGAGAACGCCGTCGACGCGCACCCGCAGCGTCTGCGGCACGCGCACCCAGATGCTGCCGGTGGCGAGCACGCCGGCCATGTCGGTGGCGCCGATGCCGGTCATGAAGCAGCCGAAGGCGCCGCCGGTGGTCGAGTGGGAGTCACCGCCGACCACGAACATGCCCGGCGCGAGATGGCCGCGCTCGGGCAGCACGACGTGGCAGATCCCCTGAGCCTCGTGGTAGCCGCCGAGATTGCGCTTTGCCGCCCAGTCGCGGGTGAGCGACTGTATCTCGATGCTCAGCTCGTCGCGCTCGCCGACGAAGTGATCGGTGATGAGCACGACCTTCGCCGCATCCCAGACGTCGACGCCGAGCTCGGCGAGCTTTGGAATCTGGCGCCTGGGGCCGCTGGAGTCGTGCATCATGGCCAGATCGACCTCACAGGTGACGATTTCCCCGGGCCGCACGCGCTCGCGACCGGACGCCCGGGCGATGATTTTCTCGGCGAGGGTCATGGACATGGGTGTCTGGCGAGCGGCGTCGTTATCGTTGTGTTTGCCGGGCATTATACCGGCATTGCGCTCACACTCTCGGCATTCGCGCGAGCACGACCGTTCCGACGACGGCGAGCACGGCCACGCTGATGAAGGCGGCGGTGAAGCTGTCGGTGCTCATGACCAGCAAGCCGAACAGCGGCGGCACCACGGTGATGCCGCCGAACATCACCACCTGCATGCCGGCGGTGGCGTCCACCGCGAGGCCTTCGGGCGCATGCGTCGCCACCTCCGAGAGCAGCACCCCATTCCAGCCGAGGCTGCTGGCGCCGAGCACCGTCGCCACGGCGATGACGGCGAGCAGCGGCCAGCCGCTGTGCATGAACGGCGTGACCACCAGGCACGTCGCGGTGACGAGACCGATAGCCACCAGCACCGCCCGGGGCGCACCCAGCCTCGAGGCCACGCCGCCCCAGACGAGGCGCCCGGCGAAGCCGCCGGCCTGCAGGCACGCGAACACGCTGCCGGCGAGCACCAGGCTCATGTCCACGGCACGGGTCAGGAACACCACCATGAAGGACATGACGCTCAGCTGGCAGCCGGCGTAGGCGAAGGCGGCGAGGGTATAGCCGCGCAGGCGCGGCTCCATGAGCGCCAGGCGCACCGGCTCCAGCAGACGGCCCGCATCGAGCTGGATCGGCGCGCCGCGGTCCGCGTCGATGCCGGCGCGCAGCCCCTGCAGCAGGACCATCATCACCAGCGCGACGGCGCCGACGGTGAGCGCGCCGCTCTGCCAGTCCGACCACACGACGATGGCCGGGATCAGCGCGCCGGTGAGCGCCCCGCCGAGCGGCACCCCGGTCTGCTTGATGGAGAACACCAGCGGTCGCCAGCGCGGCGTCGACAGCCGCCAGAGCACGTGGGCGCTGGCCGGGTTGAACGGCCCATAGGCGCAGCCGAGCACCACCGCGCTCGCCAGGGCCCAGGCGATGGATGCCTGGGCGAAGCACAGCATCGCCAGCGCCGCCAGTGCCATGGTCGTCTGACATACCCGGATGGCGCCGAAGCGATCCACGAGCGGCCCGGTCACGGCGCCGGAGAGCGTCGCGAACACGTAGACGATGGCGGTGTAGGTGCCGATGCGGGTGGCGTCGACGCCGATCGCCGGCGCCGCCTCCGGGGCGAGCACGGCCACCACCGTCACCGCCATGCTGGAGGTGGTCAGCACCGTCAGCATGGCCGATAGGGGAAACAGGATCGGCGTTGTCCCGGGCCGGTGAATTGGCCTACTCTCTACGCTTTGCGAGCGCGCCAAGCTACCACAACCGGCACGCCGCGCGTCGCCTTTATAACGCCCGTCTGGACCGATAACGATACCGAGGCCCGTGATGTTGCCCGACCTGAGTATTACGCCTGCGGCCCGCAGCCGGCTCGCCGACGTGGACTTCGACGATCTGGGATTCGGGAACGTGTTTTCCGATCACATGTTCAGCATGCAGTATCGCGACGGACGCTGGCAGCAGCCGGCGGTCCTGCCCTACGGGCCGGTGGCGGTGGATCCCGCCAACGCGACGCTGCACTACGGACAGGCCGTGTTCGAGGGCCTCAAGGCGTTCATGGGCGGGGACGGCACGGTGCGCATCTTTCGTCCGGATATGAACTACAAGCGGCTGTGCGACTCGTGCGAGCGGCTTTGTATTCCGGAGCCCGACGCGGAGCACTTCTACGGCGCCATGGAAGCGCTGATCCAGCTCGATCACGCCTGGATACCGCGCCGGCGCGGCCAGGCCCTGTACATCCGCCCGCTCATCTTCAGCGACGAGTCGCATCTGGAAGTGCGTCCCTCGCAGGCATTCCGCTTCCTGGTCATGACCGCACCGGTGCGCGCCTACTTCGACGAGTCGGCGGCGGCCATCGAGCTCAAGGTCGAGGAGCAATACACCCGCTCGGCGCCGGGCGGCACGGGCGCCGCCAAGACCTCCGGCAACTACGCCGCGAGCCTCTACCCCGGTGAGCTGGGTCGCAGGGAGGGATTCGCCCAGGTGCTGTGGCTCGACGGGCGCGAGCACCGCTACGTGGAGGAGGTGGGCGCCATGAACATCTTCTTCCGCATCGACGGCAGGGTGGTAACGCCGTCGCTGGTGGGCACGATTCTGCCCGGCGTGACCCGCGCCAGCGTCATCCAGCTGATGGCCGACGCCGGCGATCCGGTGGAGGAACGCCGCATCGAGATCGAGGAGGTCGTCACCGCCATCCGCGAGGGCCGCATGCAGGAGTGCTTCGGCGCCGGCACCGCCGCCATCATCGCCCCGGTGGGCGGCATCGCCTACCGCGGCGAGCACCTGTCCATTAACGACGGCCAGGCGGGGGACGTGACCCGCAGGCTCTACGACGAGCTCACCGGCATCCAGCTCGGCGAGATCGCCGATCGCCACCGCTGGAATCGTCTCGTGAAGATCGACGCCGGCGAGAGCGCCAGGCGCGCCGCTCGCTAGACACCGAAGCAGCAACGCGCTCGTCCCTGGGAAGGGAAAGCCGGCGCCTCTTTTTGACTTTGCTCAGTCCGGCCAGACGACGGTCTTGGCCAGATCCGGCCAGCCGATGGGCGCGCCGGCCGCCTTCGCTGCCCGCGCGTCGTCGAGGCCGGCATCCCACAGGGCGGCAACGAACCGTTGTCCAGTGACCCCGTCCGAAGCCGTCGACGCCAGCCAGCGCATGGGCGGGCCCATGATGGCGGGCCTGAGCATCTTGTCCCGGGGGATCCCCGAGTCGTCGCCGACGAAGGGCGTATCCGTGGGACCGCCCGGAACCAGCACATTCACGCTGATGCCGGTGCCTTCCAGCTCCTTTGCCCAGATGGCCGACATGGATTCGAGCGCCGACTTGGAAGCGCCGTAGGGCAGCACTCGCAGCATGGTGAAGAAGCTGGTGGTGTTGTTGACGATACGCCCCCAGCCCCTCGCGCGCATGGGCGCGAGCGCCGCCCGCACCATGAGCAGGGGCCCGGTGACGTTCACCGCGAAGAAGCGATCCCAGAGCGCGCGATCGATCTCCTCGATGCTCGGGTGGTTGCGCTCCGCGTCGGGTCTGATGGAGCTGACGCCGATACCCGCATTGTTGACCAGCACGTCGACGCTGCCGAAGCGATCGACGCATGCGGCGACGGCGTCGTTGCAGCAACCCTCGTCGGCGACGTCGCCGGCGATTGCGATGACGCGCTCGGCGCCGCAGCGCGCGTTGATCTGCGCGGCGACGCCTGCCGCGGCCTGCTCGTCGATGTCGAGGATGGCTACCGCGAGGCCGTCATCGATGAGAGCTTCGGCCATGGCGCTGCCGATGCCGCCGGCGCCGCCGGTGACGAGGGCTGTCCTGGAAGGTTCGCTCATGATCAAATGACTCCTGAAGCGCGCAGGCGCTCGCGACGCCGCTCATCGTAGCCGAGCGCGGCGAGCAGCGCATCGGTGTGCTCGCCGAGCGCCGGCGCCGGGCGCGCAGGGGGCGGTTCCCCCGTGCGCACCGGGGGCGCCACCAGTCGGTACTCGCCCGCGCTCGGATGCACCAGCGTCTGCAGGCGATCGTGATCGGTGACGAAGGGGTTCTCGAGCGCTTCGGCAATGTCGTTGACCGGCGCCGCGGGAACGCTGCCGGCGAAGCGCGAAAGCCACTCGGCGGTGTCGCGCCGGGCGAGCGCCTCGTCGAGCAGGCCGGTCAGCGCGTCGCGGTTGGCGAGCCGGTCGGCGAAGGTTTTGAAACGTGCGTCCGTTGCCCACTCCGGGCGTTCGACCCGCTCACACAGGGCCGGCCAGAACTTCTCCTTGTTGCACATGATGAAGATCCAGCCGTCGCGGGTGGGATAGAGCTGGCACGGCGTGAGCGACGGGTGCGCCGAGCGTGGCAGGCGCTCCTGTCGATGACCCTCGTTGAGATACCAGCCGGCGAGGTAGTTGGTGTTGGCGAGGGCCATGTCGAAGAGGCTGACGTCCATGTCGCGGCCAACGCCCGTCGCGCGCGCCGCGGTGAGCCCCGCCAGCACCGCGTAGGCGAGACCGAGCCCGGTCATGAAGTCCACCACCGATAGCCCGAAGCGCGCCGGCGGGGCCTGCGGCTCTCCGGTCAGGGAGAGAAAACCGGCCTCGGCCTGCATGAGGTAGTCGAAGCCGGGCCAGCTCGCCCGCGGGCCGGTTCGGCCGTAGGCGCTCAGGTGCGCGCAGACGAACTTCGCGTTGAACTTCTCGAGGTGCGCATAGGTGAGCCCGAGCTTCTCCGGAACGTCGCCGCGCAGATTCGAAGTGAGCGCATCGGCGCTCGCCACCAGATCGTGCAGCACCTCCTGGCCCTCGGCTTTGCCGAGATCCAGCGCCATGCTTTTCTTGTTGCGATTGAAGCTGTGATAGAAAACGCTGTCGTGCTCGGCGAAAAAAAACGGACCGACGTCGCGCGCGATGTCGCCGCCGTCGTGGGGATTCTCGATCTTGATGACCTCGGCGCCCTGGTCGGCGAGAAACATGGTGCCGAAGGGGCCGGCGCCGTACTGCTCGACGGTGAGCACGCGAACGCCCTCGAGCGGCAGGGTCACGCCGGGTTCCGCTCAACCAGCTGTCTGGCGATGATGATGCGCTGCATCTCGTTGGTGCCCTCGCCGATGGCGAGCAGCGGCGCGTCCCGGTAGTAGCGCTCGATGTTGAACTCCTTGGAGTAGCCGTAGGCGCCGTGGATGCGCATGGCCTCGATGCTGTTGTCGATCGCGGTCTCGGTGGCGAACAGCTTGGCCATGCCGGCCTCCATGTCGCAGCGCCTGCCCTCGTCGTAGGCGCGCGCGGCCGCCTCGGTCAGCAGTCGCGACGCCTCCAGGCGCGTCGCCATCTCGGCGAGCTTGATCTGGATCGACTGGTGCTCGCAGATGGGCTTGCCGAAGGTCTTTCGCACCTGCGCGTAGGCGACCGACTCGTCCAGGCAGGCGCGCGCGATGCCGACGCCGCGCGCGGCGACGTTGATGCGCCCGAGCTCGAGCCCCGCGAGGATCTGATTGAGGCCGCGGCCTTCCTCTTCACCGATCAGATTGTCCACCGGCACGCGGCAGTCGTCGAAGACGAGCTCCCCCGAGTCGATGCCCTTGTAGCCGATCTTCTCGAGCTTGCGGCTGACTTCGAATCCGGGGCCTTTCTCGATCAGCAGCAGGCTCATGCCCCGACGCGGCGGCTGCGCCTGCGGGTCCGTCTTCACCAGCACCGCGAGAATCTGCCCCTCGATGCTGTTGCTGATCCAGGTCTTCGATCCGTTCACGACGTACGCATCGCCGTCGCGGACCGCGCGCGTGCGGATGGCCTGCAGATCGGTGCCGCAGTCGGGCTCGGTGAGCGCGATGCCGCCGCGCAGCTCGCCGCGGGCAAAGCGGGGCAGGTAGTGGCGCTTCTGCGCCTCGCTGCCGAAGCGCTGCACGGCGGCCGCCATGATCAGGTGCGAGTTGAAGATCCCGGACACCGACATCCATACGGCGGAGACCCGCTCGACGATCTTCGCGTAGGTGACTGCCGAGAGTCCGAGCCCCCCGTACTCGGGATCGATGGTGGCACCGAACAGCCCCAGCTCCTTCATCTGCTCGACGATGTCCCGCGGGTAGGTATCGCTGGCTTCGAGCGCGTGGGCGTGCGGGGCGACGTCGCGCTCGAGGAATCGATCGATGCTCGCGAGGATGAGGGCCTCGTCGTCGTTGCTGACCGTCATCTTCCGAGAATGCTCGATGCGCGATTGCCGCCTGTCACGCCTTTTCGCGCTTGGGCACCAGGAACGAGCGCTCGAAGCGCATGAACTCCGTGCCGTCGGCTTTGCGGCCGATGGTGCGCGCCGTGACGATTCCCTCCCGGGGGCGGCTCTTCGAGGCGCGTTTCTCGAGCACCTCCGATTCGGCGTAGATGGTGTCGCCGACGAAAACCGGCGCCGTCAGCTTGATCTTGTCCCAGCCGAGATTGGCGACCGCCTTCTGGCTCAGGTCGCTGACGCTCATGCCCACCACCATGGAGAGCGTCAGACACGAGTTCACCAGCGGCCTGCCGAATTCCGTCTGCGCCGCGTAGGCGGCGTCGAAGTGCAGCGGGTGCGTGTTCATGGTGAGCAGCGTGAACCAGGTGTTGTCGGTCTCGCTGATGGTGCGCCCGGGGCGATGATGATAGACGTCGCCCACCGTGAAATCCTCGAACAGGCGGCCGGGAGCGTCGCGATAGCGCGGTGTCGCGACCGTATCGCGTTTCGCCGCCACGGGAATCCCCGTCAGTCGTCCGAGCCGGCCACCCGCAGGCGGGTGTCCGGGCGCGAGCGCGTGCGTGCCAGCAGGGCGCGCAGATCCGTGCACCGATCGAGCTCGAGCAGGGCGCCGGCAAGGCCGTCGCGATCGCCCTCGCTGAGATAGGGCGCGGTGAGATCGTCGAACTTGGCACGCATCTCCGCGGCGCTCAGGAAATTCTCGGGCTCGCCGCGGGCGATGATCACCATCTTCTCGAATTTACCGCGCCCCGTGTGCACGCGCACGACGCCGCCCATGTGCGCGGGGAACTGCGCCTCGATCTCGCTGTCGACGACGCTGCGGATTTTCTTGCAAAGTGCCAGGGTGTTCTGGTCTTTCAGGTGCGGCTCGTAGGAATCCCAGCCCATCTTGCCGTCGCGCAACGCCACCGCGGCAACGAAGGGCATGGAGAACTGGCCGTCCACGTAGTTTTCCGGGCTCTGCTTGTCGCTCTCCGGATCGCCGATGAGGTTCCAGCCGGTGCGAGGCAGACCCACCTCGACGGATTCGATCTCCGAGTAGTCGATGTCGTTGGCGGCGCGCAGCGCGATGAGCGCGTCCATGGCCGCATGCCCGTAGCGGCACGACGGATACGGCTTTACCGCGATGTCCATGGTCTCCCATTTCTCGCCGAGCCCGGCAACCGCGGCCTGCGGGTCCGCGTCCGGCGCATAGGCGTTGAGGAATCCGGCCTTGCCTTCGAGGGCCTCGCCGGCGCCGCGAAAGCCCTCCGCCGCGAAGCTCGCCGCGATCAGGCCGCCCATGGCGGCATAGCCCGTGTGATAAGGCTTGTTCCACGCGCCGTCGAGGAGAAACTGCATGGAGCCGGCCGCCTGGCTGCCGCAAAGGCCGAAGGCGTCGGCGATCTGCCTGGCGGAAAGACCCAAGACCCTTGCCGCGGCCGCGGCAGCGCCGAACACGCCGCAGGTCGCCGTCGGGTGGAAGCCGCGCGCGTAGTGCTCGCTCGGCTTGAGGGCGATGCTGAGGCGTATCTGAACCTCGTATCCGGCGACGATGCCGGCGACGATGTCCCTGCCATGGGCGCCGGTCATCTCGGCCGCCGCGAAAGCCGCGGGCACGATGGGTGCGCTCGGATGGATCGAGCCGCGTGCATGGGTGTCGTCGAAATCCAGTGAGTGCGCCAGGTTGCCGTTGTAGAACGCCGCCGCCGCCGGCGCGTAGCCTTTGTCGTCGCCGATGACGCTGCCGCTGCCCTCGCCGAGCCCGAGCTTGGCGAGCGCCGTCGACATGGCATCGTTCAGTGCGGCCGCGTGGCGGGCGCGCAGCGCGATGCCGACGTGATCCAGGACCAGCAGTCGGGTACGTTCCACCACCTCGTCGGGCAGATCGTCGAAACGCAATCCGGCGGTGAATTCGGACAGCTTGCGGGTCACGGCGGTCATCTCGGGCACTCCTGGTCCGCGCGTAGCGGTACCTGTTGATTTTGCACAAATTGGCGGGCGGTCATCATAGAATGACGGGCCGGGGGCATCAACCGCGGGGCGAGGAACCCAGAGGGCCTTCAAGTTACTGAAAAATATGGAGCAATCGGATGGTCAAGCATAGCGGAGGATGCCACTGCGGCAGGGTGCGCTTCGAGATCAGCGCCCCGCAGGATATTGTCGCATCCGAGTGCAATTGCTCGATGTGCAGTAAATCGGCATACCTCGGGCTGATCGTGTCGCGTTCCCGCTTCACGCTGCTCGCGGGCGAAGAAAATCTCACGACTTACACCTTCAATACCGGCGTTGCGAAGCATCTTTTCTGCAGCTGCTGCGGCATCAAGTCGTTCTACGTGCCGCGATCCCATCCTCATGGGTACAACGTCAATGTGAGGTGTCTCGATCCCGCAACGATCAGGAATCTGTCGGTCAAGCCGTTCAATGGGCAGGAATGGGAGAAGCACGCTTGCGAGTTCCAGCCTCTGTCTGACGACTGACATCCGCCACCGAGCTTCATGTTTTCTTCGACGTGAGGGTAGTTTGAATGCCGACGAATGCACCTCTTCCCCGAAAGTTGACGGCGGTCCTGTATGCCGACGTTGCCGGATACAGCCGCCTCACAGCCGAGGATGAAGAGGGTACGCACCGCCGACTCTCGAGCGCGCTCGACACCATCGCCGCGATGGTGAGCGCATTGCGGGGTCGAGTCGTTCACTACGCAGGCGACGCGGTGCTCGCGGATTTTGCCACCGTCACCGATGCACTGGCTTGCGCCGTATTGATCCAGAGAAGCCTGCAGGAGAGAAACTCCGAGGTTGCCGAGAATCAACGCTTGAGTTTTCGAATCGGCGTCAATCTGGGCGAGGTGATCGACGATCGCGGTGATATCTATGGTGACGGAGTCAATATCGCAGCGCGTCTCGAGGCTCTGGCGGAGCCGGGTGGAATCTGTATCTCTGAGACAGTGCGTGCGGCTGTTGGCAAACGCGTGCCCGTCGAGTTCGAGGATCTCGGGGACTGTGAGGTCAAGAACATTCCCGAGCCGATCCACGCGTGGCGGGTTCGTGACCGTGGGCCGGTGGCAACGGACGAAGGCGATCGGGCAGCTCTCGTGCTGCTCGCCCATGCGCGTGCCTACGAGCTCCTCATGGGAGAGGGAAACGAAGCGGATACCCGTGCCGCATTGGACCGGTGCCGGGCGGTGGTCGTATCCACGATGGAAGATCATCGCGGGCGTATCGTCGAGACACCCGGCGATACGCTCGCCGCGGTGTTCGATGATCCCGCCGGTTGCTTCGACTGCGCGCTGAAGGCGCGCGCGGCCGTTGCAGATTCGAACGCGAAGCTGCCGCAGGCGCAGCGCGTGCACTACCGATTCGGCGTTGCATTCGGCGATGTCGTCGAAGACCGGGACGGTTTGAGCGGCGACGCCGTCGATCGCGCCTCCGGACTCATCGTCGCAGCCCGTGGCGGCGAGATACATCTCGACGACGAGGTGCTGGCGCGGCTTCCGGCGCGGGCGGCGCGGACTCTGGTCGAGACGAAGCCGGGTGATCATGCGCTGGTCTCGGACGATTCACCCGCAGCGGGACCGGGCCTGCCTGCGCAGCTGGACAGGCTCGACATTCCGTTGCCCGACAGGCCGTCCATCATCCTGCTTCCGTTCAGGTGTATGGGAGAAGATCCGGAATCTGCCGCTCTCGCCGACGGCTTGCGCCTCGACATCCAGAATGCATTGGTCAAGCTATCGGGACTTCTCCTGATTGCTGCCGGCACGGCGAACGTGTTTCGCAATGCGTCGTCCGAGCAGGCGGTACCGCATCTCGGCGCCCGTCACGTGCTGGAGGGCACGGTGCAACGTGCCGGCGACCGGGTGCGGGTCAGTGTGGAGCTGACCGACACGCAAGCCTCGACGCTCGTCTGGTCGGAGCGCTACGACCGCACCCTCGATGACACGTTTGTACTTCAGGACGAGATAGCGGAACGCGTCGTGACTGCCCTCGACGTGAAGCTCTCGAGCGGCGAGCAGGGGCGTGTCTGGCGCAAGTGTCTCACCGATACCAGGGCGCGCGATCATTTCTACGCCGGCATGCACGGCTTCTTCGAGATGAGTGCCGAGTCGAACGCGGGCGCGCGGGCGCGCTTCGAACGCGTAGCCGAGATCGTGCCGGACTCGCCTCTGGGACCGACCTGGGTGGCGCTGTGCTATTGGTTCGAAGCGACGCGGGGCTGGAGCGACGATCCCCAGGCATCGCGGAGCCACGCCGGCGAGTGGGCGGAGCGAGCGGTTCAGTCGGAGGACGCGGACGGACAGGCGCACACGGTGCTCGGTAACGTGCGTCTGCTGCAGGGTCGCCACGACGAGGCGCTCGCAATCGCGAGGAAGGCGGTGAGCATCCGGCCGGGATGCACCAACTCCAACGGCTTTCTCGCCAATGTCCTGCTCCATTGCGGCGAGTACCACGACGCCATCGCGCACGCGAAGCGCGCCATTCGACTCTCGCCCGTCTACCCTCCGTGGTTCCTGGAAATCCTTGCCGCGGCCTACAGGGAGGCCGGGCAGGTCGGGTTCGCAATCTCCGTCGCCCGGGAGCTGTTGCGCATCGTTCCCGGGTCGCTGCATGGGCGCATGCTGCTGGTCAGCGCGCTGGTGCGCGGCGGCGGCCTCGCCGAGGCGCGCCGCGTCGCCGGCGACGCGCGCGAGCCGGGCTTCTCGGCGGGCGGCTACAGCGCGGGGCTTCCCTACCGGGACGCCGCGGTCATCGAGCGCATCGCCGATGACCTGCGCAGGGCCGGACTTCCGGACTGAGCGCCGCGGGTCGTGGCGCTCGCGGTCGCCGAGATGCTGGAGCAGGCGATGGCGCACCATGGCCGCGGTGAGCTCGCGCGCGCCGCCGCCCTCGACGCACAAGCTCCCCAGGCGCACTACAGTCTCGGCTGCGCGCGCTCGCCGAAGGCGCCGACGGAGCGCACGCCGAGCTCATGGGCTCCACCGACTTCTTCAGCACCAGCGAGTGCCGGGATCTGCTCTTCCACGCCCACGAGGTCCAGCTCACCCTGCCCGAGCTCGGTGTGCTGCTGGAGCGTCGGGGGCTCGAGTTCCTCGGCTTCGAGCTCGCTGTCGGTCAGGTGGAGGAGGGCTTGCGCCGTGAGCATGCCGATGCGGCGATGACCGAGCTCGGCGCCTGGGACGCCTACGAGCGGCTCCACCCGCACAGTTTCCGCGCCATGTATCAGTTCTGGTGTGAGAAGCGCGGCGCCTGAGCGCCATCAATTGCGATACGCGACCCCCGGCAGCACGCACAGCATTTCGAAGAGCAGATTTGCCGCCGTCAACGCCGTGTTGCCGCTCGGGTCGTAGGGTGGCGCGACCTCCACCAGATCGCCGCCGACGATGTCGAGTCCGCGGCAGCCGCGGATGATCTCCAGCCCCTGCATGACCGTGAGGCCGCCGATCTCCGGCGTGCCGGTGCCGGGCGCGAACGCCGGATCGAGGCCGTCGATGTCGAAGCTGATGTACACGGGGCCCGCGCCGATCTCGCTGCGCAGCTCCGCCATCAGGGGGTCCAGCGATTTGTGCCAGCATGACTCCGCCTGCACCACCCGGAATCCCTGTGAGCGCGGCCAGTCGAAATCCTCCGCGGTGTAGCCCGAGGCGCGCAGGCCGATCTGCGCGACCCGTCGCCCGTCCACCAGCCCTTCCTCGGCGATGCGCCGAAACGGTGTGCCGTGAGCAATCTTCTCGCCGAACATGACGTCGTTGACGTCGGCGTGGGCATCCACGTGGATGACGCCGAGCGGGCCGTACTTGCGATGCAGCGCACGCAGGATGGGCAGCACGATGGTGTGGTCGCCGCCCAGGGTGAGGGGACGGCAGCCGTCGGCGACGATGATGTCGTAGGCTTGTTCGATGATGGCGATGCTCGCCGCGAGGTTGAAGGTGTTGATAGCGACGTCGCCGATGTCGGCAACCTGCAGGCTGTCGAAGGGCGCCGCCCGGGTCGCCATGTTGTAGGGCCGGATGAGGCAGGACTCGGCGCGTATCGCGCGCGGCCCGAAACGCGCGCCGCTGCGGTTCGAGGTGCCGATGTCGAACGGCACGCCGACGAAGCAGGCGTCGAGATCCTTGGCATCCGCCTGGGTCGGCAGCCGCATCATGGTCGCGGGCCCGCCGAAGCGGGGCATCTCGTTGCCGCCGAGCGGCTGGTTACGCGGCGCCTGCCTAGTCGGCGGCATAGCGTTTTTCTGCTTCGTAATAAGCGGGAAAACCGACGATGTCGCGCAGGTGCGCGAACTCGGCCGTGTCTCGCGGTGTCTCGCCCGCAGCAAGCGCCGCCAGCGCCTGCTCCATGGCGTGAATGCCGGCAAGCATGAGAGTGATGGGGTATATGGCGATCTTGTAGCCGATGTCCTGCAGGGCCTTGGGGCTCAGCACCGGTGTGTCGCCCTGCTCGACCATGTTGGCCATCTTTGGTCCCGGTACACCCTCGCAGTAGGCGCGCATCTGCGCCTCGTCGAGGGGCGCTTCGAGAAAAGTGATATCGACGCCGATCTCGGTGAATATGCGGGCGCGCTCGAGCGCTTCGTCGAAACCTTCGGTGGCGTTGGCATCGGTGCGCGCCATGATGAGTATGTCGGTGCCGGCATCGCGCTCATCGACGGCCGCCCGGAGCCGCGCGAACGCTTCGTCACGGTCCACGGTCCGCTTGCCGCGCGTGTGGCCGCAGCGCTTCGGCGCCACCTGGTCCTCGATCATCACGCAGGCGAAGCCCGCGCGAGCGTAGCCGCGCACCGTGCGCTGCACGTTGAGCGCGTTGCCATAGCCGGTATCTCCGTCGCCGATGACGGGGATGGAAACCGCCGAGCAGATATTGGCTCCCTGGTCCAGCATCTCCGCGTAGGAGATGAGTCCCGTATCGGGCATGCCGATGCGCGCTGCCGACACCGCGAAACCACCCATGAAGGTGGCTTTGAAACCGGCATGTTCGATGAGCCGTGCGGACATGGCATCGTAGCAGCCGGGCATGACGAGAATTTCTGGCGAGGCAAGCAGCTCGCGCAATCTTGTGGCTGGACTCATTGTGTGTCGATCCTGGGCTCGGGCGGTTTGAGACTCGTGCGGCCCGAAGCGTCGCCATGAGCGAGTACGCCGCCGCCGGACGGGCGCATTGGCCCTGCTCCGGACGGCGACGAACACTCTTGGCCTGGCGTCAACGGCGACGCTTCTTCTTGGCAGCCTTCTTTTTCGCGGTTTTCTTCTTGGCGGCCTTCTTCTTGGCAGTCTTCTTCTTGGCGGTCTTCTTCTTGGTGGCCTTCTTCTTGGCGGTCTTCTTCTTGCCGGCCTTTTTCTTCTTGGCCTTCTTCTTGACCTGCTTCCTGGCCGCGGCGGCGGCGCTGGCCGCCCTCTGGCGCATCACCTCTAACGCCTCGGTGATGGCCTGCGAGGAAGCCTCACCGGCTTCCCTGACGTGCTCCATGGCGCTGGCGACCAGCGTCGAGACCTCGTGGCCGAGCTGACTCTCCGTCATCGTCGTCGCCGTGTCGGCTGCGGAGCCCGCAGCCGCGGAAATCCTGTGTCTCAGCGTTTCGAACTGATCCTGCACCTCCCGCAGTAACGTATCGCCTCTTTTTTCCGCCTCGTCGAGCAAAGCCTTGATGGATTTCTGGGCGCTGGCCGCGCCGGCCGAAGCACTCTTTGCTCCCCCAGATCGCTTGGCGCGCTTCTTTTTCGCAGTGGCCATGTTTCATCGATCTCCCAGCTGAGTGGCTGAATTGCCATCCGCGATTCTAGACCAAGCGTCGAGTGCAATGGTAGCGATTAGTTTGTGGCGTGCAGCGTTTTGTCGGCGTTCACAACGGCGCACGCTTGAAAGCGGCTTGAGTGTGTGCTCGCGGGTGCTCAGCAGCCGAGCTGCTCGGCGAGATCCACGAACGATGCGGCCACCAGATCGAATTCGTGCTCGGCTTCGAGATCGGTTTTCTGATCGGGTCCGTACTCCGACGGCCGCGGCACGAATGCAGTGCGAAATCCGAGCGTGCCGGCGGCCACCAGGTCGTCGTTGTGTGCGGCGACCAGCATGCATTCGTGGGGGGCGAGACCGAGAAGCTCGGCGGTGACGAGATAGGCCTGCGGTTGCGGCTTGTAATGGCGCGCCACCTCGGCCCCGAGCACGGCGTCCCAGGGAAGCCCGGCGTTCTTGGCCATATTGACGAGCAGGGCGACATTGCCGTTGGAGAGCGTGGCGATGACGTAGCGGCGCTTGAGACGGGTCAGGCCCTCGACGCTGTCCGGCCAGGGTGGCAGCCGATGCCAGGCGCGGTTCAGATGATCTTTTTCTCGCTCGTCGAGGCCGGTAACCGCGAACTCCTCGAGCAGCGCGTCGAGGCTCGCGCGGTGCAGGCTGTCGAGGTTGGTCCACGGGATCTCACCCTCTCGCACACGGGACATCGACGGTTGATACCTCCCGCGCCAGGCGTCGGCGAACGCTTCCCAGTCGACGTCGATACCCTTCTCACGACCGAAGGCGCGACCCTCTTCGGTGATGCCGGTGCGCCAGTTCACCACTGTCCCGAAGACGTCGAACGCGAGTGCCTTGACCTCGGCGATGGCACTCATCGCCGTCACGTCCTCTCACCCACGTCATTGAGTACCCGCACGGGATCGCCGGCGAGCCATGCCCGGATGTCCTCGACGGCCTGCGAATAGCTGAGCTCGTAGTTCTCGAGCATGACGTAGCCGGTGTGGCCGGTGAGCACGGTGTTGGCGAGATCGCGCAGGGGATGGTCGGCCGGCAGGGGCTCGGTGTCGTAGACGTCGAGGCCGGCGCCGGCGATGCGGCCCGCGCGCAGCGCCTCGATGAGTGCCGCTTCGTCGACGATGGGCCCTCGCGAGGTGTTGACCAGCATCGCGTTCGGCTTCATGAGCGAGAGCTCGCGCGCCCCAACGAGCCCGCGCGTCCGCTCGCTGAGAATCAAGTGGATCGTGACGATGTCGGCCTCGCGGAACAGATCGTCCTTCTCGACGCGGGTGGCGCCGTGCTCGGCCGCCTGCGCGTCGGTCATGTTCTGGCTCCAGGCGATGACGCGCATGTCGAAGGCGTGGGCGACCCGCGCCACCTTGGCGCCGAGCTTGCCGAGCCCGAGCACGCCGAGCGTCTTGCCGTGCAGACCTTCGGAGACGCCCGCCTGCCAGCCGCCTTCGCGCATCAGGCGATCTTCGCGCGCAATGCGTTTGACCAGGGCGAGAATGAGCGCCCAGGCGTGCTCGAACGCCGCGTAGGGCAGCAGCGCGGTGCCGCACACGGGCACGCCGCGCGCCGCTGCGGCCCCCATGTCGATGGCCAGGTTGCGCATGCCCGTGGTGATGAGCAGCTGCAGCTTGGGCAAGCGCTCGATGAGGCTCGCGGGAAACGGCGTGCGCTCGCGCATCGCGACGACCACGTCGAAGTCGGCGAGCGCCTCGGCGACGGCATCCTCGTCGGCCAGGTGCTCGCGAAACACCACGATCTCGGGGCTGCCGGGGATCGCTTCCCAGTCGGCGCAGTCGAGGGCCACGTTCTGATAGTCGTCGAGGATGGCGATGCGCGTCACGGCAGTGAGCCTCGGATCCCGGGCTTGTGAGAGGGTCGGCAGCATAGCCTGTCCGCGCAGCGCACACGAGCCTTGCGCGACCGCGCCGAGCCGGCCCGGCGGGTCCCCGCCGTCTTGATTTTGCCCCCGGGAAGTGCCATGTTGCATCGCAACATAGGATTTCCGTCTCAACCCTTTTGGAGGTTTTCCATGAACGACCCGGAGAAAAGCGCTTCGGCGCACTTACCAGCGGCAAGGACCTGGCTGCGGCGCGGGGAGATGCTGGGGGCGGCGCTCGAGGCTCTGGCACGCGGCACGAGCAGCGCGCTCGGCCGTCTGCTGGCCCGTGTGCACGGTGCCCGTGCGCGCCGCGCGGCGCGCCGGGATCTCTACCGTCTCGACGATCGGTTGCTGAGAGATATCGGCTTGCGCCGGGATCAGGTGGCAGAGCTCGTCGACAGCATGTATCGCGGCACGGCCGTCGACGCGCTCGGATCTTCCCTGCGCTCGGGGGTTGTCGCCGGCGTGGAGGGCATCGCCAAGGCCGCTGTCGGCAACGATGCCGAGTACCGCTCCGCTGCCTGACGGATGAATGCAATCCCCGCGGTGATCGCGATCACCGCGGGTGGCGGCCTCAGGCCGACAGACTGACCACGGCGTCCGAGCCGGGCGACTGGTCGCCGCGCCTGGGCGTCGACTCGGCGCTCTGGTTGCCGGCCCAGTGGTCCATCCATGCCAGGAACTCCGGCGAGGGCAGGGCGACGGAGAAGAAATTGCCCTGGCCGATGTCGCACTGCAGCTGCGCGAGCCACTCGGCGGTGAGCTTGTCCTCGACGCCCTCGGCCACGACCTTGAGCCCCAGCCGATGCCCGAGCTCGATGGTGGCATGGATGATGGTCGCCGCCTCCTGGCTGTCGAGCGCGTCGATGACGAAGGAGCGCTCGATCTTGAGCTCGCCGAAGGGCAGGCGATAGAGCTGCAGCAGGGACGAGTGCCCGGCGCCGAAATCATCGATGGACAGCTGCACCCCCTTCAGGCGCAGACGCGCGAGAATTTCCATCGTCTGGTCCGGCCTCTGCATGGCGCCGCTTTCGGTGACTTCCAGTATCAACCGTCCCGGATCCATATCGTAGGAGCGCACAATGCTGGCGATGCGATCCGGCAGCTCCAGGTTCGACAGCATCGAAGGCGAGAGGTTGACCGCGAGGTTGAGCTCCGGCCACTTGTCGCTCCAGGTACGGGCGTCGGCAAGCGCCGTCTCCAGAACACGCTGGGTGAGCGCATCGATGAGACCGGTCTTCTCCGCGAGCGGAATGAAGCGATCGGGCGGGATGAGATCTTCGCTGGACTGCCGCCAGCGCACCAGCGCCTCGACGCCGGTCACGCGTCCGGACTTGAGCGCGATCTTTGGCTGGTAGTGGACCGTAATCTGATTCTCCAGGATGGCCCGCTCGAGATCCCTCTCGTGCAGCGGCCCGCCCGGACCGAGCGTCACGGTGCCCTCGGCGAGAGGGCCGAGCTCCGTGCGCAGAACGTTGATGTCGATGGGTTTGTTCAGAACGTTGACGATGTTGAGCCCCAGGGACTTGCCGAGTCTGGCGGCCGTATCGATGATTCTCTGGTCGACACCGCTCATCAGGACGATGGCTTCCTCGGCGCCCTGGTCGGCGAGATAGCGCAGCAGCTCGACGCCGTCCGAGTGCCCCATCTGCAGATCGAGCACGATGACATCGGGTCGAAAGCCCTGATAGGCGATGGGGAAATCCACCGGGTTGTCGGTGGCGTACGTGTGAAAGCCGATGCCCTCGGAGACGCGTTTTACCAGTCGGCAGACGCGCGCGTCGTCATCGACGATGAGCAGACGCTTGGAACGCTTGCCCATCATCTGGGCCGAAATCTGGCTGTAGAGCGAGCTCCGTTCAGCATTGCTCGAAAGCGTTGCCGTCGTCGGCGCCGTCGCCGTGTTCGACTGATCGACCTCGGGATTGATTTCCGTGGCCGCGTGGCGGTCGATGATGCGGCTGCGCGCGTAAGCAGGCGTCACCTGACGGGTGGTGGACGGAGAAACCGCCCGGGTCGTGTTACCGGTTTCGGTAACGGTGCCGACCGTCGAACCCCCGCCCGGCAGAAGCTCGAGCAGCTCGGAGACGCTGCGCGGGCGTTCGTGCTCCATGAGCTTCATGGAAATGTCGATGGCCTTCAGCAGCTCTTCGGAGTACGCGCCCCGGGCCAGCACGCTGGCCGGCGTCAACGGATCGCTGCCATCGTGAAGGCTCGCAGTTCGCTCCATCGCGGTGGCCGGCATGCGGCCGGTCAAAAGGTGGTAGAAGGTGGCGCCGAGCGCGTAGATGTCCGTCCATGGCCCCTGATGAGCGCCCTTGTCCGAGTACTGTTCGACCGGTGCGTAGCCGGGTGAAACCAGGCTCGTGAGCGAGAGCCGCTCACCGGAGACGGTCTGCCGTGCGGATCCGAAATCCAGCAGCACCGGCGTGCCGTCGCGGCGGATGAGAATATTGGCAGGCTTGATGTCGCGGTGAATGAAGCCTTCGTTGTGGAAGCGCGCCAGCGATCGCAGCAGCGGCAGCAGGATCTCGAGAACATCGCCCTCGGAAAGCCGGCGACCCTCGCGGATGATGGACTTCAACGACTCGCCGCTCTCGTACTCCATCACCATGTAGCTGGTGTTGTGGAGCTCGAAGAAATCGAGCACAGAGACAATATATGGATTGCTGAACCGGGCGAGAATCTGCCCTTCTTTGAGAAATCGTTCGCGGCCCCAGACGAAGGCGCTCGATTCCTTTTCCGAGGTCGCGTGAATATTGCCTTCGTCGTCGCGGCTCGCGAGCTGCTCGGGGAAATACTCTTTGATCGCGACGGCGCGATTCAGGTTGGTGTCGGTTGCGAGATAGGTGATCCCGAATCCACCAGCGCCGAGGACGCTCTCGATCCTGTATGAAAGTAGCTGGTGACCAGTGGGAAGAGACTTACGGCTTCTTAACGAGCTCTCCTGATGCATCGGTCGTTTGCCCCTACGCAAATCATTATTTTGACGTGCCGTGTCGTATTCTTGGCGTGCCGGACGGGTGAGGAAGGGCACACGAGTCACACGTGGTGGCCGGGAGAAATTCAGCCACTCTTCAACACTTTAGCTGAATTAGCCCGTGAGGCAATCGCCTCGGCGCCGCCGGCGCGAGTTTTTTGTAACCGCTTTGCAAGCAAGGCGAGTCGCCGGTGCGCAGGGCGCCCATCGCTGACGAGACCCGCCCCTGGCGGGACGGATTCCGCTAGCGGTTCCGCAGCTTCGGATCGAGCAGGTCCCGCAGGGCGTCGCCGAACAGGTTGAAGCCGAACACCGCCAGAGAGATGGCGAGGCCCGGGAAGATGGGCACCCAGGGCGCGCTCTCGGCGTACTCCTCGGCGCCGCCCTGGAGCATCAGGCCCCAGGCCGGANNTCCTCGGCGCCGCCCTGCAGCATCAGGCCCCACGCCGGCGTGGGCTCCTGCACCCCCAGCCCCAGGTACGAGAGCGAGGCTTCCAGGAGGATCGCCTGGCCCACGAAGGTGGTCAGCATGATCAGGTACGGTGCCATCACATTCGGCGCCATGTGCCTGAGGATGATGCGCAGGTCGGAGAAGCCGCAGGCGCGTGCCGCGTCCACGTAGGGTATCTCGCGGATGGACAGTGCGCTCGAGCGCACCACCCGGGCGCACTGCGGGATGAACGGTATGGTGATGGCGATGATGACGTTCTGGATGCCGGTGCCGAGGGTCGCGACCACCGCCAGCGCCAGGATGATCAGCGGGAATGCCATGAACACGTCCATGATGCGCTGCAGGATCAGGTCGAAGCGGCCGCCGAAATAGGCGCTCGCGACACCCAGCACCAGCCCGCCGGTGGCGCCGATGAAGGCGCAGGTAAAGCCCACGAAGAGCGCCGTTCTGGCGCCGTAGATGAGGCGCGTGAGAATGTCGCGGCCGAACTGGTCGGTGCCGAACCAGTAGTCGGCGTTGGGCGCCTGAAGCATGTTCTCGAAGGCCGCGAGCTCGGGATCGTAGGGCGAGATCAAGTTTGCGAAAACGGCCATCACGATCATCGCGATGACCACCAGCGCGCCGGCGGCGCCGAGCGGTTGGCGCCGGCAAAGGCCTGCGAGCTTGCCGAGCAGCGAGCGCTGGTCCTCTGCCAGCCCTTCGCTGTCGATGTAGACCTCAGGTGTTGCCATGGCGGATCACCGTTGACTCCTGGCCATCAGCTGTAGCGAATGCGGGGATCGAGCCAGGCGTAGAAGACGTCGACCACCAGGTTGGTGAAGACGAACACCAGCACCACCAGCATCACCAGCTGCTGGGTAAGGGCGAAGTCCTGATTGCCCACGGACTCGACGAACAGCTTGCCGAGGCCGTTCAGATTGAACACCTGCTCGGTGACCACCAGGCCGCCGATCAGGAAGGCGAACTCGATTGCGATGATGGTGACCACCGGCAGCAGCGCGTTCTTGAGCGCGTGGCGGTTGATGATGACCTTCTCCATCAGCCCCTTGGCGCGCGCGGTGCGCACGTAGTCCTCGCGCAGCACCTCGAGCATGGCCGAGCGGGTCATGCGCGTCGCCACCGCCGAGTAGCGGTAGCCCGTGGCCACCGCCGGCCAGATGAGCTGCGACAGATTACGCCACGGATCTTCCAGCGGCGAGACATAGTCTATGGGCGGCATCCAGGGCTCGCCGAGCCAGGCCTGGGTGAAAATCAGCAGACCCAGAATGATCATGATGCCGAGCCAGAAAGAGGGTATCGCGATGCCGGCGATGCTGAACGCGCGCACCGCGTAGTCGATCCAGGTGTCCTGCTTGACCGCCGAGATGATGCCGAGCGGAATCGCGATGGCGACCGCCACGACGGTAGCCATGATGGCCATCTGCAGCGACAGCTTGAAGCGAAGACCGATCTCGTAGGTGATGGGCTTGCCGGTCCACATGGATTCGCCGAGATCGAAGGTGAAGTAGCCACCGACGAAATCGGTGAACTGGGTGTCGAGGCCGAGGATCAGCGGCTTGTCGAGGCCCAGGCTTTTTTGGCAGAGCTCGATCTCGGCCGGATCGGCATAGAGTCCAGTGCCTGCCAGGCGCACCTCGCAAACGTCCCCGGGGATCGCCCGCAGGAGCAGGAATACGAGCACCGCCGCCCCGATCAGCGTCGGGATCATCATCAGCAGGCGTTTTACGACGTACTTGTACATGGCAGTCCGATGTCGGCCGAAACGTTGCCGGCGCCCCGAAGGGCGCCGGCAAAACGCGTGACTACATCAACGACTTGTCCAGCCAGATGTTGTCCAGCTGCTGGTTCAAGTAGTGGCTCGGAGCAATCTTCCACCCCTTCACGTAGGAGCGGTGCGGATTGATCTTGTACCACCACAGGGTGACGCCGATGTGCGCCTGGTCGCTGATGGCGCGGGTCTCGTACTGGCGCATGAGCGCACGCTGCTCGGCTTCGTCACCGGAGCGGAGCAGCTTGTCGTAGATTTTCTCGAGCTCCGCATCCTCGTACTGGCCGTAGTTGTTGCCGGCGCTGCCCAGGAACTTCGTGACGTCGGCGATCGGGTTGATCACCGACTGGCAGTTGAAGTCGATGGAGACGTCGAAGTCCTTCTTCTTGCGCAGCGTCGCGTAGAAGGGCGGGGTCGGCTGCACGCGCTGCTTGACCTTCATGCCGGCCTTGGCCCACTGGTCGATGAGCCAGGTGCCCACCACCTTGTACGGCTGGTCGACGCCGCGGTTGTTGAACTCGAAGGACAGGCCCGACTGCCCGGCCTCGGCCAGCAGCTTTTTCGCTTCGGCGCGGGAGGCCTCCAGGTCGGTGCCGTACCCTTTGAGCTTCGTCAGCTCGTCCTTGGTCGCCGCCAGCGGGTGGTTGGGATACACGACTCCGCCGACCGTCTTGACGATGGCGATCTGGGACAGGTACTTGGAGCCGCCCCAGCGGTCGACCGCGAGCGTCAGCGCCTGGCGCACGCGCGCATCGTCGAAGGGCTTGCGCTGCTGGTTCGGCGTTGACAGCAGCACGCAGTTCCAGTCGCTCTCCTGGACCGTGATCTTGTCGCCGAGGGCGTTCACCAGATCGTCGCGGGCCTTCGGCGGGAAGCCGCGGAACTCGATGGCGGCGCGGTCGCCGCGGATGGCCTGCAGGCGAACCGCCATCTTGGGCGCGGCAATGGCCTTGTAGCCGTCCAGATAGGGCTGGCCCTTGTGGTGATAGTTATCGTAGCGCTTGCCGGATACGAACGATCCCGGCTGGTGCTCGACGAACACGAAGGGGCCCGAGCCCATGACGTTCTTCGCGTACCAGCCTATATCCTGGTCGAGCTTCGCCTTCGACATGATGATGTTGAAAGGCGTCGCGAGGGCCGGGATGAAGGCGCCCGACGGAAAGTCCAGGTTGAACACTACCGTGGAGTCATCCGGCGCTTCCACCGACTTGACCATCTTGAAGAACGCCTTGCGGGCGCTCGGAACGCCTTCGGGCGGGAAGATGATCTTGTCGAAGGTGGCCTTGACGTCGGCGGAGCTCAGCGGCGTGCCGTCGTGGAACTTGACGCCCTTGCGGATCTTGAAGGTGTAGGTCTTGCCGCCGTTGGTGGGCGCGGGGACGCTGCCTTCGCACACATCGCAGACAAAGTCCGTGGCCGACTGCGGATTGTCGGGATTGACCCGTATCAGCAGGCTGTAGAAAGGCGAGATCGGGTGGATGACGCCGAACGTGGTCTCCTTGTGGAGATCGTAGGACGGGATCTTGCTCCCCACTACGAAGTTCAAGATACCGCCCCGCTGCGGCATGTCTGCCGATGCCTGCCCGGCGATGCCGAGGGCAAGAGCGCAGCCGACAAGGACGGCGGTAGCGAGCTTGGGACCGAAACGTCTCATTGTGCTCTCCTCCTTCATGGTTGTCGTATGGTTGTTGCTCGATTACCGGGCGCCGCGGCACCCGTCCATTGGCACAACATGCAAGGCTATCACACCTGCGTGCATGCCACCCAATGGCCCGGCCGCTTCTCCTCGAGGGGCGGCACGACCTGGCGGCAACTGTCCACCGCCAGCGGGCAGCGCGGGTGGAAGACGCAGCCGCTGGGCGGGTTCATGGGGCTCGGCACCTCCCCCTGGAGGACCTGATGCCGGCGCTGTTTCTCGGTCGTCGGGTCCGGCACGGGCACTGCGGAAAGCAGTGCCTCGGTATAGGGGTGCATGGGGTTGTCGAAGAGCTCGTCCGACTCCGCGAGCTCCACCATCTTGCCCAGGTACATCACGGCGACCCGGTTGCACAGGTGGTGCACGACGCTGAGATCGTGGGCGATGAACAGATAGGTGAGGTCGAACTCCTCGCGCAGGTCCTCCAGCAGGTTGATGACCTGGGCCTGGATCGACACGTCGAGGGCCGACACCGCCTCGTCGCAGATGATGAATTCCGGGTTCAGCGACAGCGCCCGGGCGATGCCGACGCGCTGGCGCTGCCCGCCGCTCATCTCGTGGGGGTAGCGTTCGGCGAATGCGGGATTGAGCCCGCAGATGGACAGCAGCTCGGCAACCCGCTGGCGGCGTTTGCCCGGGTCCGGCTGGATGCCGTGGACTTTCATGGGCTCGCCGATGATCTCGCCGATCTTCATGCGCGGATTGAGCGAGCTGTAGGGGTCCTGGAAGATGACCTGAATCTTCTGCCGCACCGGGATCAGGCCCTTCTGGTCGAGCTCGTTCAGGTTGACGCCCTCGAAGATGATGTCGCCGGCCGTCGGGTGCTCGAGCTGCAGGATGCAGCGCCCCGTGGTGGTCTTGCCGCAGCCCGACTCGCCCACCAGCCCGAGGGTCTCGCCCTTCTTGATCTCGAAGCTGACGTCGTCGACGGCCTTCACGTGGGCGATGGCCTTCTGGAACACGATGCCCTCGAGGACCGGGAAGTACATCTTGAGGTTCCTGATCTCGATGAGCGTCTCGCCCTTCTGGACCTTTTTGAAGCTTGATGGCTCCGATGCGGGGAGGGGCTGCACGCTGCTCATGACGCCTCCCTGCGCAGAGCCTGCATCTCGCCTGAGCGCCAGCAGGCCGCGAACTGCTTGTCAGCCAGCTCTTCGAGCGGGGGAATCTCGGCTGTGCAGCGATCGACGGCCCAACGGCAGCGCGCCCGGTAGGCGCAGCCGGCGTCGAGCCGGGTCAGATCCGGCGGCTGGCCCTCGATGGGCACGAGTCGCTTGCCGCGATGCTGATCCATGCGCGGCACCGATGCCAGCAGACCCACCGTGTAGGGATGCTGGGGATTGTGGTAAACCTGCTCCGCGGAGCCCATCTCGACGATCTTGCCTGCGTACATGACGTTCACGCGATCGGCGTAACGCGCCACCACGCCGAGATTGTGCGTGATGATAATGAGCGCGACGCCGAGGCGTCGCGACAAATCTTTCATGAGCTCCAGGATCTGCGCCTGGATGGTGACGTCGAGCGCCGTGGTGGGCTCGTCGGCGATGATCAGCTTGGGCTCGCAGCTCAGCGCGAGCGCGATCATGACGCGCTGGCGCATGCCGCCGCTCAGGTGATGCGGATACTGCTTGAGCCGCCGGGCGGCATCGGAGATGCCCACCATGCCGAGCAGGTCACGGGATCGCTTGTTGGCCTCCTGTTCGCTGACGCCGAGATGCAGGCAGATAGTCTCGGTCAGCTGCTGCCCGATGGTCAGGACCGGGTTGAGCGAGGTCATGGGCTCCTGGAAGACCATGGAGATCTGGGCGCCGCGAATCTTGCGGATTTCCTCGGCGCTCAGCTGCAGCAGATCGCGTCCCTGGAACTCGATGGAGCCCTCGACAATGCGGCCGGGCGGATCGGGAATGAGCCGCAGGACGGACATGGCGCTCACGGATTTGCCGCAGCCCGACTCGCCGACGATGGCGACGGTCTCGCCCTCCTCGACGTCGTAGCTGATGCCGTCGACGGCCTTGACGACACCGCCAGAGGTCCGGAACTGGGTGCGCAGATTCTTTATATCGAGCAGCTTGGCCACAACGGCGCCTTGTTATCGTGTCGCGACACGGCTCCGGCCCGCACGAGGCGGTACCCCCTCGCGGCCGTGTCGAGGAAGCCAACGGTAGGGTGGTGCCGTGAAAAAGTCAATTGAATCAGGGGGCGACGGGGCGCAAGCTCCCGGGGGGGCCGCCTTTTTCCGCGAGCGGGCGATGTGGTACGGTCAAACGCTGTAAGCACATCCCGGGGGACTATCCATGAGCCGTCGAGCGCCCAGTATGCGGCCCGCCGATGCGGCCGACGAGAGCGAGCGGGTCGCGGCCCTGGTGGCACGGGCGCGCGCCGCCATGGATCGGTTCAGCGACGCCGACCAGGCGCGCGTCGACGAGGCGGTCACAGCGCTTGCCTGGTCCATCTACAAGCCCGAGCATGCCCGCGAGCTCGCCGAGATGGCGGTCGTGGACACCGGCCTCGGCAACGTCGCCGACAAGATCACCAAGAACCAGCGCAAGACCTTCGGCACGCTGCGCGACCTCATGCGCGCGAAGACCGTCGGCGTCATCGAGGAGCATCCCGATCTCGGCATCGTCAAGTACGCGAAACCCGTGGGCGTGGTGGCCGCGGTGACGCCGTCGACGAATCCCGCGGCGACGCCCGTGAACAAGGCGATGATGGCCGTGAAGGGCCGCAACGCGGTCATCATCGCGCCCTCGCCCGCGGGGCTCGCCACCACCACCCGCACCGTGGCGCTGATGCGCGCCGAGCTTGCCAGGATCGATGCGCCCGAGGATCTCGTCCAGGTGTTGCCCGCGCCCGTGAACAAGGCGCTCACCCATGCGCTGATGCAGGCCTGCGACCTCACGGTGGTGACGGGCTCGCAGAGCAACGTGCGCGCGGCCTACTCGAGCGGCAAGCCCGCCATCGGCGTGGGCGCCGGCAACGTGCCGGTGATCATCGACGCGAGCGCCGATCTGGACGATGCGGCTGCGAAAATCTGCGCTTCGAAAACGTTCGACAATGCGACGTCGTGCTCGTCGGAGAACTCGGTGGTGATCCTCGACGCCGTCTACGATGCCGCGCTCGAGGCGCTCGCCAGGGCCGGGGGTTATCTCGCCGACGACGACGAGAAGCGTGCCATCGCCGCTACGCTGTGGGTGGATGGCCACCTCAATCGCAAGGTCATCGCCAAGGACGCGGACGTGTTCGCGCGTGAGGCGGGTCTCGACGAGAGGGCGCAGAAGGCCCGCTTCCTCATGGTCGAGGAGAGCGCCATCGGCCCGGAGCACCCGTTCTGCGACGAGAAGCTCGCGCTCGTCCTGAGCGTCTACCGTGCCGCCAACCTCGACGACGCGATCGCCAAGGTACGGCGTATCCTCGACGTCAAGGGACGCGGGCACTCCTGCGGCATTCACACCCGGGATCTGTCCCATGCACGCCGCGTCGCTGAAGAGGTGGATGTGGTGCGCGTGCTGGTCAATCAGGCGCACACCTTCGGCAACGGCGGCGGCTTCGACAGCGGTCTCAATTTCACGCTGAGCATGGGCTGCGGCACCTGGGGCGGCAACAGCATCAGCGAGAACCTGAACTACCGGCACTTCATCAACATCACGCACCTCGCGACGACAATCCCCGAGGACAAGCCGAGCGAGGAGGCGCTTTTCGGCTCCTACTGGAAGCGCTACGGGCGTTGAACTTCGAGGAGCACGCATCGAAGCCGCTACTGGCCGCCTCGGGCATCGACGTGCCGAGCGGGCGCGTGGCTCTGTCACCCGAGCAGGCCGCCGACATCGCCGCCGAGCTGGGTCCGGTCGTGATCAAGGCCCAGGTGCCGACGGGCAAGCGCGGCAAGGCGGGCGGCATCGTCGCCGCGGCGAGTGCCGGCGAGGCGCGCGAGGCGGCGAGCCGGATTCTCGGCATGGATATCGGCGGGCACCGCGTCGAACGCCTGCTGGTCGAAGAGCAGGCGCAGATTACGCGCGAGCTCTATGCCGCGGTTCTCAACGACCCGTCGAGCAAGGGGCCACTGGTCATGTTCTCCGCGACCGGCGGCATGGATATCGAGGAGATCGCCCGTTCCGATCCGCAGGCCATGCGCGAAGCCCGCGTCGACATACGCACGGGGTTCGACCGCGCGGCGGCGCAAAGCATGCTGGCGGGTCTCGCGCTCGGCGAGGCACGGGACGCCGCCGCCGAATTGCTGGTCAAGCTCTACGATTGCTATTGCCGGCATGACGCGGAGCTGCTCGAGGTCAATCCGCTCGCGCTGCTCGCCGACGGGCGGCTCGTCGCCCTCGACTGCAAGTTCGTCCTGGATGATTCCGGGGCCAAGAGGCAGCCCGAGCTGGCCGGGCATGCCGCCCCGGAGCGCCTGAGCGAGCTCGAGGCGCGCGGCCGCGACCTGGGTCTGCGATACATCGAGCTCGACGGCTGCATCGGCGTGCTCGCCAACGGCGCCGGGCTCACCATGACGACCATGGATGTCATCAGCCACCACGGCGGTACGCCGGCGAATTTTCTCGAGATTGGCGGGGAAGCCTACACCAAGGCCGAGCCGGCGCTCGCGCTGGTGCTCGACAATGCCAACGTACGCAGCCTGGTGGTGAATTTCTGCGGCGCGTTTGCACGCACGGACGTGATGACAGAAGGTGTCATCGACGCCTGGCAGGCGCTTACCCCCGACGTGCCGGTGTTCTTCAGCGTGCACGGCACCGGCGCCGAGGAGGCGGTTGCCATGCTCGAGCGTCGACTCGGCATCACGCCCTACGCGACGATGGACGAGGCCATCATCGCGGCCATCGCCGCCGCCGGAGAAGCGTCGTGATCGTTCGTGGCGACGAGCGCATGCTGGTGCAGGGCATCACCGGTCGACAGGGCACGTTCTGGACCGAGCGCATGCAGGCGTACGGCAGCTGCATCGTCGCCGGTGTCAATCCGAAAAGGGCCGGCGAGACCCACTGCGGCGTGCCCGTTTACGCGAGCGCCCGCGACGCCGCCGCCCAGGGCGACATCGACGTGTCGGTGCTTTTCATACCGCCGCTGGCGGTGCGCGACGCGGCGCTGGACGCCATCGAGGCCGGCGTCAAAAAGCTGGTCATTCTCACCGAGCACATTCCGGTGCAGGACGTCATGTACTTTCTGTCCGCCGCGCGCGCCAGCGGCACGCGCGTGCTCGGACCGAACACCGCCGGCCTGGTGACGCCCGGTGAGTGCTTCGCGGGATTCATGCCCGCGTTCAGCGAGAGCATCTTCCGTCCCGGCGACATCGGAGTGATTTCCCGCAGCGGCAGTCTCGGCACCCTCATCTGTTTGAATCTGGTGCAGGCGGGGCACGGGGAGTCGGCTTTCATCGGCATCGGCGGCGATCCCATCATCGGCACGACCACCCGCGACGCCCTCGAGGCGCTCGACGCGGACGAGCGCACGCGCGCCGTCGTCATGGTCGGCGAGATCGGCGGCGCCATGGAGGAGGACGCGGCGGAATACGCCGCCGGCATGAGCAAGCCGGTGGTGGCATTCATCGCCGGGCGCGCCTCGCCGCCCGGCAAGAAGATGGGGCACGCCGGCGCTATCGTCATGGGCGATCAGGGCACCTATGCATCCAAGCGCGATGCTCTGGAGCGCGCCGGGGTGCGCGTGCTCGACACGCCGTCGGACGTGGGCGGCGCGATCTCGGAACTCGTGTAGTCGTTCCGCGTCACATGGGGCGAGCGGCGCAGCGAATCATGAGAGCCATTCAGGTCAGGCGTTACGGCGGTCCCGAGGAGCTGGTGCAATGGGAGCTCGGTGTTCCCGAGCCCGGCCCCGGCGAGGCGCTGGTGCGCATTACCCACGCGGGCGTCAACTTCACCGACATCTACACGCGCCAGGGTGTTTATCGTCATTCGCAGACCTACCGCAACCAACCGCCCTTCGTGCCCGGCATGGAGGCCACCGGCATCGTCGACAGCGTCGGCGAGGGTGTCGAGCACGTGTCTTGCGGGGATCGGGTCGCCTATTGCCTGAGTCTCGGCGCGTACGCCGAGTACGCCGTGGTGCCGGCGTGGCGTCTGGTGCTCGTTCCCCCCGAGCTCGACTCGACCATCGCGGTCAGTCTCATGCTGCAGGGATGCACCGCGCACTATCTCACGCATTCACTGTTCGCGTTGGAGAGCGGCCAGGTGTGTCTCGTGCATGCCGCCGCCGGCGGCGTCGGTCAGCTGCTGCTCCAGCTCGCACGCCTGCGCGGTGCGCGCGCCATCGCCACGGTAGGTAACGAGGAGAAGGCGGCCATCGCCACCGAGCTCGGCGCCGATCCCGTGATTCGCTACCACGAGGTGAAATTCGACGACGCCGTGCTCGAGGCGACCGACGGGCGCGGCGTCGACGTGGTGTACGACGGCGTAGGCCGCTCGACCTTCTCCGGCAGCCTGCGCAGCCTGCGGGCGCGCGGCACGCTGGCGCTTTTCGGAGGCGCATCGGGCGCGGTCGAGTCGGTGACGCCGCTCGATCTCGCCGAAGCCGGCTCGGTGTTCTTCACCCGCCCGCACATGGCGGACTACATGGCGAGCTCCGAAGAGATCGCGTGGCGCGCGGGCGACATGTTCCGTTTCGCCATTCACGGTGACATCAAGGTGCGCATCGATCGTCGGTTTGCTCTCGCCGAGGCGAGCGAGGCCCACCGCGTCATGGAGCAGGGCGGCACCCGGGGCAAGCTGCTGCTCGATACGGACACCGGCGAGTGATCGCATACCGCGCCTGACTCATGACGGACCTGGTATTCGGCGTGCTTCTCTGGTGCACGTTCGCATTCTTCATGGCGGGAACCGTCAAGGGCATCCTCGGAATCGGTGTCCCCGTTGTCTCGGTCTCCCTGCTGTCGCTGGTCATCGGCGTTCCCGCAGCGGTCGTGCTGCTGCCGGTGCCGATTCTGCTGTCGAATCTCTACCAATCGCTGTTCGGCGATCAGTTCGGCAATACCTTGAGGCGTTTCGGGCCGCTCATCGTCGCGCTGGTGATCGGCACCTTCGTGGGTGCGCGATTGCTGGTGGACATCGACCAGCGCACGCTGGTCGGNNCGGGGTACCCGTGGGATTTCTCGCTGGCGTGCTCGGCGGCATGACGACCTTCTTCGGCCCGCCTCTCATCATGTTTCTGTTCGCGCTGGATCTGGAGAAGGACGTGTTCGTCGGCACCATCTCGACTTTGTACCTGTGCGCTGCCGTGCCGCTCGCGTTTGCCCTCGGCATGTTCGGCGTCATGGGAGCACAGGAATATCTCTGGTCGACGATCGCGGCGGCGCCGTTGTTCCTGGGTGTGCTGATCGGGCAGTGGCTGCGCGCGCGGATCAGCCAGTCACTTTTTCGGCGCGGGCTGCTGGTGATGCTGCTGGTGGTGGGCGTTCGCCTCGTCTACCGGGCGATCGCCTGATGGGATCAATTGCACCGCTGCGCGGGAAGCGCTTCTAGCTCGGCGAGCTCGACGTCGATGGCGAAGTCGCCGTAGTCGTAAATCATGTCACCCGCGACGCCGTTCTCGTAGAGAATCGCGCTCAGCTCGAACTCCGGCGACGGTTGCACCGCCTCGGGCTTGAAGTAGGCGAAGCGGAAGGGCCANNAACGCGGTGATCTCGTAGGGGGACTCGAGCGTGCTGCCGTCGAATACCGTGCGCGTCAGGTGACGCGCGCCGCTTCGCGCGGCGGATATCAGCTCCATCAGGTGCCGCGCAGGAAATATCGTGCCGGGTGGCAGCGGCCGGGTCTCCTTGACGGGCTTGGCGAAGCGTGTCTCTGCACCGCGGCCGTCCTGCTCGACTCGGGCGACGCCGCCGATCTCCTCGAGCAGCTCTCTGTCCTGATAGCTGCGCGAGCTGAACCAGTAGTCGGCGCCGTCGATCGACTCCCAGCCCGAGAGCTGCGCCACGTGCTCGAGATCGGGGCCCTCCAGGTGGTAGAGGCGAAAACCGATGTACTGCTCGATACGCCAACCGTCACAGGCGACCTCGAAGACGATCTCGAGCCGCCCCCGGATCCCGGCGATATCGCTGCCCGCGGCGCCGACGTGCTGTGACAGGGTGTAGACGGCGCGGTGGGAGAGCAGCGCCGGAGCCGAGCTCTGCAGCGCCTTCGCTGCGGGCGCCAGACAGATGCTCAGCGCCACCGACGCGGCGACGATCGCGCAGCGCACGCGCGACATCGTGGGGTCCATCGACATGAGGAGATTGTAGCGCGTTGCGCGACTGCTACGCGGCGGCCTCTCCGGGACTCCGATCGTAGCCGAGCACGGGTGACAGCCAGCGCTCGGTTTCCTCGATGCTCATGTTCTTGCGGGCCGCGTAGTCGCGCACCTGATCCTTCTCGACCTTGCTGACCCCGAAGTAACGGCTTTGCGGATGGGCGAAATAGAGCCCGCTGACCGACGCTGCCGGCACCATGGCGAAGCTCTCTGTGAGTCGAATTCCCGCACACGCCTCCGCGTCGAGCAGCTCGAAGAGCGTGCGCTTCTCCGTGTGGTCGGGGCAGGCCGGGTAGCCCGGTGCCGGGCGGATGCCCCGGTAGCGCTCTTCGATGAGCGCGTCGTTGTCGAGATCCTCGCCCTCGGCGTATCCCCAGAACTCGGTGCGCACGCGCTGGTGCATGCGCTCTGCGAAGGCTTCGGCCAGTCGATCGGCGAGCGCCTTCGCCATGATGGCGCCGTAGTCGTCGTGCGCCGACTCGAAACGCGCGACGACCTCGTCGAGGCCGAAGCCGGTGGTGACTGCGAACGCGCCCAGATAATCGGGCCGCGCCGAATCCGCCGGTGCGATGAAGTCAGACAGGGCCATGTTGGCGCGCCCCTTGCCGCGATCCATCTGCTGCCTCAGCGTGTGCAACGTTGCCAGCGGCCGGTCACGCTCCTCGTCGGCATACACCAGGATGTCATCGAGCACGCTCGCCGCGGGCCAGAAGCCGATCACGGCCCGCGCCCGCAGCCAGCGCTCGTCGACGATCCGGCGCAGCATGGCGTTGGCGTCGGCGTAGAGCTCCCGGGCGGCGGCCCCGACGGTCTCGTCATCCAGGATACGCGGGAAGCTTCCTGCGAGATCCCAGGTCTGGAAGAACGGACCCCAGTCGATATAACCCACCAGCTCGTCGAGGGGATAGTCGTCGAGCTGCCTGCGTCCAATGAACGACGGCCGCGGCGGGGAATACGCCGCCCAGTCGACGGGCAGCCTGTTGGCGCGCGCCTCCTCGAGGCTCGCACGCCGGGCGCCGCGTCTCTGCGCGGCACGCTGCTCCCTTATCGCCGCATACTCGGTGCTTACCTGCGCTGCATACTGCTCGCGCTCGCTGCCGATCAGCTTGCTGACGACGGCGACGGCGCGCGATGCATCGGGCACGTACACCGTGGAGCCCCGGTAGTTGGGCGAGATCTTGACCGCCGTGTGCACACGGCTCGTAGTCGCGCCGCCGATGAGAAGCGGCAGCTCGAATCCTTGCCTCTCCATCTCCGCGGCCACGTGACACATCTCGTCGAGACTCGGTGTAATGAGCCCGGAGACACCGATGAGGTCGGCTCCCTCGGAGCGCGCCGTTTCGAGGATTCGGCTGGCGGGCACCATCACGCCGAGGTCGATGACCTCGTAGTTGTTGCAGGCGAGCACCACGCCGACGATGTTCTTGCCGATGTCGTGCACGTCGCCCTTGACCGTGGCCAGCACGACTTTTCCGGCTGCGCGCGCCTGCTCCGCGCCGGACTGCTCCGACTCCATGAACGGCTCCAGGTAGGCCACGGCCTTCTTCATGACCCGCGCGCTCTTGACCACCTGGGGCAGGAACATCTTGCCGGCGCCGAACAGGTCGCCGACCACGTTCATGCCGTCCATGAGCGGCCCTTCGATGACCTCGAGAGTGCGATCGGCGCGCTGTCGCGCCTCCTCCGTGTCCTCGATGATGAAATCGTCGATCCCGTGCACCAGCGCATGCACGAGGCGTTCGCCCACGCCGCACTCGCGCCAGCTGAGGTCCTCGCGTTTCTGCCTGGTCTGGCCCTTGACCGACGACGCCGCTTCGAGCAGGCGCTCGGTGGCATCGGCGCGGCGGTTGAAGAGCACGTCCTCGATCAGTTCCAGCAGCTCTTTGGGGATGTCCTCGTACACCGGCAGCTTGCCGGCGTTGACGATGGCCATGTCGAGACCCGCCTCGATGGCGTGATACAGAAAGGCCGCGTGCATGGCTTCGCGCAGCGCATCGTTGCCCCTGAACGAGAAGGAAAGATTCGAGACCCCGCCCGATACCTTGGCGTGGGGCAGGCGCTCTTTGATCAGGCGCGTCGCCTCGATGAAGGCCCGCGCGTAGTCGTTGTGCTCCTCGATACCGGTGGCCACCGCGAAGATGTTGGGATCGAACACGATGTCCTCGGGAGCAAAATCGACCTCGTCGACGAGTATGCGGTGAGCGCGTTCGCACACCGCGACCTTCTGCTCGACGGTCTCAGCCTGACCCTTCTCGTCGAATGCCATGACCACGACGCCCGCACCGTAGCGCTTCACCAGCCGCGCCTGCTCGATGAACGGCTGTTCACCTTCCTTGAGGCTGATGGAATTGACGAAGCCTTTGCCCTGCACGCACTTGAGCCCGGCCTCGATCACCGACCACTTGGACGAGTCGATCATCACCGGCACGCGGCTGATATCGGGCTCGGCCGCCATGAGGCGAAGAAACTTGCGCATGGCAGCTTCGGAATCGAGCATGCCCTCGTCCATGTTGACGTCGATGATCTGGGCGCCGTTCTCCACCTGCTCGCGGGCGATGCCGATGGCGGTGTCGTAGTCGCCCTCGACGATGAGCCGCGCGAACTTTCGCGAGCCGGTGACGTTGGTGCGCTCACCGATATTCACGAACAGGCTGTCGGGACCAATCTCGACCGGCTCCAGGCCGGACAGTCGGCAAACCCTGGCGGGCTCCGGAATCCGCCGCGGCTTGGCGCGGCCGACGGTTTCGGCAATAGCGCGGATGTGATCGGGCGTCGTTCCACAGCAGCCGCCGACCAGGTTGAGGAAGCCCGCCGAAGCGAACTCGCCGAGCACCTCGGCCATGTGCTCGGGCGTGTCGTCGTAGCCGCCGAACTCGTTGGGCAGGCCCGCGTTGGGGTGGCAGCTGACGTGGGTCTCGGCGACGCGCGCCAGATCGTCGACATAGGGCCTCAGCTCGGGAGCGCCGAGCGCACAGTTCAAGCCCACAGCCATCGGCCGCGCATGACGCACCGAGTTCCAGAACGCTTCGACCGTCTGCCCGGAAAGCGTTCGCCCGCTCAGGTCGGTGATGGTTCCCGAGATCATGACGGGCAGGCGTGCGCCGATGTTTTCGAACAATGCGTCGATGGCGAAGAGCGCGGCCTTGGCGTTCAGGGTGTCGAAGACCGTCTCGACGAGGATCACGTCGGCACCGCCCTCGACGAGTCCGCGAAGCGCTTCGGTGTAGGCGGCGCGAAGCCCGGCGAAGTCGACGTTGCGAAAGCCCGGGTCGTTCACGTCGGGCGAGATGGACGCGGTCCGATTGGTCGGTCCCAGCACGCCCGCCACCCAGCGCGGGTGGTCAGGCTCGGTGGCCATGGCCGCGTCGGCCGCTTCGCGGGCGACTCGCGTCGCGGCCAGGTTGAGCTCGAAGATTCGCTCCTCGAGTCCATAGTCGGCCTGGGCAATCGCGGTGCCGTTGAAAGTGTTCGTCTCGATGATGTCCGCGCCGGCGGCGAGGAACGCGGCGTGGATTTCGCGCACGAGGTCCGGCTGGGTGATGCTCAGCAGATCGTTATTGCCGCGCACGTCGCAGCAATGATCGGCGAATTGACGACCCCGGAAATCCGCCTCGGTGAGCGCATGCGCCTGAATCATGGTGCCCATGGCGCCGTCGAGCACCACGATGCGCTCGCGCAGGCGCTTCACAAGAGCAGACGCCGATGGCCGCAACCAGGTACTCACGTCAGCTTCCCGTCGCCACGGTGCGCGGTCCGGAACCGGAGTTGTCGCCACGAAGACCGAGCCGGCGACAGATGGCGACGGTCAGCTCGGCCCGGTTCAGCGTGTAGAAGTGGAACTCCGTCACTCCCTGTTGCTTCAGTCGCAGACACTGCTCGGCGGCAACCGTGGCCGCAACCAGCTGGCGAGTGTCCGGCGCGTCGTCCAGATCGTCGAACAGCTCGGCCATCCAGGCGGGAACCGTGGCTCCGCAGGTCGCAGCGAAGCGCTGCACAGCGGCGAAATTCGTCACCGGCAGAATGCCCGGGATGATTGGTGCGCTGATGCCGGCGGCGCGAGCCCGATCGACAAAGCGGAAGTACACGTCGGTGTCGAAAAAGAACTGTGTGATAGCCCGCGACGCGCCGGCGTCGAGCTTGCGCTTGAGATTGTCCATATCGTGCTGCGCCGATCGCGCATCCGGATGCACTTCCGGGTAAGCACCGACGGTGAGCTCGAAGTCGGCGACGCGCTTGAGTCCCGCCACCAGATCCGCAGCATTCTCGTAGCCGTGCTGGTGCGGCGTGAATCGCGACTTGCCGTCGGGCGGATCGCCACGCAGCGCGACGATGTGGCGCACGCCGGCCTCGTGATAGCGCCTCGCCACGGCATCCACCTCGTCGCGTGTCGCGTCCACGCAGGTGAGGTGGGCGGCGGGCGTCAGGCGCGTCTCTTCGAGCACGCGCTTGACCGTTGCGTGGGTGCGCTCGCGGGTGCCGCCGCCGGCACCGTAGGTCACCGACACGAAGCGTGGTCCGATGGGGGCCAGCCGCTCGATGGATTGCCACAGCGTCTTTTCCATCGCCGGCGTCTTTGGCGGAAAGAATTCAAACGACACTGCGGGCTCGGATTTGATCGGCGTGAAGCGTGACGATTGCTGTTTCGGTTCAGTCATGGTTTCAGGCTACTTCGAGTGCGTAGTGGGAAGGTGCGTCGGCTCTCTGCACAGCGCTCCAGAGTGACACAGTGAGTGTTTCAGCGTCGCTTGCACCGGTAACCGTGAGGTGCTCGACGCGCACGTCTTCGAGCCCTGCCGCGCGGCACCAGGCGGTGACCTCGGCGTCTTCGAAGCCGAGACGACGATGCGCGTACTCGGTGCGCAGGATCTCGAGCGAGTGCGGCGCGAAGTCGACGATCAGCAGCTTGCCGCGCGGGCGCAGCGCTTGCGCGGCCCGCGCGATGGCGGCGGATGGATTGTCGAGAAAGTGCAGAACGTGATGAATCGTCACCACGTCCATGCTCCCCGACGGAACCGCCAGGTTATAGATGTCGCCCTGGCGCACCTGGCAATGACCGAGGTTCTGCTTGGTCAGGTTGGCGCGGGCCACGGCGAGCATCTCCCGGCTCGCATCGATGCCGAGGCCGCGCTCGATGCGATCGGCGAACACCTGCAGCACGCGCCCGGTGCCGGTGCCGAGATCGAGCAGCGAGCCGATGGGCTTGTCCCCGGCCGCCGCCAGCATGGCCTGCTCCACCTCGGCCTCCGCCACGTACAGTCCGCGGATGCGGTCCCAGCTCTTGGCGATGCCGCGAAAGTAGGCGGATGCCGCCGCGGAGCGGTCGCGCTGCACCGTCTCGAGGCGCTGGCGGTCGCGCTCCAGCTCCGCGTTGTCGACGGGCAGCAGCGACACGAGGGCGGCCAGGATCGCCGTCGCCGGCCCGCGATCCGCCAGACGGTAGAAGGCCCAGGCGCCCTCCTGGATGCGTTCCACCAGGCGGGCATCGGAGAGCAGCTTCAGATGCCGGCTGACGCGCGGCTGGCTCTGGCCCAGGATCCACGTGAGCTCGGAGACCGTCAGCTCGTTTCCGGCGAGCAGCGCCAGCAGCCGCAGGCGGGTGGGCTCGCCGGCGGCGCGCAGAGCGGTGAGCAGTGTGTCCATGCCAGGCCCCTGGAATAAGGATAAACGGATATAAACATATCTTTATGTCCTCGGCAAGAGCCCGGCCCGAAGCGGATACCCGTGCTTTACCGCTGCCAGTATCATGCGCGGGCGACCATGAACGATTCCGCTATCTCCAGCGACACCCTCGAGCGACTCCGGGCCATCGTCGGGCCCGCCGGCCTGGTCGACGAGCCCGCGGCCAGAGCCGCCTACCTCAACGACTGGCGCGATCTGTTCCACGGCGCCTCGCCGCTGGTGCTGCGTCCGGCGAGCACCGCGGAGGTGGCGGCCATCGTCGCGGTGTGCAACGAGGCGCGCATCGGCATCGTGCCCCAGGGCGGCAACACGAGTCTGGTCGGCGGCAGCGTGCCCGGAGCAGCCGGTGACGAGATCCTGCTGTCGCTCTCGCGCATGAACCGGGTGCGTCACGTGGATCCCATCAACTACACGATGACGGTGGAGGCGGGCTGTATCCTCGCCGAGGTCCAGCGCGCGGCTCGCGATGCGGGCCGAATGTTCCCCCTCAGCCTGGCCGCCGAGGGCAGCTGCCAGATCGGCGGCAACCTCTCCACCAACGCCGGCGGCACGGCGGTGCTGCGCTACGGCAACGCGCGCGAGCTGGTGCTCGGACTGGAGGTCGTGCTGGCCGACGGCAGCGTGTGGGACGGCCTGCGCGGCCTGCGCAAGGACAACACCGGCTACGATCTGAAGCAGCTCTTTCTGGGCGCCGAGGGCAGCCTCGGCGTCGTCACCGCGGCCGTTCTCAAGCTCTTTCCCGCGCCCACGGACACCGCCACCGCGATGGTTGCCATGCCGAGCGTCGAGGCGGCGCCGATGCTGCTGGCGGCGCTGCGCGAAGCGAGCGGCGACGCTGTGTCCACCTTCGAGTACATGCACCGCGCCTGCCTGGACATTCTCGAGGCGCACACCGATCTGGGCGATCCGTTCGATGCGCGCTACGAGCACTACGCGCTGGTCGAGCTCACCTCGAGCCGACCCGACGCCGGCCTCGGCGCGCTCATGGAAACCGCGCTCGCGCATGCCTTCGAGCAGGGCATCGCCGTCGACGCGGTCATCGCATCGAGCGGTGCCCAGGCCGAGCGCCTGTGGCGCATGCGCGAGACGCTACCCGAGGCGCAGAAAAATCTCGGCGCCGGCATCAAGCACGATGTCTCGGTGCCCCTCTCGAAGGTCCCCGAGTTCATCGTGCGGGCGACCGAGTACTGCGAGCGCACCGTCGAGGGCGTACGGGTAGTGGCCTTCGGGCACATCGGCGACGGCAACGTCCACTTCAACGTGATGCAGCCGGTCGGCGCGGACGTTACGACGTTTATCAGCCGGGGCGGCGAGATAACCTCGCGCGTTCACGACATTGCCGCGGAGCTCGACGGCAGCTTCAGCGCCGAGCACGGCATCGGCGTGCTCAAGATTCACGAGCTCGAGCGTTACAAATCGCCCGTCGAGCTCGACCTCATGCGCGCACTGAAACGCACTCTCGATCCCAACAACATCATGAATCCCGGCAAGGTCATCAATCAGTCGTAGATCGCCTCGTGGGGATCGCGGAACTCGTAGCCCAGATCGCGCGCCACCTCTTTCTGCGTCACGTGCCCCTTGTGCACGTTCAATCCGTTGCGCAGGTGCGGGTCGTCCTCCAAGGCTTTCTTGTACCCCTTCTCCGCCAGCGTCAGCACGAAGGGTAACGTCACGTTGTTCAGCGCGTAGGTCGACGTGCGAGGGACCGCGCCCGGCATGTTCGCGACGCAGTAGTGCACCACGTCATCGACCACGTAGGTGGGGTCGGCATGGGTCGTCGGGTGCGAGGTCTCGAAGCAGCCGCCCTGATCGATGGCGACGTCGACCACGACCGAGCCCGGCTTCATCGCCTTGATCATCTCCGCGGTGACCAGCTTCGGTGCCGCCGCTCCCGGAATGAGGACGCCCCCGATCACCAGGTCGGCTTCGAGCACGTGCTCCTCGATGGCAAAGCGGGTGGAGTAGACCGTGTCCAGCGGCCGGCCGAACTGGCGCCACAGTGACTTGAGCGCGTCGGTGGAGCGATCGATCACCCAGGTGTTGGCGCCCATGCCGATGGCGATGTGGGCGGCGTGGGTGCCGACCACGCCGCCGCCGATGATGACGACCTTGGCCGGGTCCACGCCGGGCACGCCGCCGAGCAGCACGCCCTTGCCGCCCTGGACCTTCTCCAGACAATGCGCGCCGGCCTGCACCGCGAGCCGTCCGGCCACCTCGGACATGGGTGCCAGCAACGGCAGCCCGCCGAGCGGCGAAGTGACTGTCTCGTAGGCGATGCACACGGCGCCGCTCGCGACCAGATCGCGGGTCTGATCGGGGTCCGGCGCCAGGTGCAGGTAGGTGAAAAGGACCTGGCCGGGGTTGAGCATGGCGCGCTCCTCGGCCTGGGGCTCCTTCACCTTGACGATCATGTCGGCCTTCTCGAACACTTCGGCCGCGTTCGCCGCGATGCTTGCCCCTGCGCGCTGGTAGTCCTCGTCGCTCGCGCCGACGCCGGCGCCGGCGTTGGTTTCCACCAGGGCCTGGTGGCCGTGGTGGGTCACCTCCTGAATACTCTGCGGCGTCATGCCGACCCGGTACTCGTGGTTTTTGATCTCTCTCGGTACACCAATCAACATGACGAACGCTCCTGGTCGGTCCCTGCTGAGAGCCGGGTCCGTGATGTAAACGTCTTAAGCTACGGCCAAGCCGGGGGCCGGCATAGAGCCAGTCACGTGACTTAGTCTAGGCCAGGTCGTGAACGATGCCGGCGAGGATTTCGATACCGGGCTCGATGCGATCGACGGGAATAGAGGAAAAGCCCATGCGGAAGAAATTCCGGGGTGGGTCGTCAGAGAAGAAAAACACGTCTCCCGGCTCGATGAGGATGCCGCGATCGGCCGCACGCTCGCTGAGCACTCGCGCGTCGAGGTCCGCGGGGCCCTTGACCCAGTAGGAGGTGCCGCCGAACGCGGGCATGCGTGCCGACTCGGGCAGATGGCGGGCGAGCGCCTCGCCCATGACCTGCCAGCGTTCCTTGTAGGCGTGGCTCAAGCGTCTCACCAGTGAGTCGTGGTGACCGAGGGACAGGAACAGCGCCACCGCGCGCTCGTTGTTCGCAGGAGGGTGGCGCAGCATGAGCCGTCTCAGGGCGCGCGCCTCGTCGATGAGCTCCTTCGGACCCACCATGTAGCCGAGGCGCAGTCCGGGCGCCAGGGTCTTCGACAGGCTGCCGACGTAGACGACCCGGTTGCTGTGATCGAGGCTCTTCAGCGCCGGTGTCGGCTGGCCCATGAAATTGAACTCGCTCTCGTAATCGTCCTCGATGATGACGAAATCCGAATCCACCGATCGTGCAAGCAGCTGGTGGCGACGCTCGAGCGGCATGGTGACGGTGGTCGGCGACTGATGGCTGGGCGTGACGTAGACGTAATCGCACGCATCGAGCTTTTCGTCGGCTGCGAGTCCCGACTCGTCGACGGGCAGGCCGATCACGCGCGCGGCCGTCATTCGGAAGATGGTGCGGGCATCCACGTATCCAGGGTCCTCGATGCCCACCGCCGTGTCGTCGCTGAAAAGCAGGCTTGCCAGCAGGTAGAGCGCGTGCTGAGCGCCGACGGTGATGAGAATCTCGTCGGGAGACGCCCACACGCCGCGACGCGGCAGCAGCCGGGTGTGAATCTGCTCGAGAAGCTCTGGGTCGTCGCTGTCGACGCTGTCTCTCGCCCAGCCGCGGATGGCGCCGACGCTGAGCGCGCGGCGCGAGCACTCGCGCCAGTCCGCCACCGGAAACAGAGCCAGGTCGCACTGACCGTAGATGAACGGGTACGGATACTCGAGCCAGTCTTTCGGCTTGACGATCTGTCGCCAGTGACTGGGTGTGGTGCGCAGTCGCTCGCTCCACTCGGGAGCGAACATGTCGCCGCTGCGGGGCTCGGCGGCGTCCGCGCTGACACGGCCCGCGAGGATGTCCTGGTTGACGTAATAGCCGCTGCGCTCGCGCGCGACCAGATAACCCTCGTCGACCAGATGCTGGTAGGCGAGCACCACCGTGTTACGCGCCACGCCGAGCTGCTTGGCGAGCTGTCGGCACGAGGGAACAGCGCTACCCGGAAGAATGTGGCCGCCGAGGATGGCGCGCACCATCATCTCCCGGAGCTGGCTCTGCAGGCTGGTGCCGCTTTCAGGGGAAAGGTGGAAGAGCTGTTCGCGCACGGGCTGGTCTCATCCGGTCCGCCCATCTGGCACTAACAGATGGGGGCAACGGCAGTCTATTGTCTGCCATCAACCTGCACAAGCTGACGGGGCGGCCATGAAATACGCGACCAACACCCTCGACTACTACTGGATGCCCTTCACCTCGAACCGCGATTTCAAGGAGCATCCGCGAATATTCGTGCGCGGCGAGGGGGTGCACTACTGGAGCCACCAGGGACAGCAAATCCTCGACGGCTCGTCGGGCCTTTTCTGCTGCGCCGCCGGTCATGGCCGACGGGAAATTGCCGATGCCGTCGCCGAGCAGCTGATGACGCTCGACTATGGTCCGCCGTTCCAGGGCGGTCATCCCGGGCAGTTCGAGCTGGCGCGGAAGGTCTCGGCGCTCACGCCGGAAGGCATCGACAAGGTGTTCTTCACCAACTCCGGCTCGGAGTCGGTGGACACCGCCATCAAGGTGAGCCTCGCCTATCACCGGGCCCGTGGCGAGGGTCAGCGCATGCGCATGGTCTCGCGCGAGCGCGCCTATCACGGCGTCAACATCGGCGGCACCAGCCTCTCGGGCTTGGTCAAGAACCGCGAGGCCTTCGGCGTCGGTATGGCGGGGGTTGCCCACATGCGGCACACGTGGCTGGCGGAGAACCGCTTCTCCAAGGGCCAGCCCGAGCACGGCGCCGAGCTCGCCGACGATCTGGAGCGCATCGCCGCCATGTACGGCCCGGACACGGTCGCCGCGGTGTTCATCGAGCCCATTGCCGGCTCGACCGGTACCCTGGTGCCGCCGGTCGGCTACCTGGAGCGGATCCGCGAGATCTGCGACAAGCACGGGATCCTGCTGATTTTCGACGAGGTCATCACCGGTTTCGGACGAACCGGCAGCGCTTTCGCGGCGCAGAGCTTCGACGTCAAGCCCGACATCATGACCATGGCCAAGGCGCTCACCAACGGTGCCCAGCCCATGGGCGCGGTCGGGGTCCGGGACGACATCTACGCAGCCGTCGTCGATGCGGGCCCTGGCGATGCGGTGGAGTTTGCCCACGGCTACACGTTCTCGGCCCATCCCGCGGCCTGTGCCGCGGCAATCGCGACCCTGGGTATCTACGAGCGGGAGAAGATCTTCGAGCGTTCCGGGGAGATGTCCGAGTATTTTCTGGATTCGGTATTCGCTCTACAGAACCTGCCGGCCGTGGCCGACATTCGTGGATACGGCATGCTGGCAGGCTTCGACGTGGCTGCCCAGGGCACGCCCGGCTTACGCGGCATGCGCCTGCAACGGGCTCTGTTCGATGCCGGCCTGCACATCAAGACCACCGGGGACGCGGCGATCCTCGCGCCCCCTTTGATCGTCGAAAAATCGCAGATTGACGCGATGTGCGAGATTCTCCGCGACGTGCTGAAATCCATCTGACGGGACCCGGGCGCATCCGCCAGGGAGATACACCAGCCGGAGAGGTCGGATGAGCGAAGAAACGGAAGGGGTCCGCGTCTATCGGGGCCTGAAGGGCGTGCACTTCGATCGCTCGCCCACCACCTACATCGACGGTCGAGCCGGCGAGCTGCGGTACTGGGGATATTCCATTCACGAGCTGGCCGAGCACTCGACATTCGAGGAAACCGCCTACCTGCTGCTGCACGGAAAATTGCCGACGGCGGCCGAGCTCGCGGATTTCGATGCGGAGCTCAAATCGGCACGGCGGCTGCCCAAGGCGCTTTTGGACATCATCCGGCAAGTGCAGGGCGCCCATCCCATGGACGTGCTGCGCACTACGGTGTCGGCCCTGGCTGCATTCGAGCCTGACGTGGCGGACACCTCCAGGGACGGCGTCCTGCGCAAGGGCATTCGACTCGCCGCCCAGGTGCCCGCCATCGTGGCCGCGCACCATCGCATCCGATCGGGCCTCGCGCCGGTGGAGCCCGACGACAAGCTGGGCCACGCGGCTCATTTTCTCTACGCTCTGAAGGGCGAGGTACCCAGCGACAACGCGGCCCGGCTGATGGATCTGGACTTCATCCTGCACGCAGAGCATGGCTCCAACGCGTCTTCGTTTACAGCGCGGGTGGTCACGGGCACCGACGCCAACCTCCACGCGGCGATCACCGCCGCCATCGCCGCGCTCTCCGGTCCGGCCCACGGTGGAGCGGCCGAGGACGTCATGCGCATGGCCCGGGACATCGGCGACCCTGCGAACGCTGCCGCCTACGTCAAGGAGAAGCGCGCACACCGGGAGCCGATCATGGGATTCGGGCATCGCGTTTACCGCGCCGAGGATCCCCGGGCGCGACATTTGAGATCCGGCGTGGAGCGGCTTTCCGAGGAGATGGGCGAGCCGCACTGGAACGAGATTCTCAAAGCGGTGGTCGAGGCCATGCAGCCTTATGCCCGGCTGGGCGTCAACGTCAACGTCGACTTCTACTCCGGGGTGATCTATCACCTCCACGGCATCCCCCAGGACATCTTCGTCCCCATCTTCGCGGTTGGACGGGTGCCCGGCTGGACGCTGCAGGTGCTTCAGCAGATGGAAAGCAACATCCTCATACGCCCCCTGCTGGAGTACAACGGTCCGGAGCTGCGCGCCTACGTGCCCATGGACGAGCGTTCTGCGGCGGGGTCGTGAGCTTCGTCCAGACTTTCGTCGATCGCGCCAGGTCCCGGGGCCGGACCGTCGTCCTCCCCGAGGGGGAAGACCCGCGAATCCTGGAAGCGGCTCGTCGTCTGGCCGATGATGGCGTCGCCGGGATCGTGCTGCTCGGCAGCCGCGAGCGCATGGAGGTCGTGGCCGCGGACTTCCAGATCTCCTTGGGCGGCTTTCGCCTCATCGATCCCGCCGCCGAGGAGGTGTCGCAGGATTACGTCGATCGTTACCTGGCCAATCGCCCCGGCTCTCGTGCCGGCATGGCCGAGCGGGCGATACGCAAACCGCTTTTCTACGGGGCGATGATGGTGACGGCCGGGGACGCGGATGCCATGGTGGCGGGCGCTGCCTCGCCGACCCGCCGCGTCATCGAAGCGGCCCGCCTGTGCATCGGTCTCGGCGAGGGCATCACGGTCCCGTCCAGCTTCTTCCTCGTCCGGGTTCCCTCCCGCGAACAGACCTTCGTGTTCGCCGATTGCGCCGTCAACGTGGATCCGGGCCCCGAGGAGCTGGCGGCCATTGCGCTTGCCTCCGGGGCGAGTGCAGGGAAGCTGCTGGAAGAGCCGGCGCGGGTGGCCCTTCTATCGTTCTCGACGAAGGGCAGCGCGTCGCATCCCCGTGTTGACAAGGTACAGCACGCGCTGGAGATGGTCCGCGCCTGCCGCCCTCCATTTGCCGTGGATGGCGAGTTGCAGGCCGATGCCGCCCTCGTGCCCCAGGTGGCGATGAGCAAGGTCGGGGGAGACAGCGAGGTGGCCGGGCGGGCGAACGTGCTGGTCTTCCCGGATCTCGATGCGGGAAACATCGCCTACAAGCTCACCCAGCACCTGGCGGGCGCAGAAGTCGTGGGGCCGATACTGCAGGGCTTTGCCAAGCCCGTCGCCGATCTCTCCCGGGGTGCGGACGTCGACGAGATCGTCGCCACCGCCGCGCTCACCCTCTGCCTC
>JABAHO010000655.1_pt1 | contig 81659 bp, 79 predicted proteins | sample 7062071 | NCBI WGS metagenome assembly JABAHO01 (sample SAMN14534356, study PRJNA622989) | marine sediment metagenome | biome: marine biome [ENVO:00000428]; feature: marine pelagic biome [ENVO:01000023]; material: deep marine sediment [ENVO:00002113] | place: India: Gulf of Kutch | collected...
TGAAACCCTACTGGTTTCCAAAGCTGACGCAGACGCACGCCAACACCTGATCGGAGACGCCCTGCTCAGCCCAAAACCGGCTCATCCCGGCGGGACTCAATGCGTCGATGGAGCGTGTCGTCGCGTCTAGAGATCCAGGCGTGAAATCTCGGTCACACCCTGCTTGATGGTGTCCTTGGCAGCGCCCTCGGTTGCTTTCTTGAGGCGGCCGATGAATGTCACATCGGAGTCGCTGGACGCCGTGTAGGTCGAGCGCAGAGCTTTCTGCCAGACGATGTCGCCGCTCAGCCTGTTGGTCAACGTCCATCCCGTTTCAACGGTTACCGTTGCCGAAGCTTCAGATGAAGGCTGCTGTACATCGAAGATGATGACGCCGAGCTCGTAATTTCCCGACCTGTCGCTCTTTACTTTGGCGAAGGTTCTGGTTTTGCTCAGCGTCTCGGTGACCGCTTCCGAAAAGTTCTCGTTGGAAATCTGCGGTGTGCCGGTGGGCTCCGTGGCGCGACCGCCCGTCACCTCGACGTTGACGGAGTAAGGGTGTGTTTTCTCCTTGACGGCCGTCTCGGGAATCATTGCCGAGGAGGCGGCCGGCAAGGCGCAACCGGCGATATGCGCTGCACACGCGGCGAGGATAACGGCCAGAATCGGGATTGCACGCGGTCTCATCATCGGTCAAAAGCAGGCGCCCTGATCCGCCCGATATTCGAGCTTACACGGTTATCGAGACGGATTCGATGCTGCATGCAATAGCGACGATCGCCGGTAGCTAACCGGTGTACAGGCCCTCGACCTCAACGAGCAGATCCCCGCGGCACAGATCCCCCGAGAGATAGATGACCGGAGCGGCCTCGCCCACCTGTGCGTACAGGTGATCCCGGATCTTGCCCTCGTCCCGGGCGTCACGCACATAAACCTTGATCTGGGACAACTCGGCCAATGTTCGGATTTTGACGCCATGATTCGCCTGCGCATTGTGGATAAGAGTGCGCATGTTGTGCAGGCTTTCCTCGAGCTGAGGCAGGACGCGCTCTCGATGCTGCGATTCGTGTCCGACGATGCTTGCCGTGCCCGATATGTAAAGATGCTTGCTGCCGTTCCAGTCCTTGACCACTGCCCGGGAGAACGAAGGACTCCTCGGCCCGTACTGCGGTGGATAGCGAAAGGCGCTCACCTGGCGCGGATTCTCGAGCTGGATCCCCGCATCCCTGGCGGCTAGGAAATAGACGAGTAATTTGCCCGAGCGGGTGCCGATGCCGCTGGCGGCCGGCATGCGCTGCTCGGGCATGGCGAATCTCTCGAACACCTGGTGCCGGCCGATGCAGAACGATCGGTATCGTTCCATGCCGTGCTCCTCGCCGTTGATGTCCGGGATGTAGTTCCAGATTCTCAGATAGTAAGGAAAGCCCATCTCCGCGGCGAACGGGAGGATGGCCTCGTAGGCGTGTTGGCTCGCTGCCTCGAGCCCTGGAAATTCCCGCTCGTCCACCGCCACGTGGCCGAACAGCACCCGATCGTTCCTGCTGAAGGACACCAGGCCCCGAACGCCTGATTCGACCGCTGTCTCGCTCCTCCAGACCTCCAGCTTCGGCGGGGACCCGAGCTGGTGCAAAGCGACCGTGGCACGGCGTGGATCGGCACTGGGCTCGGCTTCGACCTCTTCGAAGGCGATCAGCGCAAGAACCTGCTGGTCGCCGAGCAGCTCCTGCTCGTGCTTGGCCGATGTGAAATGTGCCGAAAAAGGTTGCATGTCACCGGGCCGAATCTGCCCGCGGGCGGAGAAGGACCCTGTTTGTTGTCGCACGGCTCGTGCGCGGTCGTCCAAGGGGCATGGCGCGCATCCTATGGGCCCACCGTCAGGAACGCAACGCGCCACACGCCGGGCGCGGAGTCGAACGGTCGTGCCCGCGGGCGTCTCGGGGTAGCAGGCCCCCGGGCCGCCTGTGATATATTTCCCGAGCGCGGCCGGCACGAGCGACCCGGCTTCTGCCTCGCTGACCGGGTAAAGACAGCGTTCGATGGTCACGAAGGCGATGCGCGCATTGGTAAATCTGCATTGAATGGCGTTCGTAAATGGCAGACTTATCTCCGCTGGAATTGGAACTGGCAAACACCATCGTCAATGCACTGAATCTGGAAGACGTTCGCGCAGAAGACATCGAGCCGGACGAGCCCCTGTTTCGCGACGGCCTGGGACTCGATTCGATTGACGCGCTGGAAATTGCCCTGGCGATTTCGCTCGAGTACGGCTTTCAGATTCGTTCCGACGACAGTGATAATTCCCGCATCTTCGCCTCTCTGAGGTCGTTGAGCCAGCACGTTGAGGAAAATCGAGTCAAGTAGCGAGCGGACAGCGCTCGAGGATGCGCCGATCCTGCCCGCACTGCTGCCTTATCCCGTTCTGCTGTATTTGTCCTTCGCGATTGATCGGTCTGCGCCGATCATCGACGGGCCGCCCGCCATGTCGACCGCGGGATCGGTGTCCGCCGTTCGCCGAGACCGCGCACTCATCGAACGCCCAAGGATTTTGGATTTTCTGAATCGTTTTTCGGCACACATCTTCATGGCCGTCGAGTATACGCTTCGCTCTTTTCTTTCCATCGTCTATGAGCATTTGAGCTTTCGTGATTTCTGTCCTGCCGTGGTCAGAATCCATCTGTATGTCTTGACACATTGATCGAGGAAGGGAGTGGCAGAGCCGGCAACGTTTCCATTACTTGCTCACGACGTTGGTGAATGTGTCGCGTACCGGCACGGTGCCCGCATCGAGCGAGAGACTTTTCTCGCTCACGTCCGAGCTCTGGCAGAAGATCTGCCGGAGGCGCCTTTCGCGATCAACATGTGCAGCGACCGGTACGCGTTCATGGCCGCACTGGCGGCAGCAATGATGCGGGGCCAAACGACTCTGCTCCCACCTGCCAAAGTGTACGGAGTGATTCGGGAGCTCGCGGCTGACTATGCTGGAAGCTATTGTCTTGCTGACGCGAGCATTGAGATCGAGGGACTCGATGTGCACACGGTGACCCTCGCTGAGTCCGTCGCGGGAGATGCTGAAAGCACAGTGCCCTTGATTGCAGCGGATTCGATCGCTGCGATCGCGTTCACATCCGGTAGCACCGGTCGCCCGAATCCGAACCCGAAACGCTGGGTGGATCTGGTGCTCGGGCAGAAACTCGCCGAACGGCGCTTTGGTTTCGGAAGCGGCCGCCGTGAGGCGATCCTCGCAACCATCCCAGCGCAGCACATGTATGGTCTCGAGGTAAGCGTTATCCTTCCCCTGGTCGCGGGACTTGGTGTGTACGCAGGACAGCCGTTTTTCCCCGAGGACATCCGTCGCGCGATCATCGCTATTCCAGAGCCACGCACGATGTTCACGACACCAATGCATCTTCGTGCGTGTGTCGAAGCCGGGCTCGAATGGCCTCGGCTCTCACGCATTGTTTCGGCGACCGCGCCGCTTTCGACGGAGCTGGCTGAACGCGCCGAGAGCATTTTCTCCGGCGAGGTGATGGAAATCTACGGCTGCACGGAAGCAGGTTCGATGGCATCTCGACGGACCCTGGACGGTGACACATGGCGATTCTACGATGGCATTACATCGCACCAAGAAGATGGGTCCGTCTACGTGAGCGCGAGCCATCTTCCCGAGCCGGTTGCCCTGAACGATTACATTGAAAAGCTCGACGATTCGCACTTCAAGCTGCTCGGCCGTCATGCCGATCTCATCAATATTGCCGGGAATCGCGCCTCGCTGAGCGATCTGAATCTCAAGCTGAACGCTATCGAGGGCGTGCGCGACGGCGTATTCCTGATTACAGACAGCGGAAATGTCGACGTGCAGCGCGTGGCCGCGCTCGTGGTCGCTCCCCATCTCGAGCGCAAGGATATCCTGGCGGCACTCGCCGAGCGCATCAACCCGGTGTTTCTGCCGCGACCGCTCTACAAGGTAGACCGACTGCCGCGCAACGCGATGGGCAAGCTTCCCCGTGAGGCGCTCTTGCGACTTGTCGAGGAGCTGGGGCAAGCCTCGTGAGCTTCCAGGTCCACCGCACGATAACCAACGAGCATCCCGCGCTTGCCGGGCACTTTCCCGGAAATCCGGTGGTGCCCGCCGTGCTGATTCTCGACGAGGTGCTGCGGGCGGCCGAGCAGTGGCGCGGGAAGCTGCGCCTTAAAAGCGTCGAAACGGTGAAGTTCAGTTCCCCGCTGAGGCCTGGGCAATCGTTCAGCATCGAATTGCGTTGTGACGACGATTCTTACATCGCCTTCGAATGCCGTTATGGTGCAAACCGCATTGCATCGGGTCGGCTGGCGGTGGAGTGCGAAACAGGCGGGTCGTGAGCGCACGCTGGAGGCGTCAGTCGGAGCGGGGCAGTCGAATCCCCACTTTGTTCATCACATGGGTCACGTTGCACATCGGACGCTGGGCAGCGCGATTGCTGCTTTATCCCATAACTGCTTATTTCCTCGTGAGCGCACGCGAGCAGCGCGCCGCGTCGCGTCAGTTTTTGTCGCGCGCCCTTGGCCGCAGGGTCGGCTGGCCGGACGTTGCGCGCCATTTTCACTCGTTCGCAGCGACGATCCTCGATCGCGTGCATCTGGTAGTGGATGATGTGGAGCGTTTCGATTTGCGCGTTCACGGGCTCGACGCAATTATCGAAAAGGCGGATCAAGGTCGAGGCTGTATCTTGCTCGGTGCTCATCTCGGAAGCTTCGAGGTCATGAGAATGCTGGCCAGCTTCACCGACAAGGTCTCCGTGAAAGTCATGATGTATGAAGAGCACAATGCCAGGCTCACGCGCCTGCTCTATTCTTTTAACCCGAAATATGCCGAATCGATCATCGCGCTGGGTGGTGTCGACGTCGCATTGCGAGCAGGGGAGTGCCTGAATCGCGGTGAGATGGTCGGTATGCTAGGTGACCGAGTCGCCGGCAGCGAGCGAACGACCCGCTGCCGATTTTTCGGTGAGAAAGCAACCTTTCCGGCGGGGCCCATGTTGATGGCATCGATGTTGAAGGTGCCGGTTTTGCTGTTTTTCGGCATCTATCTGGGGGCTAATCGCTATGGGTTACACTTCGAGCTATTCGCCGATGAGGTCACCATAAGGCGCGAGCAGCGTGATGCGGATATTCAGGAGTGGGTACAACGTTATGCCGATCGGCTCGAGCATTTCGCAAGGCTCGCGCCTTACAACTGGTTCAATTTCTATGACTTCTGGGCGGAAGGCTGATTCGGTCAGCCATGCGCTCGTATGGACGCTCTGCGCATGTGTCCTGGCTGGCTTTTCATTGAGATTCTCGCATGCCGCTTCGGGAAGCGGCGTCGATCTCACCCAGCTCATGCGCAAGCTCGCCGAAGTGCGCACGGCCGATGGAAGATTTATTGAACGCAAGTATATTTCGATCCTGAGCGAGCCGCTCGTCATGAAGGGCAGCGTGCGATATCAGTCACCCGACTATGTAAGAAAAGAGTACGACGGTCCTGAGCGCCAAAGCTACGAGATTCGCGGCGACCATCTCGTCGTAGAATTGGCCGATGGCCGAAAGCGCGAAATTTCCGTCGACGATCACCCTGCGCTGCGCGCCTTCGTGGAATCATATCGCGGCACTCTGGCAGGCGATCTCGAAACTTTGCAACGATACTTCGAGCTGGAACTGGACGGCCGCATGGAAAACTGGCTGCTTCGCCTTACACCGCGCGGGGATGAGCTGGCCGACTACTTGAGCGAGATCGTCGTGCTCGGGCGTAACGACTTCGTCTACAGCGTCGAGACGCTCGAGGCAAGCGGCGACCGAAGCATCATGACGCTCGAACCCGGGAGTGAATAGCCAGCGCCTGGCGGCGATTCTGTGGCTCGCGGCTCTCGCCGCTGCCAGCGCGTGGGTGGTTACGCAAACGAGCATTCGCAGCGATATCTCCTCGTTCATGCCGCGCGCGAAGACCCCCGTTCAGCAGCTGCTTTTGACGGAGCTGCGCGCCGGGCCGGTGACGCGAATCACGCTCATCAGCATCGGCGGAGCGTCACGCGATGCCCTTGCCATGCAGAGCAAAGCAATCGCGGCAAGGCTGCGGGCCAGCGGTCTGTTCGTGCGCGTCGCGAACGGCGAGCCGATCGTCGACGGTGCCGAGCGCGAGCAGCTTTTCGCATACCGCTATCTCCTCAGCCCGGCCGTGGACGAGGGTCATTTCTCCGCTGCTGCGCTGCGTGATGCCTTACAGCAGCGCCTTCGCGAGCTGGCTTCGCCGCTGCCTGTCTTCGACAGACCCTCGCTCGCGCTCGACCCGACCGCGGAGCTGCGCACGATGCTCACCGCGTGGCGCGGGTCGGCCGAGCCGCGCAGCTACCGAGGCGTATGGTTCGACGATCGCGGGGAGCGCGCGCTGTTGCTGGCGCATACCCGTGTCGCAGGCTTCGACCTCAACGCCCAGGAGCAGGCTCAGCGCGCGGTCCGGGAAGCCGCCGAAGCCGCCGGCGTCGCTCCCCTCGCGCTCGGTCTGAGCGGGCCGGGCGTTTACGCGGTGGCCTCCCGCGACCTCATACGTGCCGAGACCAGGCGTCTCGGCATTGCCGCCACGCTGGTGGTGATGCTCATCGTGCTGGTGAGCTACCGCTCATTGCGCCTGCTCCTCGTAGGCGCGATACCGCTCGTATCCGCGGTCGTGGCGGGAGTACTCGCGGTCGATTTGGTGTTCGGCGCCGTTCACGGCATTGCACTCGCGTTCGGCGTGACGGTGATCGGCGTTGCCATCGACTACCCGATCCACCTGTTCAGTCGCTTCAGTGGCGAACGCTCGACGCGCAAGAGCCTTGCCAGCATCTGGCCGACCATCCGCCTCGGCGTCATCACGACCGCCATGGGCTATCTGGCCATGACGGCGACCGACTTTCCGGGAATGGCCCAGCTTGCCACGTTCGCCATCGCCGGCCTGCTGGCGGCCGCCGCCTGCACCCGATGGGCGCTGCTCGGTCTCTTGCCGGCGGACTGCACGGCGGGGCAAATGTGGCCGTCGGCTGATTGGTGCGCGCGACGTCGGCGACCGCCGGCGCAATGGGGCTGGCTGCTGGCGCTCGCCGGGCTGCTGTCGGTCGTCTATGTTCTCGGCCGCGGGGAGACGCCCTGGCAGGACGACATGGCCGCCTCGAGCCCCATTCCGGCTTCGTTGATGGCTCGCGACAGGCACCTGCATGCGCGCCTCGGCGTTGCGGACACCAACCATGTGCTGGTCATCGAAGCAGCGAATGCCGAAGCGGCCCTGCAGGCAAGCGAATCCCTCGCCGTGGATCTCCAGCCGCTCGTTGCCGCCGGCGTCATCACCAGCTTCGATCATCCCGCGCGCTACCTACCCAGCGCCCGCACCCAGCTCGCGCGCCGCGCGATCCTGCCGCAACCCGATCGCCTCGCCGCAGATCTCGTGCAGGCTCAGGCGGGACTGCCTTTCAAAGCGGACGCGTTCTCGCCCTTCATCGCGGCGGTTAGCGCGGCGCGCACGCTGCCGCCGCTGCTTCTGGAGAACCTGCAAGACACCGCGCTCGGCGCGCGCGTGCGCTCGGCGCTGCTGCCGGTCGGCGATGGCTGGGCTGCACTGGTGTTGCTCGCCGGGGTGGCGCGCACCGAGGCGTTGTCACGCTGGCTCGCCGAGCGCGAGCAGCCCAATCTCCGGCATCTCGATCTGAGGCGGGATACCCGCAGCCTGATGATGGATTTTCGCCAGCACGCTTTCGGTCGCGCCCTGTGGGGACTGCTCGCCATGGTGCTGGTTCTGTGGCTCGGACTGCGCTCGGCGAAGCGCACCATAGCGGTGCTGGCCCCCGGTCTTCTCGCTGTGGTCATCGATATCGCCGCTCTGCGCATGACGGGACAGCTGTTGTCGCTGTTTCATCTGGTGTCGCTGCTGCTGGTCGTCGGCATCAGCATCGATTACGGCCTGTTCTTCAGCCGTGACGATGCGCACCAGCGCGAGCGTGCTCGAACCTTCCACGGCCTGGTGGTGTGCGCGCTTTCCACCGTTGCCGTGTTCGGTCTCCTGGCCACCTCCGAGCTGCCGGTTCTGCGCGCCATCGGCTCCACGGTCGCCATCGGTGTCTCTCTGAGCTTCGTCGCGGCGCTTGTCATAGCGAGACCCGTCCGTTCGCCCGGCACCGCCGGGCGGATCTGATCGCGCCCGGGCGCTGATACAATTCGCAGTGCCCGGCGCGCGTCGGGTCGCACACGGAAATCGAACGCTGCGTTGGACACGATGCCTGCCAATCCGCTGATGGTGAGCGCCTACACCCTTGTCGACGCTCTCGGGCGCGGCGTGCGGGCGTCTTTCGACGCCCTCGGGAAGGCGACAGGGGGCTTGCGCCCCTGTGACTTCGACGACGCAGGCCTGGACACCTGGATTGGCCGCGTCGAAGGGCTGGAGGACGAACCGACCGTGCCCGCCCTCGCGGGCTTCGACTGCAGGAACAATCGCCTGGCGCAGCTCGCGCTGCGCCAGGATGAGTTCGCCGAGCAGGTCGCCGAGGCCAGCGCGCGCTATGGCGCCGAGCGCATCGGCGTATTCGTCGGCACCAGCACGTCGGGGGTTTTTCAGGTCGAGCTCGCCTATCGCCACCGCGACCCGGCCAACGGCGCGCTGCCCGCGGATTTCTCTTATTTCGGCACCGCGAACGTCATGTCCGCTGCCGAGTTCACGCGTCGCTACCTGTCGCTGGAGGGGCCCGTGATCTCGGTCTCGACCGCCTGCTCCTCGAGCGCCAAAGTGTTCGCGTCCGCCTGGCGTCATATCGAGGCAGGATTCTGTGACGCGGCCGTGGTCGGCGGCGTGGACTCCCTGTGCCTGTCGACGCTCTATGGTTTTACCTCGCTCGGCCTGGTGTCCGACCGGCCGTGCCGGCCCTGGGATGCCGAGCGCAGCGGTATGAATATCGGCGAAGGCGCCGGCTTTGCGCTGCTCGAGCCGATGCGCAGCGCTTGCGCCGGCGTCGCTTTGCTGGGCTATGGCGAGAGCAGTGATGCCTATCACATGTCCTCACCACACCCGCAAGGCGCCGGTGCGGCTGCGGCCATGGCCAAGGCGCTGGAGCGCGCGCGGGTGACGCCCGATGCCATCGACTACATCAATCTGCATGGCACCGGCACGCGGGCCAACGACGAATCCGAGGATCGCGCGATCATGCGCGTCTTCGGCGAGACCACGCCTTGCAGCTCGACCAAGGGATGGACCGGCCACACCCTGGGGGCTGCGGGTATGATCGAGGCGCTGCTTTCAATCGGCAGCATCGAACGTGGATTCATACCCGGCACATTGAACAGCGAGCGCCTGGACCCGGAGCTGTCGGCGGGGGTATTGCTCGAGAATCGCGTCGCCCGCGTCGAGCGCGTGCTCAGCAATTCGTTCGGGTTCGGCGGTAGCAACTGCAGCCTGGTGCTCGGAGCCGTGACGTGAATACCGTGCATGTGGATGCCGTGGGTCTCGTCGGGCCGGGTCTGACCAGCTGGCAGGATGCCGCACGGCTGATCGCCGCAGACAGCAGCTACCAGGGCGGCGAATGCCCGCAGTGCAGGCCGGAATTGTTGCCCGCCAACGAGCGGCGAAGGGTGACTTCCACCGGGCGTCTCGCATTGAAGGTTGCCGAAGAGGCAATGACGCAGTCGAGCTTTCCCATGGACGGCATGTGCTCGGTGTTCGCAACCTGCAACGGCGACAGCGAGACCATCGACAGGATTTGTCTCGCGCTCACCGAGCCGGATCGACCGGTGTCTCCAACACAGTTTCACAACTCGGTGCACAATGCCGCAGCGGGTTACTGGGCCATCGCCGCGCACTCGCCGATGCCATCGACCACCGTCTCTGCCTACCAGGCGAGCTTCGTTGCCGGACTGATGGAAGCGTGCGCTCAGGTCCAGGTCGAGGCGCGGCCGGTGCTGCTGGTGGCCTACGACCACCCGGCGCCCGCGCCGCTCGACGTCTGCGTCGGCGTTTATCCGCCTTTTGCGGTCGCCATGGTTCTGAGCGGCAATGCGACGGCGCGCTCGTCGCGGCTGCATTTCGAGACGGTGAGCGGCAAGCCGGCTGCCGCCATGCGCTGTGCCGAGCTCGAGCGATTGCGGGTGAGTAATCCGGCTGCCGCGAGTCTGCCTCTGCTGCGCGCCCTCGCGTCGGACGATGGCGGCGGCGTCGTCCTCGCGCACGTGAATGGCCTGCAGCTGGCCATCGAGGTTGAGTCGCCTTGAGCGCGCTCCCCGAGCCCGCCGCCCTCGTGCCCCAGGCCGCAGGCATGTGCCTGCTCGATGGCGTCAGAAGCTGGGACGCGACGCGGGTGAGCTGCGTGAGCGGTAGTCATCGCCGCACCGACCACCCGCTTCGCCATGAAGGAAAGCTCGCCGCCGTTCACCTGCTCGAGTACGCGGCTCAGGCGACTGCGGTACACGGGGCGCTCGCGGCGGGCGTCGGTGAGGCGCCCGTGCCGGTCAAATATCTGGTCGCTGCGCGTGATTTCGTGCTGCGCGTGGCGCGTATCGACGACGTGCAGGCCGATCTGTGCATCGATGCCGAGCGCCTCCTTGTCATGGGCACGCGCGCTATCTACGCCTTTCGCGTGACCGCGGAGGATCGGCTGCTCGCCGAAGGACGCCTGAGCGTCGCAGCCCCGGAGGCGCTCTCGCCGTGACACGTGCGCTGGTGACCGGTGCGAGCGGAGGCATCGGATCCGCTATCTGCAGGCGTCTGGCCGCGGACGGGCTCGAAGTGATCGTGCACGCCAACCGCAATGTCGAACGCGCCCGGGCGATCGTGGAGGAGATTCAGGCAGCGGGGGGCCGTGCAGAGGTTGCGGTGTTCGACGTGACCGACGCCGAGCGTACGCAGGAGTGCGTGAAGACGCTTTGCGCCGACGAGGCGGTGCAGGTGCTGGTGAACAACGCCGGCATTCACTTGGACGCGCCGATGGCTGGCATGAGCCGAGCGCAGTGGAGTGAGGTGATCGACGTCTCTCTCAACGGGTTCTTCAACGTTACTCATCCGCTGCTGATGCCGATGATCCGCACCCGTTGGGGGCGTATCGTCAACATCACGTCGGTCTCCGCAGCGCTCGGACCCCGCGGTCAGGCAAACTACGCCGCGGCCAAGGCAGGTGTCCAGGGCGCCACGCGGTCGCTGGCGAGGGAGCTCGCCTCGCGGGGCATCACGGTGAACGCGGTGGCGCCGGGCATCATTGCCGGCGACATGGCCGACGGAGTTTTCGACGCGAATCAGATCGAAGCGCTCGTGCCCATGAAACGCGCGGGCCACGCCGACGAGGTGGCGGCCGTGGTGGCGTTTCTGGTCTCCGACGCCGCCTCGTATCTGTCCGGCCAGATCATCGGTGTCAACGGAGCGATGATCTGAGCGGCGAAGCCATGCGGACTGCGGTCGTCATCCCGGCGTTCAATGAGTCTGCCACCGTGGCGGATGTCGCCGCTCGCGCCCTGCGCTGGGTGCGAAACGTGTATGTCGTCGACGACGGCTCCGACGATGACACCGCGTCGCGACTCCGCGGGCTCCCCGTCACGCTCATTCGAAATGAGACCAACCTCGGCAAGGCGGCGAGCATGACAAGGGGGTTCGCCGCCGCTTTGGCAGACTCGATGGACGCGGTGATCACGCTGGATGCCGACGGCCAGCACCGCCCGGAGGACATCCCACGTCTGATCGCGGCTGCGGTGCAGTATCCCGGCGACATCATCATCGCGACGCGCCTCGAGCAGCGCCGGCGCATGCCACTCACGCGTCGCTTCGGCAACCGGCAGGCCGATTTCTGGATATCCTGGGCGGCCGGCTACCCGATTCGCGACACACAGAGCGGCTATCGACTCTATCCGGCGGCGCTGCTGAAACGCCTGAAGCTTCGCAGCGGGCGCGGCAACAGCTTCGTTTACGAGAGCGAGGTGCTCATCGAGGCCGCGCGTCTCGGTTGCTACGCACGGCCGGTTGCCATCGAGGCCATCTACGCCCACAACCTCAGGAAGAGCCACTTCCGTGTCGGCAGCGATACCCTGCGTATCGTGCGAATGGTCGCGGCGAAGCTGCTGAAGAGAGGCCTGTATCCTCTCGGTCTGCTGCGATCGCTCGGGCTCGTGCGCAATCCCGGCGCGGCGGGCGGTACCGCGGGAGCGCAAAGCACGCGCTGATCGAGCTCGTTGCCGTGGCCGGTGACTGCGGCGGGATTCGGGCCGGGCCAACGGCGCGTGTGCGGGCTGGGCCTAATCGCGGGGTTTCGTCGCCACGTACTCGCTGAACACGTGCAGCACGACGTTGCGGCGGGGCGCGCTGAAACCGCTCTCGGCCAGGGTCTCGATGATGGTGGCCGGTGCCACGCACTCGTTCACGGTGTCCCAGCAGTACTCCATGAGCGTTCTCGTCTCGGCACCGCCAGGGCCGAGCCGCGCCATTCGCGGCACGACGCTTTCGAGGTAAAAGCGCATGATGCGGTAGGCGGCGGTGTCGGCGGGCGGTCGCGTCATCTCGAGTATCAGCAGCGTGCCGCCGGGTTTGAGCACGCGCAGGTATTCGCGGAACGTGCTGGCCAGATCCGTCACGTGTCGCAGCGCGTAGCCCATCGTCACGAAGTCCGCGCATGCATCGGCGAAGGGCAGCTTCTCGGCGACACCCTGCACGAGCGCGCAGGCGAGGTGCCTGCGCGCCTCGCTGAGCATGCCCATGCTGAGGTCGACTCCGGTGACGCGGCCCGTCTCACCGAGGATGTCGCGGGCGGCTCTCGCTACCTGGCCGGTTCCGACCGCCACGTCGAGCAGATGCACGTTGCCTCTGGCGAGGCCCATGCGACGCAGTGCGTCGCGCCGGTACCACGAGCCGGAGCCCAGCGACATCAAGCGCGTGATTCCGTCGTAATGCCGCGCGGTGCGGTCGAAGAGCGCCGTGACGAAGGCGCGACGCTGCGCCTCGCCGGGGTAGTACTTCTCGAGCGGCGGATGGGGGGCGCCGGCGGCCGACTCGCGCTCTCGGGAAGGGCTCATGGCGCCCGATGATAGGGCAAACGCAATTCGAGTCTACTCGCCGCCGGAGACGCGCTATTATTTCCTCCCCGGCACGGCGGTCGGATCGGACTCGATTGCGTCACATTTTGCCGGATTCGGCCACCCCGGCTGCGGCGAAAGCCGCTTTCGGTCGATATAAATAGGGAATCGAGGCCATCAGCCCCGGGGCGCGCGCGGGTCGCAAGCGCCGCGGGAAACCATTTCCAGGAACGAAACGGTTGGGAAAGACAGTGACCAGGAAATCCGTGGTGCTCTTGCCGCTCGGTGCACTCCTGTGGTGTGCGCTGGCCCTGGCCGAGCCCGGCGGGCATCTGCCGCGGCCGCCGGAGCTCGAGCCCGATATCCGCTTCTGGACCCGAATTTACACCGAGGTCGACACCCGCGGCGGGCTGATCCACGACAGCAGCCACCTGGGGGTGGTCTACGAGGCGCTGCGCTTTCCCGATGGCGCCGGCCCCCGCGCCAAGCGCCGTCTGGTCAAGGCCGCCAAGCAGCGCTACAAGACCATCCTCAACGCCCTCGCCCGGGGCAAGCGCAGCGGACTCAGCGAGGACGAAGCGCGCGTGCTCGCCCTCTGGCCCGAGGACGTGAGCAACAAGACGCTCGCCGGCGCCACGCGACGCCTGCGCTTCCAGCTGGGGCAATCGGACAAGTTCCGGGCCGGGCTGGCGCGCTCGGGGATCTGGGAGAGCCACATCCGCAAGGTCCTGCACGACATGGAGCTGCCCGAGGAGCTCGTCGCTCTGCCCCACGTGGAATCGTCCTTCAATCCCAAGGCGCGCTCGCGCGTCGGTGCTGCCGGCATGTGGCAGTTCACGCGTTCCACCGGGCGGCGATTCATGCGTATCGACCGCAGCGTCGACGAGCGTCTGGATCCCTATCTTTCCAGCGTCGCGGCTGCCAAGCTGCTCCGTCACAACTACGCCGCCACCGGCACCTGGCCGCTCGCTATCACATCGTACAACCACGGCACCGCGGGAATGCGCCGAGCCGCGCGCAAGCTCGGCACCAAGGACATCACGCGAATCGTGCGCGAGTACAGGAGCCGGAGATTCGGCTTCGCATCGCGTAACTTCTACGTCGCGTTCCTTGCCGCGGTCGAGATCCATTTCAACCCCGACAAATACTTCGACGCGGTCCCCCGTCACTCGGCGCCGGCCACGCAGCTGGTGCGCATGCCCGATTACGTGCAGGCGGCCACGCTGGAGGCCGCTCTCGGCATCGACAGGGAAGTGCTGCGCGAATTGAACCCTGCGCTGCGTGCTTCCATCTGGCGCGGCGCCAAGCACGTGCCCCGCGGCTACGAGCTTCGCATTCCGGCATCGGCACCGCGCGACGAGATGCTGGCCTCGCTCGCACAGATTGGCGAGAGTGAGCGTCACAGCGCGCAGATTCGGGATCGCTACTACAAGGTACGGCGTGGCAATACGCTGGCCGGGATCGCCAAGCACTTCGAGGTGGACATCGACGATCTCGTTGCCATCAACGGTCTGAAGAGCCGTCACCGAATTCGCGCCGGACAGGTCCTCGCCCTGCCGCTTGCCGATGGCGCCACGGTCGATCCGTCCAAGCGGGTGCCTTCACAGGTGCAGGTGGCGAGCCGGCCGGAGCCAACGCTCACCGTGCAGGACGGCCGCTATACCGTGCGCCGAGGCGACAGCGTCTGGCTGATCGCCCGGCGTCTCGGCGTCGCCGAGGAAACACTTCTGTCGCTCAACGACCTGGGTGACGGCGATCGCATTCACGTCGGGCAAGTGCTTCGGGTCACTGCGACGAGACCCGAGCCGACCGAGCTTGCCGCGGTGTCCGGCGATTCGCGATCCGGCGATGACGCGGCCGGCGCCGACGCCATCGAGGATACCGGAGTGGTGCCGCCAGCCGCACCGGACCTGCTTGTCAGCGCCGCTGCCGGCGGGATGCCCGTCGATGCGAGCGCCGACATCGCCGATGCCGACGCGCCGCCTGCGCCCGTGGCGGAAGTGGAGGGCACCGTGGGAATGGAGGACGACTTGCCCGTGCATGTCAGCGACGGCCTGATTGCGCGGGTGGAGCAGGCGGAACCGGCCTCCGCCGAAGAGGCCGAGGACATCGCCCCGACGCTGCCACTCACGGTGCAGCCGGATCTCTCAGCGGATCCCAGCGACTACTCAGTGGTGGCGGGAGAGACCATCGAAGTCCAGGCCGCCGAGACCCTGGGCCATTACGCCGACTGGCTGGAGGTGCGCGCCTGGCGGCTGCGGCATCTGAACGACATGCGATACCGGCAGCCGGTGGTCATCGGTCAACGTCTGTCCCTGGACTTCGCCCGGGTGAGCGCGACGGACTTCGAGCAGCGGCGCATCGCCTACCATCAGGCCCTGCAGGAGGCGTTCTTCAAGCGCTACCGCATCGCCGGCACCACCACCCACTCGGTTCGGCGAGGGGAGTCGCTGTGGGTTCTCGCCCGGCGCAGCTACGAGATCCCCATCTGGCTGCTGCGCCAGTACAACCCGGATCTGGACTTGAACAACGTAAATGTCGGTATGTCCCTCACGGTGCCGCAGCTCGAGCCCATCGAGGACGACAGGCCCGCGGCCGGCACCGCCACCGCGAAGGCCGGCTAGCTGTTGGTAAAAGCGGGGGAGAGCGGTAACGCCGCGCCCACTCGGGCGTGGACGCTTGCGCAGACGTCTTACCAAATCTCCTGCTGGCGCACCTCTAGGTTGAAGTGGCCGTTGCTCGAGCCGGGGGGAGGCACGCGCAGCACGTAGTAGTGCGGACTTTCCCAGCGTTTCTTGCCGCAGCGCAGCTCGAGCTTCCAGCAATAAGCGTGCGGATTCAGATTCCACGTGACCTTCTTGTCCCTGAGATAGCTCTGATTGGTGATCAGCGTGAGGCCGTCCGCGGCCTCGCGCCGCGCCACCATGGGAACCAGCGCCGTCTCCCTGTGGCACAGTGTCATCGTGTTGACGATGACCGAGGCGTCCTGTGTTCTCCAGCTCATGTCGATGGGCGGTGCGTTGATTCCGGGCGTCACCAGGTGCACAGTGCAATCACTTAGCTTCAGTTTCTGCCACGGTCCGAGAATGTCGAGGGTGACCGGAACATGCCACCAGGAGTAGTTGGGCTTGGTGGATTGCTGAATCGGTGAGCCGAATACCGGGCGCGGCGAAAGTGATGCCAGGTCGGAAAAAGTGTGTGACAAGGATCGGAAACCCACCGTCATGTCGTCGAAGCGACCGCGAAGCTCCAGTGTATCGATCATGTCTTGCATTCCCGCGACTGTCTCAAAAGGCCGCGTCAGTCTGCCATGAGCGTGAAAACCCGTTTGCGATCACCACCACACTTTGCGCAGGGGTTACATACGTGTTGCAAAAATATTCACCTGCAGCAAGAGAGCTGGGAATTAGGCTCCTCTTTACATCAGCCGAAAGGATCGAAAAGCCTGTTTAGCGTGATGCGGGAATCGGCCGTGGTGACCGGCGAACGGTTTATCGACCTCATATCAGGAACGCATGGAGTCCATGCAGGCATAGCCGGGCGCTCGAGCCGGATCGCGCGCACAGACTGGTTGCGACTCAGCCCACAGATCGGAGTTCCCGCGTCCCGCTCGAGGGGCATGACGGCAGCTCCGTCGTTGAGAACAGCGCCATCGCCTCCTACCATAGGTGGAGCGGAGACACTTCAAAAACTACTCCAATGATGGACGCAGAGCTTATCTCGAGGATCTTCTGCGCGCTCGCGATTGCGCTCGCAGGAAGCCTGTTATTCGTGGCGGCAGGCACGGCGTGGATGCTGCTCGGCGACAAGCTGCGGCGGCGTAACCCGTTCGCCGAATACATTGTGCACGAGGCCGGCCATCGCGTTCGGCGGAATCTGAAAGATCTCGACAGGCGTTACTTCCTTTATCTCTCCGCTNNAGGCGTTACTTCCTTTATCTCTCCGCTCTGCTCGTTCACGTCCTGTTACTGCTCGTCGTATTCCTGCTGCAGAGAGAGGCGTTACCTTTCGATTACCCGGCCTGGGTCTGGCTGGCAGCGTCGGTGACGGTAGGAGTAGCGAGCCTGTTCATCCCATTCCAGATCGTGAAGCTCAAGCGCTCCCGTTCGAAGCTCGCTTATCGGCGCACGGCCAATATCGCTGTCGGGCATGCACTGCAGCGAATCGCCAGCCGCGGCTACAACATCTATCACGACGTGCAGGTCGGAAACCAGGTCATCGACAACGTGGTCATCGGCGCGAAGGGCGCATACGCGATAAACGTATTCGTGCTTGGCAATGGGCACAAGAAATCAGGGACAGCGCGGCTGAGCGACTCGAATCTGGTATTTGGGAACGCCAAGACCAGCGCGCCCGTTGGTGTCTCCGTCAATCGCACGAGCGCGTTGAGCAAAGAGCTTTCCAAGGTCATTGGACATCCCATTCGGGTGCGATCGGTAATCGCGCTGCCAGGCTGGAACGTCGTTGCCGCGGATACCGAGAAGCACCTGCTCGTGAACGAGAAGACCGTCGTCATGCTGACCGGATGGACCGACCCTGACACCTATCTGATGGACGACGACGTGGCGCAGATTCACGACTTTCTGGCGGCTCGCTGCGTTAACGGCGCCAAGACGCCCGGCTGAGCGTCCGGCTCCGCTCAGGCCTCGCGGACTTTCCAGTCGATACCGAGCTCCGGCATGATGGCCATGAAGGGGTCGGGATCGAGCTCCTCCACATTGACGAGCTTTCCGACGTTCCATTCATTTCTGGCGATCAGCAGGGCGGCCGAAACGAGCGGCACGGCAGTCGTATAGGAGATCGCCTGCGCGCCGACGTCGGCGTAGCATTCGGCGTGGTCGCAGGAGCTGTAGATGAACAGCTCGCGGTTCTTTCCGGCGCTGCGTCCCTTGACCAGGCATCCGATGCAGACCTTTCCGGTGTAGCCCGGCGCCAGGCTCGCCGGGTCCGGCAGCACCGCCTTGAGCAGCTTGAGGGGCACCACGGGCACACCCTCCACGTCCACTGGCTCACCCGACAGCAATCCGAGACGGTTGAGCACGTTGAAAACGTTGATGTAACTATCGCTGAATCCCATCCAGAACTCGATACGCTTGGCGGGAATGTTGACGGCGAGTGAGTGCAGCTCGTCATGGCCCATCGAGTAGACTTTTTGCGCGCCTACCACCGGGAAATCGTAAGTGCGGCTTTTCGAGTGGCACGGAACACGCGCCCACTCACCGTTTTCCCAATAGACCACGTCTTCGAGGATTTCGCGCAGATTCACCTCGGGATCGAAGTTGGTCGCGAAAAATTGGCCGTGATCGCCGGCATTGACATCCATGATGTCGATGCTGTCGATGTCGTCGATGAGATGCTTCTTGACGTAGGCGCAGAAGGCATTCACGGCGCCCGGATCGAAACCGATGCCGAGGATTCCGGTCACTCCGGATGCGGCGAAACGATCGCGGTATTTCCACTCATAATTCGCATACCACGGGACCGGCATGTTGAAGTCGCCTTCCTTCTCGTAGATGGCCGTGTCCAGATAATGAGCACCCGTGCGCAGACACGCCTCGATGACAGCGAGATTGCAGTGCGGACTGCCGGCATTGAGCACAATGGAAGTATTGCTGCGCTCAATCAGCTCAGCGACTGCCTGCGTATCTTTTGCATCCAACCCAGCGGCCGACAGCTTGCCTTCAGAAGTTCTGAGATTGTCCCTGGCGCGCACCGATTCCACGATACGCTCACACTTCGCTACCGTGCGCGATGCGATACAGATGTCGCCGAGCTCGTCATTGTGCTGTGCGCATTTGTGTGCGGTGGCGCTGCCGACGCCGCCGGCACCGATGACGAGTACGTTTCTCACAGCCGGACTCCCTCGATGCGTCTCAAGACAAACGTCCCCGGTAATCCTGGTAATCGAACCGGCGGATCTCGCGGATCCCGCCCGTCTCCGCTTCCCTGATGGCGATCCCGGGCAGCGCGACACCGTTGAACATCGTGTTTTTCACCATCGTGTAAGGTGCCATGTCCTCGAATACGATCCGCGAGCCAATCTCGAGAGGCTGGTCAAAGGAGTATTGTCCGAAAACGTCGCCCGCCATGCACGTCGGACCGCCCAGCCAGTAGGTGTACTCGAGCTCGCCGGGGCTGCCGGCACCGCTAACGTCGGGGCGATAGGGCATCTCCAGAACATCGGGCGTATGGGCACTCGCGGAGGCGTCGAGAATGACCGTCCCGTTTGGCAGGACGTCGAGAACGGATGCAACCAGGATGCCGGCATCCATGACAATTCCTTCGCCGGGTTCGAGAAAGATCTCCACGGCGTGACGTTCGCGGAATCGTTCGATGATGGCACAAAGACCCTCGAAGTCGTAGCCGTCTCGTGCGATGTGATGGCCGCCACCGAAGTTCACCCAAGTCATTGCGGGCAGAAATTCGCCGAACTTTCTCTCGAAACTCTCCAGCGTGCGCGCGAGTGCATCGGAGTCGTTGCCGCACAGGGTGTGGAAATGAAGACCACTGATACCCTCGAGGGACCCGGGCTCGAAGTCTTTCCGCCGCACACCGAGGCGGGAGTTGGATGCGCACGGGTCGTATATCGGCGTGTCGACCTCCGAGTGCTCGGGGTTCACGCGAATGCCGCAGCGCGTTCCGCGGCCGATGGCCTCAACCCTCGCTTTGAAGCGCCGCCATTGAGAAAAAGAGTTGAAGACCACATGGTTGGACAGTGCCAACAGTTGGTCGAATTCGCTTTCCTTGTACGCGGGCGCGCAAAGATGCACCTGCGCTCCGAATTCCTCCGAGCCGAGTCTCGCTTCGAAAAGGGAGCTCGCCGCAGTCCCGGCCAGATAGCGTCGCATCAGCGGGAAGGTGCTGAACATGGCGAATGCCTTCAGTGCCAGCAGCACGGCGCAGCCGGTTCGCTTCTGCAAGGTCGCGAGCAGCTCGAGGTTTCGAATCAAGCGTGCCTCGTCGCAGACGTAGCAGGGCGTAGCGATGCTTCCAGTGTCCATGGCTCCGTTCGCCGAGGGTCGTGACCGGTGCCTGTTAGAGCGCACGCTCGGCGGCGTGCAGGCATCGGAGCAGGCTACTCTATCGGATGATCGAACTGAGCCCAACGATCTTCCCATTGGGCGTCGGAACGCGCGGGAGGCAGCGCCCAGAGGGCACGTTGGATGATCGCGTACAGGTGAGGTGCCCAGACAGGAATATCGTGATCGATGGGATCCGGAGGCGGCTCGTGGCGCATGTCCACCGGGCTCAGGATGATGGAGGCGTTCTCGAGCCCCGTGTGCGCGACCAGCGTGAAAATCTCTTCCACGACGGGGTCGCTCATCGCCAGGCAGCCCGACGACTCGCTGCCGCCGTGCACGTAGATGGCGCCGCCGAGATTGCGGCGATTCTCTACCCGCCCCATCATGCGGTCGAAGGTGTTGGGGTAGTCCACCTTCAGCGACAGGTGGAAATTGCTGTTGGGGTTGAGCTCGGTGAGGCGGTAGATGCCCTCAGGCACCTGCCGGTCGCCCTCGCGCAGCTTCGGGCCCAGCGTGCCGCTGGCGGCCAGCACGTCGTAGTAGCGGATGAACCTCAGATCCCGCGGCGCGTTGCCCGCGTAGAGCTCCAGGCGCCTCTCGCGCTTGAACGCCACCAGCAGGACCGTCTGCGGCGGGTAGCGGACATCGGCGGCGCGAAAATAGGGCGCCAGCCTGCGGCGGGCCGGGAAGCCGTACTGGACCACGCGCTCGTAGACGGAGAAGCCGCCCTCCACGGGATCGGCGGGCGGCAGCGCCAGCGCCGGGCGGCCGGCGGCGGCGGCCAGCAGGGCCAGTAACGGCATCCACGCGGGCGCCCGGCCGGGCCTCGCGCTGGCGAAGGCAGGGAAAAAAAACATCTGCTAATCATAGACCTGGGGGCAGCGGCTGGCGAATCGGAGCGGCCGGCGGCTCAGGCGTAGAGTCGCGCGATCTCGTCCCGCGCGAACCGTGGCAGCGGCCGGGAAGCGCCGTCGGCGTCGCACAGCCAGCGGCCCTCTTCGGCCGCGAGCAGACGGCCGATGGGGGTCGCGGTGATGCCTGCCGCGCTGATGCGCGCCACGATGGCCGCCGCATCCGCGGGCGCGGCGGCCACCAGCAGGCTGCCCGAGCCGATGAGGCCCAGGGGGTCGAGGCCGAGGTGCCGGCACATGAGCCGGCACTCGGGCAGCACCGGGATGCGCTCGACCTCGACGCGCATCCCCAGCCCGGCGGCCTCGGCAAGCTCCCACAGGCCGGTCGCGAGGCCACCTTCGGTGGGATCGTGCAGCGCATGAACCTCGCCGGCCTCCAGGGCCAGTCGGGCTTCCCTGACGACGCTGATGCCCGGATCGCGCAGAAAGCCGGCGCAGCGCTCGAGCGCCGGCGTGTCCATGACCTCCGCGAGCCGGGCCGGCTTCTCGCGTGCGATGAGCGCGGTGCCTTCCAGGGCGATGCCCTTGGTGAGGATAATGGCATCGCCCTCGCGCGCGCCGGCACCGGTGAGGTAAGCGCCGTGCGCGACCTCGCCGAGCATCTGGCCGACGACGATCGGTCGTTGCAGACCATGGGTGATTTCCGTGTGGCCGCCACACAGGGTGATTTCCAGCTCGCGGCAGGCGGCGTCCATCTGCGCGAAAATGGCCTCCACCAGATCCGCCGTCGTGTCGTGCTCGGGAAGCAGCAGCGTGGCGAGAAACCAGCGCGGACGTGCGCCGCAGCAGACCACGTCGTTGGCATTGACGTGCACCGCGTACCAGCCGATGGCGTCGGCGGCGAAGGTGATCGGGTCGGTCTTCGCCACCAGGCAGCGTTCACCCATGTCGATGACCGCGGCATCCTCGCCGATTCCGGGACCGACCAGCACGCTGGCATCGGGCCGCGCGTAGCGTTCCAGCAGCGTCGCCAGAAGATCGGCGGGCAGCTTACCCAGGCCGAAGCGTTCCATGTGCCCGGTTGCCGTGCTTCGGCACGCTCCAGGTGGCATCACGTGCGGATGGCGACGTCGACGAACCGCGCACGCGCAGCAGAGGGCAGCGGCCCACCATGCCATCGATCCTCCCTGTGGACGCGAAAGTGACCCCGATCGGCAGATGCCAGGGCTGCCTCCAGTCTGCTCGGCGTGGGCGCGATAATCAACGAGCGCATCGCTATCGATTGCCCTTGACCATGCGGCAATTCACCGTATAGTGCGGCCTGCTCCGGGCGTCATCCACACGCCGATGATGGTCCGGAACTCTCTCGGAAACGCGGAGCCCAGCGACATGCTGCGCTCCCTTTACATCGTCGACGCGCTGCCCGAATAGCAGCATCAGATCTACTTTTGAGGAGGACCCATGCGTTCCATGTTTGTTTCACTGGCCGCTGCAGTGTTGCTGGGGGTGAGCCCCGTCGTTTCGGCACAGCAGGATCTTGTCGAGACCGTCCTGAAGGGCTGCGAGACCGAGCTGAAAACATTCTGCAAGGGCGTGACGCCGGGCGAAGGCCGCATTCTCGCTTGCCTGTACGCTTACGGCGACAAGCTCTCCGGCCAGTGCGAGTTCGCCCTCTACGATGCCGCCGCACAGCTCGAGCGTTTCATCGCGGCGCTCACCTATGTCGCCAACGAGTGTGACGAGGACATCGACAGGTATTGCGCCGGGGTTCAGGCGGGCGAAGGCCGGATACTGGCCTGTCTCGAGGCCCAGGGGACGAAGATCCAGGGCCGCTGCACGCAGGCTCTCGAGGACGTCGGACTGAAGTAGCCCGGGTCTCGGGCGACAAACCGTCGAGCGGGCCCGCCTTCGCCGGGCCCGCTGCGTCACGCCGATGTCGCGCACCGTGCGGCGGCGTCGTGGGATTTGCCTCCGGCCGCCCGTGGAGCGACCATGCTGTTTTCCACCGAGCCCCGGGGAGCTGCCATGAGCGCTGCCGCCGTTGAAATGATTGCCCGACTGGTCGGCTTCGCCACCGTCTCCCGGGACTCCAATCTCACGCTCATCGAGTTCGTCAGGGACTATCTCGCCGAGCAAGGCATCGAAAGTCGCCTGGTTCACAACGGCAACGCCACCAAGGCGAACCTCTACGCCACCATCGGGCCGATGGTGGCAGGCGGCGTAGTGCTCTCGGGCCACACCGACGTGGTGCCCGTCGACGGTCAGCCCTGGGACAGCGACCCCTTCGTTCTGACCGAGAAGGACGGCCGCCTGTACGGGCGCGGGGCCGCCGACATGAAGAGCTTCTACGCCGTTGCCCTCGCCCTGGTGCCTGAGATGCTCGAGCGGGGGCTGGCGAGACCCATTCATCTCGCCCTCTCCTACGACGAGGAGGTCGGCTGCCTCGGCGCTCCGGACATGATCGCGCGCCTCGCGGCCGAGCTGCCCCAGCCGCGGGCGGTGATCGTGGGTGAGCCGACGGACATGCGCGTCGTCACCGCGCACAAGGGCATCACCGGCCTCGAAACCGTGGTCACCGGTCACGAGGCGCATTCGAGTCAGACACACCGGGGCGTGAGTGCGGTGATGACCGCGGCCAGACTGATTACGTTTCTCGATGAGATGGCGCGGGAGAACGCCGCCGGGGCGCCATCCGAGTCACCTTTCGAGCCGCCGTACACGACCATCCACGTGGGTACCGTGCAGGGCGGTACCGCCACCAACATCATCAGCCGCGAGTGTCGCTTCGGCTGGGACGTGCGCTGCATCCCGGAGCAGCGCTCGCGGGACTTCGTGGATCGCTTCGAGCGCTACTGCCGTGAGGAGGTGCTTCCGGACATGCAGGCGATCGCGCCTGCGGCGAGTATCGCGACCAGCGTCCTCAGCGACGTCCCGGGCCTGCGCCCGGAGCCCGACGGGGAGGCCGAGGCACTGGTGCGCCAGCTCACGGGATACAATGCCAGCGACGTCGTTTCGTACGCGGCCGAAGCCGGCCAGTTCCAGCAGGCGGGTTTCTCCACCGTGCTGTGCGGGCCGGGCTCCATCGACCAGGCGCATCAGCCGAACGAGTACATCGAGCTTTCCCAGGTGCAAGCGTGCGTGGCGTTCATGCGGCGTCTCATGGATCTGCAGGCAAGCTGAGCAGCTCGCGCCGACCGGTGGCTCGATGGCGAATCGATGAACCTGTACCCGCTTCGTCGCCTGTGCGCGGCCGCGGCGAAGTCGGCGCGGGTTGAATTTCGCCATGGCCATTGAAGCCGTGGCTTTGCCCCGTTAACGCCATGGGAGTCGAGCGCGGTGACACGCGGCGGGCAGGCAATGCCAAGGTCATCGGTCTCGTCAGCACCGGGCATTTCCTCAGCCATTTCTACATGCTGCTGCTGCCGCCGCTGTTCCCGGTGCTGCGCGAGGTCTACGGCGTCGGTTTTACCGAGCTTGGACTCGCGCTCACCGCGTTCAGCCTGACGACCGGCCTCACCCAGGCGCCCGTCGGGTTTCTGGTGGACCGTTACGGTGCGCGCGGCATCCTCATCGCCGGCGTCATGCTGGAGTCGCTGGCAATCGTGCTGATCGCCTTTTTCCCGGTATATGCCGCGTTGATGGCGCTTCTGGTGCTGGCGGGGCTCGCGAATGCCGTCTATCACCCTGCCGACTACGCCATACTCAATGCATCGGTGGCGAAAGAGCGCATGGGACGCGCCTTTTCGATTCATACGTTCGCCGGGTATCTGGGTGCGGCGCTCGCGCCGGTGACCATGATCGCGCTCATGAGCTGGACGGATTGGCGAACGGCGCTGGTCATTTGCGGGGTGCTCGGCGGCGCCGTGGCCATCGTCATGGCGTTCAACTCGGAGGTGCTGCTGGACGCGACCTCGGCCGCCGAGACAGGTCACGAGCAGCGCGCCGCGTCCGCGACGAGCGGGCTGCGTCTGCTGTTCAGCGCCCCCATTCTGCTTGGGCTGCTGTTTTTCACCGGTCTTTCCATGGCCGGGCACGGAATCACCGACTTCAGCGTCTCCGCCCTTCACCTTATCTACGAGGCACCGCTCATCGAGGCGGGCGCCGTGCTGTCGGCCTTTCTTTTCGCTTCGCCCATCGGTGTGCTGCTGGGAGGATGGGTCGCCGATAGAACGGTGCATCACGATCGATTCGCGGCGTCGTGCTTCATCGTCATCGCTGCGATGATTTTCGTGGTCGCCGCAATCGACATGTCCCTCGAGGCCATCGCGGTCGTGTTCGCCATCGCCGGTCTCGCGAACGGACTGGTGGCGCCATCAAGGGACATGCTGATTCGTGCCGTTACGCCTCCCGGACAGATGGGGAAGGTGTTCGGCTTCGTTTCCGTCGGCTACAACATCGGCGGCATCTTTGCACCGGTCATGTTCGGGTACATCCTCGATCATGCCAATCCGGGTCTGCTCTTCTGGCTGGTCGGTGCCATCAGCCTGTGCACCGTGGCAACGGTCATGGTCACGGGGCGACAGGGAAGGGCCGAGCGCGAGCCGGCGATGCAACGTGTTTGAGAATTCAGGGAGAGGTCTCTTATGAGCCTGAACATCGCCATGCTCGGCACCGGCCGCATCGCCGATCAGGAGCTTGCCCCCGCGCTCGCCCGGGTCGACGGAGCACAACTGTGGAGCGTGCTGAGCCGCGACCCGGGGCGCGGCAAGGCGTTCGCCGAGCGCCACGGCGCCGCCGCCGCGAGTCCCGTGCACACGGACTTGCAGCACCTTCTCGCGGACGACGAGCTGGACGCCGTGCTCATCGCCACGCCGGACAAGCTGCACGCGGCGCAATGCATCGCCGCGGCGCGGGCCGCAAAGCATGTGCTCACCGAGAAGCCCATGGCGACCGATATCGTTGAGGCGCAAGCCATGATCGACGCCTGCGAGGAAGCGGGTGTGGTGCTTGCGGTGGCTTATCACATGCGCTGGCATGCCGGGCACCGAAAGCTCGCCGGGATGGTGCACGAGGGGCGCCTGGGAACGCTGCGACACGTAAGGGCGCAGTGGACCTCTCTCGCCCCGAACGATCAGAACTGGCGGGCCTCGCCCGAGGTCGGGCGCTGGTGGGGCCTCGCCGGCGTCGGCACCCATTGTCTCGATCAGATCCGCTGGCTCATGACTCCCAGCTGCGGGGAAATCGTCGCCCAGAGCAACCTGATAAGCCGGGAAGTGTGGAAGGGCCCCCACGACGAGACAGCGCTGGTGAGTCTCCAGTTCGAGTCCGGTGCGACGGCCGAAATATGCACATCGGTGCTTTTCAATGCGCCGAAACGCATGGAGGTCTTCGCCAGCGACACCTATGCCGTGTGCGACGACACATTCGGTCCGCACGGTTCGGGAGTCATCACCATCGGTGGCGAGCCGATGGCCTACGAGGTGGTCAACCCCTACGTGGGCGAGATCACGGATTTCGTCGCCGCTGTGCGCGACGGCCGCGCGCCGGAGGTCGACGGGCGCGAGGGGCTGCGCAACGTGGCGACGCTGGTGGCGGCGGTCAGCGATGTCGCCAGACACTGAGTCGGCGTTCACCAGCGATGCTCGATTCGAGCATTCCAACCGCTCGCGGCCGGTCGGCGCGGGCGAGGCAAATGAACAGCGTCAGGGTTCCGCGGCATCGCGAGGATTGGAACGACCGAGCTTCGGGATGCGGGCGTGCGCGCCGAGGGCGATGACGGAATCATCGCGCAGTTCCGCTGCACGCAGCTGATCCTTCGCGCGTGAGCGCCGATACGGGGAATGCGGGCAACGCGTTCCGCCGCATCATGCTGCTGATGGGCCTGTACCTCGCCTGCGTGCAGATCAACCGCAGCGGCGGCGCCGTCATCGCCTCGGACCTCATCGATACGCGCGCCTATCCAGCGGCGGATGTGGGAACCGTCATGGGCAGCATGTTCCTCGCCTCGGCCGTCATACAGCTGCCGGCGGGCGTGCTCTACGATCGGCTCGGCCCACGCGCGATGCTGAGCGCGATGAACGTCATCGCGGTTGCCGGGCTTCTCATGTTCGCCTTCGCCGGCAGCGTCGAGGGGCTCTCCATCGGCCGGACCCTGATCGGAATCGGGCACGGCACGGTTATCGCCGGCATCTATCTCCTCGCCGTCGCCTGGGTCTCGCCCGAGCGGGTCGCCACCGTCGCGGCCGCGGTCATCGGCGTGGCCGGCGGTGCCGGCGCGCTGCTCGCGACCACGCCCCTCGCCCTGGCGCTGGAGAGCATCGGATTCACCGCCACTTTTGCCGCGCTGGCTTTGCTCACGCTGGGGTTCAGCGGCGCCATCCTGATCGTCGTGCGCGACGCGCCCGGCGTCTGCGCAACACACCGCGCGCGGCGCAGCGAGGGCCTGTGGCAGAGCCTGCGCGGCCTGAAGGAGGTCGTGGCGCAGCGCAATCTGTGGCCCGTCTACGTCATGGGCAGCTGCTTCACGGCGCCCTTCCTGACGGTCGGTGGGCTCTGGGCCGGACCCTATCTGCGCGAGGTGCACGGCTTGAGCAACGCCCAATCGAGCTACGTGCTTCTTGCCATGATGGTCGCGCTGTACCTCGGCTACGTGGCCTACGGTCCCATGGATCGCGTGTTCAATTCGCGCAAGCGGGTCGTGCTCGCCGGCGTCGTCGGCATGCTGGTGTGCCTCACTGCCCTTGCAGCCCTGCCGGATCCGCCGTTGAGCGCCGTCGTCGGCCTGCTGGTGGCATTCGCGCTCTTCTCGCCGTTCTTCGTCACGCTCGCGGCTCACTGCCGCGGGTTCGTGCCCGCCGATCGCGTCGGTCGCGCCATTGCCTGCATCAATCTGACCGGGCTCGTCAGCGTGTTCATCATGCAGGTCGCGGCCGGCGCCATCGTCGAGAGCGCAGCAGGGCAGGGCTCCGCCGGCGGTTATCGGCTCGTGTTTGCCATGGTTGCGGCGGTTCTGCTGGTGACAGGTGCGATCTATACGCGCGCTCGGGATGTGCCCGTGCGGGGAGCGGGCAGCGCATAGTATATTCGCGGCGGTGGATGCTCCGGATTCACGGGACGCGCTCGAGCGGGATCTGGCAAAGGCGCGCGACGCGCTCGCCGAGCTCGATGGGCGCGATACGCAGCTGCAATCCGCCCTGCACGACTTGGAGCACCAGATGCGCCGATGCACCGATACGCTCGAGCGCTCCGGCTGGAAGTCCGTCGAAGCGCAGGCGCGAAAGGCGCTGCTCGCCGAAGGCTGCGCCGCGATCGTCGCGGATCGGCAAAGAATCCGCGAGCAGCGCGCAGAGCTTGCTCGACGCGCCGCCACGATTCGCAGGCGTTTGGGCGAGCTCGATGGAAATTAGCGCCCGTTCGAGCACCGTCAATAGACCAGCCGCGAGCAGCCTGACGAGACAGCGAAGCATGCGAATCCCGTCATCGCGAGGCGATGTCCGCGAAGACCGACGGCCCGCTGATGTTGCCGGGTCGGGTGCGCCGAGCGCCGTCAGCGTTTCATTGAACCGAGAACTCCACGCATGAGCTGGCGGCCGATCTGGCTGCCGATGGTGCGCGCAAGACTCTTTATGAACGCTTCTCCCACGGACTGTCTTCGCGATCCCGCTCTGCCCCGCGCGCCTTCAGGTGCGCTCGCTTCGCGGGCCTGCGCCTGGGCGGAAGCCTTCTCGGCGCGTTGGCGCAGCAGCTCGTGGGCCGATTCGCGATCGATCGGGTTGTCGTAGCGCCCGGCGAGGGGACCCGCGTTGATGATCGACCGGCGCTCGCCTGGCGTAATCGCGCCGATGTGCGATGCCGGAGGTGAGAGCAGGGTGCGCTCGACGACCGACGGAACACCCCCCTGCTCGAGCACCGACACCAGCGCTTCGCCGACGCCGAGCTGCGTGATGGCCGTCGCCGTGTCGAGCTCCGGATTGGCACGGAACGTCTGAGCCGCGGACCGCACCGCCTTCTGATCTTTTGGTGTGAATGCCCGCAGCGCGTGCTGCACGCGATTGCCGAGCTGTCCCAGCACCGATTCGGGCACATCGAGGGGATTCTGCGTGACGAAGTAGACGCCGACGCCTTTCGAGCGAATCAGTCGCACGACCTGCTCGACCTTCTCGAGTAGCGCCTTCGGCGCATCCTTGAACAGCAGGTGCGCCTCGTCGAAGAAGAACACGAATCGCGGCTTTTCCGCATCGCCTACTTCGGGGAGATCCTCGAAAAGCTCCGACAGCAGCCAGAGCAGAAACGTCGAGTATACGCGGGGACTGCTCATGAGCTGGTCGGCCGCCAGCACATTGACCTGTCCGCTGCCGTCAGGCCGGGTGCGAATCATGTCGTGGAGATCCATGGCGGGCTCTCCGAAGAACTTGTCGCCTCCCTCGCGTTCGATGACCAGAAGGCGGCGCAGGATTGCGCCGATTGAAGGTTTCGACACGTTCCCGTACTGGCTCGTGAAGAGCTTGGCGTTGTCGCCGATGTACTGAAGCGTGGTGCGCAGATCGTTCATGTCGAGGAGAAGCAGACCCTCGTCATCGGCAAATTCGAATGCGACCGTGAGGATGCCTTCCTGGGTGTCGTTGAGATCGAGCAGGCGGGCGAGCAGCAGCGGACCCATGTCGGAGACCGTCGCGCGCACGGGATGGCCCTGGACACCGAAGAGGTCCCAGAAGACGGTCGGTGCCGGCGCAAAATGAAAATCCGGGATACCGATCTTCTGAACACGTTCGTCGATCTTCGGGTGGGCGCTGCCGGGCCGGGCGATCCCGGAAAGATCGCCTTTGATATCGGAAACGAATACGGGGACCCCGATGCGCGAGAACGACTCGGCCATCACCTGCAGGGTGATGGTCTTCCCGGTTCCCGTGGCACCGGCGATGAGCCCGTGCCGGTTCGCGTAGCGGGGATCGAGATACACGCGCTTCGCGCCCGCGCCGAGAAGGATCTGATCGCCGGTCGACATGGGACCGACACCTTGCCGCAAGGGGTCGGGTCTTGCAATATCGTATCGCCGCTCGCAGCCTGCGGGGCCGCGCGGCAGCGAAAACACAGGGAGAAAATACCGTGCCCAGACGACTGTCCTGCGGAATTCTCGGCCTTGCGTTGCTGGCGGCCGCCGGCGCGGCCAGCGCCGAGTGCGAGGGCATGCGCGTGATTGTCAGAAACGCCGTGTACCCCATCCATGGTCTCGATGCATTCTGTAAGGAGTTCAGGGAGATGAAGGCGGTGCTCGCGGACATGCGAAGTGCGCTGTCAGAGGCGAGGCAGGAGAACCGCATGCTGAGAGCGCGCCTGTCAGCCCGGGACGCGGCCATCGAGCGGGAACGGCTGGCCGCATCGGGCGGCGCCGAGCGCGCCCACGGGGGCCCATCCGCCGGCGGTGAATCGTTGCGCTAGGGCCGTTTGCCGCGGTGTCGGGGTATGAACTTCGCTGACGAGACACAGTCCATGTGCGTTGTGAACGATCGCTGCGTGACCTTTGGCTGGCGGCTTGAGATGGCCCTCGTTGCGCGCGCGCGCCGGCGCCACGGGGCGGCGGATGCGCAGCGCCGCGCGAAGGGCACGGCCTGAGCCATGTCCCAGGCGCAGGACAGCGGGCTTCGCACGGTCGTGCGCACCTTCGAGGGCGTGCGCACCTCCGATGGCGCCGGCGTGGCTCTGACCCGGGTCATCGGCTCACAGGCCCTCGACATGCTCGATCCGTTCCTGCTGCTCGACGAGTTCCGATCCGATCGCCCGGACGACTACATCGCCGGCTTCCCCGATCATCCGCACCGGGGTTTCGAGACCGTCACCTACATGCTGGCGGGCAAAATGCGCCACCAGGACAACCAGGGACACGCGGGGGTCATCGAGGCGGGCGGTGTTCAGTGGATGACCGCCGGACGCGGTATCGTGCACTCGGAGATGCCGGAGCAGGAAGACGGGCTGCTGTGGGGGTTCCAGCTGTGGGTGAACCTGCCGGCCAGACAGAAGGGGGTGGCGCCCGGCTATCAGGAGTTCCCGTCGGCCGCCATCCCGACCGAGGACAGAGACGCGGGCGTGGCCATCCGGGTCATTGCCGGCAGCACCTCCGGCGGCGTCTCGGGGCCGGTCATCGGCGTCGCCACCGAGCCCCTGTATCTGGACGTCAGCCTCGACGCAGGTGCAACCCTGCGCGAGCCGGTGGCGCCGTCTCACAACGCCTTCGTATACGCGTTCGAGGGCCGCGTCGTCGTGCGCGGGGGTCGCTCGGCTGCCGATGCAACCGTTGCAGCCGGCGCCCTGGCCGTTCTCGGCCCCGGCGCGCGCGTCGAGATCGTCGGGGACGGTCCGCATAACCGTTTCCTGTTGATCGCCGGCAAGCAGCTGAGAGAGCCGGTGGCGCGCGCGGGTCCCTTTGTCATGAACACGCGACAGGAAGTCATGGATGCCTTTCAGGACTACCGCGAGGGGCGATTCTGAGGAAAACTGCCGAGCGAGGAACCAGACATGGCGACAAGTAAATCCGGCGCACTGCCGAGCATCCGCTGCGCAGCGAACGGTCCCTATTTGGTCAAAGGGCTGGAGACCTTTACCAATTCCCGCGGCGAGGCTATCGCCACCGGCGAGAGCATCGCGCTTTGCCGCTGCGGCGGGTCGCAGAAAAAGCCTTTCTGCGACGGCACGCACAAGCGCAACGGCTTCGCGGACGCCAAGGAGCCCGGGCGGGGCGCCGATCGCCGTGACGACTTCGTCGGCAAGGCCATCACCATCCATGACAATCGCGGCCTGTGTGCCCACGCCGGCGAGTGCACCGCCCGGCTGTCCTCGGTGTGGCGCATGCGCACCAAGCCCTGGATCGATGCGGATGGCGCCGGCGTGGACGCCATCATCGAGACCATACGGGCCTGTCCGTCCGGCGCGCTCAGCTACACCGTCGGCGGCGAGGAGCACCGCGACCGTGACGCGGCGCCGGCCATTCGCCTGATGAAGAACGGTCCCTACATGGTCAGCGGCGGCATTGCGCTCGAAGACGTCGACTTTGGCGAGGGCGCGTCGCGGGAGCACTTCACCCTGTGCCGCTGTGGTGCATCGAGGAACAAGCCTTTCTGCGACGGCTCCCATTCGCGCGTCGGTTTCGTCGACGAAGAGGGCTGAGAACAGCCGGACCGTCTGCCGCGTCGCCGCACGCGACGCTGCCTGCGACGGGGCCTGCCTTTATTGGTTAGAGTAATTCGAGGTCCCGGCGGCGGGGGGAGCTTCGATCCTTGCGAGTACGGCCACGTGTCCCACTCTGAATCGGCCCGGACTTCCGAGCCCGCCGGGTCGTCCCGCGTGCTTGCGCTGCTCGGCTGGCTGACCGGATCGCTTTTCTTCTTCTACGCCTGGATCCTGCGCGTTTCTCCGAGCGTCATGGTCGAAGAGCTGATGCGCGACTTTGCCGTCGGTGGCGCCGTCCTCGGCAACCTCTCCGCTCTTTATTTCTACGGTTACGCCGGAATGCAGATACCCGTCGGTCTGCTGCTCGATCGTTTCGGTCCGAGACGCCTGATGAGCATCGCGGCCGTCGTGGTGGCGGTGGCCTGCGTTCTGTTCGCCTGGAGCGAGGGACTCGGCCTCGCATCCGTGAGCCGGTTTTTCATCGGTGCCGGATGCGCCTTCAGTCTCGTCGGCGCCATGGCGGTGGCCGGGCAGTGGTTTCCTCGCCGGCAGTTCGCCCTGCTCGCCGGTCTCGCCATGATGTTCGGCATGATGGGCGGCGTTTTCGGCCAGGCGCCGCTGCGCGTGGCGGTGGACGCCAGCAGCTGGCGCACGACCATGGCATGGGTGGCCCTTATCGGACTCGCCCTGGCGGTCGCGGCCTGGATGTTCGTGCGCGACCGCAGCCGTGGCAGCGGCGGCCTGGGAGCGGTTCTCGCGGGGCTTCGCCGGGTTGCTGCAAACCGTGAGACGTGGCTGAACGCGGTTGCAGGGCTCGGTTCCACCGGACCGCTGCTCGCCTTCGCCGGGCTCTGGGGCGTGCCCTACCTGGAGGCGGAGCACGACATCGACCGGGTCACGGCGGGCAGTGTCACATCCATGACCTTCATCGGCTGGGGCATCGGCGCGCCCCTGATCGGCTGGCTCTCCGATCACATCGGTAATCGGCGTATGCCATTGATCTCGGGATTGGTCCTGAGTGCCTCGTCGCTCGTTGCGATACTCTTGCTCCCGGATTTGCCCCTGTGGCTGGTTGGCGCGCTGTGCTTCGGCATCGGATTCGGCGGGTCGGCGCAGATTGTCTGCTTCGCGCTGGTTCGAGAGCACAACCCGGCGCAGTTCAGCGGCACCGCGATCGGCATGGTCAACGCTCTGGTGACCGGCGCCGGCGCGCTGTTTCAGCCGACCGTCGGTTGGCTGCTAGACTTGAACTGGGACGGTGTCATGGTCGACGGCGCGCGGGTTTACGCCGTCGGCGCTTACAACTCGGCATTCATCGTGCTGGTGGTCGGCTGCGTGGTCGGAATCCTCTGTGCCATTGCAATGCGTGAGGGTACCGGCCATGCTCAGCCTTGAAGCGATAAAATGATCGCTCACCGCCGCTACTTTCTGATCCTGAGCGTCTTGTATCTGGCGCTGTGGATTCTGCTCGCGATCGATCCTCACGACCGTTTGGACTGGGCACTCGAGAATGTCCTCGTGATGCTGGCTGCGGTCGCGCTTTTTCTCACCTACAAGCGTCTTCTCCTCTCGCGTGTCTCCTACACGCTGATTTTCCTGTTCATGTGTCTGCACGCCATCGGCGCACACTGGACGTATTCGCTGGTTCCCTACGACGAAGCCTTCGTGACCCTCACAGGTCACTCGTTCGACGCGTGGATGGGATGGGAACGCAACCACTACGACAGATTCGTTCACCTCGCCTATGGGCTGCTGCTCGCCTACCCGATCCGCGAGCTGTTCCTGCGTGTCGCGGAAGCAAAAGGCTTCTGGGGCTATTTTCTTCCGGTGGTTCTCACCATGGCGGCCTCCATGTTCTATGAGCTGATCGAGTGGGCAGCGGCAGAGGTCTTCGGAGGCGATCTCGGCATCGCTTTCGTCGGTGCCCAGGGAGACGTCTGGGACGCGCAGAAGGACATGTCGCTGGCGACCGTGGGCGCTCTCATTGCCATGGGCGTCACCGCCTTCATCAACATCAATCTGCAGAAAGATTTTGCCCGGGAGTGGTCGGAGAGTCTGCGGGTCAAGCGGCAAAAACCGCTGGGCGAGGACGAAATCGTGCGACTGCTCAACGACAGGAATGAGGACTGAGCCCGGGGGCTGGGCAATATCCCGCGCGGTGGTAAACTCCCGCTGCTTTCCCGAGAGCGCCGGCCATGTCTGTTTCCGAAGACTTCAATGTCGCCTTCCAGGAGCTGCAGCCGGACCTCATTCTGTCATCCGTGGAGAGTCTCGGTTACCAGACCGACGGTCGATTGCTGGCGCTCAACAGCTACGAGAATCGTGTCTACCGTGTCGGTCTCGAAGGTCGGGCGCCGCTGGTCGCGAAGTTCTACCGCCCGGGGCGTTGGAGCGACGAGGCGATTCTCGAAGAGCATGCCATCTCGAGCGATCTCGCCAGGGAGGAGATCCCCGTGGTGGCGCCGATCGCGCACGACGGACGCACCCTGCACGACAACGGCAAATTCCGCTTCGCGGTCTATCCCTGTCTCGGCGGCCGCGCCCCGGAGCTCGATGACTGGGCGCTCCTGCGCCAGCTCGGCCGGTTCGTGGCGCGCATCCATCTGGTCGGTGAGACCAAGGACCATGCTCATCGGCCGCGGCTGGACGTGGAGACCTATGGCGAGGCGTCGCGCGACTATCTGCTGTCGGGGGATTTCATTCCAGACGGGCTGAAGCCCGCCTACTCGAGCCTCTGTGACCATTTGTTCGAGTCCGTTCGTGCCTGCTACGCGAGGGCCGGCGACACCCGCTACCTGCGCATACACGGCGATTTTCACCCGAGCAACGTTCTGGTGCTCGACGAGCAGCTGCACATCGTGGATTTCGACGACACCCGAATGGGGCCGGCGGTCCAGGATCTGTGGATGTTCCTGTCCGGCGATCGCGCCGAGCAGACGCCCCAGCTCGGGGAGCTTCTATCCGGCTACACGGAATTCCGCCATTTCGACGCGAGGGAGTTGCATTTGATCGAGGCTCTGCGCACGCTACGCATCATTCATTATGCGGCGTGGCTGGCGAGGCGCTGGCAGGACCCGGAGTTCAAGGTGACGTTTCCCTGGTTCAATACGCCGCGCTACTGGGACGAGCACGTGCTCGCCCTGCGCGAGCAGGCCGCGCTGATGCAGGAAGAGCCGCTCGAGTGGGACACTTCCCGCTAACCGGATACAAGCACCTCATGTCGAATGCGCGATCCGACAGCCCGAAAGGCGAGAAACGCATGAGCAAGGATGCGTTCTTCTCCACGCCTATCTATTTCACCGATCTCGCCGGGGCGCAGGCGCTCAACGCGCAGCTCAAAAAGGACATCCGTGAGTGGCGGCGGCAAGACCCTCAGGGAACGGTGCGTTCGAACGTCGCCCAGGCCGGCGCCTGGCACAGCGCTACCGACATGCACACGCGTGCGGAGTTCCGCGCGCTCACGCTCGAAATTTTCGAGATGGTTCAGGGAATTTACAACGACCTCGGTTACGATCCCGATTACGAGCCGGTCTGTGATTCGATGTGGGCCAACATCAATCCAAGGCACGCCTACAATCGTCATCACACGCATCCGCACGCGCTCTGGAGCGGCGTGTACTACGTGCAGACACCGGATGATTGCGGCCTGCTTTATTTCACGGATCCGCGGCCGCAGACTCAGGTGTTGACGCCGTATTTCGATCCACGCAGGCGCCACCCGGATACCTGGAACGAGGTTTTCTATCAGCCCCAGGAAGGGAGGTTGATCGTTTTTCCGGGGTGGCTCGTGCACGCGGTGCATCCCAATCTCTCCACCGCTGAGGGCGATGCCGGCGAGCGCATCAGCGTGAGCTTCAACTTCTACCAGATTCGCCGTGATTCGCCGGTGCGCAATCCACACAGGAAGGAAGTTGTCGTCGGCGATCTCGAGCCGCAATGATGACCGGCAACGCCAGCGCACCCGACGAGGGCATCGCCAGCCAACGCTTGCGTCTTGCGTCTCTCGAGTCGTGTGAGGAGCGGATTCGAGCGCTGCGCGATAAAGAGTGCGATCTCGAGGTCGAGCAAATCGCCGCACAGGCCGCGCTCAAGAGCGCCACGAGCCGGATTCGGCCGAAGGTCGATGCGCAGCTGGCCTCGCGCCTCGGTCGATCGCTCGAGCATCGGCGCGAGCTCGAGGAACAACGCCGCAAAGCGCAAGCCGGCAGCGGCCCGCGCAGATCCGACAGCGTCCACGCGCGCGACGAGCTTCGCGCCGCGCACGCGGCGCTGCTCGCCTGGCTCGACGCATCGAAAGCCGGCGAGCCGGGGCGCCTGGCGGCGGCCGCCAAGGTGACGCTCCTCGTCGCGACCATCGCCACGGTGTGGGCGGCAATTTCCATCCATCCCGCTTTTCTGCTCATGCTGGTGGTGATCGTAGGGCCGGTGTCGTTCGCCCTCGGGCGCGGCCAGGACGCGCAGTGGCGGCGCGTGGGCGCGAGACGCCGTTTCGACGCGTGCGGACTCCCCGACCTGGCTGTTTGGGACGAGCAGAACGTGCGAGCGCGCGCTGCGGAGCTGGCATCGTTACTGGATCGAGCCGAAGCGATCGAGCCCGAGCGGGAGGCTGAAGAGCAACCGCCCGAGCATCCGCCGGACATCGGGGAGCTGAACGCACGCATCGCCGAGGAGGATCGGCGCATCGCAACCGAGCTTGCGGCGGCGGGCCTCACCGAAGCGGACACGCAGGGTGGGCTCGGCGAATGGCTGCGTCTCGTCGACCGGGCCGATCGCTCCCGCGAAACCCTGGAACGGGTCAAGGGTGAGCGCGGTCGGCTTCGCGCCGAAGCCGCCGAGCTGAGAAGCCAGCTCGTGGGCTTTCTCAGAAGCCGCGAGGTGAAGGCCATCGACGAGCACGATTCGGTGGCCGCCATTGCAGAGCGGCTCGAGCGCCTGAGGTGAGCACAGTGAGTCGAGCACGAAGCACGGAGTGCGTCGACGTGAGGCCGGTCGGCGGCGCGCTCGGCGCAGAGATCGGCGGTATCGATGCGTCGCGCGCCATGGCTCCCGGGATCGCCGACCAGATCCGTGCGGCGTTGGACCGGCATCTGGTCATTTTTCTTCGCGACCAGAGCGTATCGCTCGGGCAGTTGAAAGCCTTCAGCACGTGCTTCGGTGAGCTCACCCGGGTGCCTTACGTGGGCGGACTCGCGGATCATCCGCAGATCATCGCCGTGCTCAAGGAGGCCGACGAGCACAATATCAGCACCTTCGGCGGCACCTGGCATACCGATTTCAGCTTTCTCGAGCATCCTCCGGCGGCGTCGATCCTGTTCGCCGAGCAGGTGCCCGCCGTCGGCGGCGACACCCTGTGGGCCAACATGTATGCGGCCTATGAAGCGCTCTCTCCGGGGATGCAGCAAACGCTGGCGGGACTCAATGCGATGCACAGCGGGCACGTCTACGGCGCGGCACGACCACCAGCCAATAGCGCCACGAGCCAATCCATCCGCATCAGCCGCAACAATCCCGAGGCGGACGTCGAGCGCGCGCACCCGGTGGTGCGAGTGAATCCTCGCACCGGTCGGCGGGCACTGTACGTGAACCCCGTCTACACCACCCGTTTCGAGGACATGACGCAGCACGAGAGCCGGGGGCTGCTCGGTTTTCTCTACGCACACTGCACGCGTGCGGAGTTTACCTGCCGATTGCAATGGGCGCCGGGGACGATCGCCGTGTGGGACAACCGCTACAGCCTGCACATGGCGGTCAACGACTACGATGGCTACCGCCGACTGATGTACAGGACGAGCACCGTCGGCGAGACGCCCATCGGGCCGGCTGAGGCAAGCGCCTCGAGTCCCGGCCATGGGTGATTCCCGCCGGGGCGCTCTGCACCTTACCCGGGAGCTGATCGACGCACGTTTTCCGGAGCCGGTGCTCGGCCGCTCCCAGTCCATGGGGGAGCTCGGCGAGGCGCAGATCGAGGCGTCCCTTCGAGACACCCTCGCCGAGCGATGCGACGGCCATCTCTGGCTCTTCGGCTACGGCTCGCTGATGTGGAGGCCGGATCTCTCCTACGCCGAGCGCACCATCGGGCGCGTGCAGGGGTATCACCGCAGCTTCTGCCTGTGGCAGAAGCGCTACCGGGGCAATCGCCACAATCCAAACCTGATGATGGCTCTGGATGCGGGCGGTTCCTGCAGCGGCGTGCTCTATCGGGTGACAGGCCCGGATGTGGAAGCCAAGCTTGCCGGCACGTTTCGACGCGAGCTTATCGGTAACGGTTATCGACCGCGATGGGTGACCGCGCAAAGCGACGACGGCCCGGTGCGTGCGGTGACGTTCGTCGCGAACCGCGACAATGCGGAGCGCTACACGGGCCGCATGCCCGAGCAGACCGTGGCGCGCTACATCGCCGAAGCCTGTGGAGAACGTGGCTCGGGCGCTGAATATCTTCTCGAGACGGTGCTCGCTCTCGAGGCGCTGAGTCTGCGCGATGCACGCCTGTGGCGACTACAAAGGCTCGTCGCCCAGCTTTTGAGCGCGTGAGCATCTTTCTGACAGGCGGATCCGGGTTCGTCGGCTTGAACCTGATCGAGCAGCTTCTCGCGCGCGGCGAGGAGGTCGTGTCTTTCAGCCTCGAAGCGCCGCCGGAGCGGGCGAAGCGGACCTTCAAAAGTCTTGCCGGGAGCTTCACGCACACGGGCGGTGACGTGCGTGACGCGGCTGGCGTCGACGAGGCGCTCGCACGCAGCGGTGCTCGTCGCGTTGTCCACGCGGCGGTGATTACCGCGGGCACCGAGCGCGAGCGCCGGGATCCGGCCGCAATCATAGCGACCAATGTCCAGGGAACCGTGAACGTGCTGGAGGCCGCCCGGCGCCGCGGCGTCGACCGGTTCATCTATCTGAGCTCCGCGTCCGTCTACGGCGACAACGCGCTCGCCGGCGAGGCGCTCTCGGAAGAGCACACAGCGCCGCTGCCGACTTCGCTGTATGCCGTGAGTAAATACGCCGCGGAGGGAATCGCGCGTCGCTGCGGCGCGATCTTCGACATGCAGGTGGTCGCGGCGCGGTTGAGCGCCGTGTTCGGGCGGTGGGAGCACGATACGGGCCTGCGCGACACGCTGAGCCCGCCCTATCTGCTCACGCGCATGGCCGGCGCCGGCGAGGCGGCCGTGCTCGCTGACGAGGGCCGGCGTGACTGGATTTACGGGCCCGACGCGGCCGCCGGCGTCGTCGCGCTGTTGGATGCGGCCGAGCTTCGATACGACCTCTACAACGTCGGCACCGGGAGCCCCTGGACGCTGCGCCAGTGGTGCGAGAAGCTGGTCGCGAGGCGGCCGGCGTTTTCCTTTCGAATCGCCAAGCGGTCGGACGCCGAATCGGCGCTCGACCCGGGCCGCCGCGCGCCGCTGTCGATCGAGCGGATTTCGCGGGATACGGCGTATCGTCCGCGCTTCGGACTCGACGAGTCCTTCGACGACTACCTGGCGTGGCTCGGGGGATAGCCTTTATCCGGTCATCGCCGTGCTCACCCGCACTCGGGTCCCATTTTGGATAAAATTCGCCCATGCGCGATTCAGACAATGGCGGACTCGGCAGCTCCCGGCCGCGATGGATTCGGTGGCCGATCTTCGCGGTAGTCGTTCTGATCGCTGCCTGCCAGGCGCGCGACATCATCAAAGTCTCGGATTTTTCCGAGCAGCATCGGCTCGTGCCCGAGAGCATCGCGATCGTGAGCTGGAACGCCCAGAAAGGCGCGCATCCCCGCTTCAAATCGGATTTGTCGCAAGTCGTCACGGGGCACAGGCCGGATTTCGTCTTTCTGCAGGAGGCACGGGCCGATCTTCTCGAGACGACACACATGGGCGGCTACTTCGCGAGCAGCTGGAGCTATCCCTGGCCGGACGGAGTGACCATCGGCTTGCTGTCGCTCTCGCACATTGCGCCGACCAGGGTTCAGCCCCTGCCGAGCAAGCACAGGGAATTCCTGATCACCGCTCCGAAGCTCTCTCTGGTGACCGAGTATCCGTTGACCAATGGCGAGCGCCTGCTGGCCGTCAATGTCCATCTTCTGGCGTTCGAGCGGTGGAGCACCAACGGCATTCGGTCTCAGCTCGAGGACCTGAAGGCGGTCATGCAGGAGCACGCTGGTCCTATCGTCCTGACAGGCGATTTCAACACCTGGAACGGCGAGAGGCTGAATCTTCTCGAAGAAATCGCCGAAGAGCTGCGGCTGACCGAAGTCACGGGTTTTCCACCGGGTCGGAAAACGGCGGACAAGGAGGCTTCATTCTTGAACTGGCTGTTCGGGATCGACGAAGATATGCCCCTCGATCGTTTTTACTACCGGGGGTTTACCCACCACTCCGCCGAAGTCTTGCCGTACGACTCCTCGGACCACAGAGCAATTCAGGTTACCTTGAGCGTTGCGCCGAGCCGTCTCGCGCGGGTGGAGTGACAAGGAGCATCACGATGAGAGCTTTCGCAACAGTCGCTCTGATTGCCGTTGCATCGATTCTCGGCGCCTGCGCGCAGCTGCCGAAGGACTATCACGTAGAGCCGAGCACCGCCATCTCGGGCACCAAGGATACCGGTCTCGGACTCCGGTCACTGGCGGCGCGGCAGGGAAATCTCGAACAAACCCGACTCATTCCGATTCTCGACGGTGTCGACGCCTTTTACGCGCGCGTGGCTTTGGCCAATTCGGCGGAACGCTCTCTGGATGTCCAATATTTCCTCTGGCACAAGGATCTCACGGGTCAGATTCTTTTGAAATTCCTTCTGGAAGCAGCTGACCGGGGCGTGCGCGTGAGAATGCTTCTCGACGACCTCGACAATCAGGCGCTGGACCGCGAGTTCTATGCTCTCGACACGCATCCGAACTTTTCCATACGTCTTTTCAATCCATTCGCCACAAGGGGATTCAAGTACGTCGATTTCCTGAACGACAGCCGTCGTCTGAAGAGACGCATGCACAACAAGTCGTTCACGGCGGACAATCAGTACACCATCATCGGTGGGCGCAATATCGGCGACGAGTACTTCGACGCGAAAGAGGACTCGAACTTCTACGATTTCGATGCCGTGGCGACGGGGCCCGTCGTTCAGCAGGTTTCCGCGGAGTTCGACAGGTACTGGAATCACGAGCTGGCGGTGCCGGTCTACGCATTCGATCATAATACGGAGAGCGCCGAGGACCTCGAAGACGTGCGAAAGGAACTGGCGGCGTTCAGGCAATCCCACAAGGACTCTCGCTATGCGAACGACGCGAGAGATGCCGAAATCGCCGATGCCTTGCGCGGGGAAATGTTCCCCGCCTTCACCGGAGAAGCGCAGGCGATCTTCGATGACCCGGATAAGGGGCTCGGGCTGCCACGGGAACAATATGTCTCCATGCAGGATCATCTGAGACCGCATCTCGAGAATCTCGAGCGCGAGCTGATTCTGATTTCGCCCTACTTCGTGCCCACCGGCGGGATGGCCGAGTGGCTCGTCGGTGAGGTTGAGCGCGGCATCGACGTCGGCGTGATTACGAATTCGTACCACTCGACGGACACAGCTCTCGTGCACGCAGCGTATTCCAGGTACCGAAAGCAGCTGCTCGCCGGTGGTGTGAATCTCTACGAGCTGAAGCCGAGCTCGAGGAAAGATCGACAGAGCAGCGTCGCCTTCGACTCCGAGGCGAGCCTGCACAGCAAGGTTTTCATTTTCGATCGGAAGACCGTTTTCATCGGCTCGCTGAACCTCGACCCGTTTTCGCTCAATATCAACACGGAAATGGGTATCCTTTTCCACTCACCGGAGCTGGCGGCGCAAATGATGAAAGGTCTGGACAAATCGCGATTGCAGAATGTCTACGAGCTCGAGCTGGTGAAGTCGCCCCCGGAGAGCAAGGGGGAGTTTACTGTCTACACGTGGAACGTCGAGTGGATCGAGCGGGTCGACGGGGAAGTCGTTCGTCACAACAGTGAGCCCGGTGTCGGTGTATGGGAGCGCATCAAGCTGTTCTTCCAGGGGCTCGTTCCGGAATCGCTGACCTGACGCTCGTGAAGCGCAAAGCCTGGAGACTCGTCCTCCAGCCGTTCAAGCTGGTTGCCGGCGGCTTGCTCATAGCCTTCGTCATTCTGCTCGTCATATTCGTGCTGCACCTGGAGAACCGTGCGGATCTGCACGTCTGGCATCTCGCCGAGCTCGACGAGGAATTCACGGCATCTTCGCGGGTCGCGACCTTCGGAGAGTATCTCGCACTCGAGGACAGGCTTTTTCGTCAGCTCGGGGAGCGCGTATACGAGAGGATTGAGCCTGCCGATCGATACTCGGTGAATCGCTACCACCGCGGCAGTCGATCGGATCCCGAGCGCTGGCCTTCGAATTTCAATCGCAGCTACGAGCTGAAAGCGGACGCGCCCAGGGCAGGCGTTCTGCTTCTGCACGGCATGTCCGATTCTCCCTACAGCTTGCGCAATCTCGGAATCAGCCTGAACGACGCGGGTGCCTGGGTGGTCAGCCTGCGCCTGCCCGGACACGGCACGGCACCCTCGGGTCTCGTCGACGTGCACTGGCGAGACATGGCGGCGGCCGTGCCCATCGCGATGCGGCACCTGCGCGAGAAGGTCGGCTCCGCGCCCATCTACATGGTGGGATACTCGAACGGCGGCGCTCTCGCCGTGCACTACTCCCTGGTTGCCCTGGACGACGAGGCGCTGCCGCGCGCCGACAGGCTGGTGCTCGTGTCGCCCGCCATCGGTGTCTCCAGTCTCGCCGTGCTGGCGGTATGGCAGGCGAGGCTCGGCGACTTGCTGGGTCTGGAAAAGCTTGCCTGGAATTCGCTGCTTCCCGAGTACGATCCGTTCAAGTACGGATCGTTCGCCGTCAATGCGGGCGACCAGGTGTATCGACTGACCGCTGAGATTCAGTCGTTGTTCAACGCGAAAAGCGATGCGGCTCTCGGGCAGTTTCCTCCGGTGCTGGCATTCCAGTCGGTCGTCGACGCGACCGTCTCCACACCGGCGCTGGTGAAAGGATTGTTCTCTCGGCTTCCGGAAAACGGACACGAGCTGGTTTTATTCGACATCGCCCGGCACGTGGACATCGAGCAGCTGATGCGCAAAGATCCGCGCGCGCAGGTCAAGGCCGTGCTCGAGAGCGCCGGCGCAGCGTTCAGCGTCAGCTTGCTCACCAACGAGGGCGAGGGTTCGAGAGGGATTGTCGTCAAGTATCGCCATGCCGGCGAGTCGAACGTCACGAAGGTTGTGACCGACATGGTGTGGCCAACCGACATCTACTCACTGTCGCACGTCGCCCTGGCGATACCCGTTACCGATCCGCTCTACGGCGACGACCCCAACGTCGAGAGTCCCGGTGTAAGCCTCGGCAAGGTCGCCTTGTACGGCGAGCGAGGTCTGCTGCGCATACCCGCTTCAGACCAGCTGCGACAGCGCTGGAATCCTTTCTACGGCTATCTCGACAAACGCGTGCACGCGTTCCTTGACCTCGAAAGGGCCCGGTTGCAATAACTTGATCGGCCCGGCAAGTCGATCATCCGCCTTTTGCCGGGACCGCGGGCGCCGAACCGCGGCTCGATGGGCAGGCGTGTCTTCGTTTCAGCCGAGCACCGCCCGGGTCGCATCGGCGAGAATCGAGACGCTATCGTCGATGGTCTGCTCGGGCGTCACGATGGGCGGGGCCAGGCAGTAGACGTCACCGCGCACGCGGCTGAACATGCCGCGTTCCACGGTCGCAGCGTGGATCCTCGGACCGACGCTGTCGTTGGCATCGAACGGCTCCTTGGTGGCGCGGTCCTTGACGTATTCGACGCCGCACATCAGGCCCAGTCCGCGAATGTCGCCGACGTGAGGATGATCGCCGAGCGCGGTCTTCAATCCCGCGAGCAGTCGATGCCCTTTTGACGCGGCCTGGGCGGGGAAGTCCTCGCCCTCGATGATGCCGAGCATCGCGAGCGCGATCGCGCAGCCCGTCGGGTGGCTGCTGTAGGTGTAGGCGTGCATCCACGGCTCACCGCTTTCCAGCATCACCTCGGCGATGGCGTCGCTCACGCCGATGCCGCCGAGCGGAAAATAGCCCGAAGTGATGGCCTTGGCGAACTGCATGAGGTCGGGCTCGACGCCCCAGTGCTGCAGGCCGAACATCTTGCCGGTGCGGCCGAAGCCGGTGATGACCTCGTCGGAGACCAGCAGCACGTCGTACTGGTCGCAGATCTCGCGAATGCGCGGGAAGTAGTCGTCCTGGGGCACGATGACGCCGCCGGCGCCCTGCACCGGCTCGGCGATGAACATGGCGACGGTCTCCGGACCCTCCTCGAGGATCTTTTGCTCCAGCTCGTTCGCCGCAGCGATCCCCTGACTCGCCGATCCCGCCGGCGCCTCGTAGCGATAGGGATAGGGGGTGGGAATGTGGACGAAACCGGGAATGCGCGGCTCGAACATCTTCCAGTAAGGGCTCATGCCCGTGCAGCACATGGCGGCAAGCGTGACCCCGTGATAACCCCATACGCGGGAAACGACCTTGGTTTTCTCCGGCTTGCCGCGCAGCTTCCAGTAGTAACGGGCCATCTTGATGTTGCTGTCCGTGGACTCACCGCCGCCGGAAGTGAAATAGAAGTGGTTGATATTGGGGTAAGTGATTCGTGAGAGCCGCTCGGCGAGCTCGATGGCACGCGGATTCGAGCTGCCGGTGTAGCCCGAGGCGTAGGCGAGCTCGTGCATCTGCCGAGTCGCTGCCTCTATCAGCTCGGTGCGGCCGTTTCCGGCCGTGTTGTTCCACAGACCGGAGAGACAATCGATGTAGCGATCGCCGTTCGCGTCGACGAGGTAGGCGCCTTCACCGCCGACCCAAACCTTTCCCTGGGCGTGAACGGCCCGGTTGTGAAGCGGGTGAATGAGATGGGCGGCGTCGCGGTCGATGAGGGCCGCTTCGGCATCGTTGGACATGGGATTATCCCTCCGGCAGCGATTCGTCTTCTTGAGGCGAGGAGCCAGTATCGATGGCGCCGCTGGCGGATTCAAGTCACGCGAACGGTCTTGCGCGTGTCGGCTAGGCGAGCTGCTCGGCATGGAAGTCGACGATGGCGCCGTCCTCGGCGCGGAACCGCAGGCTGATGGGGTTGCAGCAGACCTCGCAGTCCTCCACGTAGGCCTGATCTGCTGACGACGGCTCCAGGAGCATGGTGATGGATTCCCAGCAATAGGGACAGCTGAAACGGTGCTCGACCAGATCGTGCATCATTTTGGCTCGACTTGACTCGGGTGCGCGGCTGCAGCCACGATAGACTTCCATTCCGATCAACGTGGAGCTGGCCGGGCGGCCATGGTAGCGACAATGCGCGTCAATCGCATCGATCATTTCAACATCCGCACCCGCGACCTCGATGCGTTGTGCGAGTTCTATACCAAGGTGCTCGGTCTGGAGATCGGTGACCGGCCGCCCTTCGATACACCCGGTGTCTGGCTCTATGCAGGCGGCCATCCCATCCTGCACGTGGGGCTTGCCAGGGATGGCGACGAGGAAGCTCACGGCGACGGCACGCTGCCGCTCGATCACATCGCTTTGGAGACCGAAGGCCTGCTCGATGCAGTTGCCAGAATCGAGAAGGCCGGCATCGCGTATCGAATGGTCGACGTACCCGGCCGCGCGATGAAGCAGATCTTCATTCACGATCCGGACGGCGTCGCCCTCGAGCTCAATTTCACCAACCCCGAGGACATCGCGGCCGGCGCCGGGCTGTAGCACGGGGGGCTTTGTTATCGGGAGCTCTGCGCGAGCTCGCGCTCTCTCAGAAAGCGCGTCGCCAGCGCGCCCGTCAGCACGGGCGCAATCAGTGCCGTCACGATGCGTGGCCATACTTCCGCGCGCGGCATGGACAAGGCTCCCGGCGGGGTTTTCTCAGAGCCCCTCGCCGGCAAGAGTATATCGCCAGCGCGGGGATGGTCGCGCCTAGAGCTTTCGCAGCTCCGGCAACAGCTCCCTCGAGATCAGCTGCATGCTCTCGAGCGCCGTCTGCACCGGCATGCCCGCCCAGTGGGTGCGGAATATCAGGTGGTTGACGCCGATCTCCTGCCAGTAGGGCCGCAGCTGCTCGAAGCACTCCTCGGGTGAGCCGAGAACGAAACGATCCCTGGTGAGCTCGTCGAAGTCCTTGTCGAACGACTCGTCCTCGGGCATGGCATCGTCCTGTCCCCACTTGGCGTAATCCCTGTACTTGCCGAGCAGGTAGGGACCGGCGAGCTCGGCGGCCGTGGCACGGTCCCTCGCGCAGTAGATCTCCTTGATGACCGGGAACTCCTCGGGAAACTTCTTGCCGTGCGCTTCGAGCTCGTCTCGGTAGATGACCATTTGCCGGCGAATGGTCTCGAGGGTCGAGTGCGGATTGATGAACCAGTTGTCGCCCATGCGAGCGGCGCGCCGTATGGCCTTGTCGTTGTTGGCGGCGAACCAGATGGGTGGTCGCGGCTTCTGAACCGGACGGATGTTCATGCGCACGTTCTCGAGTACGCAGGTGTCGCTGTGATGAGTCACCGACTCCTCGCTCCAGAGCCGCTGCACGAGCTCGAGATACTCCTCGAAGCGCTGCACCCGCGTGCCCCTGGGCACGTTGAAGGCATCGAACTCCACGTCCCGGTAGCCGAGACCGACGCCGAAGACGAAATTTCCCCGCGCGATGATGTCGAGTGTCGCTACGGTTTCGGCGGTGTAGACAGGGTTGTGGAGATTGAGCAGCAGCACGCCCAGGCCGGTGGTCATATCACCGGCCTCGGGAATGAGCCGCGCCAAGAACGGAACCAGCTGAAGCTGCTTGTTGTCGCCTTCGTTCAGGTAGTGTTGTCCCGAGAACAGCGAGTCCCATCCGTGGTCGCGCGCCGCGTGCGTCATGGCGATCTGCTCGTCGAGGGCCTTCACCATGTCGGTGTCGAGACGCTGCTGATTGGTGAGGAACAGTCCGACTTTCATACGACGCGCTCCGTGTGATTCCGCATGCGGCTCATGCCCGCCTATTTGATCAGGCCTGCGTACTCGTCGAGCATCGGCAGGATCTTGTCACGGCCTTCCGAGGGCAGCGACAGCAGCGCGGTGTCGACTCCCGCGGCTTCGCACTGCGCCAGGTACGCGGCGTCCGGCCTGGCGCCGAACAGGGTGGTGGAGAGGGTGCTCATGGCGCGGCCGGCTTCCTCGGCGTAGCGCGCAAAGCGCGCCATCTGCGCCTTCGGATCGGCAAAGTTGCGGCCGCGAGGAATCCAGCCGTCGCAGAAATCCATGATCCGGCGCAGCGTGTGCCGCGTCTCGCCGCCGAGCAGAATCGGCGGGTGCGGCTTCTGCACCGGCTTGGGCCACGACCAGATGGGCTCGAAGCGCGTGAACTCCCCCTCGTAGGCGGCCTCGTCCTGGGTCCAGATGGCCTGCATGGCCTTGCAACGGTCCACCATGACGCGAAAGCGCGTGTCGAAGGCCGTGCCGTGATTCTCCATCTCTTCCGCGTTCCAGCCTGCGCCGATTCCGAAATCCACACGGCCGTTGGAGACCAAATCCAGCGTCGCCACGGCCTTCGCGGTGACGATGGGATCGCGCTCGGTGAGCAGCACGATGCCCGTTCCGAGGCGCAGCTTTTGCGTCGCCGCCGCCGCGGCCGCCAGCCCGACGAGGGGGTCGAGAGCGTGCGCATACTCTTTCGGCAGCTCGGCTCCGCCCGGCCAGGGCGAGCGGCGGCAGGCGGGGATATGCGTGTGCTCGGGCACGAACAGGGATGAGTAGCCGCGCTCCTCGAGGGCGACGGCGAGCTCGACGATACCGATGGAGTACTCCGTGGGAAAGATGTAAACGCCGATTTTCATTGTCATTCGTTCCTCGTCGTTTTGTGCGCGCCTATGATTGATCACTTGGCCCGGGCGGCACCAGAATCAGCGCGCCGTTTGCCTGTCTCTCGGGGCCGGGCCGTGCGACCATGCGGGCCTGTCGAACGTGTCTCAGGCCGGGTCATCGATGGTCGATTCGTCCCTGTGGGTGGTGATGCCCGTCAAGAACCTCGAGGATGCCAAGCAACGTCTCGCGGGCGTGCTGAGCGGCGGGGAACGCCGGGCGCTTTTTCGCGCCATGCTCGAGGACGTGCTGTCGGCGCTGTCACTGAGCACGGGCCTTGCTGGTGTCGTGGCGGTGACTCGGGACGACGAAGCGGCGGCGCTGGCGGCGCGCTACGGCGCGCGCGTGCTCGAGGAGTCGGCCAATCGCGGACACACCGCTGCCAGCCGCTTCGGCGCCGCCGTGCTCGCCGACGAGGGCGTGGCGGGCATGGTGCAGCTGCCCGCCGACGTGCCGCTGGTCACGCCCGAAGACATCGAGGCGCTGCTGCAGGCGCACGGACCGGCACCGGCGGTCACGCTGGCACCGTCGCGAGACCAGCGGGGAACCAACGCGGTGGTCTGCTCGCCGCCCGACGTGCTGCCGCTCGGCTTCGGTGACGACAGCTTTTTCCCCCACCTGGCCCGCGCGCGTTCGCTCGGTATCGAGCCTCCCGTGGTGCGGCGCCCCGGACTGGCCCTCGATATCGACACCCGCGAAGACCTGCTCACTTTTCTCGCCACGCCGTCGAGCACACGGACCCGTGACTATCTGCTCGCCAGCGGCATCGCCGAGCGCCTGCGGCGCAGCGCGAGCGCTCAGTCGGCAGCGCCGTAACGCGCGCGCAGCCGCGGCAGCACGTGCTCGGCGTAGAGATCGAGAAAGCGCCGCTGATCGGGGCCGGGTGCGTGAAAGACCAGATGGGTGAAGCCGAGCGCGATGGTCTCGGCCATGCGCTCGACGTGCTCGTCCGGATCGTCGGACACGATCCAGCGACTCGCGGCGCGCTCGACTGGGAGCGCGTCGGCGAGCCGCTCCATCTCCATCGGGTCCTCGACGCCCATCTTCTCCTCGGGCGAGAGCGCCAGCGCCGCCCAGTGGCGGGTGTCCTGCAGGGCGCGGTCTCGGTCGGTGTCGAATGAGACCTTCATCTCGATCATGTACTCGATGCTGCCGGGCGCGCGTCCGGCTTTCTCGAGCCCCTCGGCGACAGCCGGAAGCAGGGTGTCGCGGTAGAGCTCCGGCGCCTTGCCGCTGGTGCAGATGAAGCCGTCGCCGACACGGCCCGCGAGGCGCGCCGCGCTGGCCCCGGAGGCGGCCACGTAGATGGGCACCGGCGTCTCCGGGCGGTTGTAGATGGTCGCGTTCTCGGTGCGGAAGTGCTCGCCCTCGAAGGTCACGCGCTCCTCGCGGGCGAGCCGGTTCATGAGCTCGATGGCTTCGCGCAGCCGCGCGAAGCGCACCTTGAACGGCGGCCACTCGATGCCGATGGCGGGGACCTCGTTCAGCGACTCGCCGGTGCCGACGCCGAGCATGACCCGGCCGGGATAAAGCTCGCCCAGCGTTCCGATGGCCTGGGCAACGATGGAAGGGTGATAGCGGAAGGTGGGCGTGACCACGCTGGTGCCGATGAGGGCGCGCGAGGTGCGTTCGCCGAGCGCGCCCAGCCAGGCGAAGGAGTAGGGCGCGTGTCCACCGGTGTGCCGCCAGGGCTGAAAATGATCGCTCACCATGATGGAGTCGAAGCCGACCGTTTCCGCGTGCACCGCGAACTCGAGAAGCTCGCGCGGAGGAAATTGCTCGGCAGACGCCTTGTATCCCAGTTTCAGCATGATCGTTCCCTTCTTTGGTTCGGCATTCGTCTCGCTCAGGCGGAGTCGATGGCGCGCGCGGCGGCTTCGTCGGCGAACACGACCGCGTCGCGCGCCTGCACACGGCCGGCGGGGATGCTCCGATCGCCGGCAACGAGACGCGCGAGCATGGCGGATTTACCGGCGCCGGTCACCAGCCACAGACGCTGCCGCGCCCGGTCGAGGATCGGAAGCGTCAGCGTCATGCGTCGGTAGCCGCGGTATTCGCCGCTCACCGCGACGTCGCAATCGGTGAGCGCCAGCGCCGGATCGTCGGGCACCAGCGACGCGGTATGCCCGTCGTCGCCGAGACCCAGGTGCACCAGGTCCAGCACCGCGGGCGTGCCGAACCTCTCGGCCAGCAGCGCCGCGTAGCGCGCGGCGGCCCGCTCCAGGTCCGCCTCCTGCACCGGCATGGCGTGCAGGTTGTCCGCTGCAAGGGGCGTCTTTGCGAGAAGCGTCTCTTCGAGCTGGGTGAGGTTGCGGTCGGCGTGGCCATGGGGGGCCGTGCGCTCGTCCACCTGCACCACGTGCAGGCTCGCCCACGGCAGGTCCTCGGCCACCAGCGCCTCGAGCATCGTGAGCGGCGTGCTGCCGCCGCTGAAGGCGACCGCCGCCAGGCCCCGTTCGGCCACTGCGCGGCGCACGCCGGCGGCCACGAAGCGGGCTGCGGCGCGGGCCGCGGCGCTGGCGTCGCCGCGCGTCTCCAGGCGCGGTGCGCTCAATCGCCGTGCTCCCGGTGTCCGCCGAAGGCGAAGCGCATGGCCGAGAGAACCCGGCGCGCGAACGTGTCGTTGTCGCGCGAGCCGAAACGCGCGTAGAGCGCCGCGGTCAGCACGTGGGCGGGAACGCCGGCGTCGACCGCGGCCTGCACGGTCCAGCGCCCTTCTCCGGAGTCGGCGACCTTGTCGCTGAAGCCCGCCAGCGTCGGGTCGCGGGCGAGCTCGTCGGCGGTGAGATCGAGCAGCCACGAGCCGATGACGCTTCCGCGGCGCCACAGCTCGGTGATGTCCGCGAGCTCCAGTCGGTAGCCCGAGGCGGCGCCGGCCGAGTCGAGCAGCTGCAGGCCCTCGGCGTAGGCCGCCATGACGCCGTACTCGATGCCGTTGTGGACCATCTTCACGAAGTGGCCGGCGCCGTGGCGGCCGCAGTGCAGGTAGCCGTGCTCGGCGGTGCCGCTGCGCCCGCTGCGCGCGGCCAGGCTCGGCGCTGCGTCGCGGCCCGGCGCGAGACTGGCGAATACCGGCTCGAGGCGCTGGAAGTCTGCAGCGTCACCGCCCACCATCAGACAGTAGCCACGCTCGAGGCCGCGCACACCGCCGCTGGTGCCGACGTCCATGTAGCGAAGACCTTTCGCCGACAGCGCTTTGGCGCGCCGCACGGCGTCGCGGTAATGGGAGTTGCCGCCGTCGACGATCAGGTCATCGGGCTCGAGCGCGTCGGCAAGGGCCGATAGCGAAGCGTCCACGCGATCGGCCGGGATCATGATCCAGACGCTGCGCGGCGCATCGAGCGCCTCCACCAGCGCCCCGGTCGATGCGGCGCCGACGGCGCCTTCGGCGGCGAGCGCCGCGACCTGATCCGGGTCGGTGTCGTAGACGGCGCACTGGTGTCCCGCGGCCATGAGCCGCCGCACCATGTTGGCGCCCATGCGCCCGAGACCGATCATGCCGAGCTGCATTGCACTTCCTCTCTTCGAGATCTTGTGTGGGCGCGGCAGATGGGTTGTACTCGTGTCCGCGCCGGGCGCCTGGGCACGCGGTGCCCTGCTCGCGCCGACTTTATCACACCCGCTCTTCGGCACCGGCAGACACGATTGGAGCGGGCGGGGAGCGGGCGCGGGCATCGCCGATGATCAAGACCACCGACGCCATTATCCAGCGGGCAGGCCGCGGCGACGCCGTCGACGACGACGAGGCCCTGGCACTCGCCGCCTGCGACGATCTGCAGCGGCTCATGGCAGCGGCGTGCCGGCGCCGGGACGCCGTTCACGGCGCTCGGGTCAGCTACTCGCCGAAAGTCTTCATCCCGCTCACCAAGCTGTGCCGCGACGTCTGCCGCTACTGCACCTTTGCGCGGGCGCCCCGCGAGGTCGCGTCGCCGTACCTTTCCGTGGACGATGCGGTTGCCATCGCCGCCGAAGGCGCCAAGGCCGGCTGTCACGAGGCGCTGTTCACCCTCGGCGACCGCCCGGAGAGCCGCTATCGGATCGCCCGAGAGGCGCTGGCCGCACTGGGATACGGCTCCACCATCGAGTATCTCGCCGTGGTCGCCCGGGCCGTGCACGAGGCCACCGGGCTGCTGCCCCATGTGAACCCCGGCGTCATGAGCCGCGCGGAGCTGGCGATGCTGCGAGCGGTTTCGGTATCCGCCGGGATGATGCTTGAATCGACGGCAGAGCGTCTGTGCGAGCGCGCCGGCCCTCATCACGGCTGCCCGGACAAGCAGCCGCAGGTGCGCCTGGCGAGCATCGACGCCGCCGGCGCGCTCGCCGTGCCGTTCACCAGCGGCATCCTCATCGGCATCGGCGAGACGCGCCGCGAGCGCATCGAGTCCATGCTGGCGCTGCGGGCGCTGCAGGCGCGCCATGGTCACATTCAGGAGATCATCGTTCAGAACTTCCGCGCCAAGCCCGGCACCGCCATGGCCGATGCGGCGGAGCCGAGCCTCGAGGACCACCTGTGGACGATCGCCGTGACACGCCTGGTGTTCGCCCCGCAGATGAACGTCCAGGCCCCGCCGAATCTCAACCCGGGGGCTCTCGAGGCGCTGCTCGCTGCGGGCATCAACGACTGGGGCGGCGTCTCGCCGGTGACGCCGGATCACGTCAATCCGGAGGCGCCCTGGCCGCAGCTCGAACGCCTGCGAAGTGCCACCGAGGCCGCGGGCGGGGAGCTGGTGCCGCGCCTGGCGGTGTATCCGCGCTACGTGCGCGACGCCGCCCGCTGGCTGGCGCCGCAGATGCGCGCGTCGGTGCTCGCGCGTTGCGACGCGCAGGGCTTCGCCAGGGAGGACGGCTGGGTCGCCGGCGCCGAGTGCGCTTCGCTGCCGGCGCGCCCCCTGCGTGGCCGCGGCTCGTTGCGCGCCGGTGAGCTGGAGCGCATCGTGAGGCGCGCGAGGGACGGGCGCGAGCTGCAACAGGACGACATCGTGCGCTTGTTCTCGGCGCGCGGGCGCGAGGTGCACGCGGTGCTCGACGGCGCCGATGCCCTGCGCAGGGAGGTGAACGGGCGTCGCGTCACCTACGTCGTCAATCGCAACGTCAACTACACCAACGTGTGTTATTTCCACTGTCGATTCTGCGCGTTCTCCAAGGGAAGGAATGCCGAGGATCTGCGCGGCATGCCCTACGATCTGGATCTCGACGAGATCGCCCGGCGCACCCGCGAGGCGTGGCAGCGCGGCGCCACCGAGATGTGCCTGCAGGGTGGCATCCACCCGGACTACGACGGTGAGACCTACCTCGAAATCTGCCGCGCCGTGAAGCGGGCGGCGCCGCAGATCCACGTGCACGCGTTCTCGCCGCTGGAGGTCTGGCAGGGCGCGAAGACCCTGGACCTTACGGTTGCGGAATTTCTGACAGAGCTCAAACGGGCCGGTCTGGGCTCGCTTCCGGGAACCGCAGCCGAGATTCTCGACGACGCGGTGCGTCGCATCATCTGTCCCGACAAGATCACCGCCGCCGAGTGGCTGGAGGTCATGCGCGCAGCGCACGCCATCGGCCTGCGCAGCACCGCCACCATCATGTTCGGGCACGTGGACGATCCGCGCCACTGGGCGCGCCACCTGGTCCGCATCCGCGCGCTGCAGGCCTCGAGCGGCGGTTTCACCGAGTTCGTGCCGCTGCCGTTCGTGCACATGGAGGCGCCCTTGTACCGCCGGGGTGGGGCGCGGCGCGGTCCCACCTTCCGTGAGGCGCTGCTGATGCACGCGGTCTCGCGCCTGGCGCTGCACCCGCACGTGACCAACATCCAGGCTTCGTGGGTGAAGATGGGACCGGACGGCGCGCGCGAATGTCTGCGCGCCGGCGCCAACGACCTCGGCGGCACGCTGATGAACGAGTCCATCACCCGCGCCGCCGGCGCCGCCTTCGGTCAGGAGTTTCCGCCCGCTGCCATGCGGCGCTTGATTACCGATCTGGATCGGCTGCCCTGCCAGCGCACGACGCTCTACGAGCAAGCGCCCACCGAGCGGGCCGCCGCGGCCATGGGCGCGGCGCCCCTCGAGGCTGTCCACAATGCGCCGCCGCGCCGTCGCGCCGGCGGCGGTGAGCGTCGGCTGGTGCGCTTCGGTCAGGGCTGATGTCGACGCCACGTGCGGCCGTCACGCTGACGGCGATACCGGGCATTCCGGCGATTCGGCCCGGTGACGACCTCGTCGCCATCCTTGCCGACGCCATGGTCGGCGCCGATCTCGCGCCGCGCGACGGCGACGTGCTGGTGGTCACCCACAAGATCGTCTCCAAGGCGGAAGGTCGCTACCGCAGCCTTGCGCGGGTGACGCCGTCGGCGCGCGCCCGGGAGCTCGCGCGGGCCACCGGCAAGGACGCGGCCCTGGTGGAGCTGATTCTGTCGGAGTCCCGCGAGGTGCTGCGTTATCGGCCCGAGCTGATCATCGCCGAGCACCGCTCGGGCATGGTCATGGCCAATGCCGGCATCGATCATTCCAACGTGCCCGGCGAGCAGGGCGAAGAGCGCGTGCTGCTGCTGCCCGAGGACGCGGACGCGAGCTCGGCGTCACTGCGCACGGCGCTCGGCGCCCGCTTCGGCGTGACCGTCGCGGTGGTGATCAGCGACAGCGTCGGGCGCGCCTGGCGCAACGGCGTGGTCGGGCTCGCCATCGGCGCGGCGGGGCTGCCGGCGCTGCAGGATCTGCGCGGCAGGCTCGATCGCGAGGGGCGTGCGCTCAATGTCACCCAGGTCGCGCTCGCCGACGAGATCGCCTCGGCGGCCCAGCTGCTCATGGGCGAGGCGGACGAGGGACGTCCCGCGGTGCTCGTCAGAGGCATCGCCTGGAACGAGCCGCCGGCGGCGGCGTCGGCGCTGATTCGCGATCGCGAGCAGGATCTTTTCCGGTGAGCGCGACGGCGCGGGTGGTCGCCATTTCCGGCGGCATCGGCGGCGCCAAGCTCGCCCTCGGCCTGTACCGGGCGCTGCCCGCCGACAGCCTCATGGTCGCCTGCAACACCGGCGACGATTTCGAGCATCTCGGCCTGAGCATCTCGCCGGATCTGGACACGGTGCTGTACACGCTGGCGGGCATCGCCAATCCGGACACCGGGTGGGGACGCGCGGGCGAGACGTGGACGTTCATGCAGGCGCTCGAGTCTCTCGGTGGCGAGACCTGGTTTCGCCTCGGCGACGCGGATCTCGCCACCCACGTGGAACGCACCTGCCGTCTCGCCGCGGGTGAAAAGCTGAGCGCCATCAGCGAGGACTTCTGCACGCGACTCGGCGTGCGCGCACGCGTCGTGCCCATGTCCGACGAGCCCGTGCGCACCATGGTGCATACCGACGAGGGCATTCTGCCCTTTCAACGCTACTTCGTGCAGAACCGGTGCGAGCCGCGCGTCACGGGTTTCAGCTTTCACGGCGCCGGCGACGCCCATCCCTCGTTGCCGTTGTGGGAGGCGCTTCTTGCTGACCGTCTCGAAGCCGTGGTGATCTGCCCTTCAAACCCGTTCATCAGCATTGACCCCATCCTCGCGGTGCCGGGACTCAGGGGCGCCATCGGCGACTGTGGTGCGCCGGTGGTGGCGGTGTCGCCCATCATCGGCGGTCGCGCGGTCAAGGGACCGACGGCCAAGATGATGGCCGAGCTCGGCATTCCCCGCAGCGCCCGCGCCGTCGCCGAGCACTACGAAGGATTGCTGACCGGCTTCGTGCTCGATGAGAGCGACGAGGGCGCGGTCGGCGATCTCCCATGCCTGACCACCCGTATTCTCATGGAGACCGAGGAAGACAAGACGACCCTTGCGCGCCAGGTGCTGGATTTCGCCGGCGCCATCGCCGACAAGGTCCGTTGACGATTCCGAAACGCGTCAGCGATCTGCGAGCGGACGGATCGCCTCGGCAAAATGCTGCATGCTGCGCAGGGATTGCTCCAGAGTCTCGCGCTGAAAATTCAGCGTCAGATCGCGCACGCCGAGCTCGGCGAGTGCGGCCATGTCTTGTGCAATCTGCTCGGCGCTGCCGCTCAGCATGAGCCGCTCGCCGGATGCGGCGGCGAGAGTCTTGGTCTCGTCGAACCAGTTGGCGAAGAACGCGAGCCCCACGCTGTGCGGATCCCGCCCGTTTTGCTCGGCCACGCGGCCCAGTTCCTCCAGCCCCGCCGCGAAGCGCTTCACGGTATCGAGGGGATGACGCGGATTGTTGCCGATGGGAAACCAGACATCGCCGTATCGCACCACGCGCCGCAGCGCCGCGGGACTCTCGCCGCCGACCCAGATGGGCGGATGCGGCTGCTGCACGGGCTTGGGCAGAAAGCTGATGTTCGAGAATCGCACGTGCTTGCCGTCGAAGCGGGGATTGTCCTCGGTCCACAGAGACTTGAACGCCTGCAGATACTCGTCGGTGACACGGCCGCGTTCCTCGAACGGCGGCGCGCCGAGAGCCTCGAACTCCTCTTTCATCCAGCCGGCGCCGACGCCCAGTATCATGCGTCCCCTGGAGAGCACGTCGATGGTGGCGACGATTTTCGCCGTGTGCACGGCGCCGCGATGGGGGATGACCGTCACCGACGTGAGCAGCCGCGCCGTAGCATTGATCGCAGCCAGGTATGCCAGCAGGCTGAACTGATCGAAGCAGGCGCCGGATGCGGCGCCTGGAAATTCGCCGGAGGCCGAGTAGGGATAACGGGAGTCGATGCTTCGGGGCACCACCAGGTGATCGGGCACCGCCAGGTGCGCGAAGCCGAGCTCCTCGGCACGTCGGGCGAACGCTTGCACGCTCTCCGGCGTCGCCAGGGGGCCGCGGGTGGGAATCGTCAGTCCGACGTCCATGATAGTATCCTCGCCAGCTTCGGGTTCGATCGTGTCGGGGTCATGCTAACGGATGTCGAGAGGCGCTTTCTAGAAGCGCAACGGGTTGCGCGCCTCGCGACGGCCGATGCCGCCGGTCATCCTCACGTGATACCCATCTGCTTCGTCGTCGACGGGGACCGACTGTACTTCACCATCGACGAGAAGCCGAAGCGAAGCCCGTCGGTGCGCTTGAAACGCGTATCCAACATTCGCGAGAACCCTTTCGTCGCGCTCGTCGCGGATCGCTACGACGAGGACTGGAGCCGGCTCGGCTGGGTCATGGTGCAGGGCCGCGCCGAGGTGCTGGACAGCGGCGACGAGCATGACCGGGCACAGGCCGGTCTACGGGCCCGTTACCGGCAGCTGCGGGATATGCATATCGAAGCGCTGCCGGTGGTGGCCATTCATATCGAGCACGCCGCGAGCTGGGGGAGTCTCGAAACGTCATCGGAAGGTTGAGATCCATGGTTCGAATCGCCGTTTCCATCTATCCGGAGCATGCCGAGTACGCCGACATCCGCCGCGCCGCCGAGGAGGCCGAAGCGATCGGCGTGGATGTTGTCTACACGTGGGATCATTTTTACCCGCTGATGGGAAATCCCGATGGCAAGCATTTCGAATGCTGGACGCTGCTGGCCGCCATCGCGGAGGCTACCGAACGGGTGCAGATCGGTCCGCTCGTCGCCTGCAACAGCTACCGCAACCCGGAGCTTCTCGCCGACATGGCGCGTACCGTTGACCACATTTCCGGCGGGCGCGCGATTCTCGGTATCGGCTCGGGATGGTTCGAGAGGGATTACCGGGAGTACGGCTACGATTTCGGCACCGCGGTGAGCCGTCTCGAGGATCTCGAGGCGGCCATGCCCCGCATCAAGAGCCGGCTCGAGAAGCTCAACCCTGAGCCCGTCGGCCGCTTGCCAATCCTCATCGGCGGCGGAGGCGAAAAGCTCACGCTGCGCATCGTTGCCGAGTACGCCGACATCTGGCACGGATTCGCGAGAGGCACCGACGCGCGGGGCGCGGCACGGACAGTGGCGCACAAGAACGCGGTTCTCGACGATTGGTGCAGAAAGGTCGGACGCGATCCCGCAACCATCGAGCGATCCATCGGCGTCGACAAGGCATTGATCGACGCTGCGGACGAAATTCACGCCGCAGGCGCGGACGAGATTCAGATGGGCGTGGACGGTCCCGACTACGACTTCGCACCAGTGAGGGAATGGCTCGACTGGCGCGATCGGAAAAACAAAGGCTGACTTCGAGGGAAACGAGGCAATGAAGTTCGGTTTCTCACTGGTCGTGCGGGGCAACGACGCGACGCCCGATGCATTCGCGCAGATCGCGCAACGCGCCGAGGCGCTCGACATCGACTCCCTGTGGTGCAGCGCCCATGTGATTCTGCCGCCACAGGTCAAGTCGGGCTACGTGCTCATCCCGGGACGCAAGCACCCCGAGCACTGGAAGGAGCGTTACTGGGAGCCGTTCACCGTGCTCAGCTTTCTCGCCGGCCTCACGCGCAAGTTGACCCTCGGCACCAGTGTCGTCATCGTGCCGATGCACAATCCGATTGAGCTCGCCAAGCAGGTGGCGGAGGTCGATCAGCTGAGCGGTGGGCGCTTCGTGTTCGGCATCGGTGTCGGCTGGTTCGAAGAAGAGTTCGAAGTGCTCGGCCAGAATTTTCGCAACCGCGGCGCGCGCACCGACGAGGCCATGGATCTCATGAAGGTGCTGTGGGGCGACGATCCGGTCAGCTTCGAGGGGCGCCACTACCGGGTGGAGAATGCCTGCTTTGCGCCCAAGCCCCTGCAAAAGCCGTCGCCGCCCATCTGGGTGGCCGGTGGCAGCAGAGCGGCGCTCAAGCGCGCGGCGCGCATCGCGGATGCCTGGCACCCCGTGCGTCCGACATTCGAGTATCTCCAGGAAGCCCGCGCGGACCTCGACCTTTATGTCGAGGAAGCCGGACGAGAGCCGGGCAGCGTCGCGATTGCGGTCAAGCTGCCGATCGTTTTCCAGAACGGGCCGCCGCGCTCCGACGAGCCGCCGACCCACGGACGCCCCGTCGACATCGCCGAGGCCATCGAGCGTTACCGCGAGGCCGGCGCCAGTCATCTGGTCATGGATTTCGTGCCCGAGACTCTGGCAACGGCCCTCGACACGATGGAGCGCTTCGCTCAGGAAGTGCGCCCGTTGCTCAGCCCCTGAGAGGACGCCGGCTAGGCGCTGCGTGCGCGGCCGGTCGAGTCCGCGTCGCTGTCGGGCATCTCCAGGCCGAGCTTCAATGAGGCGTGATAACGCAGGAACTCGCGGCTTTCCTCGCGGCCCATGTAGCGTTGCAGAATGGTTCTGTCGGTCTGCAGCAGGTCGACGAGAATCAAACCGTCGAGCGCATCGCCGAAGTTACGATCGAGATTGAAGCCGAGCAGGAGCCCGCCCAGCTTCAGGTACTGGCGCAGCAGAATCGGAACGCCACGCTGTCCGCTCTCGAGCTGTCCGACCACATCCGACATGGCGCCGACATCCGATAGATCGGTGAGCTCCTTGCGTTGCCAGAAAGTCGCAAGGCGGCGCTGCAAACCCGTGCGCGGCCGGACCTGACGCGCCAGCTCAACCGCAAACCAGTTTTCCCTGAGAAATTCCACCATGAACTGCCGCGACACGGCGTGGTAGTCGTTGCTGATACTCACGGCGCCGAACAGCCGGCAGTACTTCGGATGCAGCGTCACATACTTGGCGATGCCCTGCCAGAGGAGCATCAGCGCCGTATGGCTTCTCTGATATTCGACACGCACGAACGAGCGCCCGAGCTCGAGGGAATCGTGCAGGCCTTCGATGAACGGGCGCTTGTATTCGAAAAGCGAGTGGGTATACAGACCGCGAACGCCGAACCTCGAAAGGATCGCGTCGACGGGTGCAAAGCGGTAAGCCCCGACAATCTCGCGTTTACCGCCGTGCCACAGGAAAAGATGCAGGTAGCTCAGATCGAAGCGATCGGTATCGGAGGCTCGACCGGTTCCCTCACCGACCTGTCGGAATGTCGTCTCGCGCAGCCGGCCGATCTCGGTAAGGATGCTGGGGATCTGCTCAGCACTGGCGTAGGCGGCATGGACGGACCCGCTCTCGACGAGCTTCTGCTCGTCGGGCAGCGCATTGAATTCTCGCTCGAGCAGCGCCGGATCCACTGCATCCACGATCGGCGCCGTGAAAGCAGGCGTGTCCGCGGTCGCCGATTGCACCGTGGACCGGCTCTGCGCGGGTGCGACGAGCTCGGCCAGGCTGTAGGTGCGCAGGCGCAGGTATCGCGCGAGCTGCAGCGAGGACGCGAACGCCCTGACACGGCTCGGCGTGACCGGCGGGCCGAAGCGAATATTGACGCGGTGGTGACGCTTGTTGAGGAACTCGCGGGCGAGCAGCGCGGTGCGCAAGCGCGGGTGGATGCAACCGAGGAGTTGAAAGAGCAGGGTGTTGCGCCCGCCGACGAACGCCGGGACCGCCGCCGATTCGGTCCTTCGCAGAATGTAACCGACACTGGGTCGCCAATCGGGATCGGTGATGCGAGCGCGGCGGAACTGAAAATGGGACACCTCGCCGCTCGGAAAGATCAGCAGCGCCCCGCCCTGCCGAACCCAGCCGACGGCGTCGCGCAGAGGCTGAACGTTCTCCCGGATCGCACGCTTGGATTCGAAAGGATTGACCGCTATGAAGAGCTCCCTGAGCTCCACGATGCGCTGCAGGTGCGCGTTGGCGAGAATTTTCAGATCCTTGCGGCGACTGAGGATGATCTCGGCAAACAGCAGCCCCTCGATGCCTCCGAAAGGGTGATTCGCTGCAATCACCACCGGGCCGGACTCGGGAATGTATTCGAGCTCGCGGGGCTCGGCTTCCCACCGGACATCCATCTCCGCCAGGGCCGCGTGGAGAAACTCCGCCGCGCTGCCCGCAGCCGGAATGGCCTGGTAACAACGGTCCAGGCGCCGCAGGGCGAGAACGCGATCGAGCGCGCCACCGATGAGGGCATCGAGAGGCTTGATCCCGGTAACGCGCAGCCCGTCGCGAAGCGTCAGCGACTGCCTGGCGGCGAATGCTTCAACCGAGTTCAACCCTCAACCCTCTGGCCGTGAAATGCTCCGCGTGGCCGGTTGCGGCGGCGGGCTGCGTGCAGCCCGGGAAGATCCGCGCGAATGCTAAGACATGCAGGCGTATTTATCCACGCATTTCGTCCGCGGGGCAGGAGATCCCGCACCGGTGTCGCCGTCGGCCGGTTGTATCAGCAACGCCGCGGCGGGCTCGAATCGTCCTCGAAAGGCGGCGTCTCGCCCTCGGGCACCGCCACCTGGAAGGCCACGAGAACCATCGATATCAGCGAGTAGTAGCCGAGCAGGACCACCAGCTCCACCAGAGCCGCCTCGCCGAGGGCGGCCGCCGCGGCGTCGTAGAGGGCGTCCGCAACCTGCCGCTCGTCGAGCAGCGAGCGCGAGAATTCGTGCACCAGTCGCTCGGCCTGGTCCTCGAGCGGCGGCGTCTCGCGCCGGCGGATGGCCGCGATGACCGCATCGGGCACGCCGCAGCTGCGGGCGATCCGCGCATGTGCCCACCACTCGTAGTCGGCCCTCCACCGCGCAGCCACACAGAGCACGCCGATTTCCCGTTGCCGCGGCGAGAGCAGGCCCTCGAAACGCAGCTGCTCGCCGAGTCGCTGCACCGCGTCGCCCACGTGCGGCGCGTGCAGCAGCGCGTTGAAAGGGCCGCGCAGGCCGCCGGTCGGCGTAATGTGCGCCGAGCGACCGTCGCCACCGCTTCGTTTGCCGGTGGTGATGGCGTCGAACAGCGCACGTTCGGCGTCGCTCAAATGATCGCGTCGGAGCTCGCCAAGTCGACTCATGCCTGGCGCGCGTCTCAGCTGCGATAGCCCGTGCCGTCCAGCCTCTCGAGCTGGCGCAACAGGGTCGGCCATTCGCGTCCCGCCTCGATGAAGCCCCCTTTTGCGTACATCTTCAATCCCTGGGCGATGGTGCGCTCCTGCGTCGATGCCGAAATCGGGTTCAGCTCCGAGCCGCCGGAGAGGGCGTCGATCTGGATGCGGCAGGCGGTCTCGATCCGATACATCCACACGAAGGCTTCACCGACGGATTTGCCCACCGACATCAGTCCGTGGTTTCTGAGGATGAGTATTTTCTTGTCGCCCAGGTCGCCGACGATGCGCGGGCGCTCGTCGGTGTCGAGGGCGGCGCCTTCGAAGTCGTGGTAAGCGACCCACCCCATGAGCGTCAATGCCTTCTGCGAGCAGGGCAGCAGGCCGTTCCTTTGCGTCGCGACAGCGGTTCCGAAGCGGCTGTGCGTGTGGATGATGCAATTGGCATCGGGCACCGCCATGTGCACGGCGCCGTGGATCACGAACCCGGCCGGGTTAGCCGGGTAGTCGGAGGGGCCGATGATGTTTCCCGCGTGATCCACCTTGATGAGAGAGGACGCGGTGATCTCGTCAAAGAGCATTCCGAAGGGATTGAGCAGGAATTGATCCGCGACCCCGGGGACGCGCGCCGAGAAATGCGTGTTGTTCAGATCCGTCCAGCCATAGAGCGCCGCGAGGCGGTAGGCGGCGGCCAGATCGACTCTGACCTGCCACTCTTGATCGGACATTCCCGTGGGCGACGTACTCGGTTTCGTGGACATGTCGGGATCCGGATGAGTGAAAGGCTGGAAGACCCTCGCAAGGTTCTCACACGCGCTCATCAGCGATACGCCATCGTAGCGCCTTCTCGCGGCTAATCGTCGTCGTTCAGCTGACTCCGAATATCGTTCATGATCTCCTGCGTCGCTTCCGCGCGCTCCTTCTCGCGCGCCCTGCGACGGGCTTCCTGCTCGGCAATGCGCGCCTGGCGGGCGCGCACATCGACCTTGCTCACGGTTGGATTGGGTGTGCTCGCCCGGAACTCCGTCAGCTCTGAGGCGAGCTGCTCGCGAAGGTTCCTCAAGTCCCGCTTGCTGAGCGGCTGGGTGTCGTTGGGATCCCGGTAGAGGGGCGTCGGCTCTTCCTGCTCCCTCTCGGCGGCATCGAGCACGTCCAGGTAGCTGAGGATGCCGACCATCTCTTCGCCCTGCATGACAATCAGGGCGCCGATTCGCTTGTCCCGAATGATCTTGACCGCCGCGGACACCGTCGTATCGGGCGTCACCGTGATGGGCTCGCGCACCATGATGTTCTCGACCGTGGTGGGCTCGGTCACCAGAAACTCGTCGACGCCGGACTCTGCGTCTTTGAAAAAGGCTCCTACGCCGCGCAGGTCCCGCTCGGAAATAATGCCCACGAGCTTGCCCTTGTTGTTCAGCACCGGCAGGTGACGGAACCCACCATCGCGCATGAGCTCGTAGGCGACGTTCACGGGGGTGCCTACCGGCGCCGAGACGACCTGGGTCGACATGAAATCCTTGACTCGCATGGCTTACCCCCTGATGCGCCCGTTGTGCCCCCGGGGCGAAGTATACGACGGACGGATCGTGAGATTTACCCGCATTTTAGTTACTGTGGCAGGACCGCACAGTTCTGATTGAATCTCGGCGGGCGATTGCAGACATTCGGTTCCGGGAGGGAGTGCGCATGACGGCAGATCAACCGAGACAGCCCTTGAAGGTTTACTGGCAGCCGGGTTGCTCCAGCTGCCTGAAGACCAAGGAGTTTCTGATCGCGAACGATATCGAGTTCGAATCCATCAACGTGCTGGAGGACGAGCGCGGCTTCCGCGAGCTGGAGGCGCTCGGCCTCAGGCTGGTGCCCATCGTCGCCCGCGGCACCGACTGGGCCAACGGCGCGGTGTTTCGCGACGTGGCCCGGGTGGCGGGCTTCGAGTGGGCAGGCCACAGGATGCTCGCACCGGAGGCGATGGTGGCGCGCATCGACCGAATCCTCGAGGCCGCGCATCGGGGGGCGGCGCAGATCCCCGCCGCCGAGCTCGACACCCTGCTTCCGGGACGCCCGCGCTCGTATCGCCAGCTCGCCTACCACATCTTCCAGATTCCGGACGTGTTCCTGGATCACGTGGAGCACGACGCCCCGTACACCTACGAGGCGCTGGTGAGCCGCCTGCCGCCGGAGCTCGAGACGCGCGAGGATCTTCTGGACTACGGCGAGCGGGTCCGCGACCGTCTCAACGCGTGGTGGGCAGGCGCGGGAAGAGACACCGACTTCACCCGTCCCGGCGAGGTCTACTACGGCGACGTCAGCCTGCACGAGGTGCTCGAGCGCACCGCCTGGCACTCGGGCCAGCACGCGCGCCAGCTGATGCTGACTCTGGAGACGCTCGGCATCACCCCGGAGGATCCGCTGGTGGATGCGGATTTCGAGGGGTTGCCCATGCCGAGCAACGTCTGGGACAACGAGAACAGCTTCAGCTGAGTGGCAGGCGCGCGGCGGCGGTGACACGCAGCGCGCCGCGGCTGTACCCTGCGCGCATGTCCTCGAGGCCGTTTCACCCCGCCGTTCAATCCTGGTTCGACGAGCGTTTCGGGGCGGCCACGGAGGTTCAGGCCGAGGCGTGGCCGGCCATCGCATCGGGGCGCCACACGCTGCTGGCGGCCCCCACCGGATCCGGTAAGACGCTCGCCGCGTTTCTCTCCGCCATCGATCGGCTGGTGGTGGAGGGTCTGGAGCGCGGACTCGCCGATGTCACGCGGGTGCTCTACATCTCGCCGCTCAAGGCGCTCTCGAACGACATTCAGCGCAACCTGCAGGAGCCTCTGCGGGGAATCCGGGACCGCCTGCTCGAGCACGGCCTTGCGGACGTGGACATCCGGGCGTGGGTGCGCACGGGAGACACGCCGGCATCGGAGCGCGACAGGGCCCGGCGCCAGCCGCCCCACATTCTCGTCACCACCCCGGAGTCGGCGTATATCCTGCTGACCTCGGCATCGGGGCGCGACATGCTGCGCGGCGTCGAGACGGTCATCGTCGACGAGATCCACGCCGTGGCCGGCAACAAGCGCGGCGCCCACCTGGCGCTCTCCCTGGAGCGACTCGAGGACCTGGTCGAGGGGCGGCTGCAGCGGGTCGGGGTATCCGCCACCCAGAAACCCATCGAGGACATGGCGCGCTTTCTCGTCGGCTGCCGCGACGCGCCCTGCACGATTGTCGATACCGGTCACCTGCGCCCGCGCGACCTGACCCTGGAGATCCCGCGCTCGCCCCTCGATGCGGTGATGGGCAGCGAGGTGTGGAGCGAGCTCTACGAGCGCCTCGAGAGCCTCGCCCGCGCGCACCGGACTACCCTCGTGTTTGTCAACACCCGGCGACTGGCGGAGCGCGCCGCGCGTTTTCTCGCCGAGCGCATCGGCGAGGATAACGTGACGTCCCATCACGGCAGCCTTGCCAGGGAGCATCGACTGGAAGCCGAGCAGCGGCTCAAGGAAGGCACGCTGAAATGCCTGGTGGCAACCTCGTCGCTGGAGCTCGGCATCGACATCGGCGACATCGACCTGGTCTGTCAGCTCGGATCGCCGCGCTCCATCGCCGCGTTCCTGCAGCGGGTCGGGCGTTCCGGGCACCGCATCGGCGCGACGCCGAAGGGACGCCTGTTTCCGCTGAGCCGCGATGATCTGGTGGAGTGCGTGGCGTTGCTGGACGCTGCCCGCAGGGGCGAGCTCGATCGCGTGCGCATTCCCGAAAAGCCCCTGGACGTGCTCGCGCAGCAGATCGTCGCCGAAGTGAGCGCGGGCGAGCGCAGCGAGGACGCGCTGCTCGCGTCCTTTCGCCGCGCCTGGCCGTACAGGGATCTCGACCGGCGCGAGTTCGATCAGGTGGTGCGCATGCTGGCTCAGGGTTTCTCGACCCGGCGCGGCCGGCGCGCGGCGCATCTGCATCACGACGCCGTCAACGGCCGCCTGCGGGCGCGCCGCGGCGCTCGATTGACCGCCATCACCAACGGCGGGGTCATCCCGGATCAGTTCGATTACGAGGTGATCCTGTCGCCGGAAGGATTCCGCGTCGGAACGCTGAACGAGGACTTCGCCTTCGAAAGCCTGCCCGGGGACATCTTTCAGCTCGGCAATATCTCGTATCGGATTCTCAAGGTGGAGATGGGCCGGGTGCACGTGGCCGACGCCAAGGGTCAGCCGCCCAACATTCCTTTCTGGTTCGGCGAAGCCCCCGGGCGCAGCGACGAGCTGTCCCGCGCCGTCTCGCGCTTGCGCGGCGAAGTCGAGCGGCAGCTCGAGCGGGGCGTCGAGGCAGCCGTTCAGCACCTGGTCGAGACGCAGCGCGTCCCCGCCGCCGCGGCGGAGCAGCTGGCCGCTTACCTGGCCTCGGCCGCTGCCGCGCTCGGCTGCGTGCCGACCCAGGAGCACGTGGTCCTCGAGCGCTTCTTCGACGAGACCGGCGACATGCACCTGGTCATCCATGCGCCGTTCGGTTCGCGCATCAACCGCGCCTGGGGATTGGCGCTCAGAAAACGCTTCTGCCGTCGCTTCAATTTCGAGCTGCAGGCGGCAGCGCTGGAGGACAGCATCATCCTGTCGCTGTCGGCTACCCACAGCTTCCCTCTCCATGAGGTCGCCGGCTATCTGCACAGCAAAACGGTGCGCGACGTGCTCGTGCAGGCGCTGCTGGCCGCGCCCATGTTCCCCACCCGCTGGCGTTGGAACGCCAGCAACGCGCTGGCGGTGCGACGCATGCGCAACGGCAAGCGTGCGCCGCCGTATTTTCAGCGCGCCGATGCGGAAGATCTGGTCGCGGTGATCTTCCCGGACCAGCTCGCCTGCCAGGAGAACGTCGCTGGCAACCGCGAGATTCCGGATCACCCTCTGGTGAACCAGACCGTCAGCGACTGTCTTCACGACTTCATGGACATCGAAGCGCTCGAAGCGTTGCTCGAGCGCCTCGAAGCGGGGCAGCTGCGCATCACCGCCCGCGACCTGGCCGCGCCGTCGTCGCTCGCGCAGGAGATTCTGAATGCGCGGCCCTACGCGTTTCTCGACGACGCGCCCGCCGAGGAGCGCCGCGCCATGGCGGTGCAGTCACGCAGCTTCATGGAGCCGGCAGATGCTGCCGAGCTCGGACGCCTCGACCCGGGCGCCATCGAGCGGGTGTGCGCCGAGGCGTGGCCCGACGTGCGTGACGCCGACGAGCTGCACGATGCGCTGGTGGTCCTCGGCTTCCTCGCCGATGACGAGATCGACCGTGGGAAAGGTAGCGACGCTGCGCCCGGCTGGCGCAGCCTGCTCGCGTTGCTGGCCGAGGACGGACGCGCCACGCGTTTGTGCCTCGCATCCGGCGAGTCCCTGTGGGTGGCCGCGGAGCGCCTCGCGGAGCTTTGCGCATTGTTTCCCGGCGCCGTCACCGATCCGCAGATAACGGCACTGCCGGCCGGCGACGTGCCCGGGGATCGCGGCGACGCGCTCAGAGAGATCGTGCGCAGCCGTCTGGAAGGTCTCGGCCCGGTCACCGCGGAATCGTTGGCGCGACCGCTCGGCATCGAGGCGGGGGAGGTGACGGCGGCGCTCCTCGCGCTCGAAGGCGAGGGTTTCGTCATTCGCGGGCGGTTTCGCGATCTTCCGGGGAGCGGCGAGCAGTGGTGTGAGCGACGTCTGCTGGCGCGCATCCACCGCTACACCGTCAAGCACCTGCGCAGCCTGGTAGAGCCGGTCAGCATTGCAGACTTCATGCGCTTCCTGATGCATTGGCAGGGATTGTCCGACTCGGGGGAAGGTCAGGAAGCGGCGGCCGGCGCCCTCGAGCAGCTCGAAGGCTTCGCCATGGCGGCGGCGGCCTGGGAGTCGGACGTGCTGCCTGCGCGCATCGGCGACTACGCATCGAGCATGCTGGATACCCTGTGCACCACCGGACGCTTCGCGTGGATGCGTCTGACCCTGGCGTCGGCCCAGGGCGAGCGGAAGAATGGGCCGGTTCGGCACACGCCGGTCGCGCTCGTTCAACGGCGCAACGTCGCGCACTGGAGAAGGCTCGCTCCGATCCCGGATGTCGGGAGTATGGTTCTCGGTGGCGCCGCGCGCCGGGTGCACGCGCATCTGCTCGAGGCCGGCGCCTGTTTTTTCATGGATCTCGTCGAAGGCACCGGCATGCTGCGAACCCAGGTGGAGAACGCGCTGGGGGAGCTGGTCAACTGGGGAATGGTGACCTCGGACAGCTTCGCCGGGCTGCGCGCCCTGATCACGCCGGAGAGTCGCCGTGCGCGCTTCGCGCCGCGCCGGGGAAGACAGCCGGCGGTTTCTCCTTTCGATGCGGCCGGGCGCTGGAGCCTGCTCGCGGCATCGGGGGACGCCGAGGCTGACGCCGAGGACCACGCGTTTCTCGCGCGACTGCTGCTGCGCCGTTACGGGATCGTGTTTCGCAGGCTGCTCGAGCGCGAGAGCGTGCCGCTGCCCTGGCGGGATCTGCTGCGGGTGTACTGGCGCATGGAGGCACGCGGCGAGATCCGCGGCGGGCGCTTCGTCGACGGCTTGGCGGGCGAGCAGTTCGCCCTGCCCGACGCGGTGGGCACCTTGAGAGAGGTGCGCCGCAACGGCGATCGCGATGCGCTGATCGCCGTGTCCGCGGTCGACCCGGTGAATCTCGCCGGCACGCTGCTGCCCGGTGATCGCATCACCGCGACGCTTGCAAACCGCATCGTTTTCCGCGCCGGTCTGCCCGTCGCGGTGCAGTGCGGAGACGACCTCGAGCTGCTCGGCGAGCCGGGCGCGGAGCTCGCCTGGCAGGCGAGGACGCTGCTCGCGAGCAGGCGCCGTCCGGCGAGCTTCATGCCGCCGCCACCCCGACGGCTCTAGAGTCGCGCGTCCCGATCGGAATCTCGGTGAGCGTGGTCTGCGCTAGGGTCTGAAACCCATGGCGGCGACGCTGCGTGACGGCGCCTCGTCGAGCCGGCACACCCAGCCCTGCAGCTCGCTCGATGGCGCGGCATACAGCGCGCGCACCAGGGGATCGTGACCGGGAATGATGTGGTCCTCGCTGTCGGCCAGCTCCTCGAGACGATCGTAGCTTCTCAACGTGTCCGCCTCCGAGTAGCAGATGGGGAAGGGCGAGCGGCGCATGAAGTTCTCGTAGAAGTGGCTCGCGTCGGAAGCGAGCAGCACGGCTCCGCGCCGCGTCGGCACGCGCACCGCCTGCAATCCATCGGTGTGTCCGGGAAGGCGGTGCAGGGTGATGCCGGGCGCGATATCGGCGTCCTCGTCGTGGAACACCACGCGCCCGTCGTAGAGCAGGCGCACCATGTCGCAGACGTGATCCGCCGAGAAGGCCCAGCGCTCGTGTTCGTCGAGCATGGCCGGCCCGGTCGCGAACGCCATTTCCGAGCACTGCAGGTGAAATCGCGCGCGGGAAAAATCCGGCATCGTGCCCGCATGGTCGTAGTGCAGGTGCGTGATGACGACATCCTCGACCGTGGAAAGCTCGACGCCGATGCTTGCGAGGGCCTGCTCCGGCGTCTGCAGCAGGTTCCGTTCTCTCTTCCTGGCCTCCTCGAGGCCGAAACCGGTGTCGACCACGATGGTGCGGGCGTCGTTTCGCACCACCCAGATGAAGTAGTCGATAGGCATGGGCGCGTCGTGATCATCGGTCACCTTGAAGTTCTCCCCGCGGGTCCGATTGACGCGCTCCGCGTAGCGCAGCGCGTAGATCTCGTAAAGCTCGTTTGCGGCCATGTTGGTCTCCACCCGGCTTGGGTCGTGCTTCAATCGACGCTTGTCTTACAGCATACTAAACGCTCCGACGGGAGGGCGACATGGAATATCGGGTTATCTCAGCTGACTGCCACATCGACTTGATCTGGTTGCCTCCGGATCTGTTCACATCCAATGCGAGCGCGGCGATGCGGGAGCGCATGCCTTTCGTTACCGACGGCGATGACGGTCCAATCTGGGTCTCGAAGGGTGGCGCATACTTCGGCCTGCAGAACGGCATGGGCTCGGCGGGACGCAAATACGTTCCCGGCCAGATCCATCGCGCCGATCGCATGGCCGAGACCGGTCTCTACGAGGATGGACGCAAAGGCGTGCGGCGCCTGACCGACCCCGATCTGCGCATCAAGGATCAGGATCTCGACGGCATCCAGGCCGAGGTGCTCTATGGAATACTCGGCGCGGCGCAGCGCTTGGACGACTCCCAGGCCGCCACCGAGATGATGCGCATATATAATGAATGGCTTGCCGATTTCTGTGCCGCGCATCCCGATCGCCTGGGCGGCATCGCTTCGATTCCCAATCACGACATGGACGCGGCCGTCATCGAGGTCGCCCGGGTGGCCGAGCGCGGCGTCGCGAAGGGTATCGAGGTTTCTCTCACGCTGGAAATGAAACCTCTTTACGACCCTTACTGGAACCCGCTCTGGCAGGCTGCGAGTGAGGCGAAGCTGCCGGTGCACTTTCACACCATCGGCGGGCGAAAGCCCGATCTCGATTCCATGGAGCCGCTGCAGGCGCGCCAGGCCTTTGCCGTGTTCATCACCGGCTTTCAGCTCAACATGGCCGGCAAGCTCATGGAGCTCATTTACGGCGGTGTGCTCGAGGCCAATCCGGATCTCGTCGTCGTCATCGGCGAGAGCGGCATCGGCTGGATTCCCTACGTGCTCGAGCACATGGATCTCGAGTGGGAGGAGCAGTTCAAGGATCTCACCCTGAAGATGAAGCCCTCGGAGTATTGGCGGCGGCAGTGCCGGGCGACCTACCAGAGCGATCCCGTGGGACTGCGGCTCATCGATCTGCTCGGCGAGGACAACATCATGTGGGGCTCGGATTTTCCGCATCCGGACGGCGTCTGGCCCGACAGCCTCTCGTTCATCGAGCGCGAGCTCGCGGACGTGCCGGAGCCGATCAAGCGTAAGGTCATCTGTGACAACGCGGCGAGATTGTACGGTTTCACGGAACGCGGCGCCGGCCGAAGCGCCGCCTGAAGACGCGGGACTCGGGCGCATACGCGCGGTCACGAGGGAGGATATGCCGGGATGGGTTGTTGTCAGTACTTTACGCCCACCGAGAAGGGCGCCGACACCTTCACCGTCGACATGCCACGGCTCACCTTCGGGCGCGGTTGCCTCGCGGAGCTCGGCGAGCGGGTCAAGGCCCGTGGCGTGCGCCGCGCGGCCGTCATCACGGATCGGTTTATCGCCGGCTCGGAGCACATGGCGCGCGCGCGGCGCTCCCTCGATGCCGCCGGCGTCGACTACGGCGTCTTCGACGAGATCCGCATCGAGCCGTCGGACACGTCGGTCATGGACGCAACCCGGTTTCTCGAAGACGGCGATTTCGACGGGCTGATCTCCCTCGGCGGCGGCTCGGTGATGGATACCGCCAAGGCCGCCATGGTGTATGCGCGCTACCCGGCGACCTTCTCTACCTATTTCGCGCCGCCCATCGGCGACGGCGCCGCCGTGCCCGGACCGGTGCTGCCCCATATCGCCTGCCCGACCACCTCGGGCACCGGCTCTGAGATGACCGGTCTATCGGTGATTCGGCTGATGGATCACGACACAAAATTCGTGCTGGCGAGCCGCTACATTCTGCCCGACGAGGCGCTGGTGGATCCGGCGTGCACCGACACGCTGCCGGCGCGGGTGGTTGCATCCACCGGTTTCGATCTCTTGAGCCATGCCATCGAGTGCTATACCGCGCGGGCGTACACGCATTGGGACAAGATAGCCTCGCCACTGGCAAGGCCCATGATCCAGGGCGCCAACCCATGGAGCGATCTGCACGCGCGCGAGGCGCTGCGCATCGCCGACGCGTATCTCGTTCGCGGCGTCGCCGACGCCGCCGATCACGAGGCGCGCGACAGTTTGATGTGGGCGGCGACGCTCGCGGGCATGGCCTTTGGCAACTGCGGCACGCATCTGCCCCACGCCTTTTCCTACGGCGTCACGCATCTGATGCACGACGTGGTCACCAAAGACTATCCGGTGCCGTCGCCCTTCGTTCCCCACGGCATCAGCGTCATTCTTACCTCGCCCTCGGTGTTCCGTTTCACCGCCGCGGGCGCGCCCGAGCGGCACTTGGAGGCGGCCGCCTGCCTGGGTGCCGATACCCGCGAGGCGCGCAACGCCGACGCGGGTGAAGTGGTGGCGGCGCGTATCGTCGAATTGATGCGCGCGACGGAGCTGCCGAACGGCCTGCAGGCGGTCGGCTTCGCGGGCGGTGACGCCGAGGCGCTTGCCGACTCCGCCATGCGCCAGCGCCGCGCCATCGGCAATGCCCCCCGTGAAACCAATCGCGACGACGCCGTCGGTATATTCAGCGGCGCGATGAGCTACTGGTAGCCGCGCAGCCGAGCTTTGCCATGCGCTGCCGCAGGGAGCGCAACCCTGTGATTATTTGCGCGAAGCCTGGCAGGTCGTAACGCCCGGCGAGTCCATCGCCGCCTGAAACAAATGATACGAAAAAGTCCCTGCGGAGAAACGGGATAGAAACCCGCGTCGCCTAGCATAAGCCTCGTATCGAAGGGCGCGCAGCGCCCGAAGGAGGCACCATCATGAACGCGCGCACGACCGATTTTGCCGAGTGCGAGCGTCTCGCCGAGTCCCGGACTGCGCGGGAGAGCACGCCATCGTCGCCGGGCGACGGGATACCCGATCCCGCCTGGCTCCCGGAGGATCTGGAGGAGCCGGAAACCTGGACTCTCGCGAGCTTCGAAGACCTGCTGCGCCACGAGCTCGTCTGATCACGCTTTCGAATCCGTACACGGAGACCAGGACATGGCGGACCCACAGACCATTCGCGAGATCGCCGAACGCAACGTGAGGACCCTCGCGCTCAAGCCTGCGCGGGGACACCTGACGGGCGTCACGACGGCCCGCATCGAGGATGGGCTGCGCTGCGTGATCGAGGATGGGCCGTGGACCCTCGCCGCCGACATGCCGGTCAAGGCGGGAGGCGAGTCGAGCGCCCCGACGCCGGGCGCGCTCGGCCGCGGCGCCCTGGCGAGCTGCATCGCCATGACCATCGCCAGCTGGGCGGCGCGCCGCCAGGTGCCCATCGATGCCGTTGAGGTCGAGGTCCAGGCGGATATGGATGCGCGCGGCGAGCTCGGCATGGATGACAGCATTCCTGCCGGCTATCGGCAGGTCCGCTACGTGATCTCCATCGAGAGCCTCGCTCCCGCCGAGACCATCGCCGAGCTCGTCGAGGCTGCCGAGCTCTACAGCCCCTACGTGGATGTTTTCGCGCGCGGCCAGAGCATGAAGTCGATCGTTCGCCTGAATGGCGAGGAGGTTTGAGTCCATGGATCCGAGACTGCAGAGACGCGTACAACGGTACGGGTGGGACAGGGCCGCCGGCGACTACGAGTCCGGGTGGCGCGACCAGCTGAAACCGGCCCAGTCGCTGATGCTGGAGATGGCGGCACTTCGCCCCGGCGAGCGCGTGCTCGACGTGGCTTGCGGCACTGGCCTCGTGAGCTTTCGTGCTCTCGACGCGGTCGGCGAGACCGGTTCCGTGGTCGGCACCGACATCTCGGCGGAGATGGTGGAGACCGCCCGCCGACGCGCCGAAGAAGACGGTTATCGGAACGCCACGTTCGAGCGCTTTGACGCCGAAGCCATGGATCTCGAGGACGGATCCTTCGATGCAGCGGTGTGCGCCCTTGGACTCATGTATTGTCCGGATCCGATCAACGCGCTCGCCGAGATGCGCCGACTGCTCAAGCGCGGCGGTCGGGCAGCAGCGGCCGTCTGGGGCGCCCGCGCCGGCTGCGGTTGGGCGGACATATTCCCGATTGTCGATGCTCGCGTCTCCTCGGAGGTTTGTCCTCTGTTCTTCCGGCTCGGCACCAAGGATTCCCTCGCCCGCGCCTTCACCGAGGCGGGCTTCGTCGACGTGCGATTCGAGCGTATCCGTGTGGAGCTTGCGTACGCGTCTGCCGATGAGGCGCTCACCGCTGCCTTTCAGGGGGGGCCGGTGGCGCTCGCCTACAGCCGCTTCGACGGTCCGACCCGGGTCCTTGCGCGCGCGGAGTATCTCCAATCCATCGAGGGATATCGGGATGGGGCGGGCTATCGGATCCCCGGAGAGTTCGTGACAGCGCTGGGGTTCAGGTCCGAGCACTGACGACGACGCCAGCACTCTGTCGGACCCACGTGACTAGAAGACCGATGTCTCGTGCGTGTCGATAGTCCGGTGGGCCGACTCGCTCATGGTGCTTAATATCCATGTCTTCCACGAGCGGGATTGCCTTGATGCTTCGTGCTTGGCAGCACGTGCCGCAGAGTTTGACTCGGCCGCCTTTGCGCAGACGCCGTCGATATACTCAGCGGCGCGATGAGCTACGGCTAGCCGTGGCGCGGGCTTTCTGCATGTGTCCCAGGTCATGCCTCGACGGTCACGCCGCCTGCGACACGTCTATCCGATTCTGCGAAGGCTGCATCTTCCATCGCGAGCAGCCGCTTCAGCGACGCGAAATGCAGCTCCGCCTCGGAGCGCTGGGAGTCGTACTGCTGCTCTGCCTTGATGGCCATCTCTTCGGGCACCTCGCGTAGCGGCCGGTTCGTCCAAAGGGCCATGACCTGGTTCATGCACGCCCGTTCCAGGTAGTAGAGATCGTGAAAGGCCTGCCCGACGCTGGGTCCTCCCGTGATCACCCCATGCTGCCCCAGAAACAGCACCGAGCAGCGATTGCCGAGCGCTGCCGCCATACGATCGCCTTCGTCGCCCTGGTGAGCGAGAGCGTTGTAGTGGTCGTAATAAGCGCATTTGCTGTGAAAGCGAAGCGCCTGCTGGCAGTAGGGCTTGAGGCGGTTGTCCTCGAGCATGCTGAGCGCGGTCGCATAGGGCAGATGGGCATGCAGGAAGCAGCGGAGATCCGGCCGGGCCCTGTGCAGGGCGGAATGGATGTGAAACGCCGAGCGCTCGACCTGCCCGATGCCTTCCACCGTGTTACCCGCCATGTCGATGGCAATCACGTTGTCCGGCCTTACTTCCTGCCAATGGGTGCCGTTCGCGATGGTGAAGACAAGGTCGCGGCGTTGCGGCGCCATGAGGGTGAAGTGACCCCCGTTGAATCCTTCGTTGAATCCCATGCGGGCGCCGAGGCGGTGCGCCGCCGCAATGTCGAGACGTGCCTGCTCGGTGGAGTAGCTCATGATGCGCGCTCCTTTGTCTTGGGCGTGAGCAACTGTATTCAAATGCGGCTTCAGTGCGCCGACTCGGCCTTTGGGTTCTAATCCTTCCGGGGCTCGAGATGATCTGGAAGTATCGGCGCAGGGACCGTCGCCGACATGGCTTCGCGCTGGCTGAACTCTTCAAACCAGCTGGACAACGCTGGACGATTCCGCCGCCAGTCTTCGACACCAAGCCGCATGCACGCTGTAGCGGAGCGTGCATGCGAGCGTAATCGCCCCCGGATTGACGACGCCCGAGTCACCTTCACCGACCCAGGCGCTGATGGTGGCGCTACCCGCTCGATTTCTCTATCGAGTCCGGCTTCGATGGCGATGACCAGAACCTCGCGCATGCAGGGACTCGCTTTTGTGTGGTGCAGATTCAACTTGCCGGCCCCGGTTCGTACGCCTTATCGCGGCATTCAAGCGCGATCCGGCGCCGGGTTGCAAGTGATGGTTTCGACCGGGCCGCCCGGTCGCCGCGGCATGCTTTGACGACTGCTTTAGAGCAAAGAGCAGGCGCCAGGGGTGTGGAGGGGCGTGAGCCGAGGGCTGTGGCTTATCGGGTGAGCTCACCTCCGTGTGAAGAACGCGAGCCGACCCTCGAGAGCTGCAAGCTTCTTCTTCTTCGACTCTTTGATTGCCAGTCCATGCTCGAAGCCAAAAAATGTCATGAAAATCCGTGTCCGGGTCTCCAAGGCCTCGCCCTCGAATCCCATGGCCGAAAACAGCGAGCGCACGACCCTTATTCGATAGGCATCGACCCTTTTGACCGCCTTGGCAACTTCGGTTTCGTGGGCGGCCCAGGCCCGCATTACGATGTCGTACCGACCGAGGTCGCCTTCGATGATCATCTTTGCCAGCATTGCCAGCTTTTCGCGCGGGTCCGCGTTCGGCTCAGCGATTTGTTCACCGGCGCGCTGGGTGAAGACCTGCTCCCAGTAGGTGGCGAGCTGACGCACAAAGTCGGCCCGATCCCGAAAATGCCAGTAGAAGCTGCCCTTGGTAACGCCGAGCCTGTGGGCGAGGTGATCGATGTGCAGCCAGGACTCCCCCTCGCGTGCAAGAACGTCGAGGGAGCGGGCCAGCCAGTCCTCGCGTCGGAATCGACGTTTCCTGGCCCGGGCTTTCTTGTCTGCTAACGCGGCCGGCATGGCTTTGCATCTTACCATACTTTCAAGTATGGTATTCCGGCTTGCGCTGACATGGCACCGGTTTGAGAGCCAGATTAAACGGAGCGTATTCCCATGAAGGTCATCGCGCCGTGGCTTGACATTTTCGGGGCTTCCTCGCTTGCACTGGCCGCAATGGTGGCAGGGTATTTTTTGCAGCGGATCGACCATCTTGTACCCGAAACGCTCTTGCCGGTGCCGGTGCCGGCGGTAAGGTGGAGCGCCCGACGGGCCAAGCCCCCGACCGATATGTCTGAATCCAACGGCAGGTCAATAGAATGATACGAAACAGGTTTCGCAAACTGGCAGCGAGCTTTTTATTGCTTGGCGCTATCGGGGGCGCAAGCGCCCAGGGTGAGCTACCTGAATCCGAATCTGATAAGTGGCAGTTCACAATCGCGCCGCTGTATCTCTGGGCCGTAGGCATTGACGGAACCGTCGGTACTGGACCGGTTCTGGCACCGGTAGACATCAAGTTCAGTGATGCTTTGAGTAATTTGTCAGGAGCATTCACGCTACATCTCGAAGCGCGCAGAAAAAGATGGAATGTGCTCGCCGACTACATGTGGGTAGGGCTGTCACCGTCTGCCTCGTTGCCGACCGGCACGCCGTTAAATGTGGATCTGGATATGCAGATCGGTGAGCTCGCAGGGACCTATTTGATGACCGATCGTTCACCATACGTTGAGGTTCTGGCTGGTCTGCGCTATCAGAGTGTTGATATGACGGCATCACCCACGCCCGTTTCCATCGACGAAAGTTGGGTGGACGGTTTCGTTGGAGCCCGCATCACCGGACAATGGGGTAATTGGAAAGTCGTCGGCCGTGGGGATGTGGGTGGCGGTGGCTCCGATCTCGTCTGGAACCTGTCACTGCTTGGAGACTATCGATTCAAGAAATGGGGTTCGGTATTCGGCGGCTACCGAGTGCTCGACTACGACTACAGCAGCGGCAGTGGCGCCAGCCGATTCGTGTTCGACACGCGTCTCCAGGGCCCCGTGCTGGGATTGGCGTTTTACTTCTAGAGCTCGAACACGCTCGGGCGGCTGCGATTCCATCCTGCCGACTGGCCCGAGCGTAGGCTGTCGTTTGCTCGAGCCCGTCCCGACGACGCGCCGCGCCATCGTTCGCCTCGGTTTTCGTGCTGCCCGAGCAGCCGTTACGCCCGAGTAACCGGCAGGACCGCTGGATCCCCTATCCGCTCTCCGACGGCCGGGCCGTCGTGCTGCGCATCCCATGGAACCGGCCTCTTCACGTGCGGCCCCTGCTCATGTATATGCATGAGTCCGGCTGCGCCGATCGGCGGCGCGTAAATCGAAGAGCACGAGAGCCAATGGCCACAGCAAAGGACAGCGCCAGGAGACGTCGCTCCGGCGGCCGCAGCGCAAACCGGCGCGGCGCCGGGCCCACAATCAGGCAGCTACCCTGGCAGATACCCGTCAACAGCGATGCTCCGACCGAGCCGCTCACCGAGGAGCAGGTGCAGGCCATCCACGACGGTGCAATGCGCGTCCTCGAGGAGATCGGCATCGAGTTCTTGAACGACGAGTCCCGGGACATCCTCAAGGCAGCCGGGTGCGAGGTCAGCGCGGGCGGTACGAACGTGCGGATGGATCGAGAGATGGTCATGGAGAAGGTCGAGCTCGCACCCGCCGAGTTCACCATCACGCCGCGCAATCCGGAGCACCGGATCAACATCGGCGGTCGGAACATGGTCTTCGTCAACGTGTCGAGCCCGCCGAACTGCTCGGATCTGGACCGCGGACGGCGCGTCGGTGATAGGGAAAGCTATCGGGATTTGCTCAAGCTCACGCAATACTTCAATTGCATCCACCTCGCCGGTGGCTATCCGGTTGAGCCCGTGGACATTCACGCGTCGGTGCGCCATCTCGACTGTCTCTACGACAAGCTGACGCTCACCGACAAGGTCCCGCACGCCTACTCGCTCGGCAGCGAGCGGGTCGAGGACGTGATGGAGATGGTGCGCATTGCCGCGGGTCTCAGCGACGAAGAGTTCGAGGCCACCCCGCGCATGTATACCAATATCAACTCGTCTTCTCCGTTGAAGCACGATTGGCCGATGCTCGATGGGGCGATGCGCCTGGCGCGGCGCGGGCAGCCGACCATCGTGACGCCTTTCACCCTGGCCGGCGCCATGGCGCCGGTTACCATTGCGGGCGCGGTGACGCAGTTTGTGGCCGAGGGGCTGGCCGCCATCGTGCTGCTTCAATGCGTCAAGCCGGGCGTCCCCTGTGCCATCGGATCGTTCACCTCCAATGTGGACATGCGATCCGGCTCGCCCGCGTTCGGCACGCCGGAGTATATGCGTGCCACCCAGATCTCGGGACAGATGGCGCGTTTCTACGGCTTGCCGTTGCGCGCCTCGAACGCGTGCGCAGCGAATTGTCCGGATAGCCAGTCCGCCTGGGAGAGCGCGTTCTCGCTATGGGCGGCCGTGTCCGCCGGGGTCAACGTGGTGTACCACGCGGCTGGCTGGCTGGAAGGCGGATTGTGTGCCTCGTACGAGAAGTTCGTGATGGACTGCGAGACACTGCAGCAACTCATGGTGTACATGCAGCCGGTGTCGGTCACCGAGGACGACATCGCGGTCGAAGCCATTCGCGAGGTTGGCCCGAACGGTCATTTTTTTGGCTGCCAGCACACTCAGGAGCGCTACGAGACCGCCTTCTACAGTCCGTTTCTTTCCGACTGGAGCAACTTCGAGAGCTGGGAGGAGCGTGGCGCCGTCGACACACCACGGCGTGCCAATGCTATCTGGAAGCAGATCCTCGCAGAGTTCGAGGCGCCCCCGATGGACGAGGCGATTCGCGAGGAGCTCGAGAGCTTCGTCGAGCGGCGCAAGCGCGAGGGCGGCGCGCCGACCGATTTTTGATCGCCGCGCCGGAACATGACAAGCGACTTCTTGCCCATGGGGAGACACTCGCAATGGAACTTCGGCACATGGCCCGCGACCTGGGTGATTTGCTCAAGGAGCGATCCGAATCGGTGGCGGTCTGCGAGTCGTCGACAGGAGGACTGATCTGCGCTGCGTTGCTGTCGGTTCCGGGTGCGTCCGCCTACTTTCTGGGGGGTGGTGTGATTTACACGGGAGCCGCGCGGCACGGATTGCTCGGCCTGCCGATGGATCTGCCCGCGGAGACCCGTTCCGCCTCCGAGCCTTACGCCTCGTTGTGCGCCCGCACGATTCGCGACAAGCTCGGGGCGACGTGGGGATTGGCGGAGACGGGTGCGACGGGTCCGACGGGAAACCGTTACGGAGACAGCGCCGGCCACTGTTGCCTCGCCGTCGCGGGACCGGTGGAGCAGGTCATTACGCTCGAGACGGGCAGCGACGACCGTGAAGGCAACATGTGGACATTCGCCCGCGCGGGCCTGGAGCTGCTCACCAATGCCATCGGCAGCTCGGGGCCCGTCCGCGCCGACGGCTGATCGCAGCGCCCGGGACGCGGCGCTGGGTGCGCGCGGCGCTTGCGGAGCTATCAGGGAAAAAACCCGAGTTCTCCTGCAGCGATGCGCGTGAGCATCTGTTCTATATCGAGAGCAACGAGCAGGTCGACGAGTACATTGACGCTCTGCGCCACGCCGGGCTCCGAGAATAGGCATAGGCATGTTCGATGTGGCGAAATCCATATGATGCACACACCCGCCTCGCCGACTTTCGTTTTCTTTCCATGGCGTTGAATTTCCAATATCTTCCCCGAGTAGTCCAGGTTCGACTCCTCGACTGAGACCCGCTACTGACGAGCGCAGGCGATGCTGAGCGATGGCGTCATCACGATCGACGATACCAGGCAAGACGAAATTCCCGCGATCGTCGCCATGGAGTCCCACGAAGATGCCGCGGAGTTCGTCACCCAGTTTCCGGCCGAGCGCCACAGGCGCGATCTCCGTGACCCGGGCGTCGTCTACAAGTCGATCTACGATGATAAACGTGCGCTCATCGGGTTTATCATTCTGGTTCTCGATGCCGACGGTTCGAGCATCGAGCTTCGTCGCATCGTGGTGATGCCGAAAGGTAAAGGCTACGGACAGCGGGCCATGGCGCTCATCGATCACATCTGCCGGGACGAGATCGGTCGGCATCGGATCTGGCTCGACGTCTTCGAATTCAATCCACGCGCAATGCGGGCTTACGAGCGCAGTGGCTATCGGCAGTTCGGGACGGGGGAGCTGGACGGGAAGCGGCTATTGCTGTTTGAGAAGTCCGTCTGAATCTCGGTGCCGGGCGAGCCGCCTGCTATGGTCGGAATAACATTCACCTCGCTCTTCGGGCAGGTGGAGGTGAACAGCGCATCCTGACAGATGTCGCCGGCGAGACCTTGCCGCTCCGGCGGTGTCAGGCGTCGAGCTCGCCATGTCAGAACAGCGCTCCCGCTCCCGGCATGTCCTACGGGTTGGCGCGCCCGCAAGGACTCGGCCCCCCGACCACCTGATTCGAAGTCACACGGACGAGTTCGACATACCAAACCTAAGCAAATACTTATGTTATTGATAAGAATTTATGGGTTGTACTTATAGGTTCGCTCACTAACAATTCGCCTTCGACCACCGGGAGCATTCCCGAACCGCCAGTGGAAAGGAGGCAGCATGCGTGTTTTCCCGACTCTCGAGATCCCCCACACCCTCGCCGCCGGGCCCGGCCCGGGTAACACGGACCCCGCGGTCCTCGAGCGGATCGCTCGGACCGGCGTGGCCGATCACATGCACCCCGCCGTGCTGCGCGGCATGCGCGAGATCAAGCTCATGCTGCGCGAGGTGTTCGGCACCGACAACACATACACCTACGGAGTCGGCGGCACGGGCTTCAGCGGTCTCGATTGNNACCTTCAGCGGCCTGGACGGCCTGACCATCCGCATGAAGGCGGCGACCAGGGAGGACCTGGCCGCCAATCCGCTCGACCCGCGTCCAGCGAACGTCACCATCGTCGAGGTGCCCCACGGGCAGTCCGTCACCGGAGACCTGGTGGCCGCGGCGCTGGCCGAGCACAAGCCCATGTGGGCCTTCATGGCACACTGGGAGACAGGCTCCGGCCGGATCAACGACATTCAGGGCTTCAACGACGCCTGCGCAGCCCATGGTGCGCTCGGCATCGTCGATGCCGTCTCCAGCCTCGGGGTCGCGGACTTCCGTATCGACGACTATCCCGCCATCGTGGCCTGGGCATCCTGCCCGCAGAAGGGCGTTCTGGGTCTGCCGCTGACCTATGCGCCGGTAAGCTTCCGCCGGGAGTACATCGACGTGGTCGCCGAACGCGGTTGCCACACGTACGTGCATCACCCCATTCTCGAGGCCCGCCACTGGGGCATCATCGATGGCCGGGACGTGGACACNNGGCACTGCGCCAGGCCGTCGAGGCCCTGGGCTGCGAGGTGACCTCCAACATGACCAGCCTGGTGGTGCTGAACCTGCCGGGCGCGCTGGCGGGCCGCGAGAAGGAGCTGGTCGGAAACTGTCGCGCCAGGGACTTCTGCATCTGGCCGACTCTGTCCGAGCCGGTACAGGTACGCATTGGCATCCTCAACCAGCTCAACGAAGCGGCGGTCACCCGCATCGTCGACCAGTTCGCCGACGCCATGATCGAGCTCGGCGCCGAGGTCGACAAGGAGAGGGTGCTGTCCGGGCTGAGCGAGTGCTTCGGCACCCGGCGTGCCGCCTGACGACCTGTCGTCAGGGAATCGACCACGCAGAGCGTCGGTACCCAT
>JABAHO010000726.1_pt5 | contig 79164 bp, 62 predicted proteins | sample 7062071 | NCBI WGS metagenome assembly JABAHO01 (sample SAMN14534356, study PRJNA622989) | marine sediment metagenome | biome: marine biome [ENVO:00000428]; feature: marine pelagic biome [ENVO:01000023]; material: deep marine sediment [ENVO:00002113] | place: India: Gulf of Kutch | collected...
ATGGCCGGCGACGTTGATGATGTCGTCGGTGCGCGACATGACGAACACGTAGCCGTCCTCGTCGATAAAACCCGCGTCTGCAGTCTTATAGTAGCCGGGGAATTCCGAGAGATAGGCTTCGACGAAACGCTCGTCGGCGTTCCAAAGGGTCGGAAACGTTCCCGGCGGCAGCGGCAGCTTGATCACGAGTGCGCCTACCTCGCCGGGTTTCACGGGCTTGCAGTTCTCGTCGAGCACCTGCACATCCATGCCGGGCGCCGCTTTTGTCGGGGATCCCTGCTTCACGGGCAGCTGCTCGATGCCCATGCAGTTGGCGCAGATCGCCCAGCCGGTCTCGGTCTGCCACCAGTGATCGATGACCGGCACGCCGAGCTTCTCCTCGGCCCACGTGAGGGTATCGGGATCGGTGCGCTCGCCGGCAAGAAAAAGCGTGCGGAAACGACCGAGGTCGTACTTGCCGATGAGCTTTCCCTCCGGGTCTTCCTTCTTGATGGCGCGGAACGCGGTCGGCGCGGTGAACATCGCCGCTACCTTGTGCTGGGAGATGACCCGCCAGAAGGCGCCGGCATCGGGCGTGCCCACGGGCTTGCCTTCGTAGAGAATGGTCGTGTTGCCGTTGAACAGCGGCGCATAAACGATATAGGAGTGGCCGACGACCCAACCCACGTCGGAAGCAGCCCAATACACCTCCCCGGGCTCGACGTCGTAGATGTTCTTCATGGTCCAGTTGAGCGCGACGGCGTGCCCGCCGTTGTCGCGCACGACGCCCTTGGGCTGACCGGTCGTTCCCGACGTGTAAAGAATGTAGAGCGGATCGGTGGCTGCCACGGGTACGCAGTCGTGGGGCGTAGCGGTATCCATCTGCGCCTTCCAGTCGAGATCGCGGCCCGCGTGCAGCTCTGCGCCCTGCTGCGAACGCTGCACGATGATGCACTTGTCCGGCTTGTGCTCGGCGAGGTCGATGGCCTTGTCGAGCAGCGGCTTGTACTCGACGATGCGCCCCGGCTCGATCCCGCAGGACGCCGAGACGATCACCTTGGGGCGTGCATCGTCGATGCGCACGGCGAGCTCGTTGGAGGCGAAACCACCGAAAACGACCGAGTGCACGGCGCCGAGCCGCGCGCACGCGAGCATCGCGACCACGGCCTGCGGAATCATGGGCATGTAGATGATGACGCGATCGCCCCTGCCGACTCCCTGGGCGGCCAGCACACCGGCAAATCTCGCCACCTTGTCGAGAAGCTCCCGGTAGGTGAACGTCTTGATAGTGTCGGTGACGGGGCTGTCGTAGATGAGCGCCGCCTGATCGCCGCGGCCGTTGTCCACGTGCACGTCGAGGGCGTTGTAGCAGGTGTTGAGCTCGGCGCCGGTGAACCAGCGGTAGAACGGCTTGTTGCTCGCATCGAGCACCTTGTCCCAGGTCTTGTACCAGTGCACGTCCCCGGCGGCCTCCGCCCAGAATGCCTCGCTGTCTTCGATGGAGCGCGCGTATACCTCAGCGTAGCGACTCGCCATGGCTCATCCCCCACGTTCGTGACTTGATTTTCAATATAGCGTAGATTGTGCGCTGCAACAAAACCGCCGGCGGGCATGCACGTGGACGTTTTACCCGAAATGATGCCTGCGTGCATCCGCCGACACCCGGCGCTTATGATGCAACGCGCGGCAATGCAACAGGAGGTCAACCCGATGAAATACGAGAACATTCAAACGTCCGTCGAGGGCGCCGTCGCGCTCGTGACGCTCAATCGACCGAAGGTTCTCAATGCGCTCAATCACGACATGATGACCGAGATCGCGGATGCCATCGACGCCTTCGCTGCCGACGACGCCATCGCTGCCATCGTCATCACCGGTAACGACAAAGCATTCGCCGCTGGCGCCGATATTTCGGAGATGGTGGATAAGACGGCCGTCGAGATGTACCTCTCGGATCACTTTGCCCGCCAGTGGGAACGCTTCACCAGCTGCCGCAAGCCGATCATTGCGGCGGTGGCAGGCCATGCGCTCGGCGGTGGCTGCGAGCTCGCCATGATGTGCGACGTGATCGTGTGCGCCGAGAACGCGCGCTTTGGCCAGCCCGAGGTCAAGCTCGGCGTGCTTCCCGGAATCGGCGGCACCCAGCGTCTGGTTCGCGCGGTTGGAAAGGCGAAGGCCATGGACATGTGCCTGAGTGGGCGCACCATGGGTGCCGAGGAGGCCGAGCGCGCCGGGCTCGTGAGCCGCGTTTTCGCGACCGAGGCTCTGGTGCCCGAAGCCATGAAGCTCGCGGCCGAGATTGCCGGCATGTCGCGCCCGGCGCTGTACATGATCAAGGAAGCCATCAACCGCGCCTACGAGACCACGCTCGCCGAGGGCCTGCGCTTCGAACGCCGCCTGTTTCACGCGGCTTTCGCCACCCACGATCAGCGCGAGGGCATGCGGGCCTTCCTGGAGAAACGCGCTGCACAATGGACTCATTCTTGATGCTCGGGCGAACTCGGCTTCTGGGTAACGTGTCACATCTCTGAAGGCCACGATCGCTAATATGAGGAGGGTGGGCTCACCGAAAGGGGCCCATGGAGCACTGTGGACATGAACGATCACGCGCCGGGAATTCTCGACCGCACCCTGAGGCGCTTCCGCCGGGCCTGGCGCCTGGGCGGCATGGGCCACGGGCCGCTCAAGGAGGGCGTCGAGCCGGACCTGCCGGACGCGGATGCGGAGCGCGTGCGGCGCCAGATCGACGCCTGCCTCGAGGCCCGCGGAGGCCAGGTCTCGGCCAGGGCGCGCGCGGCGGAGCTCGGCGAGACCTACCTGGTGCTGGACGCGGCGGGCCGGCGGCGTTTCCTCGAGATCCTGGCGCGCGAATACGACGTGGACACGGCTGCGGTCGACGCGGCAATTCTCGCGCGTCAGGAAGCCGAGGACGAGGCCGAGCGCCGGCGCGCAGAGAGCTACCTGCGCGAGGCGCTGGTGCCGCCGCGGGTGAAGCTCCTGGCGCAGTTCAACGAGCTCAGCCAGGGCGTCAAATTCCTCGTCGACGTGCGAGCCGAGCTGATGATGTTCGCAAGCGAGGACATCCGCCTCCAGGCCCTGGACGCGGATATCCACGCTTTGCTGGCGTCCTGGTTCGACATCGGATTTCTCGATCTCGAGCGTATCACCTGGGAAACACCCGCCTCGCTGCTCGAGAAGCTCATCGAATACGAGGCGGTGCACGCCATCCGCTCATGGGACGATCTCAAGAACCGACTCGGCGACGATCGCCGCTGCTACGCCTACTTTCACCCGCGCATGCCCGAAGAGCCCTTGATATTCGTGCAGGTGGCGCTCGTCAAAGGCATATCCGGCAGCATTCAGGGGCTGCTCGACGAGAATGCGCCGCCCGGGGATCCGGAAGAGGCCGATACCGCGATCTTCTACTCGATCTCGAACTGTCATCTGGGTCTGGCCGGCGTCAACTTCGGAAACTTTCTCATCAAGCGCGTGGTGGACGACCTGGCGAGAAGTCTTCCGAATCTCAAGACCTTCGCCACGCTGTCTCCGATTCCGGGATTCTGTGAGTGGGTCCGCGAGCACGGCAACGGCGACCAGATGAAGCTTTTTGATGACAGCGAGTTCCAATCACTCGAGGCGCTCACCGGAACGGCCGATCCGATCGCCGCGATCGATGCGCTGCTCGAGCAATCCGACTGGATGAAGCAGCCGGATGTCGTATCGGTTCTGGAACCGATTCTGATGCGCCTCTGCGCGCGATACCTGGTGCAATCCCGGGACGGCCAGCGCGCGCGGAATCGCGTCGCGCATTTCCATCTCTCGAATGGCGCCCTGATCGAGCGCATCAACTGGCTCGCCGATACCTCATCGCGCGGCCTCGCGGAATCGGCCGGCCTGATGGTCAATTACCGCTACAAGCTCGAGGACATCGAGAAAAACCACGAGGCCTACACGGGCAAGGGCGAAGTGATCGCCGGAGCCGCGGTCAAGAAGCTACTCTAGAAAGCCGGCTCTGTGCCTAGTCCGCTGCCTCGCTGTAGGCTTCCATTGGCGGGCACGCACAGGCCAGATGCTTGTCGCCATAGACGTTGTCGATGCGTCCCACGGGTGGCCAGAACTTGTCCTCGCGTACCTCGTTGGCCGGGAAAAAAGCCGACTCTCTCGAATAGGGGTGATCCCATTTCTCGGCGGTGAGCGTGTGGTATGCGTGGGGCGCGTTAACGAGCAGGTTGTCCTCCCGGTCCGCGTCGCCCGACTCGATCGCGGCAATCTCACGGCGAATGGCGATCATCGCGTCGCAGAACCGATCCAGCTCGCGCTTCGATTCGCTTTCGGTAGGCTCGACCATCATGGTGTCGTGCACCGGGAAAGACATGGTCGGCGCGTGAAAGCCGTAATCGACCAGCCGCTTGGCGACATCGTCGACCGTGATGCCGCAAGACGCCTTGATGGGGCGAAGGTCGATGATGCATTCATGGGCGACCCGGCCGTTCTTGCCCGTGTACAGAACGGGGAAGTGGGGATCGAGGCGGCGGGCGACATAGTTTGCATTCAGAATCGCAACCTCGGTGGCGCGACGCAGACCCGCGGCCCCCATCATCGTGATGTAGGCCCAGGAGATTGGAAGGATGCAGGCCGAGCCCCATGGCGCGGCCGCGATGGTGCCGACGGTTCCGGACTTCGCGGCGGCGGGGTTCACGTCGGCGACGATCGGATGATCGGGCAGATACGGCGCCAGATGCGCGGCGACCCCGATGGGCCCCACGCCGGGACCGCCGCCGCCGTGGGGGATGCAGAACGTCTTGTGCAGGTTCAGGTGGGAGACGTCGGCGCCGAACTCGGCGGGCCGGCAGATGCCGAGCATGGCATTCAGATTCGCGCCGTCCATGTACACCTGTCCACCATGATCGTGAACGATCTGACAGATCTCGCGCACCGCCTCTTCGAACACACCGTGGGTGGACGGGTAGGTAATCATCAATGCCCCGAGGGCATCGGCGTGCTGCTCCGCCTTCGCACGCAGGTCGGCGACATCGACATTGCCGTTCGCGTCGCAGTCAACGACCACCACCTTCATCCCCGCCATCTGGGCGCTGGCGGGATTCGTGCCGTGTGCCGATGACGGAATCAGGCACACGTCGCGATGCGATTCACCGCGATCCTCGTGGTAGCGGCGGATTGCCAGCAAACCCGCATACTCCCCCTGCGAGCCCGCATTGGGCTGCAGGGACACGGCTGCGAATCCGGTCAACTCACAGAGCATGGCTTCGAGCTCGCCGATGAGCTCGTGATAACCGCTCACCTGCTCTGCGGGGGCAAAAGGATGAAGACCGGCGAACTCCGGCCACGTGACCGGGATCATCTCGGTCGTGGCGTTGAGCTTCATGGTGCACGAGCCCAGCGGGATCATGGACCGATCGAGCGCAATGTCCTTGGCGGCGAGGCGCCGCAGGTAGCGCAGCATCTCGGTCTCGGAGTGGTAGCGATTGAACACCGGATGGCTGAGATAGGGGCTCTCGCGGCGCAGGCCCGCGGGCATGCACTCCTCGAGCCCACCGTCCAGATCGACGATCGACGGCGGCTCCCGGTCACCGGCGAATACCTCCAGGAGCCGCGCCAGGTGATCACGCGAGGTGGTCTCGTCGCAAGAGATTCCGAGCGAATCCGCGTCCAGCGGACGCAGATTGAAGCCGGCGTCGCGCGCTCGCGCGAGCAGATCGGCCGCACGTCCGGGCGCGCGCACCGTCAGCGTGTCGAAGAAGCTCTCGTGGACCGAATCGAATCCAAGCCTCGCGAGACCGGCGGCGAGAATCCGCGTCACCCGGTGCACGCGCCTGGCGATACGTCTGACGCCCTGCGGGCCGTGATAGACGGCGTACATGCCGGCGATAACAGCGAGCAGCACCTGTGCCGTGCAGATATTGCTGGTGGCTTTCTCGCGTCGAATGTGCTGCTCGCGGGTTTGCAGGGCCATGCGCAACGCAGGCCTGCCGGCGGAATCCACTGAAACGCCGATGATCCGCCCCGGCGTCGAGCGCTTGAACGAGTCGCGGGTGGCGAAGAATGCCGCGTGGGGGCCTCCGAAGCCCATCGGTACCCCGAAGCGCTGGGAGTTACCGAAGACGATGTCCGCGCCGAGCTCACCCGGTGACTTCAGCAGGCACAGGCTGAGCAGATCCGTCGCCACGCAGATCAGCGCACCGCCCTGCTTGGCACGCGCTATCGCCGGTCCGATGTCGCGCACGGCACCACTCGATCCCGGGTACTGGAGGAGCGCACCGAAGATCTCGTGCGCATCCAGATCGGCGTCGGCGTCTCCGACAACGAGCTCGATGCCGAGCGGTCGTGCGCGGGTCTCGACAACGGCCATGGTTTGCGGGTGGCAATCTGCGTCGACGAAGAAGCGCATGGATTTGCTCTTCGACAGACGCTTCGCCATGGTCATGGCCTCGGCGGCGGCGGACGCCTCGTCGAGCAACGAGGCATTGGCGAGATCCAGGCCGGTCAGATCCATGACCATCTGCTGGTAGTTGAGCAGGGCCTCCAGGCGCCCCTGGCTGACCTCCGCCTGGTAGGGGGTGTAGGCCGTGTACCAGCCGGGATTCTCCAGCACGTTGCGCTGAATGACCGCCGGCAGCACGGTGTCGTAGAAGCCCATGCCGATCATCGAAACGAGCCTCTGATTGCGCTCGGCGAGCTCGCGCAGTTTCCCGAGGGTGACCCGTTCGCCGAGTCCGCGCGGGAGAGCGGACGGCCTCTCCGAGACAATCGCCTGTGGAACCGTCTCGGCCACCAGCGCATCCATGGAATCGACGCCCAGCTCTCGCAGCATGTCCGCGATCTGGTCTTCGTCGGGTCCGATATGACGCGCGATGAATTCCTCGTCTGTCTCCAGCTCGGCAAGCGAGCGTTCGGTGTCGGTCATTTTCAGGGTTCTCTCGGTCATTTGCTGAAACGTCGCCTGAATGGCGTCGCGGCACCAACTCAGAGCTCTTCCGTGTACTCCTTGTACTCGTCCTCGTCCATGAGCGCGTCGAGCTCGCCGGGATCGTTCACCCTCATCTTGATGAACCACCCCCCGCCCATCGGATCGCTGTTGACCTTCTCGGGCTCGTCGGCAAGGGTCTCGTTGACCTCGACGATGGTGCCGCTCACCGGCGCCTTGACCTCGCCGGCCGCCTTTACCGACTCGATGACCACGGCATCGCTGCCGGCGTCGATCTCCTTGTCGACCTCCGGCAGCTCGACGAAGACGATGTCGCCCAGCTGCTCCTGCGCGTAGTCGGTGATGCCGACCACCCCAATCTCGTCATCTTCCATCAGAATCCACTCGTGGTCCCGGGTGTATTTCACATCACTCATGATCCCATCCCCCTCTCATGAACCGTTGGAACCCGCTGCTCAGCCGCGATGATAACGCCTTTCGACGAACGGAAGCCGCACCACCTCCGTGGGCAGGTGCTTGCCGCGCACCACCGCCTGGACGATGGTTCCCGGGCGGCCGTGCACGCTGCCCACGTAGCCCATCGCCACCGGCGCTCCCAGGGTCGGCCCGAACCCGCCGCTGGTCACGGATCCGACCCTGCAACCCTCGGCGTCGACGAGCTCGGCTCCGGCGCGCACCGGCGCCCGTCCCTGGGGCCGCAGCCCCACCAGGCGCCGCGGCGCACCCTCGGCCAGCTGCGCGAGAATACGCTGCTCGCCGGGAAACCCGCCGGCGCGTGCACCGCCGCGGCGACGAGCCGGTGCGATAGTCCACCCCAGCCCGGCCTCGACCGGGCTCGTGTCGCGGTTGAGATCCTGGCCATAGAGGCACAGGCCTGCCTCGAGACGCAGGCTGTCGCGGGCTCCCAACCCTACCGGCTCCACCGCGGCGTTGTCGAGAAGCCGCCTCGCGAGCGCCTCTGCCTGCCCGGCGGGCACGGAGATCTCGAAGCCGTCTTCGCCCGTGTAACCGGATCGGGAAACCGCGCACGGGATACCGGCCACCTCGGCGTCGCGGATGGTCATGAAACGCGGGTCGCCGAGCGTCGGCGCAAGCACGCCCATGATCCCGGCGGCGGCGGGCCCCTGAAGCGCGAGCATCGCCCGATCGGTGCGTTCATCGACGGCGAGGCGCCCGCCCATCGCCTCGCGCATGCGACGAATGTCGGCACTCTTGCACGCCGCATTCACCACCAGAGAGAGATCCTCGCCGGTGTTGGCGACCATGAAGTCGTCGAGGACGCCGCCACGCTGGTCGGTGAAGACGCCGTAACGCAGCTGCCCGACCTCGAGATCGACGATGTCCATGGGCGCGAGCCCTTCGAGCGCCGAGGCCGCACCCGGCCCCGAGATGCGCACCTGCCCCATGTGGGAGACATCGAACAGGCCCGCCGCGGCGCGGGTGTGCTGGTGCTCGTGGATGATTCCGTGGCGGTATTGCAGGGGCATGTGATAGCCGGCAAAGGCCACCATCCTGGCGCCCAGCTCCAGGTGCAGATCGTAGAGCGGTGTTCTCGCGAGCGTTACGCTGTCGGTTTGCGGAGTACCGGACATCGTGAATGCCTTGCGGCGCACTTATGGTTTTTCGTCATTATAGAGCGACGGTGAGGCCGCGAATCAGCTGGCGAAATCGCGCAGAAGCCGACCGGGCCGCGCGTCGTCGCAGCGCAGACCGCTCTCGTCCACGACCCGCGCGCCGTTTATCCACACGCCGTCGATGCCGACGGCGTCGGTGGTCAAGCGCGCGGCGCCGGCGGGCAGGTCGAACACGCGTCGACTCGGGCCACGCCCGACACGCTGCGGATCGAAGAGCAGGAGATCGGCGTGGGCGCCCACGGCCAGACGGCCGCGGTCGCGGATGCCGTAGATTTCCGCGGGCTCGCTGGTGAGTCGCCTCACGCCTTCGGCAAGGCTCATCGCCCCGCGCTCGCGCACCCAATGACCGAGCAGATGCAGCCCGAAACCCGCGTCACAGAAGAAGCTCAGGTGGGCACCGGCGTCGGAGAGCGCAATGGCGCTGGCGGGATGCCTGAGAATCTCGGCGACGGCCGCCTCGTCGGAGTTCAGAAGCACCGCTGCGAACGTGGTCTCGAGATCCTCGGCGAGCGCGAGATCCAGCATCCAGTCGAGTGGACACCGGTTGTCCTCGGCGGCGAGCTCGGCGACGCTTCGGCCTTCGAAACGGCGATGCTCGGGCCGCTTCACCTCGAGCACGCGCAGCTTTTGCCACTCGCCGTTGAAAATTCTGACCGGCGCCGGTTCGCCGAGATCGCGCTCGACGGCATCGCGGAAACTGCGATCTGCGAGAATACCGGGCACGGCATCGGGCGAAGCGGTAAGCGCGCGCGACCATGCGGTGATGCCCTCGAGCGGGTAAGGCGCTCGCATGGTGAACTCCATGGTGAGAGGACAGCACGACACCTGGCCGTAGACCTTGTTGCCGCGCTCGCGGCCCGCGCGTATCTTTTCGAGCTCGTCGAACACACCGCTCGGATTGGTGCTGTTGTGAAGCAGCGCGGCGATCATCACCGGCCGGGAGGTGCGCGCGGCGAGCGACTCGAGAAAGGCAATGCTGGTGCCGCCGCCCTTGGTGAGCATGAATATCCCCTTGCCGACCTCACCGAGAACACCGACCAGCGCCTCGAGCTCGTCGTCGTGCGCGAGCCGTGAGGGCATCGGGTCGCCGCTCGCTGCGTTGTGCGAGGGCGAGGTGGAGGTCGCGAATCCAATCGCTCCCGCATCCATGGCATTGCGCACGATGGCGCACATCTGCTCGATCTCGCCGACAGTGGCCGCGCGCTTCGGCGCAGCTTCGCCGAGAACGTAGGTACGCACCGAGGAGTGCCCTACGAAAGCCGCCACGTTGGGCACCATGCCGCGCGCGGCGATCGTGTCGAGGTACTCGGGGAAGGTCTCGAATTGCCAGTCGATACCCTCCTGCAAGGCGTCGAGCGACATACCCTCGACCCGCACCAGGTTACGCATGGTCACCTCGCGATCGCCGGGACGGCAGGGTGCGATGGTGAATCCGCAGTTACCCATGACGACCGTCGTCACGCCGAGGGCCGGCGAAGGGTTCAGAAAGGGGTCCCAGGTGATCTGGGCATCGTAGTGCGTGTGCGTGTCGATGATGCCCGGCGCAAGTACCTGCCCGCCGGCATCCACGACCTCTTCGCCCTCGCCCACTCTGCGTCCAAGAGCGCTGATGCGCCCGTCCTTGACCGCCAGCTCGCCCGGCGCCACGGCAGACCCGAGCCCGTCACAGATGAGCGCGTTCTTTATGACGAGATCGTGCATGTGCGCCGGCAAGCCGGCCCTCAACGCTGACCCGCGAGGTACTCGATCACGTCAATCTTGCTGATGACACCCTTAACATCGCCGTCCTCTACCACCACGGCGACGTTCTCATCGTCGAACACTGATTGAACGGCGCCCAGTGAATCGTCGATGCCGACCTGACCATGCAGATCGGTGGCCGCGTGGTCGACCGTGTCGGTGGGCGAGCACTGGTTATCGAGCAGGCTGTGAAGCAGATCGACCTCATGAATGATCTTGAGCGGCCCGGTCTTGCCGGTGCGCGCCACGGGCATCTGGGAGATTCCCAGGTCCGACATGCGCTTGGCAACGCTCGCCAGCGTCTCGTCGGGTTGAGCGTACTCGACATCGCTGCCCTTGAAGCGCAGAACATCACGCACGCTGCCGGAAAGCTGCTCGGAGCTGAGGTAGCCCATGTCCTTCATCCAATCGTCGTCGTAACACTTACTGAGGTAGCGATCGCCGGAGTCACAGATGATGACCACGACGAGCTTGCCCGGGCCGAGCTCCTTGGCGACCTCGAGCGCGCCGTACACGGCGGTGCCGCTGGATCCGCCTGCGAAGATGCCTTCCTCGCGCGCGAGACGGCGCGCGGTAAGGAAGGAATCCTTGTCCGAGATCTCCTTCACCTCGTCGATGACCGACATGTCCAGCGTGCCGACCATGAAATCGTGGCCAATGCCCTCGACCCTGTAGATGCCCGGCTCGCCCGAGCAGCCCTTGTAAAACTCGTCGTGGTAGATGCTGCCTATGGGATCGGGGCAGACAATGCGAATTTCTCGGCCGGCCTCGGCTGCTTTCTCCTTCAGGTACTTGCCGGCACCGGAAATCGTGCCGCCGGTGCCGATGCCGCCGACGAGGCAGTCGATCTGCCCGTCCGTGTCCTCCCAGATCTCCGGGCCCGTGGTCAGGTAGTGGGCCTCGGGATTGTTCATGTTGTAGTACTGATCGGTGTAGAAGCCGCCGGGCGTCTCCCGCGCGATGCGCTTGGCGACCTCCACGTAGCTCTCCGGATGGTCATGGGGCAGATCGGTGCGCGTGATGATGACCCTCGCCCCGTAGGCCTTGAGCATGTCGATCTTTTCCTTGCTCATCTTGTCGGGCATGGTGAACACGCAACGATAGCCGCGCACCGCAGCGGCCATCGCGAGCCCGAGGCCGGTGTTACCAGAGGTGCTCTCCACCAGGGTCGCGCCGGGCCCGAGCAAACCGGCCTCTTCGGCGCGGCGCACCATGTTCACCGCCATGCGGTCCTTGACCGACCCGCCGGGATTGAGGTTTTCGAGCTTTGCGAGCACCGTCGCCATGCGTTCGTCGGCAAGGCGGTTGAGCTTCACGAGCGGCGTCTTGCCGATGAGCTCCAGTATGTTTTCTGCATAGTTCATGCTTTCACCAAATCGTCGTCAGCGCCGGTAACGAGGACAAATCTACAGCAGCCAAAGCATCATGGCCATGGCTGGACCCCGAGCCGGCCCGGCAGGCGGGGATAGATCTCAGGCGCGCTGCGCCGTCAGGGTGCGGGATTGAGGAGCGACTTCGAGCGTCGTCAGCGGGCGCGGCGCGGTGATTCCGTAGCCCTGTGCGAAATCGACGCCGATGCGGCGAAGCTCCTCGAACACGGCTTGATCCTCGACGGCCTCGGCGATGGTCCTTTTGCCCATGGCGTGGCCCATATCGTTGATCGACTTAACCAGCGCTCGGCTCACCGGATCGCTGCAGATGTCCTTGACGAACACGCCGTCGATCTTGATGAGATCGACGGCCAGATTCTTCAGGTAAGCAAACGACGAGACACCACTGCCGAAATCGTCGAGGGCAAACGAGCAACCGATCTCTCTCAGGCTAGAGATGAGCCTCGCAGCGCTCGACAGATTCGTGATAGCCGCGGTCTCGGTGATTTCGAAACAGAGCTTCTCCGGTGGAACCTGCGTAGCCTCGAACTGATCGACTACGAAACCGAGGAAGCTCCTGTCACTGATACTCGGACCGGAGAGGTTTATCGAGCAGAGCCCGGTTTGAGCCAGCTCTTCGGGATGCGTGCTCAACCACGACAGCGCGTTCGCGACCACCCAGCGGTCGATCTTCACCGACAGCCCGTATCGCTCGGCCGCCGGAAGGAACGCGCCTGGCGAGATCAACGCACCGTCGCGATCCCGCATGGAGAGTAGAAACTCGAAGTGCCAGTAGGGTGTGGCCTGGCTGCTGAGCGGCACGATCGGCTGATAGCGAAGCGCGAAGCGTTCCTTCTCCAACGCTTCGTTGATACGTGAGACCCAGCGCATCTCGCCGTAACGCCTGCTGAGCTCTGCATCCCCCTCGCGGTAGATGTGGATGCGATTGCGTCCGGCGTCCTTGGCGGCGTAACAGGCAGCGTCAGCCGCCTTGAGCACCTCGGTCATACTCACCGTGAGCGGCGTGATTGGCACCAACCCCGCGCTGACGCCGACGGCGTAGCTCTTCCCATCCCACTGGAAACGGTACTCGCAGATGGCCTTTCGCAGAACATCCGCGACCCGCTGCGCGTCTGCCAACGTGCAATGCTCGACGAGCACCGCAAACTCGTCGCCGCCGAGCCGCGCCAGAAGGTCGCTCTTGCGCACCTTGGCCTTCAACACCTCGGCGAGCTGCTTGAGCAGCTCATCACCGGCGATGTGGCCACTCGAGTCGTTGATGACCTTGAACTGATCGAGATCGAGGTAACAAAGCGCATGCTCGCTGCCGTCGGTGTGCGCTCTGCGCAGCGCGCGCTGCAGATAGCGCTCGAATTCCGCTCGATTGACGAGACCGGTCAGGCTGTCGTGGGTGGCCTGGTAAGAAAGCTGCTGGGTGAGATTGTGGGACTCGGTGATATCGGTCTGTATACCCACATAGTGCGTCAGATTTCCCGATTCGTCGAATACCGGTGACATACGCAGCTGATTCCAGAACAGCGTGCCGTCCTTACGGTAGTTCTTGAGCACCCCGCGATAGTCCCCGCCGGCGCCGATGGCGGCGCGCAGCTTTCCGAGCTCGTCCTGCTCGGTATCTCCGCCCTGCAGAAAGCGCGGATTTCGCCCGATAATCTCCTCGCGGCGGTAGCCGGTCATCCTCTCGAACGCAGGGTTACAGTAGGCGATAGGATGATCGTCGTTGCGATGGTCGGTTACGAGGATGCCGTTGCTGGTCGCCTCGACGGCCCGCTGGCTGAGATTCAGGGCCTCCGCGGTTCGCCGCGCGTCGTCGAGCAGCCTGCTGGCGCGCCGCCACTGACGCACCAGCAGCACGACGAGCACCGCCGCCGCGAGGAGCGTGCCGAGCAGCGTGATCACGATATGGGTGCGAATGCCGTGTAGCTCCGAGGTGCGCAAATCGTTCTGAGCGCTGGTCTGCAGGTAGGCATCGAGATGCAGCCCGTTCAGAATCGGCTCGAGAGACGCGAGCCGCGCCTGCAGCAAGCGCAGGGACAGGGCGTCCGCCTGGTCGATGGATCGAATGGTCGGCTCGACCTGCTCGAGAACAGCGGCGAGGCTTCGAGCCACGGACTCGACGTCGCTGATTTCCCCGAGGATGCGGCTTTGGCGACCCTCCGTGAGAAGCGGGATGCGGCTCTTGACCGCGTCGAATTGCTGCTCGACCTCGGCCGCGGTGTAGGTTCCATTCTCGGAACCACCCGCCTGGTAGCCGGCAATGACATTGCGCAGCTTGAGCAGCTCGACCAGCGGCTGCGATGCGACCCACATACTGATCTTGATCTCGCGGCTGGCGACCTCCTCGAGCCGGCGCAGCTTTGTCAGCGAATACAGCAGGCTCGCGGCCAGGACCAGCACCAGGGCGCCAACGAGGAAAAGCTGTAGATTGCGTCTCAGCATGCCGCGCAACCGTCAGCGCCGAGGGCGGTTGCAACCGCGAGTGTTCGTCCGGCGCGTCGGGAACATTCCGGCGCTCGGACGTGGCATTTGCGCAGGCATGCCGCGGCGCCAGCGCGGAACACGCCCCAATACAGGGGCGCATCCACCGGCCAGGCCCGGCGGAGCAGGGTCATCATGATTTCGGCAGCATATCGAGACGTAAGCACAGTGTAGCCGAAGAATCGCGCTTGCCGATGGCATCGGCGGCAATCCGCCTTGAGCTTGGCGGGTGGGCAGGCCATAGTCAGCTGGACGTATCGAACCTAATCCCTTGAAACAAGGCAGTATCGGTCCAGGGATGTCAGCTGCACGCCTGAGCTTCAGTCGCACCTCCCCAGAAATTCTGGAGGTGCAGGTGTCTGGCAGCTGGAGGCTCAAAGACGGACTGCCGTCCCTGTCCGAGCTGGAACGCGCCATCAGCAGCGGCGAGGGGCTCTCGCGGCTGTGCTTCGATAGCGGCAATCTCGAAGCCTGGGACTCGAGCCTCGTCGACGTGGTTTACAGGCTTTCCCGCGCCGTCGAGCGCGCCGGTCTCGCCCTCGACGCTTCCGGTCTGCCCGGGGAGCTCAACGCGTTGCTCGATCTGGCGCGGGCCGTGCCCAAGCACGAGGAAAGCGCCGGGCGGGCGCCGGCGCATTCGTTTCTCGCCGAGGTCGGAACCGAGGCCCTGCACTTTTTCCGCTCGGTGATCGATATCCTGCGTTTCGTCGGTGGCGTCGCCGTGTCCATGGGACGCATGCTGCGCGGCCGGGCCAACTACCGGGCCTCCGATGTGTTCTTCGTCATGCAGCAGGTGGGTGCCCAGGCGCTGCCGATCGTGAGTCTCATCAGCGTCCTCGCCGGCCTGATCCTCGCCTTCGTCGGCGCCGTGCAGCTCGAGAAATTCGGCGCCGACATCTACATCGCGAACCTCGTTGGCCTGGGGATCGTGCGCGACATGGGCGCGATGATGACGGCCATCATCATGGCCGGGCGCACGGGAGCGGCCTTCGCGGCCCAGCTTGGCACCATGACGGTCAACGAGGAGATCGACGCATTCAGGACGATGGGAATTTCGCCCATCGACTTTCTGGTTGTACCTCGGATTATCGCCCTGGTGCTCATGATGCCGCTGCTGACCGCCTATTCAAATCTGATGGGCATTCTCGGTGGCGCGCTGGTCGGCGTGACTCTGTTCGACATCGGCGTCTACGAGTACTTCAGGCAAACGCGCTCGGCCATCGATCTCTATGACGTGTTCGGCGGCTTGATCAAGGGCACGATCTATGGGGCCATTGTCGCGGTCTGCGGCTGCCTGCGCGGTATGGAATGCGGTCGAAGCTCAGCCGCGGTGGGTATCGCGACGACCTCGGCGGTCGTCACCAGTCTCGTTTTCATCGTCGTTGCCTGCGCCATTCTGACGGTGGTCTACGACGTGCTGGACATCTGAGCAATGGTAAGCACCAATTCGCAGATCCGCTTCGAGAATATCACCGTCGGATATGGTGAGCGGGTCGTTCAGCGCGATGTGAATTTCACCATCGCGCGTAGCGAGATCTTCGCCATCATGGGACCGAGCGGATGCGGCAAGAGCACCCTGATGCGCAGCGCCGTCGGGTTGTTGAAACCGTTCTCCGGAAAAATATTCTACGGCGAGGAAAGTTTCTGGGATGCGGACCTGGAACGCCGCAAGCTCCTCATGCAGACATTCGGCGTGATGTATCAGGGCGGTGCGTTGTGGACATCGATGACGCTGGTCGAGAACATCGCCCTGCCTTTGACGGAATTTATGGAACTCAGCGACGAGCAGGCGCGCGAGATCGGCGCACTGAAGCTGGCTCTGGTCGGTCTGGGCGGCTTCGAGGATTATTATCCGTCGGAAATCAGCGGTGGTATGCGCAAACGGGCCTCCATCGCCCGAGCCATGGCTATGGACCCGGACACGCTGTTTCTCGACGAGCCCTCATCCGGTCTCGATCCCATCAGCTCGCGCCTGCTCGACGAGCTGGTCGTGCACCTTCGCGACAGCCTGGGCACCACCATCGTCGTCGTCAGCCACGAGCTCTACAGCATCCTCGGCATCTGCGACAACTCCGTGTTTCTGGACAGCGAAACAGCCACAATACTGGCAAGCGGAAATCCGCGACTGTTGAGAGATCAGTGCGAGCATCGACGGGTGCGCGAATTTCTCACCCGGGGTGAGCCATGAGCAAGCGGGCCAACACGACGGTCATCGGCGCATTCGTCATTGGCGCCATCGCCCTGATCACCGGCGCGGTGATGATTTTCGGCACGGGGCAGTTCTTCCACGAGCGGGTCGCCGTCGTTACGGTTTTCGAAGGCTCGGTCACCGGTCTCGATGTCGGATCGCCGGTGGAATTTCGTGGTGTCCCCGTTGGCACCATCACGGGCATCAAGGCGCTCTACGATCCCGAGGAGGCATCCATCATAATTCCCGTCTACATGGCCCTGAACAGGCGAGCCATCACGAACATACGCGGTGACGAAACTTCACGGCCGCCGAAGCAGGAGATCCAGAGAATGATCGAGCACGGTCTGCGCGCACGCCTCGATGTTCGCAGTATCGTCACCGGCACGAAGTTCGTGTCGCTGGATTTCCGTAAGGATACGCCGGGCAAAATAGTGGGCGTCGACAAAAAGCTCCCCGAGATACCCAGCATTCCGTCGACACTGCAAAAGTTCACGAGCATGTTCGAAAAGCTCGATCTCGAAGAGCTGGTCGTCAAGGCAACCGAGACCTTCCAAGGCATCAGCGCGCTGGCAAACTCTCCGGCGCTCGCGCGAACCATCGAGAACCTGGACAGTGCTTCGGGGCATGCCGACGAGCTGCTGGTGCAGCTGCTCGACGACAGCCGCAGGCTCTCGCAGACGGCCGAGGCCGCATTCGAGCAGACAAGAGTGTCGATGGCCAATGCCGAGGCCGCGCTCGCCGCCACGCTGGCGGACATTTCGAACTTCAGCGACAAGACCGACCAGCGCGTTGCGCGCGCCTCCGAGAGACTCGAGGTTACGCTCTCGGCCGTGCGCGCACTGACCGAGAAGCTCGACCGGGAGGTGCGACCGCTGTCCGATTCCGCAAAGGCGACCATGGAGCAGGCCAGGTCGACCCTGCGTGCCGCCGAGAGCCTCATCGGCGAGGATTCGCTCACCCGCTACAACCTGGACACGACCCTCGAGGAGCTCGCCGCCGCGGCGCGCTCGATACGGCAGATGGCCGAGTACCTCGAGCAGCATCCGGATGCGTTGCTGAAAGGCAAGGGACCATAGGAGAAACACATGGGTGAAACGAAGCGCAGCCCGCTGCTCATCCTGCTTGCGGCGCTCGTCGCAATGACGGCATGCGCAACGAGCCCGTCACCGGATTTCTACGTTCTGCATGCGCCCGCTGCCGAGTCTCTCGTCGGTGTCGAGCGCGGTGTGTCCGTCGGCGTCGGGCCCATCGAGCTGCCCGCGCATCTCAATCGTTCGCAGATTGTCACCCGCGCCACGCCGTACCGGCTCGATCTCTCGGAATCCCACCAATGGGCCGAGCCGTTGAAAGAAAGCGTGCCGAGAGTGATCGCCGTCAATCTGTCCAGGATGCTGGAATCGAACCGCGTGTTCGTCGTGCCCCGGCGACAGACCATGTCTCTCGACTTTCAGGTTTCCGTCGACGTCGCGCGCTTCGACGGCATGCTCGGAGAGGAAGTGATGCTCGATGCACGCTGGACGCTCTACGGCCAGAACTCGCGCGAGCCGCTGCTGAACAGGATTACGCTGGTCACCGAGCGAACCGACGGGGGGGACTACGACGCGCTGGTGGCGGCCAGCAGCCGCGCGCTCGAGTTGCTCAGCGTCGAAATCGCCGAAGCCATCAAGGCCCGGCGCTAGAGCACCATCACGCGATCGTGAGAGCGCCGCGGGTGGGGCTGCGCACGCGCGATCTCGCTGCAGACGGTCCCCGCGTCGCCGCTTCGAAATCTCCAGGCGCAGTCTCCAGGCGCAGTCTCCAGGCGCAGTCTCTAGACGCCGCCCCTGAGGCGCCGCTGCATGTCCTGAAATCGCTTGGTCTGACCGGCGGCGCCGCTGAACGGCTCCATATGGCCGGCCATCTCGCGATCGAGATGGCTGAGACGGTCGCCGGTGGGCGGATGGGTGCTGAACAGGAAGGCGAGATTTGCGTCCTCCTCGCTGCGCCCGTACAAGGTCATGAGCATGGCGGGCAAACCATAGGGGTCGTAGCCGCTGCGGGCCGCCACGACGACGCCCATGCGATCCGCCTCGAACTCGTCCTCACGGTCGAGCCCCTTGCCGTAGATCTGCATGCCGACGCCGACCAGCGCATCGATCATCTGCGAGTCGTAGTCCACCAGCATTCCCGCCAGATCCTGCGCGAGGCTGGCTCGCAGCTGCTTCTCCAGCGCTACGAGATGATGGCGGCGCACGACGTGCGATATCTCGTGGCCGATCACGCCGGCGAGCTCGGCCTCGTTTCTGAGCATCAGAAACAGCCCTCGGGTCACGAAGACGTACCCGCCGGGCGCGGCAAAGGCGTTCACCGTGTCGGTGTCGATGACAGCGAACGTCCATGGCAGATCCGGACGTTCGGTCTGCAGCGCAAGCCAGCGCCCGAGCCGATTAACGTAACTCTGAACCTCGGCATCGTCGACCAGCGGTGTCGTGCCCAGCAGGCCGGCCGATAGATCCTTGCCGATCTGGATTTCCTTCTCTTCGGGAATCTCTCCGAAGGCCTTTACTCCCTTGGTCAGGATCTCGGTGATCTTGAGCGGATCCATACCACCCAGATCGAGAGAGAGGATCGACGACGTCCACGCCAGCAGGGCGACCGCGAGCAGCGTACGCAGGACACGCATCATTCTTGCCGCCGCCCCGATGCGTCCTGGGATCCGCTGGAGGCTCCGGCGGGCTCGAGGTATTCGATGCTCTGCGTAGTGAGCCGCTGCTCCGCGGCAAAGCGAAACGCCTGCTCCCGGTCGGCGCGATAGCTCTCCATCTGTTCGACCTCGCCCGGATCGGGAATCGTGCTCGCCAGGTCCTCGGGAGCGAGTCCGCGAATGCCGACGGTGACGGTGCCCTGATCCTCCGGCGCATCGCCGGACCCACCGAGCAGCCGGGAAACACCGCGCGCCAGGCTGGCGAAGAAGCCTCCGCTTTTCTTTTTCTTGCTCACCGCGGCGGGTGTCTCGCCGATCGGGCGCACGCTCGCCTGCGCGACCCATCCCTCGGCACCGCCCTCGGCAACGCGCACGTCGAGCCAGGCGCCCTGCCGACGAATGACGTCGACCCGCGCGCCTTTAACGAGTCGCTGCTTGCTCGAGGACGCCCCCGAGGGCGCGATGCGCAGCAGCGCATCCGAAACGATCTCGCCCTGCCACGCAACCTTGCGCTCGCTCTGCTCACTGACCTGGCCCTGGCTCTCAGTGGCGGCGCTCGCCGCGGCCGGCGCCGCCGCGCCCGTGGTCACCCGCAGGTGCTGGTGGAGCGCCGGGCTCGGATGCCCGTCGATAGGCAGACCGGTGTTGGACTGATAGCGCCGGATGGCCTGGCGGGTGCGATCACCCATCTTGCCGTCGATGGGTCCGGGCCGGTAGCCGAGCTCGGTGAGCATGCGCTGGATATCCGTGACGAGCTCCTGAAAGCTGGCCGGAGCAGTCAGCGCCGCGCTCGATGGGGTCTCGGCCAGCGACGCGGGGACCGGCCAACCGAGCGCCAGGATCGGACCGAGAACAAGGAGATAGCGTACAAACATCATGTATCGGGACATGGCCGACGTCTTGTCTGTGCCCGCGCACAACGGGTGCCGTCTTCGTTCCAAGCGAGGATACAGCACTTATAGATGAATTAGCGCGCTCTATCTATGGCTTGAATCTGTCCAGCGCAACGAATGTTCCGCCGTTTTTCTCGCTCAAGATCCGCATCAGCGAGGCGAAACGCTCGGCGGATGCCTGCTCGCTTGCGCCCGCATCCACCAGCACGGGAAACCCGACCGCGTGGATGCGCACCAGGCGGTTGCCCTGCGCGTCCTCCTTGTTGATCGCGTCGATTTGCTTGACGACGACTTCGGCACTTCCTCGCTGAAAGTCGTCACCGAAAACGTAAAGGCTGATTTTCTTGTCCGGAGCGTAAAACGTACGAATGGCTTCCGTGATGCCTTCGACCGGACTGCTGTTACTGAACGGATTCCAGTTTCGAAGCTGCTTCAATATGGACTTGCGCCGAGCCGGCGTATCGGGAATCCAGCGACCGGCGTACGCAGAGTACATGTACCGTCCCATGTCGTTCATGACCTGGATTCCCTTCACCTTGGGATAAATTTTCAGTATTTCCGAAATCTTTCTTATGTAAAGCGCCCTAGCGTTGCCGAACATGCTGTCGGACGTGTCGATGATGAAAATAATGTATTCGCTGTCGACGGGCACGCCACCGATGGTAGGGTCCGCGTCCGGTCGCCTGTACCTCTCGCCGAGCAGACGCCTCATCTCCTCGCTGAGCTCCTGTCGAGCCGTTGCGAGCTTCCCTTCTATGACGAGCTTTGCCTCGAGGGTCTGCTCGGCCGCCGCGAACTCACCGCGGACCGCCTCGAGCTCGCGCCTCAGGCCGGCGAGCTCCGTTCGTTCGCGCTCGAGGGCAATTCGTCCCGCGTTTTTCTCGCGATTCAGCACTCTCACCTCGCCGCGCAGCTCGTAGATGGTTCTTTGAAGATTCGCGATCAATCCATCGAGATTCTCACGGATACCCTCGATCACCATCGGTTCGGCCTGCTTGGATAGAACGAATAGGAGGATGATTGCGCCGAACGCACAGCTGATGATGTCGAGAAACGACATGCTGAAAACTTCCAGCGGTGGCTTGCGGCGTTTCATTTCTGCAAAGGCCTCAAGGCCAGTCCTTCGACGGGCTCATCATCGATCCCCGAGACGCGGTCGTCAGCTGCCAGAAGGCAAGCGCGGCCTGGCGATCGCCTTCCATTGGAAAGAGGATCGTGTTTACGGGAATTCCCTTTGGCAGCTGGTCGACCGCCGTTCTGAAGTGGCCCAAGCGCTGCTTCGAAGTCACCGTATTTCGGAACGGCTTGCTTTTCCCCTGAGTCGGCAGGCCGTCGGTCAACAGGTAGATATTGTCCGGGCGCGGCTCGAGATCGCGCACCACGGCGAAAGCGCTGTAAAGGCTCGTGCCTTCGCTTGGCACCACCTGGCGGAGCGCATCGATTGCATTCTCCACCGCGACCCTGTCAGTGGCGTCGATCCAACCGGCACGTGCCGAATCCGGTAAGGGGTGCGCGCGCTCGTTGAAAGTCACCAGTTGAAACTTCGAATCCACAGGCAACTGACTCACCAGCCACTCCACCGTGCGGATGGCCCGTTGCCACTTCCTCGAGGCGCGTTTTCTCGAATCGGGAAGGTTTCGCCGGCGAATGACGTTTACCACCGTCTCGTCGAGCATGCTCGCGGACGCATCCACCAGCAGCAAAACGCGTTTGCCACCCATTTTCAAGCCGGTGAGATACTGCCGATCGCCAACCCCTGCGAACTTGCGAACCTGCTTGCCTTTTCTCTCCTGCTCGTCGAGCTCTTCCTGCAGACCTTTTGCCCGCACTTCGAGCGATTTGAGATCCGACTGCAATTGATTGATGCTGGACGTTCGCGCGGTGGTCTCCTCCTCGACGACCTCGAGCGCGTCCCTCGAGTTGCCGATATCCGTGCGAACGTCCCTCGACGCGTGCCGTACGCTGTCACGCTGCTCGTCAACCTCTTCTATGGCCGCGCGCAGCTCCACCAGGTATTTCTTGCCCGTGAGCACCTCGCGCTCGAGCCTGTCGACCTCGCCACGAAGATCGGCGTGCAGCTCCTCGCGCTTGGTAATCGCGTTGGCATTGACGAGCATCACCAGCAGCACGACCGATCCGAATCCGCAGAACATGACGTCGAGAAACGACATTCCGAACGGGTTTGCAATGCGCCGCCTTCTCACTGGGACGGCTCCGCGCTCTCGACGTGGCCAAAAGCATCGCGGGGAAGGCTGACGGTGAGGGTGTTTCGCCAGTCGGGCTGGACTATCCATCGCGACCGGCGCAGCGCACCAAGCGCGCCAGCGCCCGCAGGCAGGCTCACGGCCCGGCCGCCGGTGCCCTGTAGCACGGTGGCGGCGAGCCCCGGCATGTTGGCCGCGCTGCGCTCGAGCTCGAGCACGAAGTCTCCATCCGGCGAGCGCGCAGCGATGCGCGCCCTCAGCGCCTGGTAGAATTCCAGTGCACGCTCTTCGACCTGGGCGCGCGTCAGCTCGATCGCGTGGATGCTGCCGTCGCGGGCTGCCGTTTCGATGCGAAGGGCGTCGCTCGATACCAGCGCCTCCAGCCAGTGAGGCAGTCGATCGTAGATGGCCTGCTCGGAATCGGCGCTGTGCAGCGGATCGAAGCGCGTCTTGCGAACGAAAAGCTCACCTATCAGCTCGACCCAGCCTTCGTAGAGGCGCACCAGCCCATGTCCCTCGACGCTGTCGGTGAAAACGCGGCGCGCCTCGTCATCGATATGGATTCCCGTGACCACGGTGCGGTGCAAGTGCACCGCTACATGAATGACGAGCCCGGCCCCGGCGTGCGCGCCGCAGGCGGCGAGAGCGCTCTCGACCATGCCGCGAACCGGCAGGGCCAGCTGCTCGGAGATGCCGAGAATCATACCGAGCTGCCCGCGATCGAAATGGCCGGGAACGGCCAGCACGAGGCAATCGACACCGAGGCCGGCGGCGTCCCAGATGCGCGCAATGTGTTCGCGCGCAAGATCCGCACAGGTCAATCCAGGGCTCGCCGCGGGCATCACGGGCTCGTTGCTCAATCGTTCCCAGAACCGGCTGCTGATCCTTCGCGGATTGAGCCGAGCCTGGCGACGAGCGTCCTCTCCGATCGTGAGAATTTCACCATCGAGCAGCGCGAAGCCCGGACTTCGCGCCAGCAGCGCACCGTCTCGGGCTAACGCGACCGAGGCATCGTTGAGCTCGATGGCGGCGATCGACACTACCGGACCTGGAGGTGACGTATCAGGTGCTCGTCGCAGTAGTACTCGGTATCCAGCACCAGCCGCTCCTGCATGAGCTGAAGCTGATAGATGAAAAACATCAGTACAATGCTGATTACCAGGGCGATAAAAGTGGAGTTGAACGCAACCCCGAGACTCTGCGTCACGCCCGTGATGTCTCCCTCGACAGCCTTGTGCGCCTGACCGAGGGCGTCTCCGATTCCTCGAACCGTGCCGATGAAGCCGATGGACGGAATGGCCCAGGCAATGTAGCGGATGATCGAGAGCTCCGATTCCAGCCGTTCCGCTTCGGACTCGGAGACTTCGCGCACCGATGTCGACACATCCTGAATGTTCCCTGTCGCGGCGAATCGTTGCAATGCAATGGTGAGCGTACGCGGCAGAAGGAATGACTGCACCGCTCTCGGCAGAGCCTGAATCTTTCGCGACAGCTCGCGCGTATCCTGTGGCAGGATTCGCATGTCCTCGGCGAGCAATATCAGCTCCGTGTCGAGCAGGCGACGCTGCCGGTACGTCGCGACGGCCTTGTAGATGATTATGGCAAACGCCCAGAACATCAGTATGAAACAGGCCTCCTGCTCGTAATCCTTGATGATCACCGTCAAGGATCGCTCAGGCACGTAACTCGGATCGGCCTGCATGATCTCGGCCTGCTCTTGAATGAACGCGCGTGCATCCGGGCGAATGACCGCCACATAGACTGCGTGCACGACGATGATCGCGATGAGCAGTGAGAAAACCTGGTAAACGAACTCGGTCGGAAAATCTTTTTTCATCGGGCTCTCAAATGTCCACGGGAAAAGCAATGGCGCTGTCCGCGGAAATGGTCTCGCTTGGAACAAACTCACCACCCCCGCCATCGCCACTGTTTTCACCGCCCTTGGAATTGTCAGCGCCTTCGGCGCGGTTCTTACCTGGTGAGGTGGTCGGAGTCTCGGATGCGGGCTGCTCAGGCATGGCCGAGTTGCCGCTGTTTGTCGCACCGGGTGTTTCGGCTGGTGTATTACCAAACGCCGTCAGCAGCAGAACGGCTGCGACGATACGTCTGATGGGTGTTTCAATCGGCATAGCGGGCGATCCTGAAACCGAGGTCAGTGCGCGCCTTGTCGCTGTAATCCCTGTAGCTTAGACGCAGCTCGCTGATGCTTGCATGACGCCAGCTCGATCCGCGCACGACGTGATGACGGCCGGTGGCCGGTCCGGAGGGATCCTCCACGAGCGTACCAGCCGCATTCGGGTAGACCGCGTAGAAATCCTGGCACCATTCGGCAACGTTACCACCGAAATCGAAGAAACCCGATGCCGACGGCGGAAAGCTACCCACGGGAGCCGCCACCCGGTAGCCATCGAGGTAATCGTCGAGGACGTTCGCGAGCAGGGTGCTTGCGGAACGATCGGCGTAGTTTCCGGCCGAACCGGTCGGTGGAAAGGCATCACCCCACGAGTATTTCCTCGCCTCCTCGCGACCGGCGTAGCGCGCGGCATAGGCCCACTCGGCCTCGGTTGGCAGCCGGTAGCCGTTGGTCGGCGGCTCGACGGGCACGAAGCTGTCGCCTTGCGCCCGGTACGCAGGCGCCAACGACTCCCTGGCGCTCAGCCAGTTGAGATACCGAACGGCGTCTTCCCACGTCACCTGGGTAACGGGTTGGTCGGGTTCGTCCAAGCTGTTTCCACCGACGGCTCCCGAAACATGATCCGGCTTGAAACGTCGATACTCCGCGTTGCTGACCTCTTTTACGCCAAGATAGTAATGCCGCGTGATCTCGACCAGTCGCCGGCTCTCGTTGGCACGCCGCCCGGGCTCGCGGCGCGACGCACCCATTTCGAACCGCGCCGGCTCGACGAGCTTCATGACCTGCCCCTCTGCGGTCGTCATGCGTGGCTTGCGCGCCGCCGCCTTGGCCTCGGCGAGGGTCAGGAGGGTCACCGATAGCGCCTGGTTGACGCCGGCACGCGGCGTCAGCGTGGTGCTGAAGTCCTGATAGCCCGGTTTCCTGATCTCGAGGCGGTGCGGCCGCGTGGTGAGCTCGATGCGGCCGGTTGCCGGACCGTGGCGGCGTCCATCGACGAACAGCACCGCGTCGACGGGCGTGCTGGTAATGAATACGGTGCCGTAACGGGGCACCAGGGTAACCGCCAGCTCACCACTGCTTGCCGGCTGCACGCTCACCTGCTGTTCGGCGGTCTCGAAACCGGCCTTCGAGATCCTGAGCGTGTGATTCGTGCGCGGCGCGAGCGCTCAGCTCGACCGGCGTCCGTCCGCCGAAAACGCCGGCCACGGTCACGGTGGCGCCGCTCGGATCGCTGTCGACGCGGAGCACACCATCGGACTCGACCAGCGTGAATTCGGGTAGCTGCTGCGCCTGGTCGGCGACGACCCGGAGCGTGGTCGACACGCTGTCGAAGCCGCTGCGCTCGAGTCTCAGCTCGTGCGTCCCTTCCATGATCTCGGCCTCGAGCGGCGTCTCTCCTATGAACGCGCCGTCGAGCAGAACCCTCGCCCCCGGGGGTCGCGAGCCGATGGAAACGTCCGCCCAGAGGGGCGAGAGCTGCACGTCGATGCGCTGGCGTTCGCCCAGCCCGCGCACCTCGACATCGACAGACGCCGGCGCATGGCGATCCGCCTGCACCTCGAGGCGGTGTCGGCCCGGCGTGATTTCCAGCTCGCCGAGCGGCGTGGTTCCCAGGAGCACACCGTCCAGGCGCACCGTTGCCGCCACCTCGGGACGGATCGCGAAGGCCACGATTCCGGGCAGCTTTTCCAGGGTGAACGCGAGCGTCTGCTGCCCGGAGGCGGTAATCTCGACGCGCGCGTCCAGCGCCCGGTAGCCGGTCTTGCTCGCCTGGACGCGATAGCTGCCGGGAAGCAGCAGCAAGCGATCCCCCACCTCGACGCCCGGCAATATTCCGTCGATGCTCAGGCGCTCGGGTGTCGGTGTCATCTGCACCGATACCGGCGTCGCGAAGAAGACGAATCCCGCCGCCAGGATCAGGGCGAGGAACAGCGACAGCGCCACCCAGGTCACGATGCGCCGGCGAGCGGGACGCTGCGCCCGGGAAGAAACCGGACCCGATCCGGGCGCAGCGCCGGAACCGGGCGATGGCGTAGGCGGTAGCGCGCTCGGCGGCTGCACCACCGGCTCCGCGACTTCGCTGTCGACCAGGAACCGGATGCTCGTCGCGCCCGCCTCGAAACGCACCGTGGTGTGCGCCACCCGCAACACATCGCCGTGCTCGAGCCACTGCGAGGCGGTGAGGATCTGCTCGTTATGGAATACGGTCAGCGAATCATCGGCCGGCTGGACGAACAGGTGCGACTCGGAGCGGGCAACGAAGGCGAAAGTCGCATCCGGATGCGTGTCCGGCAATCGGATATCGGCTCCGGAACCGCCGCCGATGCGCAGGGGGAAATCGGCATCGGTGCAGGTGCGTCTGCCCCGGATGTCGTGAATGATGACGTCGCGGCTCAAATCTTTTCCTGACAACGGACAGAGACGTCGGTCGATGCCTCGCCAATGTTCACGGTGAACTCCACGCGCACGTCCCGGTAGCCATCGCGCGTGCCCACCGCAACGTACGTACCGGGCGGCAACAGCAGATCGCGGCTCGCAAAACGACCGAGGCTTCCCACCCGGTAGACGGTGACATCGGTGAGATTGTCCGACTGAAGCCGAACCTCGATGGGCGTCTCGGCAATATCGACGGCCCTCGCCAGGCGCTCGAGCTTCGCGGCCAGTTTCGGCTCCGATTCGCCGTCCACCTCGCCCGCCGCGGCAAGCACGCGCCGGGCATTGTCACGCGGCACCGCGTCGCGCAGGCGCTGCGGCTCGGCGAGAAATCCATCGAGCTCATCATGAATGCGCGCGCGCGCGAGGCTCTTGTCCCTGCCGGTGCGCGCGAAGGCTGCATTCGAATCGATGACGAGAACGTCGGCGTAGTGGCCAGACGCCTCCCGCCAGCGTTCATCGCGCTCGAACGCCTGCGCCTTGGCGCGGTGAGACTCGATGCGACTGCGCTGCACGCCGAGCGCGAGGCGCCTGCGCGCATCGGCTACCTCCGGCGAGCCCGGCTCGAGCGTGTCGGCACGCTCCAGGGCCGCGCGCGAGGCAGCGAAATCGCCGTCGTCAATGGCGGCCAGTGCCACCGACATGGCGTTGCGAAAATCGCGTGCACGAATGCGGGCCGAGACATCCGCGTGAGCGGCGCGCGCCGTCGGCGCGAGCGCGTCGAGCGCGAGCGCCGCTGCGTAGTTTTCCTGCGCGGCATCGAGCTCGTCGCGCGCCTCGTGGGCCCTGCCGGCGGCGACCAGTGCGACCACCTCTTCCACCACCCGCGCCCTCTGCATGCCCTGCTGGGCCCGGGCGTCGTGCGGTGCGATGGCGAGTGCCACCTCGAAGCTCGCCCGCGCCGATGGGCCGTCTTCGGAGCCGAGCGCCGCCTCTCCCGACTCCATGGCCGCTACCATCCGCGCGGCCATGGAAGCGCGCAGCGCTTCCAGCTTGGCGATGACGTCCTCGTATTGACGCCCCGCCTGCGCGTAGCGTTGCGCCTGCATCTCCGCGTCGCCTGCCGCGAGGCTGTCCATGACCGCATCGTAGTCCTGCCCGCCCCACACGGCGACGCCCTGGGATTCGAGCTCGGTTTGCGTGCGCAGCGCCATCCCGAGCAGCCGCTCGGCCTCGCGCTTGTCGCGCGCGAGCCGCTTCGCGTCCGGCGTCGGTGCTGCCGGTGGCGCGGCGGCCGGCGGTGCACTGCCGGGCGGCGCTGCGTCCGGCGCCGTGCGATCGGCAACCAGGTCGGGCAGAACGACGAGCACGGCGAGCAGCGTCAGCATCATCACGCACAGCAGGCCGATGGCGATCCATCGCAGCGCCGCGCCGCGCCCACGCGGTGCGGGCGCAGCCTCGGCGGGGCCGGGAAAGACCACGGTCACCGGACGCTGGTCATTTTCCATCGAGTCGCTCACGGGGCGGGGCTCTGCGCAGACCGTTTCGGCGCCGAGCGCTGCTCGGCTCGCTGTGCGCGGGTGTTCAGTACGCGGATGCGGGTTGCTCCGGCGTGCCCTGCCGGGGCACGGCCGGCGCGTCGACGCCGACGTTCACCTCACCGAGTCCCGTCTCGGTGACATAGATCTTTTTCAACAGGCGCTTCCAGTCGGCGTACTGGACCTCCGCCGAGCCGGTCAACTCGACGGCCTCGCCGTCGACTTCCACCACCATCGGCTTGAGCTCGGACTCGAAGGAGGCCCCCAGCTCGCGAATCGCGTCCTCGTGGATCTCCGCCTGTCCATCCATGTCGATGCCGCTTTTCACCGACCAGAATCCGCCGAGCAGCATGGCGTTTCGCAACGAGCCGGTGTTGTTGCCGCCACCCAGTATATCGACCGCAATCGCACCGGCTATCAGGGCGCCGCCGAGAATCTTTCGACCCAGCGCGTCGTTTTCCGCCTTGCGAAGATCGGCCGCTTCACGGCTGCGCAGCTTCCGCCACTCCACGTAGGGATCCCACATGTTGGCGTAGAACACGTCGTAGTGGCTGGTCAGCGTGTCGACCAGCATGTATTCCCGGTCGCGGATGCTGAGCACCCGCCGCAGCATGGGATCGCCCTTCGCAGGCAGCCGCTTGACCTGCCAGATACCGGCCTCGTTCTGCGCCAGATAGGGGCTGAACACGTCCGGCGCCAACCAGGCGGCGAATCGCAGCTCCGCGACCTGGCGAATGTTGTCGACATCGGCCGGCGAAAGGCTCGCCTTGTACTTGGCGAGATCGTTGGCGATTGTGTTGTAGAGATCCTGAAAGGGATCCTCCTCGCCACGCTGGTATTCGCCGTACGCATCGGCCTCTTTCGACGCCTCGTATACATGGCTGAACCAGAGCCTGCCGGTAGCGTCACGGGCATCGATGGCGAGCTCCAGCGTCTCTCCGTTGGAACGCAGGATCCTCCCCGTGACCAGGACATCGGTGGCCTCGGTGCGGGCCGGAATGACCCGCACGGCGCCCCAGTGCCCGGTGCGCTGCATGGTGTCCTTCAGGTGAACGGGGATATACCGGGACTCGCCCTTGCGGATATCAGGGAATACGCCCTCCTGCTTGTCGACAGCCTCGTCCGCGTTGCCCGGATCGAAGATCTCGATGCCGACGTCGAGCAGCTCCGACTCGGAGAGCTCCTGCGCCGCCATGCTGATGCGGGTGGGCTCGACGTCCTTGCGGTCGACGCTGCTGCAGGCGCCGAGCAGCAGCGACAGCAGGCAGATCATCAATATGTGGGTCGGGTGTCTCATGTCGCGTGCGTGAATCCCGGTTCAACGCTTCTTGTACTTTCGGTACTCGTCCCAGAGCTTCTCGCGCAGCTCCGGATCCTGCTCGTTCTCGGCGGCCTCGCGCAACTGTCGGGCGACGATGTCGTCGTCGCTGCCGTCAGGGATATCGGCAGGCGTCGCGGGTGCGGGGCCTTCCCGACCGCCGCTGCCGCCGGCCGCCGCGACCTGCTCGCTGCCACCGGCGCCGTCGGTGCCCTCGCCGCCTTCCTCGGCCGCGTCGCCCTGGGCATCGGCGCCGGCCTCGCCCTGCCGGCCATCTGCGTCGGCGGATTCGGCGCCGTCACCCGCCTGCCCGGCGTCGCCGTCGGCCGCCCCTTCACCCGCAGCGCCCTCGCTGCCGGGCGCGCCGCTCTCTGCGGTCGACGCAGCGCGCGATTTCTTGGCGATGCTCTCCTGCTCGCGCAACAGCTTCTCGTCGAACTCCGAGAGTGAAGCGCCGAGCTCGGCATCGAGCATCGCGATGTTCTCCGCGTTGGTGCGACCACGGTCGAAGTCCTCGGGCAGTGCCCCGGTGGCTTCGGGCGTACCCGGCGTCGCGGCGCCCTCGAGCCGCGCGACAAGCCGGCGCTGGACTTCCACCAGAGCACTCAGCTGCGCGAGATAGCTCTCGAAATCGGCGATCTCGGCCGCGCTCATCGCCCCGCCGCCCAGCAGGTTCTCGAATTCTTCGCGCATGCGGCGCTCGGTCTCGACGCGCAGGCGCAGCTCCCCGCGGGCGGAGGCGAGATCGTCGCTGCCGGCGCCCGCCGCCGGCGCCCAGGCGATTGCCGCCACCAGCAGGCAGACCGTGACAAGAGCGATGCGGGCGCCGTACTTCATGCCTTCCCCCATACCGGGCCTAACGGTTCGACAGCGCGAGGTCGGTGGGGGTTTCCAAATCGCGTCCCCCGGAGCCGCCGCCGCGCTCATTAAAACCTAATCGCTTTTCCCCGCGCAGAGAAGCGACTCGGTCAACATATCACTGCGCCGCCGGTCAATACGCCGCCCGCCGATTGATAATGTAGTTTCGACTCGCTACTATTTGGCCATGTCACGGGCATCAGCGACACCGCAGCAGATGGTTGCCGAGCTGGTCGAGCAGCTCGGCCACTGCGCCTGCTCGGGAGCATTCAGCGCCGGACTCAACCCGGCGCAGTGGGCGGCGCTGCGCTACTTCGAGCGCGCCAACCGTTTCTCGCGCACCGTCAGCGCATTCGCCGACTACCATGGCACGACCCGCGGGACCGCCTCTCAGACGGTGAGGGCGCTGGTCCAGAAGGGCTATCTGCGGCGACTGCCCGCCGAGCGCGATCAGCGCAGCTTCCGCCTGGAGCTCACCGAGCGCGCGCAATCGATGCTCGGCGCCGATCCCCTGGGCGGCTTCGTGAGCGCCGCGGCCAGCCTTCCCCGCGAGCAGTGCACGATGCTGGCGCAGGGCTTACGCGCTATGCTGGAGCGGGTCCAGGAGGTCCGCGCGCGGCCCTCCTTCGGAGTGTGCACCTCCTGCCGCCACCTGTGCGCATCGAACGGCGACGGCGATTGCGGCAATCGCTGCGCTTACAAGAACGCGCTTCTCCAGGACGGCGAGCTCACCAAGATCTGCATCGATTACGAGTCACGGTTGGAGCATTCAGCAATTGACGAGCGAGATCACGATGAACACTGAACAAACGACTTTCCCTGCGCAGGCACTCGTCTTCACCGAGCACGCCGCCGACAAGGTCAGGGAATTGAGCGCGCGCCAGGAAAAGGCCGGCGCCATGCTGCGGGTCTATATCCAGGGCGGCGGCTGCTCCGGCTTTCAGTACGGCTTCGCGCTGGAGGAGCACGAGAACCAGGACGACACGGTGGTCGAGACCGGCGGCGTCAAGCTGCTCGTGGACCCCATGAGCTTCCAGTATCTGATGGGCTCGGAAATCGACTATCTGGAAGATCTGCAGGGCGCGCGCTTCGTGATTAAAAATCCTAACGCGACCACCACCTGCGGCTGCGGCGCCTCTTTCGGAATCTGACGCTACGGGCGCCGACGGCGCCCGCCGCCCCGCCGGCCCCTCCTCTCCCCCGCGCTAAAGTTTGCGACGCGCTCGGACGATAGCTCTAAAAAGAGGGGAGTCCACAAGAATGCTCAACGAAGACACGCGGCCGAAAACCCTGTGGTCGCAGACTCAGTTCGATATGCTCTTTCTCGCGCTGGAGCGCTGCAAACCCGACGGCATGATTAAAGACATCATGGCCGATCTCAACAGACGCGGTTTCCCGCCCGAGTACGTCATCCCGCGGGTGCGCAAGAAGCTCGGGACGGTGGCCTCGAACAGGGTAAAGCTGATCCTACGCACGCCCCGGCGTCCTTCAGGGCGCTTGTTGAGGCGTATTTAAAGAAGCTTTTCCATGATCACCGTGTCGACCCAGCGGCCATCGAGCAGTCCCTGCTCGCGATAAACACCTACGCGACGAAAGCCCGCTCGCTCGTACATGGCGATGCCCGACGTGTTCCACTCGAACGCGGCGAGGACCATCTTGTGGTAGCCGATGTCGCGCGCCAGGGCGATCAGGCTTTCGAGAAGGCGGGCGCCGATGCCGGCGCCCCGCGCCGAACGCGCGACGTAGATAGAGAAATCCGCCACGTGGTCGTACGCGGCGCGGGGATTGAAAACGTTCAGGCTGCCCCAGCCGATGACGCGCGCGTCGCGCTCGGCCACCAGCACCGGGTGACGCGCATCGCGCGCGTCGAGCCAGTCGCGCTGCTCGTCGGCCGTGCGCAGCCGCGTCTCCAGCGTGGCGACGCGATCCTCGATACCTTCGTTGTAGATTTCACAAATTGCCCGCGCGTCGTCGGATCGGGCCGGACGAACGGCGACGGATTCGGCGCCCATGACGATTGCCCCCGCAGCAGAACCTGTACGCGACCAGGTCTTGCAATACAGCAAGCGAGATGGTTCATTGCAAGCTCGGAGCACAGATTCTGCCCGATTCGACGCGGAGTAAACGATGTTCTCGCTGAAGAAGAAATCCGAGATGCCGTCACCAGAGCAAGCGCTGCCGGGACGCGATTCACCCATGCCGGTGCCGGACAGGCACTTCGTCAACCAGCGACCGCTGAAGCCTCCCTTCCCTGAAAACCTGGAGCATGCCATGTTCGGCCTCGGATGCTTCTGGGGCGCGGAGAGGCTTTTCTGGGAGCAGCCCGGCGTATTTACCACGGCAGTGGGCTACGCGGGCGGCTACACACCCAACCCCACCTACCAGGAGGTGTGCACCGGGCGCACGGGCCACAACGAGGTCGTGCTCGTGGTCTTCGATCCCGCCGTCGTCGGCTACGGCGATCTGCTCGCGCTTTTCTGGGAAGGTCACGACCCGACCCAGGGCATGCGCCAGGGCAACGACGTGGGCACCCAGTACCGCTCCGGCATCTATACCTTCGGCGAGGCGCAGCACAACGTCGCCCTGGCTTCGCGCGATGAATACCAGCAGGCGCTGTCGAGCGCCGGCTACGGCGCCATCACCACCGAGATCGTGACGGCGCCGGAGTTCTACTACGCCGAGGACTATCACCAGCAGTACCTGGCCAAGAACCCGGGCGGCTACTGCGGGCTCGGCGGCACCGGGGTGCGCTGCGCGGTGGCCGTCTGAGGCGACGGGCACGCGCCTAGACGATCTTCAGGATAGCAGCGCGCTCGAGCAGCCGGCGGGCGTTCAGATAGATCGGCACTTCGACCAGCGAGCCGTCCACCTCGACCCGTCCGCTACCGGCCTCCCGCGCGGTTTCGAAGGCCGCCACCACACGCTTCGCCTGTGCGATCTCCTCGGCCGTGGGCGTCAGCACCCGGTTGATGATGGAGGCGTGCGCCGCGTGCACTGCGCTCTTGGCTCGGTAGCCGAGACAGCGCGCAGCGTGGCTGTCGGCTTCCACGCCGCCGCTGTCGGTCCACGTGTACGGTCGATCGATGGACATGACCCCTGCGGCGACACACTCGAGATGGAAGCGTGCGCGCACGTAGTCGAGCTCGCCGCCGTCGCGGCTGCGCTCCGCGCCCAGATCGGCCGCCATGTCCTCCGACGCAACCACGCAGGCACTCACTCGCGGGCTCGCGGTGCAAATGGCGAACGTGTTCAGCAAGCCGCGCGCGAGCTCGACGTTGGGCACGAGCTCGGTTGAGCCCTCGGTCAGTCGGTAACGGCGCTCGAGCTCCGTGACCGCGTCGTCGAGGGCCCGGATCTCGGCGGCGTCGTTCGCCTTAGGCAACAGGACCGCGTCGGGGGCACCGCGCATGACCGCTTCCAGGTCGTCATGCCCGTCACCGTCGAGGGGATTGACGCGCACCGCGGCGACCACACCGGCCGCTTTCCACTCGGCGATGATGTCCGGGCTCAAGCTGCGCGCGTGAGCGCGGCGTTCCGGGGGCGTGAAATCCTCGAGCTCCTGAATGAGCACATCGGCGCCACTCGCGACGGCCGTGCGCAAGGCCTCCTCGTTCGCGCCTTCGACGAAAAACCAGGATCGCCGGGCCTCGACGGGTGTCCGCACGGCTGTCTCGCGGCGCGCCATTCAGGCGCTACCTCCGAGACGGTGCAAGCGCTGCCCGACCCTGCCGCCTCGCACGCGGGTGGCGGGCACCGCCATGGCCTGCGCCACGTCCTGCCGTGAAGGAAAACCCGGGCCGTATGAATCAGGATGCATCGCCGTTGCCGTTCGCCGTCGCGGGGGCCTCCCCGAGGCCGCTATCTTAAGCCCGGAAAGGCATTTGGTTCCCGAAAATATGCAGCTTTGCGCTTGACTCCGGGATCATTGCGCCTAATCCTAGGTGCCGGCAGGCTGGCAGGGGTGCGGAGCGGCCGACCTGACCGGTGCGGTCACAGCGGACCGGCCCCGAGGCCCCCGTTCATAGCGCCGAGCGCCGCCGGCTCGGGCATGCGCGGCGGTTGGCGCGGATCGGCCGCGGCCGGGCCGGCCTTGGCACGAAAACCACCCACTTCGAGGGGGCTCATGAACCTGGCCCGTCCCAGATCGGTCCTCGGACTGACGCTCGCTGGATTCACCCTGGTGGCGCTGCCCCTCATCTGGGCAGTCTACCGCGGCGCGAACCACGTCGAGCAGCTCGCGCTGCAGAGCGAGGCCCTGGTGGTTCACGCCGTGCAGGTTACCCGCGAGAGCGAGCAGCTGGTCGAGCTGCTCACCGATATGGAGCGCCATGCGCGCCAGTATGAAATTCTCGCCGAGGCACCGCTGTTGAAGCTCTACGAGGAAAAGCACGCCAGCTTCATCGCAACGCTCTCGACGCTCGAGGTGCTCGACAGCGGCGGCGCAATGGCCGAACGACTGATCGCCATGCGCGATGCGGCCAAAACGTTGCGCAACAGCGTTGCCGGCTTCGTGCCCGCTTCCGATGATGCTCCGATAGATCTGGAAATTTTTTCCCGCCTGCGCGACATGGTGCAGGCAATCGCGACGCAGAACATACGCTTCATCGATCGGCAGGTGAACGCCCTTCAGTCCACCGCCGCACAGGCGCGCCGCTCACTTTACTGGCAGTCCGGGGCCCTGATTCCCGTTACCGTGCTGCTGGCGATACTGTTCACCATCCTCATCGCCAGACCAATCCGCGAGATGGGACGCGCGATTCAGCGCCTCGGGGAGGGCTCGTTCACGAGCCCCGTATCGGTGACCGGTCCGGCCGAGCTGGCCGCTCTCGGCGAGGAGCTCGACTGGCTGCGCCGTCGTCTCGTCGAGCTGGAGCAGGAAAAGAACGTATTCCTTCGCCAGATGTCCCATGAGTTGAAAACGCCGCTCGCCAGCATTCGCGAGGGTACCGAGCTGCTCAGCGACGGAACCGTCGGGGAGATGAACAACACGCAGTCGGAAGTCGTCGCGATTCTCCGCGAAAACGGTCTCGAGCTCGAGCAACGTATCGAGAACCTGCTGAGCTTCAGCGCATGGCAGCAGAGCAAGGCCCAGTTGACGGTGGGTGAGTTCGATCTCGGAAGCGTCATCGATACCATTGTCGACAATCATCGCATGGAAGTCGTCACCAAGAAGCTGAAGATTCGCAAACGGCTCAAAGAGGTGACCCTGCTCGCCGATCGTGAGAAGGTGCGCATGGCGGTCGACAATCTCGTCTCGAATGCCGTCAAGTACTCGCCGGTCGGCGGCCGTATCGGCATCCGTGTGGCGCGCAAAGCGGAGCAGGTCGTGGTCGACGTCATGGACGAAGGGCCCGGCATCCCCAACGACGAGCGCGAGCGGATATTCGAGCCTTTTTTTCAGGGCCGCGTGCCGACCGGACGGCACGTGCGCGGCACGGGCATTGGGCTTTCGGTGGTGCAGGAGTGCGTCGAGGCCCACGGCGGCAACGTCGGCGTGCGCGTGCGGCCGACCGGAGGCTCCCACTTTCGTATGACTTTACCGGTGAGCTGTGAAACCCAGGCCGCATAAGCATCGAGCCTCGCAGCAACGGGCGCGTGTCCTGTGGGCACCTTTGCTCGCGCTCGTGTTGACGAGCAGCGGTTGCGAGGCGATGTTCGGGCAACGCGAGGACGCGTCCGCGACAGCGACCCGACCGGGCGCCGATCGCGCTCGCACGAGCGCCGAGGACGACGCACGCGAGGTCGCCGCCCACGTCAACTTCATGAACGTGCTCGACAGCACCGATGCGCAGGCCTGGCAAACCATATTCGAGCACACGCACGAGCTCTATCAGCAGGATGCCACCCCGGAGCGGCGCCTGCGACTGGCAATCGTTCTGAGCCGTGCGGATCGCATGTCTGCCGGGGAGCGAATTACGACCGATCGGCTCGGCGAGGCCCGCGATATGCTCGCGGAGACGTTGGCCGACCCGGCCCCGATACCGCCCCTGGTGCGCAAGTTTGCCCGGCTCCAGCTCAGCGAGCTGGAAACCCGGCTCGCGCTCTACGAGGAGATGCGCTCGCTCAGGGCGCAGCTCGCCAAGGCTCATCAGGAAAACCAGAGCGCGCAACGCGATCGCAGCGAAGTCGAAGCGCGCATGCGCCGTATCGATGCCGCGCTCACCGAGGCGAACGCCAAGCTCGAGGCGGTGATGGACATCGAACGCAACATCACGTCTCCGGGCAAGGAGACCTTTCCGTAATGCCGACCGGCAACGGTGACATCCTCCTGGTCGACGACGATCCAGGCCTGCTTCGGCTGCTGAGCATCAGACTCAACGCAGCGGGCTACGGCGTGCGCGCCGTCAAGGATGGCGAGACCGCGCTCGAGGCGGTTGAGATCCAGCGGCCCGACCTGGTGATTACGGATTTGCGCATGGATCCCATGGACGGCATGCAGCTGCTCGACGAGCTCAATCGCCGCTGCACCGGATTGCCGGTGCTCATCCTGACTGCGCACGGCACGATTCCCGACGCAGTCAGCGCAACCCAGGAAGGCGCAGTCGCTTTTCTGACCAAGCCGGTGGACAAGACGAACCTCCTCGACCAGGTCGAGCGTGCGCTGCAGCTCAACGGCGGGCACCGCGAGACGCGCAGCTGGCGCTCGGACATCGTCAGCCGCAGCGCTGCGATGGAAGAGCTGCTCAACCAGGCACGTCGCCTCGCGAAAACCGATTCGAGCGTGTTGATCTCGGGCGCCAGCGGCACGGGCAAGGAGCTTCTGGCGCGCGCCATCCACCGCGCCAGCGAGCGATCGGGCGAGTTCGTGGCGGTCAACTGCGCAGCGATCCCCGAGGCCTTGCTCGAGTCGGAGCTCTTCGGTCACGCCAAAGGAGCGTTCACAGGGGCTCTGCGTGAGCGCAGTGGCCTTTTCGAGCATGCCAATGGCGGCACGCTGTTTCTCGACGAGGTGGGCGACATGCCGCTCAGCCTGCAGGCCAAGCTGCTGCGCGTGCTGCAGGAGCGCCGGGTGCGGCCGGTCGGAAGCAACAGCGCCCTGCCCATCGATACGCGCGTCATCTCGGCGACGAATCACGATCTCGATGCCGCGATGCGCGACGGCAGGTTCCGAGAGGATCTCTACTACCGCTTGAACGTACTCGAGCTGCACATGTCTCCGCTCGTCGAGCGGCGCGAGGACATTCCAGCGCTGGTCGCCCACAAGCTCGAGGAGCTCGCCAAGGAGAGCGGCTCGAGCAAGCGTTTCGCACCGGGCGCCATGGAGCTGCTGATGGCGGCCGAATGGCCTGGAAACGTCCGCCAGCTTTTCAACCTGGTGGAAAAGACCGCCGCGCTTTCCGCATCGCCCGTCATCAGCGTGCGCCAGGTCAAGCAAGCGCTCGGCGATCAGTCCGCGGAGTTGCGCCCCTATGCCGAAGCGCGCGAGGAGTTCACGCGAAATTATCTGGTCGAGCTCTTACGGCTGACGCAGGGCAACGTCAGCAAGGCCGCGCGCATGGCAAAGCGCAACCGCACCGACTTCTATCGCCTGCTCGCCAAACACCGCCTGGACGCCACCGACTTCAAAGACTGAAGCCCGCCGCAGCGCTTGCGCAAGCGCCGCAACCTGTCGCACTTCGGCGACATTGGATCAGTCCTGCAATCAGCAACTTGGCGAAATCGGCTCCATGGTGTCGGCATTTTGCGACGCCGGCAGCGCGAAGTGGGTCCAATTAATCGCCGTTTCGTCGCCAACAGCCGACAAACTCGCGGCCAATCGGCCCAATCGTCGTCTCGAGAAGCCTGCAACACCCACGGCCACTCAGCCAAGATACTGTTTTTGCAGCGTTTGCCGATCGATGGCACGGGCATTGCTTAGTCGGGGTAAACCGGCGCGACGACGTCGGATGTAGCGAGGAGGATCGCAGGTTTCAGGGGCCGGAGTGAATGGTTCGCGGGTCATTGATTCGGTGGCAGCCCATGCCCCCGATTCCATTCGCTCCGCCCCGCTCTCGCGCCTGCGAGGATCAGAGGGGCCCATTGCCATGCCGACACCAGCCGTAATCCTGGGCGCCGTTGCGCTCGATCGCGACAGCGACCTGCCGCTGCATCGCCAGCTCTTCGATGCACTGCGCCAGGCAATTCTCACCGGTCGCTTGCGGCCCGGCACGCGCCTGCCCTCGACACGGGTGATGGCGTCGGACCTGGGGATCGCACGCAACACCGTGATGGCGGCGTTCGAGCAGCTGGTCGCGGAGGGTTACCTGCAGGCCCGGGTGGGATCCGGGACCACGGTGACGGCGATTGCCCCGGACATGTTGCTGAACATCGCCGCGACGCCCTCGGACAATCACGCCATGGGACCCACCGAGCTGTCGTTGTCGGCGCGCGGCAGGGTGCTTGCCGGTACCGTTCGCGCCATTCCCGACCCCCGGCGGCGCGCTTTCCAGCCGGGACTGCCGGCCTTCGACGAATTCCCGTTCAGCATCTGGTCGCGGCTGCTCGTGCGCCACAACCGCAGACCGTCACCGACACTTCTCGGCTACGACCAGAACGGTGGATACGAGCCGCTGCGAACGGCGATCGCCGGATACCTGGGCGCAGCGCGCGGCGTGAACTGCACGCCCGATCAGGTGATCGTCGTCGGCGGCGCGCAGGCGGGCCTCGACATGGCGGCGCGCATGCTGCTCGATCCCGGTGACATTGCCTGGATGGAGGAACCCGGCTATCCCGGCGCGCGCAGCGCTTTCGTGGGTGCGGGGGCTCGCCTTCACCCGGTGCCCGTCGACGACGAGGGCTTGGACGTGAGCGCCGGGGAGCGCGCCGCGCCACGCGCCCGGCTCGCCTACGTGACGCCTTCGTACCAGTATCCGCTCGGCACCACCATGAGCCTGCAGCGGCGCCTGCGATTGATCGAATGGGCACAGCGCGCTGACGCCTGGGTGATCGAGGACGATTACGACAGCGAGTACCGCTACCGCGGCCGACCGCTGTCTGCGCTTCAGGGCCTCGACAGCGCCGAGCGCGTCATCTACGTGGGGAGCTTCTCCAAGACCATGTTTCCGGCCCTGCGTCTCGCCTACCTGGTGGTGCCGCGCGGCCTGGTTCAGGTGTTCCGCCGCGCCCTGCGCCACACCGGCCAGGACGCGCCGCTGGCGATTCAGGCCGCCGTGGCCGATTTCATCGACGAGGGGCACTACGCGTCGCATCTGCGGCGCATGCGCGGCCTTTATGCCGATCGGCTGCAGCTGTTCCAGACGCTGCTCAACGAGCATCTCGGCCACGTCCTCACGCTCGGCACCACGCACGCCGGCATGCAGCTCGCCGCCTACCTTCCCCAGTCTCTCGACGACAGGGATATCGCCCGGCGCGCCGACGAAGCGGGCATCAGCGTGGCGGCGCTGTCGAACTTCTACCTGCGCGAAGCGCCGCAGCCCGGACTGCTGCTCGGCTATGCGGCGGTGCCGGAAACGGAGATGCGCCACGGCGTCGACGTTCTGCGCCGGCTGCTGCCGGTCGCCGAGGCGCGCCGCGCCGTGCTCTGAGGCAGCGCCGGGCGCTGCGACCAGTGTCTCAGCCTCCGGGGAGCATCTCCGGACAGGCGATCCGCCGCGTCACCATGACCGCACGGGCCGGCCGTGCATAAGCGCTCCGGTGATGTCATATTGCGGGGCCTGATCCGGCACGAGTCGAAAGCAAGGCGTGATCCTCAGCGACGAGCAGCGCATGGTGCGCGACATGGCACGCGAGTTTGCCGACTCGCGTCTCGCACCCAACGCGCCCGCCTGGGACCGCGAAGCCCGCGTACCGCGCGAGGTCGTTGCGGAGATGGGCCGTCTCGGGCTGCTCGGCATGACGGTCGCGCAACGCTGGGGGGGAGCCGGCACGGATTTCCTCTCCTACGTGCTGGCGGTCGAGGAGATCGCCGCCGGCGATGGCGGCGTGTCGACCATCATGAACGTCAACAACACGCCGGTGTGCGCGGCGATCGAGGGCTTCGGCTCCGAGGCGCAGAAGCAGGACTTTCTCGAGCCGCTCGCCCAGGGCCGCATGCTCGGCGCTTTCTGCCTCACCGAGCCCCAGGCCGGGTCCGACGCCTCGAACCTGCGCACGCGCGCCGAGCGTCGCGGTAACAAGTTCGTCCTGAACGGCACCAAGCAGTTCGTGACCTCGGGCTCGATCGCCGATGTCGCCATGGTGTTCGCGGTCACCGACGCCGACGCGGACAAGCACGGCATCAGCGCCTTCCTGGTACCGACCGATTCACCCGGCTACCGCGTTGCCGGCATCGAGAAGAAGCTCGGGCAGCGCAGCTCCGACACCTGCCAGATCGCTCTCGAGGACGTGGAGATCACGCCGGACCTGATGCTCGGCGAGCAGGGCGGGGGCTACAGGATCGCGCTCGCGAATCTCGAGTCGGGGCGAATCGGCATCGCCGCTCAGGCTGTCGGCATGGCGCGCGCCGCTTACGAGGCCGCACTCGCCTATGCGCGCGTGCGCGAGGCTTTCGGTGCAGCCATCGTCGCGCACCAGGCGATTGCTTTTCGGCTCGCCGACATGGCGACCCAGATCGAGGCCGCCCGCGGTCTCGTCCACGGCGCGGCCCGCTTGAAGGATGCCGGCCAGCCCTGCATCAAGGAAGCGTCCATGGCCAAGCTGTTCGCCTCGGAGATGGCCGAGAAGGTGTGCTCCGACGCCATCCAGATCCACGGCGGCTACGGCTACCTCGCGGACTTTCCGGTGGAGCGCATCTACCGCGACGTGCGCGTGTGCCAGATCTACGAGGGCACCAGTGACGTTCAACGCATGGTCATCAGTCGTGCCCTGTGAGCGGCATGTCCGGAGCGCGCCGTGAGTGCCGATGGCACGGTCGTTCTCGTCACGGGCGCGTCGCGCGGCATAGGCCGTGCGGCGGCCCGGCTTTTCGCGCAAGCCGGCGCCCGGGTGGCGGTTCACTACCGCGAGGATGACGAAGCGGCTGCCGAGTCGCTCGCGAGCCTCGATGGCGACGGGCACTGCACATTCGCGGCCGACGTATCGGATGCCGATGCGGTCGCCTCGCTGGTCGACCAGGTCACCAAGCGCATGGGCGGACTCGACATCGTCGTCAACAATGCCGGCGTCGGAGGCCACCACCTGGTCGAGGAGGTCGACTACGCACACTGGCAGGCAGCCTGGAAGCGGATTCTCGCCACCAATCTCATCGGGCCGGCGAATCTCAGCTTCTGCGCCGCCAGGTACATGATGACCAACGGTGGCGGGCGCATCGTCAACGTCTCCTCTCGCGGCGCGTTTCGCGGCGAGCCCAAGCAGCCGGCCTACGGCGCCAGCAAGGCCGGCCTCAACGCCATGGGACAGTCGCTGGCGCAGGCGCTCGCGCCGCACGGCGTGTTCGTGTTCACCGTCGCCCCCGGCTTCGTGCAGACGGACCTGGCCGCGGCACGCCTGGCCGGTCCGGAGGGCGACGCGATCCGCGCTCAGAGTCCCCTGAACCGCGTGGCGCGTCCCGAGGAGGTGGCACGAACCGTGGTGTTTCTCGCAACCGAGGCGCCGGAGTTCCTCACCGGCTGTATCGTCGACGTGAACGGCGCCTCGTATCTGCGCTCATGATGTCGACTTTTTGCACTGCGCCATCGTCGCCCGGACCCCGGCGCCTGCTGGCGGTCCTGGCGCTGGTCTCGGCGAGCGTCTGCGCCCATGCGGCCGAGGACGCAACCTTCGAGAGCGAGGGCGAGCGTTTTCGCGTCGTCACGCTGGTTCGCGGACTCCACCATCCCTGGGGGCTCGCATTCCTGCCCGGCGGCGACATGCTCGTCAGCGAACGCCGCGGTCGCTTACTGCTCGTCGACGGCAAGACGCTTAGCGCGAGGTCTGTCTCAGGTGTGCCGCCTGTCACCGCCGTCGGCCAGGGCGGTCTGCTCGACGTCGCATTGCATCCGAACTTCGATGCCAATCAGCTGGTTTACTTTTCATTCGCAGGCGCCAATCAGAGCGGCGTCGGCACCGAGGTTGCGCGCGGCCGGCTCGAAGGGGACGCCCTCGCCGACGTCGAGGTCATCTTTCGTGCCCTGCCGAAATCCGGCGGCGGCAGACACTTCGGATCGCGCCTGCTGTTCGCAAAAGATGGACGCCTGCTGATCACGCTCGGTGATCGCGGCGAGCGGCCGCGCGCGCAGGATCTCGGCGATCACGCCGGATCGGTCATTCGCATCAACGACGACGGCAGCGTTCCCCCGGACAATCCGTTCGTGAGCACCGCCGGCGCGCGGCCCGAGATCTACACCTACGGCAACCGGAACGTGCAGGGAATCGCGCTGGACCCCGCCACCGGCACGGTGTGGGCGCACGAGCACGGTCCCCAGGGCGGCGACGAGGTGAACGTGCTCGTAGCGGGCCGAAACTACGGCTGGCCGGTGATCACCTATGGCCGCAACTACGGGTTCGGAACGAGAATCGGCGAGGGAACGCAAAAGAAGGGTATGCAGCAGCCGCTCTACCAGTGGACGCCGTCAATCGCGCCCTCGGGGATGACCTTCTACACGGGCGAGAGGTTCCCGGCATGGCGGGGAAACCTTTTCGTGGGCGCGCTCAAGTACCGGCTGGTTGCCCGACTCGAGGTGAGCAACGGGCGCATCGTCCACGAGGAGCGCCTGCTCGAGAACGTGCTCGGGCGAATCCGCGACGTGCGCACCGGGCCCGACGGCTATATTTACCTCCTGACCGATGAAAGCGATGGCGTGATCGCGCGACTCGAGCCGGCGTGATCGCCGAGGCTTCAGCGCACGTGGTGAGGCACGCCGCCATGTCGTGATCGGCGGGGAACGGCGCCATGACGGAAATCATCCTGCATCACTACCCTCAGTCGCCGGTGGCGGAGAAGGTGCGCGTGGCCCTCGGGATGAAGAACGCGGCCTGGCGCTCGGTGGAAATCCCGCGCCTGCCACCCAAGCCCGACCTCATGCCGCTGACGGGCNNCGCATTCCGGAGCCAACCCTGTATCCGGGCGGCGCCGCGGGTTTGCCGTGGGCCATCAGCCGCTGGACCGATGGCCCGTTGTTCAAAACCGTCGTCAGCGTCGTGATGGGGGCCCAGGCGGACGAGCTCCCCGAGGAATTCGCCGTCGATCGCGGACGACTGTATCTCGGCCCGGACTTCGACTGGCGGGCGCAAAAAAAAGATCTGCCGCACATGCTGGCCCAGATTCGCGCCCAGTTCGGCTGGATGGACACGCGCCTCGCCGGCGGTCGCGACTTCATGCTCGGAGCACAGCCGGGGCTGCCCGATGCGCTTTGCTACCATCTGGTGTGGTTTCTGCGCGGCCGCTTCGCGGGCGGCCCCGAGCTCATCGATCAATTTCCGAATCTCTCGGCCTGGGAAAAACGCGTTGCTGCGATTGGACACGGGCATCCGCAGGACATGGGATCCGGGCAAGCCCTCGAAGTCGCGCGTTCGGCGACACCCGAAACGCCGGAGTGCGGGGACGCGCAGGACCCTCAGAGGCTTACGCCCGGACAACGCGTCAGCGTGACACCGGACGGTGACGGCGGCGACCCGTCGGTCGAAGGCCGCGTCGTGAGCGTCGGGATTGATCACATTGCCATCGCACGCTCTGCTCCTGAAGTCGGCGACGTCGTCGTGCATTTTCCCCGAGTCGGCTATCGCGTAACGCCGCTGGGATGAACCCGGATCCGTGAAGCTCACCGGAAAGCCGTACGAAGCTCATCTGCTCGCCGTCATTGTCCTCTACATCCTCGGCTTCAGCATTTATCTGAACAGCCTGTCCGTGCCCTTCGTCTTCGACGACTATCCGAACATTCGCGATAACCCTTCCATACGCCTCCAGACCATCGATGTGAACGGGCTGCGCGAAGCCGCGTTCGAGAGCCGCGCGCACAGACGTCCGCTGGCCAACATCAGCTTTGCGCTCAACTACGCCGCCGACGGCTACCGCGTCAAGTGGTACCACGTGGTCAACGTGCTCATTCACATCGTGAATGGTGTGCTGGTCTATTTTCTCGCGCTCATTCTGCTCGCGCGAGACCAGGCAAAAGGCAGTCGGGGCAGCACGCCTTCACGGCGTCTTTGGCTCGTTGCACTGTTCGCCGCCGCGATATTTGTCGCCCATCCGCTGCAGGTGCAGGCGGTGACGATGGCACCCCGCTACGCACAGGCACATGCAAATCTCTCCGTGGCCCTCGAGCGGCTGGGGAAGCCGCGGGAATCGTGCCGGCACCTCGTGATAGCGCTCGAGCTCGACTCCGCCGTGTCCTATTCCGAGTCGGCGCGGCAACAATGCGATGCGAATTCAAATGCCAACTGAGCCGGCGTATCATCCCGGCCCTGGCCTGGTGAAAATCGGTTGGGAGAAACAGCTTGAGCGGAATCGAACTCTACACATGGGCGACGCCCAACGGACGTAAGGTGTCCATTATGCTCGAAGAGCTCGGGCTCGAGTACAACGTACATCCCATCGATATATCGAAGGGGGAGCAGTTCCAGGAGCACTTCCTGGCAATCTCACCCAACAATCGAATACCTGCGATCATCGATCCCGAAGGACCGGACGGCGAGCCTATCGGGCTGTTCGAGTCAGGCGCAATTCTCATCTATCTCGCAGAGAAGACCGGCAGCGATCTATTGCCAAGCAGTGGGCTGGCACATATTCGCACATTGGAATGGCTGATGTGGCAGATGGGCAACGTGGGTCCGATGTTCGGTCAGGCACATCATTTTCTTTTCAGGCCCAAAGTCGACGTACCGTACGGAAAGAAGCGTTACCACGACGAGACCCAGCGCCTCTACAAGGTCATGAACAAACGACTCGGAGAGGTCGTGTACCTGGCAGGGCACGATTACAGTATCGCGGATATTGCCACTTATCCGTGGGTTGCGCGCTTTCCCCGTCATCAGGTCGACCTGAACGATTATCCCAATGTGAAGCGCTGGTTCGACGCCATCGGAGAGCGAACCGCAGTGGAAAAAGGCATGGCGGTGCCGTTCCTGAACTGAGCGCGGGCCGGCCGCCTCGAGAATTAGCTGCAGCAAACGCCTCGACGCCGGTGTCGAAAGACCGATACGAATGAAAGGCGATTTTTTCGAAAAACATAATCATAAAACGGTTAATCCGCATTTGTGATTTGATTTCAGAAACTTAGACATCGTCCCGAGCGCATCGACACGGTCCCGCACGGCCACGCTGGCTCAGCGCAAGAAAATTGTCGCGGCGATGACATGGATCCACTAGCCAGAGCCTTGTCCCACAGGCTACGCTTTCGTAGGGGGATGCGCGGGATGCGCGCTGCCGATCCCGCCGACAGCGACACCGAAGCCTGCGGCCGCTAGGGAGTAGACAACCGCGCCTGATCTGCGCGACGGCGCACTGCGGGCGTCGGCCGCCTGCACCAGGCGTTGCGCCAGTACGGATTGAAGTTGTTTTTGGTGGACGGAGTATGCCAACGCATACACCGCAAGATTACGCAAGGTAACGTTCCACCGAATCGATTGGGGAGAGCTTCGAAAAAAGTGGCAGTGCGTGGTTTGAGCGCCAACAGCGACTCGCTCCTTCGAGTCGCTACCCGCCTGCTCGGGATCACCGAGGGTCGTCTGCGCTTGTCCCTGTTCAAGTCACCCCTGGTGTTGAACTCTTTCGGGGGCTTCGCCATCGCCGTGGCGACCATGTTCCTGGCAATAGCCTATTTTACCGAGCACGAAATGCTCAAAGCATTCTGGCTCGGCGCCTTCACCACCACTCTTCTGGGCTCGGTATCGTTTCTGGGAACCACCAAGGTCGCAGCCTTACGCGCACACCAGCGCGAGGCTCGCTTGCAAAGAGACCATGATCGCATGCTGCGCCAGCTCGTGGATGCCTCTCCCACGATGGTGTCCTACGTTGACAGGGAAGAGCGTATCCGATTGGCAAACAGCGCCTTCGAGAAGTGGCTGGGCGTCGCGCGCAACGAGCTTCACGGACGTCACATTCGCGACGTGCTCGGTGAAGGGCCGTATCAGGCAGTGCAGCCGCAGATGAAACGCGTCTGGCAAGGTGAATCGGTACGTTTCGAGCGACTGCTGCCGGCGCTCGATGGCGGTTGCCGCTACGTCGACAGCATGCTCACGCCGCATTTCGGAGACGACGGCGAGGTCGAAGGCATCTTCGAGATCATCGTCGACATCACCGACCGAAAACGTATAGAAGACGCGCTTCGTGAGAGCGAGGAAAGATACCGAACGCTGGTCGAGACATCGCCCGTATGCATTCTCGAGATGAATCTCGGCGGCCATCTCGAGACACTGAATTTGGCCGGCCGGACGATGATCGGTGAAGACGATCGATCGCACGTATTCGGTCTGTCTTTCATCGACATCGTCGCGCCGAGCGATCGTCAGCGCATTTCTGCACTTCTAGCGCGTACGCGCGACGGCGAAACGACGCAAGCAGAATTCGGAGTGCTCATCGAAAACGAACGCCGGGTGTTTTCCGCAAGCTTTCTCCCTTTGAAGAGCCCCGAGGGCAGTATCCAGAAAATCATGGGCGTGATGCAGGACATAACCGACGCCCACTTGCTGGCTGACGAGTTGTCATATCGAGCAAGCTACGATGCCCTCACCGGCCTGGTCAACCGGCGCGAGTTCGAGCAGCGCCTCGAGCGAATATTGGAAACCGCTCGAGCCGAGAAGACCGAGAACACCTTCTGTTATCTCGATCTGGACAGATTCAAGGTGATTAATGATTCGTGCGGACACCTCGCAGGCGACGAGCTGCTGCGCCAGATCGCGGCGCTGCTGCAGGAAAATGTCCGCCAGCGAGACACTCTTGCCCGTTTGGGTGGCGACGAGTTCGGCGTGCTCATGGAGCACTGCTCGATCGAGCAGGCAAAACGAGTGGCCGACAAGCTGCGCAAGAAAGTAGAGGACCTGCGTTTTGTCTGGGCGAAGAAGACTTTCGGCGTTGGTGTCAGCATAGGGATAGTGTCGATAGACGAGACGAGCGAGAGCGGCTCGGCGGTAATGAACGCCGCAGACAGCGCCTGCTATACCGCAAAGAACAGGGGTCGCAATCAAATCCATGTTTTTCGTCACAGCAACACCGATCTCGTCAGACGACACGGAGACGTCGAGTGGGTTATTCGAGTGCAGGAGGCACTGCGAGATGACGGGTTCCAGCTCGACTATCAAACGATAATTCCAGTAACGGATCGCTTCGAGGACGGCAAGCACGTGGAGCTGCTGCTGCGTCTATCGGACGGCAAGGGAGAGCCTGTACCGCCGGGCGCATTCCTTCCTGCTGCCGAACGTTACAACTTGTCGACCAAGATTGATCGCTGGGTTATCAGGAATGCTCTCGCCTGGTTCAAGGCTAACCCCGAAGTGCTCGAGCGAATCGCCACGTGCTCCATAAACCTGTCAGCGCAGTCGTTGATCGACCCCAGATTCCTGAGCTTCGTTATCGACATGCTCGAGACGGATCCGATACCCGCTGAAAAATTATGTTTCGAGATCACAGAGTCCGCCGCTACCGCCAACCTGACCGATGCAGCCCGATTCATGTCGACGCTCGGCAAGCTCGGCTGCCGATTCGCCCTCGATGATTTCGGCAGCGGCCACTCATCGTTCACGTATCTGAGAACGCTGCCCGTTCACTTCCTGAAGATCGACGGAATTTATATAAAAGGAATCGTCGACGATCCGCTCGATATGGCGATCGTTCGCTCCATCAACGACATTGCTCAGACGCTGGAGTTACACACGATTGCGGAGTACGTAGAGTCGCAGCCGGTGGCGATGAAGCTGCGGGAGCTCGGCATCGACTACTACCAGGGCAACTTCGTAGCCGAGCCCCGACCAATCGACCAGCTCGCTCGAGACCTCGATCCTTCCTGACGCCTCCGGGGCGCGTCCCCGGAGCCCTGCCACGACCTTTTTACGGTCGAATTAATTATACTGTGGGCAGGTCATGCCAAAGCCCGCTTACTCCACCGCACCACCTGGAATGCCGTCTGAAAGCTCATTGTCGACTTCGGCCTGGCCGGACGATTTGTACGACCTGCTGCGCCGGCACGACATAACGCAGTTCGCCTATGTGCCCGACGCAGGGCACAAGACGCTCATCAATCGCTCGCTCGCCGACCCCGATGTTCGCTCCATCGCGCTCACGAGCGAGGAGGAAGGCGTTGCCATGCTGGCGGGCGCCGATCTCGGAGGTGGCCGCGGCGTTCTCCTGATGCAGAGCAGTGGCACAGGTAACTGCGTCAACTTGCTTTCGATGATCAAGGGCGGGCATTTTCCCTTTCTGACCCTGATCAGCATGCGCGGCGAATTCGGCGAGGGAAATCCGTGGCAGATGCCCATGGGTCAGGCCGTGCGGCCCGTGCTCGAAGCAATGGGGGTCATCTGCCTCGACGTTGAGAAGCCGGAGGAGGTCGTGCCGAGCGTGACCGCCGCGATCGACATGGCCTTCAAGGCGAGTAACGCCGTCGCCGTGCTGCTCACCCAGAAACTGATCGGGGCCAAGGCCTTCTGACATGGCAACGAAAATCACCAATACCGGCAACGCAGACGACGCCGAGGGGCAGCTTCTCGATCGCTGCGACGCGGTGCCGGCGCTCATCGGCCGGCACGAGGATTTTCTCATCGTTGCCGGTCTGGCCGGCACGGCCAAGGACATGGCGTCCCTGACCGGCGACGGCGGCCACCTGTTCGCGATGGCCGGCGCAATGGGCGCAGCCGTCATGACAGGGTTCGGTCTCGCCCTGGCCCAGCCCGAGCGCCACGTGCTCGTGGTGACCGGAGACGGCGAGCTGCTCATGAACGTCGGGGCCCTGGCGACGGTTGCTGTCGAGAATCCACCCAATCTGTCGATCCTGTGTGTCGACAACGGTCATTACGGCGAGACCGGGTATCAGAAGAGCCACACCAGTCTTGGCGTCGACCTGGAGAAAATTGCGATCGGTGCCGGAATCAAGTCCACGCGAACGGTAACGCGGGAGGACCAGATCGCCGATGCGTCGCGGCTCATTCGTGAGGCGAACGGGACGGCATTCGTGTGCCTGCGCGTGAAGGCCACGAACCCACCGCCTTACCGCCGGTTGCTCGACCCGGCAGCGTGCAGGCATCGCTTTCGCGCCGCCCTGCTCGGGAAGCCCTGAGGTCACCCAGGATGTTGCAGCTCGCCTGGCCTTGGGCATTGGCGGCGGTGGCCCTCCCGGTGATCGTCGCATGGCTGCTTCCCACCGCCAGCAGCGGCGGCGAGGCTGCACTGCGCGTCCCCTTTTTCTTGCGCGTCGCCGCGTGGTCCGACGAGGGCGGCACGCGCTCACGTCGCTGGCGGGTGATGGTCGCCGCCTGCGCGTGGCTGCTGCTGGTGCTCGCGGCTGCGCGCCCGCAGTGGGTGGGCGAACCGGTCGCGTTGCGCATCACCGGCAGGGATCTGATGCTTGCCGTGGACCTCTCGGGCAGCATGAAACGCAGGGACATGAAGGTTGGCGAGCACTGGGATTCGCGGCTCGCCGTGGTCAAGCAGGTGGCTGGGGAATTCATCGAGCGCCGCGACGGCGATCGCATCGGGCTCATTCTGTTCGGCACGCGCGCCTATCTGCAGGCGCCGCTCACCTTCGACAGGCCGACGGTGCGGGCGCTGCTCGAGGAAGCCGTGATCGGGCTCGCGGGAGAGCAGACTGCCATAGGTGACGCCATCGGACTCGGAGTCAAGCGATTGCGCGACAGACCCGCCAAAAACCGCGTGCTGATACTGCTCACGGATGGGGCAAATACCGCCGGCGAGGTCCATCCCCTGGATGCAGCACGCTTCGCGGCGAAACTGGGCCTCACCATCTACACCATCGGCGTCGGTGCGGACGTCGCGATGATGCGGCGACTTTACGGAACCGCACGCGTCAACCCCTCGGCAGACCTGGACGAGCCGACCCTCGCCGCCATTGCGCGCGCTACGGGCGGGCGCTATTTCAGGGCCCGCGAAACCCCCGAGCTCGTCGATATCTACCGCACTCTCGACGAGCTCGAGCCCGTCATCGGCGACGAGGAGCGGTTCCGTCCGAAAACAGAGCTCTTCCAGTGGCCGCTGGCCCTGGCCCTGCTCCTCGGCGTCGCGCTGATAGCGGGCGACCTGCGCCGCGCGCTGCAATTCCCGAGCCGGGCTGGACATCGTGTCCATGGATGATTTTCATTTTCTGCGGCCCCTGTGGCTGCTGGCGCTGCCCCTCGGTCCGCTGCTCGCGTGGAGCCTGCGGCGGCGTCTGCACGCAGCCACGCAGTGGCGCGACGTGTGCGATCCCCGACTGCTTCCGCACCTGCTGGTGAGTCCCGGCGCGCGCGGTCACACGCCGCCCTTCTGGCTCGTCGCCATCGCCGCGACGCTGGCCGTGCTGGCACTCGCCGGGCCCGCCTGGGAACGTCTCGAGCAACCCGTCTACCGGACGCTCAACGCAAGGGTCGTGGTGCTCGACCTGTCCCGCTCGATGGACGCCTCGGACTTGCAGCCCTCGCGCCTTATCAGGGCGCGCTTCAAAGTGGTGGACATCCTGCGGCGCAGCCGCGACCGGCCGGTGGGTCTGGCGGTGTTCGCCGGCGACAGCTTTATCGTCACGCCGTTGACCCAGGACGCCAATACGCTCATCAGCTTGTTGCCGACGGTGGACACCGACATCATGCCGGTTCAGGGAAGCCGCGCGGATCTCGGCCTGGAGGCCGCGGCGCGCATGCTCGAGCGCGGCGGTGCCCGCCGCGGCGAGGTGATTCTGATCACCGACGGCGTCAAAGGTGAACGCGCCGCGAAGAGGGCTGCCGAGCTTCACGCTTCGGGCTTTCGCGTCTCCGTTCTCGCCGCCGGGACCCCTGAGGGCGCGCCGATTGCCGTCCAGGGAGGCGGTTTCCTCAAGGATCTCAAGGGCGGCATTGTCGTCGCCATGACGGACTACCAGGCTCTACGTGCCGTCGCGGGTGCCGGGGGTGGTCGCTTCGCGCCGCTCGGCAACGACGACAGCGACCTCGACCATCTGCTGGGCGAAGAGACCCCCAGACCCTGGGATCTCGAGATGCAGGCCGTCGAGCGCACCTCTGAGGCGTGGCGGGATCGCGGCCCCTGGCTGCTGCTCGTGCTCGTGCCGCTGGCGGCCCTTGCCTTCCGGCGCGGCTGGCTGCTGCTCGTGCCGATCGCCGTGCTGGTGGCGCCAACACCGGCGCGGGCCGTGACCTGGGACGATCTGTGGGCGCGATCCGATCAGCAGGCGGCGCGTGCGCTCGAGGACGGCGATCCCGCCCGCGCCGCTGCCGCCGCCCGCGATCCGCTTTGGAAGGGCGCGGCGCTTTACCGCGGCGGCCAGTACGAAGAGGCCGGCGACGTGCTCGGACAGAGCGACGAGACCCTGGCTCACTACAACCGCGGCAACGCCCTCGCCAAGGCCGGCCGGTTGCGTGAAGCCATCGCGGCCTACGATGCGGCCCTCGAAAAAAGTCCCGACCACGACGACGCCCTGTACAACCGCGCTCTGATTGAACGGCTCATCGAGCAGCTTCGCCAGCAGGCCCGGCAGCAGGACGGCGATTCCGACGCGGACCGGCGCGAGGGCGGTCAAAGCGGCGCGCAGGGGTCGGCCGGTCAGGAGCAGCGCGACGCGAGGGATCAGAGTGAGGAGCCGAGCGGCGCGCGCGACGATGCGCCCCCCGGCGAGCAGGACGCGAGCGCCCGCGGCACGGAGCCCCTGCCGGCAGAGCAACCACCCATGAGCACCGAGGAGCAGCAGGCCATGGCGCAGTGGCTGCGCCGCATCCCGGATGATCCCGGCGGGCTTCTTCGGCGCAAGTTCCAGCTCGAGTATTCCAGGCGTCGCCCGGAGCGGCCCGAGGGCACCGACGCCTGGTAGAGGCACGCCCGCGGGGTCAATTCGCCCCCCCTGACCCGGCGCGCTGTCAAGGCTTGCAGGGCCGTGTTGGCTCTTGCGAAAAAGCGGTCCGTGGCGTTAGTCTGGCTCGTCCGATCGCACGGGCCCGGCATGAATGCCAACAAGATCCAACAATAGGCGGGTGCTGATCTACAGCCACGACAGCTTCGGATTGGGCCACTTGAGGCGCTGCCGAAAGATCGCGCACTCCATCGTCGCGCGCCGAAAGGCGGCATCGGTCCTGATCCTGTCGGGCTCGCCGATCATCGGCAGCTTCGACTTTCGAACGCGCGTCGATTTCGTGCGCATACCCGGTGTCATCAAGCTGCGCAGCGGCGACTACTCATCGCTCAGTCTGCACATGGACATCGCCGAAATCCTGGAGCTGCGCGCTGCCATCATTCGTCACACTGCCAAAGTGTTCGCGCCGGACGTTTTCATTGTCGACAAGGAGCCGCTGGGGCTGCGAGGCGAAATCCAAGATACGCTGCGCGTCATGAAGGCGGCCGGCACCCGCCTCGTGCTCGGCCTGCGCGATGTCATGGATGACCCGCAACACCTGGCTCGGGAGTGGCAGCGAAAGAATCCGCTGCCGGCACTTTGCGATCTCTACGACGACATTCTCGTGTACGGCCTTCCGGAGATTTACGACCCGCTGTCGGGCATCGGCGTCCCGAGGCGCGTACGCGAGAAGATGACCTATACGGGTTACCTCTCGAGCAGAAACGGGACGCGGCGAAACGAGCCGGCGTTGGGTCCCTGGAAGGACCGTCCGTATGTCCTGGTGACGCCGGGCGGCGGTCGCGATGGCGAGGAGCTGGTTGACTGGCTGCTGTCCGCCTACGAGACCGACCGTGACCTGCCCCACGCAGCGCTGGTGGTCTTCGGCCCCTTCATGCGTCCGAGACGCCGTGAGCGCTTCCTCAAGCGTATCGAAAGACTCGAAGACGTGCGCGCCATTACCTTCGACAACCACATGGAACGGCTCATGCAGGGCGCGACGGGGGTCGTTGCGATGGGCGGATACAACACTTTCTGCGAAATCCTGGCCTTCGACAAGCCTGCCATCCTGGTGCCGCGCAAGCGACCGCGCGCAGAGCAGTACATAAGGGCCGCACGCGCCGAGCGCCTCGGCCTGGTGAGCATGCTGAACGATGCGAACGGACGCGAGCCCGAGCGCATGGCGCAGGCCCTGCGTGAGCTGCCGACGCAGCAAAAGCCATCGGACGCCGTCATACCGGGGCTGCTCGATGGCCTCGAGAGGATTCACGGGCTGACGGAGCAGTGGCTGGCCGATAGCACCGAAGAAAAGAAAATAGCACTCGCTTGAATCACCACAAAAAATAGCAGGGCTCAATATGGACAAGACAAATTTCACCATCGTTTCGTGTGTTGCTCTGTTTCTTGCACTCCTCACCGAGCCTGTCATCGGCAACGAGTCGCCGATGCTCAAGGAGCTCGTCGCGAGCGGTCAGCTGCCACCGCTCGAGCAGCGGCTGCCGACGCCGCCCAAGAAGGTCGAGTTCAACCAGTCGTATCAGAGCCCGGGCAAGCACGGCGGCGAGCTGGTAGTGCTGATGGGCAGAAGCAAGGACGTTCGCCTGATGGTCGTTTACGGCTACGCACGCCTGGTTGGCTACAACCTCAATTTCGAGCTCGAGCCGGACTTGCTCGAAAGCTTGGAGGTGGAAGATGATCGGCGCTTTACCCTTCATCTGCGCAAAGGTCACCGTTGGTCAGACGGACACCCTTTCACTGCCGAAGCCTTCCGCTACTACTGGGAAGACATCGCCATGAACAAGGATCTGGCGGCGTTCGGTCCGCCTGCGGCCCTGCTGGTCGACGGTGAGCCGCCCGTTTTCGAGGTTATCGACGATACGACGATCCGCTACACGTGGAAGAAACCCAATCCTTTCTTTCTACCCGCGCTCGCCGGTGCCCGCCCCGAGGCGATCTATGCGCCGGGCCACTATCTCAAGCAGTTTCACGCGCGCTATACCGATGTCAAAGAGCTCGAGGCACTCGCTGAAAAAGAAGGGCGCCGCAATTGGGCATCGGTGCACATTGCACGTTTCCGGCCATACAAGAACATCAATCCGGATCTGCCCTCGCTTCAGCCGTGGGTCAACACGACTGCGCCGCCCTCGCAAAGATTCGTGTTCGTCAGAAATCCGTATTTTCACCGGGTCGACCCGAACGGCCTGCAGCTTCCATACATTGACCGCGTGGTGATGGATATCGCCGACGGCAAGCTGATCCCTGCCAAGACAGGTGCAGGAGAGAGCGATCTGCAGGCCCGGCACATCAACTTCAGCGATTACACCTTCCTGAAGCAGAGCGAGAAACGAGCGCAACAGAAGGTTCTGCTGTGGGATACAGCGCTGGGATCGCACATTGCGCTGTATCCGAACCTGAATGTCGACGATGCGGTGTGGCGCGACTTGATGCGCGACGTCCGATTTCGCCGCGCCCTTTCACTCGCTATCGACCGCAGCGAGATCAACCAGGTCATCTACTACGGATTTGCGCGCGAAGGTAACGACACGGTTTTTCCCAATTGCCCGTTTTACAAGAAGGAATACACGACCGCCTGGGCCGAATTCGACTTGAAGAAGGCCAACGCCCTGCTCGACGAGATCGGGCTCAGCAAGCGCGACGACAAGGGCATACGCCTGCTTCCTGACGGACGTCCTCTCGAGATCATCGTCGAGACAGCCGGTGAGAGCACCGAGCAGGTCGACGTTCTCGAGCTGGTCAGCAGCACGTGGCGAAAGGCGGGTATCAAGCTGTTCAGCAAGCCTTTGCAAAGGGAAGTGTTTCGTAACCGGATTTACTCGGGCGCGACTCTCATGTCCGTCTGGGGAGGACTGGAGAACGGTCTGCCGACACCCGACATGAGCCCGGCTCCTCTCGCCCCGACGCGCCAGGACCAGTACCAGTGGCCGAAGTGGGGCCAGTACTACGAAACCAATGGCCAGGTTGGCGAGCCGCCGGACATCTCGAGCGCAAAGGAGCTCATGAAGCTCAATGCGCAGTGGCTGTCATCTCCAAGCGCAGGCGAGCGGAAGAAAATCTGGCAGAAGATGCTCGACATTCGCGCCCAGGAGGTATTCACCATCGGCATCGTCGCGGGTGTGCCACAGCCGGTCGTGATCAACAAGAAGCTTCACAACGTGCCCAAGAAGGGCATCTACAACTGGGATCCGGGCGCACACTTCGGGATTTATCATCCCGACACGTTCTGGTTCGAAGGGTAAGCGTCCGGCTGCGGCGCCTCTCGTTTGCACCCTCCCCTGTGCGCCTCTCGCGCCGGGGGAGAAGGAGACCGCTCTTCGGGGAGATTTCGAGGAGCAGTCTTCAGCCGGCGATGGTGACGGGAATGGCGTCCTGGGGCTTGTTGGGGCGATCGGGACGCGAGGTTTCGTCGTATTCCCGTAGATAGTCCCGGTGCACACCGCAGTACTCCCGGCACGCACGCGGTGCGGTGGACGCGCGCGCCCAGAGCTTTTCCAGCTCCCGCCATTTCTCCGATGCGAGAATCCTGTCGATGGAGTGCCTGCGCAGGTCGAAGTGCTCGAGATTGTCGTAGAACCAACCCGACGGCCCGGAGGGCTCGGCGGTCGAGCAGGGATAGAAATAGCCGTGAGGAGAAACGGAAAGGTCTTTTCCGAAACGGCACTTCGGCGCGATGGCGACTTTCCGGTCGAATTCTTCGGCATCCACATGGCGCCTCATGAGCTTCTCGATCTCCCTCCGGTTACGGGTAATCACCCCGACGAACTCCTCGTTGCGCGGGGTCATGGGATCATCCTCGGCGAAGCGCCCGCTTTTCTTGAAAGTAATGCGACGCACGCCGATATCTTCGGCGAGCTTCCTCGCTTCATCGAGCTGATGCTCATTGTGGCGAAAAACGATGAACTTCCAGTCCACCGTCATGCGACCGGCGCAGTATCGCATCGCCTTCTCGATATCCTTCCAGCGAGCATTGACGCGGTAGATATGGTTGGTGTCCTCGAGACCATCGACCGAGAAAGTGATCACGTCCTCATCGGTCAAAAGATCGCATGTCCTTCGCCACCAGTCGATCTTCCTGTGGCTTCCGTTCGTCTCCATTGAAATGCCGATACCGACCTTTTTCAGGTAGGCGATTACATCGTGGAATCTGCGATGGTAGATGCAGTCACCGTAGGCTCCACAAAGATTCACACGCAGCCCTTCGAAGCTGTCACGATGTTCGATCGGAAACGTGTTTTCGAGCACTTCGATGGAGATATCGGCAAGATTGGCCTTTACCCAGTCGTTACCCGTTCGCGCGCAGCGTGGGCACGCCAACGTGCACCGGTTGGTGATCTCCATGTTGAAGGAACGAACAGGTACGCCGAAAAACTCCATGCCTTGCCCTTGTGCAATTTCCGCCTGGCGAGTGATTCCGGGGAGAGTTTAAAGCATTTCCGTCGCCCATTGAAAAGCGGGCCACAGACATGCCTCAGAATGGCCCCCCTCTTCGAACCACCCGGGACTTCCGATCATGGGCAGCCTCGAGCAGCAACGCGGCGCTGCGCGAAGCCCCATTGGTATCGACGACCCGGCGATCGGGCGGTTGAGCCTCGAGGGCCCGGTCCACGGCTCTTGCAACCTGCTCGGCCGAGACCGCACCCGGCTCGACCACCTGCACGACACCGCGCTCGGCCAGCAGGCGGCAGCGCAGGGCCTGCTCGGTCTCGCCGCCCCCCGCGAATGGCAGGCAAACGGCGCGGGTCCCCGTGGCGAGAATCTCCGCCACCGTGTTGTAACCTCCCTGGGATATCGAGAGCTCGCAGTTGGCGAGCAGCTGCGTGAAGTCGCACCGCGCACGCTCTATCTCGATACCCTGCGGCGCAGCCGCCCTGCGCTCGAGGAATGCACTCTGCGCATAGTTGTGGCCGATCAGCACGCGCCAGGGAAGCTCGCTGAGCCGGGACAGCTTCCTCGCACCGATGGTGGCTGCGAGCAGGCTGTCGCTGACCGCCCCACCGCCCGTCGAAACGATGACCTCCCCGTGGCCCGGCGATCCCGGGCCCTGCCTGCCCGGGACCGGATCGACCACGTAACCGGTGCTGCGGATGAATTCGGAGATATCACCTGCCTGCGGAAAGCTGCGCTCGAACGGGACGAGTCGCTCGTCACCATGGATCAATACGAGATCGAAGAAGCGTCGAACAAGATCGATGATTTCCGCGACACGCCCGGGCTTGGACGACGCAACGATGATGTCGCGAACCGATGAGGCGATGATTGGAAGCCCGGTCTGCTCGCGCCGGTCCCGCGCGGCTGCCAGCAGTGGCTCGATCTCGAAGCGCATCTGGCGCCGACCAAACGGATAGAGCTCCGTGATGACGATGTCGGGCCGCTCGCGAGTGAAGATCTCCAAAAGCCGCGCCCGCCTGTGTTCTTTCCACGTCTCGTCTACGGCCACACCGGTCTCGGTTACGAGCTCCTTGAACGTCTCGTCTACCGCGCGCACCGCAGGCAACTGCTCGAACCTACTCGAGCTGACATCGAGCACGGGAACAGGCATCCCCCCGGAGACGAGCACCACGCGAATACCGGCCGCTTCGAGTCCACGCGCGAGAGCGTTGGCTCGCATCAGATGTCCGATGCCGAGCAAATGCTGAACGTACAAAAGAGCGGTGACCATCGATGGCTCGAGTCAGAGAATCGGCGTGCGCGCATAATAGCACCGCCCGCCTTCGCCCCGGGAGGAGACGATTCGGATGGAAACCCGGCTTGGTCGCGTCAGGCAAGCACGAAAGGCGGCTCGATCCCGTAACCCTGCGCGTAGTCGACACCGAGCTGGCGGAGTCTCGCAAGAACGTCGTCGTTCTCTACGAACTCTGCAACCGTTTTCTTGCCTAGAAAATGTCCAATCTCATTAATAGACTTCACGAGAGCCAGATCTTTCGGACTGTCGACGATGTCTTTGACGATGGAGCCGTCTATCTTGACGAAGTCGATGGGTAGAGTCTTGAGGTAAGAAAAAGATGCGTCTCCGGTGCCGAAATCGTCCAAGGCAAATCGGCATCCGTAGTCTTTGAGCGTGTTGATGAAATTTACGGCCACGGACAAAGTGTCGATAGCAGCACTTTCGGTCACTTCGAAAATCACTTTTGAGGGGGGCACCTGGGTTTCGGCGAGTCTGTCGAGGACATAGCGCAGAATGTTGTCATCACCGAGCGTGAGTCCCGAGAGGTTGATCGAGTAGCCACCGACGGCATCAACCTTCGAGCGGTGCTTTGCCATCCAGTCGAGGGCGTTTCGAATGACCCATCTGTCGACTTCGTGCATCTCGTCGTTACGCTCGGCTGCGCGAATGAATTCGCGGGGCATCACGACATTGCCGTTGTCATCCATGATGCCGAGGAGAAGCTCGAAGTATGGTTTTGCCTTGGGATCCGCTCCGATTGGCGCCAGTCGCTGACAGCGCAGCTGAAGCCGATTCTCCGCCAGCATCTGCAGCACCGTGGGGCCCGGGCCGGCCGGCTCCGGCTTGTCCAATTCGCCGACCTCGATACGATTACCACCAGCGCCATGCGCCTTCTCCATCGCGGCATTGGCAGCGTCGATCAGCTCATCCGGGCTGGCCTCGGTTCGCTCATCGAGGCTCAGCATGCCGGCGCTGATGGTCAGCTGAATGCTCTCGCCCTGCCAAACGCAACGCGACTTCTCCATTGATCTGCGTTGCCGATCCACGATTGAGCGTCCCGTGTCGAGGTCGCAACCGTTCAGGAGCACGGCGAAACGACCCTTTGACAGATGACCGATCGCCCCCCTCTTTCCAACGTGCTTCTCCAGCACGCGTGCCAGCTTGCGAAGCAATCCCGTACCTGCCTTGCGCCCGCATTTTGCGACGATGCTGCGAAAATCATCGATCTCGAGCACACACAAGACATGATTGGTGCCCATACGCACGGATTCGGTCGCCGCCTGGCCGAGCGCCGCCTCGAATGCCTTGCCATTGAGGGTACCGGTGACCCCGTCACGGCTCGCCTTTTTTGCCAATCTGGCGTGCAGGGCATTCAGCAGGCGGTACATTCCGCGATCCACCACCGGCAAAGCCGAATCATCGAGCACCCGCGCGGAGCCGCGCCTGAAATGCATGGCGAGCTCCTGTTGCGTCAACGTCGATGTCTTCTCGCCGCATTCACTCGCAAACAGGTAACTGTCGTGTCGTTCGCTTATCCAGGCCAGGTGCATTTTGGCGGGCCGGTCGGTGTTGTTGTCGAGGAAAACAATATCTCCCGTCTGCAGGAGTTGGACCCGCTTCAACCAGCGTTTCCATTCGGTGGGAACATCGCCACCATCCGTCGAAGCGGACGCGCCCTCTCTAGATTCATCGCTACCTCGTCTGGAGTCGAGCGCAGCCTGCTGCTGGCTGCGCTCCTGGACGATTTTCACGACTCTCTCGGAGAGGTGCCGCTCCTGGCGCTCGACGACCTTCTCCAGATCGGCCAGCACCTGTTGGAAAACCACCGGATCTTTCTCGTAACCGTGAACGATGCGATCCACGACAGGGTCGATCGTTGTCTGCCAGGCGCCGTTTGCAATGACCCTGCCGTCGGCCGCCAGTTCGACGCGTCCCAGATGGTTGATGAGTCGCCTCGCAGGGTGATTCTCGTCCCTGAAGAATTCGTGGTCCTGCAACGCGACCTTGACCAGCGCGATGGCGAGACGGCGCACGCACGATTTCACGCGCGGCGTTACCAGCGGATCATCGAGGATCGCATCGAGCAGGTTTGAGATAACCTCCACGGCATCGCCTTCGCCGTCGGCGACCCGCAATCCGGCCGCGCGCCAGGTCGTCACGAGCCGTTCCTTGAGCGCCAGGGGGCCGTTTTCACCCGCCGCCGTGAACTTGGGTGAGCGCTGAAGAATAGACAAGGCCTCGATGACCCGATCGAGTGAGTTCGACGCGATGGCAGGCGCAGGTAGCGGCTGTGCACCGGCCATGTCGGTCAGGGCAGCCGGCAGATTGTCACTGAGCTTCGCCTGGCGCTCGAGCATGAGAAGACTGCGCGCCGTGTGCAGCAGATCGCCAACCACCACGGTTGGCGGCGTCACCGTTGTCGGATCGATGCCGAGCACGCTGCTCGGCTTTTTCTGCTCTGCGTGCGCCGAATCCGGCTCACCCGGCTGCTCACCCGGCTGCTCATCCGGCGCTGGAGGCGCCTGCTCATCCGGCTGCTCATCCGGCGCTGGAGGCGCCTGCTCGGCGCGCTTTTCGTGCTCCAGAGCGTCACCCAGTGACCGCTCGACGATCGTCCGCTCGACGTCCGAGCTTACCTCGCGATTGGAGAGAATATCGGTGAGGTCATCGTAGAGCGTGCCGAGTCCAGCGACGACGGTTTGCTCGAAGCCCCTCAGGATGGCCTGCCGGCATGCATGACTCGCGCCGAGATTCTGCATCGCGTCGTGAAAGGTGAGTCCTACGCTGCTCAGCCCGACGGGATTGTTGTCGTCCTCGATGGTGGTGTTCATCAGCTCGGAAAGACGCATCGCGATAGCCTGCTGTCGCTCGGCATATTTGGGCGCGGCCCTGGCGATGATGTCCTTGACGACCACCCAGTCATCGAAGGTGCCGGTATCGACGAGCGCCAAATCGACGGATTCGGGATCGGAAATCAGCCCATCGGCGCCGGGCGGCCGCTCGCCGGGCTGGCCGAGCTGAGAGTTGATTGTTTCGAGGAATGCCGTCTGCACCGAATCCTTGAGGCTGTCGAGCTCCTGTATCGCCCCGAACAGCTTGCTCTGCCCCTCGCGTTCGCGCACATCTCGCGCAGCTTCGAACAAGCTGTCCCTGGCTTGCTCGAACAGAGCCACCAGGTTTGACTCGAGGAAGGTCACGACCCGACGCCGGTAGGCGGTGAGTATGCTGCTCGCATCGGCCGCGCCGATGACGTCGTCGGCAGCGCCTTCCGGGCGCACAGCAGTTGCCGCATCCTGCAGCTTCGCCTGATGACCGTCCATCAGAAACGTATTCAGGGCGTGAATGGCCGCACCGTTCCGGCCCTCGAAGGCAACACCCATGCCGCCCGCAACGACACGGGCGACCAGCACGTTCACCTGGAAATTCTTCAATGCACCGCCAATCTGGGCGGAAAACCGCACGATCAGCTCGTCGTCTCGCTCGAGGGATTTCTCACCGAGGACAATGCCGCTTCCATTCGCGCCCTCCACGGCCAGAAACAGGCCGCCCGGGCAGAAGTCCTGGATCTGACAGGCGCGACTCGGGCCACCCTCGATGCCGACCGTGGCCTCGACCCGCATGGCGTGCCGGTCGTGCTGGCGCCGCTCGGAGCCGGGGGGGCGGCGGTTGTTACCGGCGGATACCGGCTTGCGGTCAGCTTCGCTGCCCGGAGCCCCGGTGGGCTCGCTGGGTGTAGCCATTCGTTAGATTCCTAGGAAGACTCGCGGATGGAGCTCACAGTGCTTTGTATCGGACGCCTGCCGGCAAAATTCACACCGACGTGGGAAAAATGCGACCCGAATCATCCATCGAGACCCGCTGGCGCCTGCGACGGCGCCATGCTCGCGGACGAGGCTTCAAGCGGAAGGGCCAATCAGGGAACTGCGCGAATCAGAGCCCGGCGCCCGGTCGCGCCGAGCGCNNAACTGCGCGAATCAGAGCCCGGCGCCCGTGCGCGTCGAGCGCTCGGGGGGAGCGCGTCACAGGCTCGGGAACAGAGTCCAGCCGATCGCCCACTGCTGCGTCTGCGGGTCCCAATCCAGGCGCACCACCCCGCCGTTCTGAAACCTGACGACCCGCCGTTCGCAGTCACCTGCAACCAGGTACGACACGATTCGTTCCATGAAGGGAAGATGTCCGACGTACATCTCGTCTCGTTGGGCCGGTAAAGCGCGGGCAAATGTCGCGACGTCGTCGAGGGGGTCGAGTCCGCTCTGCGCCTGGACGCCCTCCCGCGGCTTCAGCATTTGCGCGAATAGCTCTGCGGTCTGGGCCGCGCGCGCCTTGCCGCTGTGCCGGATGACGTCGACGCGAATCCCTGCCTCGGCAAGAGTGCGCGCGACGCGCTCGACCTCGTCTCGACCCTCGCGGGTCAGACCGCGCTCGGGGTCGACTTCCTTTGTGGCACTTCTGCCGTGTTGTGAGAGATAGATGGTCATGGTGCGTTACTCCGAATTGGCTCCCCGTGCGAACAATCCGCGACGACCGTGGGCTCGAAGGTTCACCACCGCCAAACGCCGCGAGAGGGCCAATTGAAACGTCTTTGCATGCCGTCGAAACGATGCCCCCAAACAGCGAACAAGTCGACAACTCGCGCTGGTGCGCCGGGCTATTCTTCTTGACTGAATAGTACCGTCCCTGGACCTCGGCCCGGGAAGCAAATTCCTCCCGGGAAGACCTCGGCTCGGACGCACAAAACCGGACTCGGCGTGCCTTTCAGCCGACTCAAGGAGTGCCGAAATAGCACTAAGCGCGGTGTGTTGAATCGATGGGTATGGCCAAAAAACGAGACGACTACGATGCCGGGCTCGAGCTCGACACCAGCATCGACGTGGTCGATCCACTCATTCCCGGCTACCGCGTCCGGGGGCTCATCGGCTCGGGCGGAATGGCCTCTGTGTATCTCGCCATCCAGGAGTCCCTCGATCGTCCGGTCGCGCTCAAGGTTTTGAACGATCCCGAGTCGGCCGAGTACCAGGAGCGGTTTCTCAACGAAGGCCGCATTATCGCATCGCTGACACACACCAATATCATTACTGTCCACGACATCGGCGTTGCCTCCCGTCACCTGTACATATCGATGGAGTACGTGGAAGGAGGCGATCTTCGGCGCAAGATCCGCGCCGGAATGACCCCGCCCGAGGCTTTCGATATCGTCGAGCGTATCGGCAGCGCCTTGAAGCTGGCCCACGATCGCGGCGTCGTGCATCGCGACGTCAAGCCGGCGAATATTCTCTTCCGCCCGGACGGAACCCCCCTGCTCGCCGATTTCGGCATCGCAAAAGAGCACCATCGTGACAGCGATCTCACCATGGATGGGAGTGTCGTCGGCAGTCCTTACTACCTCAGCCCCGAGCTGGCCCGCGCCCAGGACATCGATGGCCGTGCCGACATCTACAGTCTCGGTGTCATCCTTTACGAGATGCTCGTCGGCGAAAAGCCGTTCAAGGGCGAGTCCGCCGTCGACACGATTTTCAAGCACCTCAACGAGCCTGCGCCCGAGCTGCCGGAGGAACTGATCCGGCTGCAGTACTTTCTCGACAAGATGCTGGCGAAGGAGCCCGCCGACCGGTTCGAGAACATGGACGCGTTGCTCGAGGAGGTGAAAGCGCTCCGGTCGCGCGGATTCGATGACATTGCCGATCGCATGGTGCGCAGCACCGACACGACGATAGCGCTCGAGAAGACCTGGGCCAAGAATGCCATCAGAAGGGAGAAACGCAGTCAGAAACGTTCCCGCTTGAAGCATTTCGCGCGTGCAACGGCCCTCGCCGTCGCACTGAGTGCCCTCACCGTGGCTGCCTGGTACTACCTGGATCGCGAGCCCCAGGCACCCGCCACGGCAGGTGCTGCCGATACCGGCGAGCTGACGCAGATGGCACGCCCTGCCGAGCCAAAAGCCGAGACACCCCTCGCGTCCGCCTCGGCCAGCAAACCTGCCGCTCAGGCGCCAAAGGCCACCGAGCCGTCTGTAGCAGTGGCGAAGGTCAAGCTCGAAACCAAGCCGAGCGTGGTGCCGCCCAAGCCGAAGCCGCCGACGGTGGCCAAGCGCCGACCGGATCCACCGGTGAAGAAGCCCAGGAAAACCGCGCTCGAAGAGGAGATCGAGTACCTCAGCCGATACGCGCGCCTGCGCCTGCGCCAGGGCAAGCTCGACGAGCCATTCGGCGACAATGCGGTGTTCTACCGCGACGAGCTCGTTCGCATCGCGCCACGCAGCGCCATCGCGAACCGGATTTCCTATGACATTGCTGAACAGTACCGCCGGCGGGCAGAACGGCAGATTAGTGACGGGGAATTTCTGGCGGCCAGGGAGTCGATTGCCGACGGCCTGCGTGTCCGCCCCGATCACAAGCGCTTGAGAGAGCTCGACGAGAATGCGCTATCGGAATACTCCAAGGGCTGGGCCAAGGGCGTTTTCGACGGGATCAAGCGATCGCTGACCGATAATTGAGTCCACCGGCCCGGGCTTACGCCCCTGGCACCGGCCCATAATCCGCCAATGCGCGCCCCACGAGGGCTATTTCCAGCTCCAGAAACGTCTTAACGGGCCCAAAACGGCTCGAGGCGGCCGTTGTGCGGCGTTCTGGCGCTTTCAGAGCGAATAAGCCTGCTCTGGTATACACAATACCAGCCTGAACCGATGAGTTATCCACACTCGTCGTGCCTTCCTGGCGATTTTCCGGCTGCCATGCATGGGTAATCCATGCAAGTGACACCTGTCACAAATGCAGCGGCCGAACGCAATGCAATGCGTCTTTTCGAATTAATGATGACGTTTTCGTCATGGAACAATGCAATGAAACAGCTACTCTAAGTGCATAGGGACGGGGAGGAAGTAAATTGCGAGCTCGTTGTGCAGCGCAAGCGATTTCGCAATGATGGTGGCGGCATCGAGCCATGATTGAACTGGGTGTGTTGTGGAATGACGTCGATCGGGTGCGATAAAGAGCCTAAACGCATTTATAAATCGCGAACTTAACCGATCGCGGATACGCACAGACTTCAGGATCCCGGATCTCCTGCAGTCAATCAGGACAGCTCCGCCGCTTCAGGCCGTAAACAGCGCAGGGGTGCTGAACGATGACGGAGTCCACGGTTCTCGCCGGCGACCGTAGCAGGTCGAAATTCATCGACTCTCTGGATAGCTACGCCAAGACCCACAAGGCGCGCCACTGGCAAGGCACATTCGCCCAGTTCCTCGAGGAGATCCTGCCCAATAACCCCGAAGGGGTGTGTCGCAACAGCCACCAGTACGTCTGGGACATGTTGCGCTGGAAAGCCGCGCACTCCCCCGAAGGCGCGCAGGAATCCCCCATCGGCCTTTTTTCCTCCGAACTGTTCGGTGTCGATGACGCCCTCGACCGGGTCGCAGATTATTTCAAGGCGGCCAGCGCCGGGTCCGAAGTTGGTCGACGCCTTCTGCTGCTGCTGGGCCCGCCCTCGGGAGGCAAATCCACCGTCGTGATTCTGCTCAAGCGCGGTCTGGAGGAGTACAGCCACACCGACGAGGGCGCGATTTACGCCATCGAAGGCTGCCCCGTGCACGAATCACCGCTGCATCTCATTCCCCACAGCCTGCGGGCCGAGTTCCGTGAATCCTATGGCGTCGACATCGCCGGCGAGCTGTGCCCGCACAATCGTGCGCGCCTCGACGGGGAGTTCGAGGGCGACTTCATGAAGATGCCCGTCGAGCGCATCTTTCTCTCCGAGGCCGCACGGGTCGGTGTCGGTACCTACGCACCGCACGATCCGACCACCGCCGACATCGCCGACCTGGTCGGCTCGGTGGATCTTTCAAAGGTGGCGGAGATCGGCGACGAGGGCGACCCCCGCGCCTGGTCGTGGTCTGGGGCTGTCTACGCCGCAAGCCGCGGAGTCCTCGAGATGATCGAGATTCTCAAGGTCAAGCGGGAGTTCCTCTATCTGCTGCTCACCCTGACCCAGGAGAAGAACGTCAAAGTCTCGCGCTTCCCGTTGATCTATCTCGACGAGACCATTCTCGCGCACACCAACATGGCGGAGTTTCGCAAGTTCCTCCAGGAGAAAGAGAACGAAGCGCTGCTCGACCGCATGGTGATCGTGAAGGTTCCCTACACCCTTTCGTACAAGGAAGAGGCGCGGATCTACAGGAAACTCATATCCTCGGCACGCGCCTTTCAGGAAGTGCATCTCGATCCTCATGCTCTCGAGACCTCGGCCGTATTCTCCGTGCTCACCCGCATCACCGATTCCGAGCGCGAGGATCTGGATCTGACGAAAAAGGCCAGGCTTTACGCCAACGAGGCCGTCGAGGGCTATTCCGAATCGGAGGTCGAGCGCATTCGAGCCGAGACGCCCGATGAGGGACTCGGTGGTATCAGCCCGCGATTCATCATCAATGCGCTCTCCAACGCCATCATCAAGAGCGAGGTGAAAAGCCTCACCACCATGGAGGTGCTGCTGACGCTCAAGGACGCTATCGAATCCGATGCACGCATCGACGTGAAGCAGAAGCGGCATTGGATCGACCTGCTGGTCACCGCACGCAAGAACTTCTACAACCGGTGGGTCAAAGAGGACATCCATCGAGCGCTGTTCGCATCGTTCGAGGAAGAAGCCGAGGGGCTGCTCGAGAAGTACCTCGACGAGGTCGAGGCAATGCTCGACAACCGCGAGGTCACGGACAGCATGACGGGCGAGTCGCGCCCACCCGATGAGCGTTTTCTGCGCTCAGTGGAGGAGAAGATCAATATCTCCGATGCCGGCAAGGAGAGTTTCCGACAGGAAGTCGTGCGCAAGGCCATGGTCGCCTACAAGGCGGGCGAGAAATTCAGCCTCGGCAGCCACGGCAAGCTCAAGGAAGCCGTCGAGCAGTATCTTTTCGAGGAGCGGCGCGATGTGCTGCGTCTCGTGACTTCGGTTACGCGCCCCGATGAAGAGGTGCAGGCCAAGATCTCGGCGGTCGAGGAACGGCTGGTGACCGAGTACGGATATGACAGGCACAGCGCCAAGGAGGCGCTCAGCTACGTGACCACTCTTCTGAGCCAGGAGTAAGCCCGCGAAAAGGAAGGCGAATGATGCCATCGGGGAGCCACCATCGGTCCGCGATTGTCCAGTCGACGCGCTGGTATGACCTCTTTTCGCGTGGCGCCCGCGACTGGCTGCGTCACAACGAGAAAGTCCGCGAGTCCGTGAAGGAGTCCCTGCCCGAGCTGGTCTCGGGGCCCGATGTGCTCACGCAGCCGGAGAACCGCACGGTCAAGGTGCCCGTGAAGTTTCTCGAGCACTACCGATTCCGCCTCTCCGACACCGACACCCAGACGGGCGTCGGTCAGGGTGAAGGGGCAAAGCCTGGCGACGTGCTGAGACCGGCGGCACCGGGAGGCCGAGGCGATGGCGGCGCGGGCACTGGAGAAGGCGGCATCGAGTTCGTTCTCGAGTTCAAGGTCGATGACATCCTCGACTGGCTCTGGGAAGAGCTCGCCTTGCCGAATCTCGAGCCCAAGAGCGCCGACAGCGTCGAGCAGTCGGACTACGTGCGCGAGGGCATCGATCGCCGGGGGCCACGGGCCCGGCTCGACCGTCGGCGAACGGTCAAGGAGGCGGTCAAGCGCCGCGCCATCCAGTCGAACCCGATCCCCTTCACCGACGACGACCTGCGCTTCAGGCAGCTGGCGAGACGTCCGCAGCCGCTGACCCAGGCAGCCGTCATCTTCATTCTCGACGTCTCCTCGAGCATGGACGACGCGTCGCGCCAGCTCGCCAAGTCCTTCTTCTTCTGGGCACTGCAGGGGATCCGCCGCCAGCACACGCGCATTGCAACGGCTTTCATCGGCCATACCGTAAACGCCTGGGAATTCTCTGAGGAAGAGTTTTTCGCCGTGCGGGCCACGGGCGGGACCGAGGCGTCGCGCGCCTTTGCCCTGTCGCTCGATGTCATACGCGAGCGTTTCGATCCGTCTCAGTACAACCTCTACGTGTTCTATGCATCGGACGGCGACAATTTCGCTGCCGACAGAGACGCTTCCCGTGAACGCCTCAAGGAGCTCTCGGCTGTCTGCAGCTTCATGGGCTATGTGGAAACCACGCGGCGCTCGAGCGATCGGCTGAACACCGAGATGGGCCGCCTGTTCAAGGAGCTTTCCGAAGGGAAATCTCCGGTCGGAAGCTATGCCCTCGGCGGACAGGAAGACGTCTGGGACGCCATTCGCGGCTTTTTCACTCAGCAGGCGACCCAGGGAGACTGAAACCATGGCCGGCGGCAGCCGTTTTTACCGGCAAGAGATCGAGGAGCTGGCACACAGCTTCGGGCTCGATTTCTATCCGGTCGAATTCGAAGTCGTGCCACCGAGTTTCATGACGGAGGTCGCCGTATACGGCCTCCCCGTGCGCATGCCACACTGGTCGTTCGGCGTTCGCTACATCCACCAGCTCGTTCAGCACGAGATGGGACACTCGCGAATATTCGAAGTCGTCTATCCGGGTGACCCCGGCCACGCGTTTCTTGCCAACAACAATTCCGACGTCGACAACACGCTAGTTTGCGCGCATGTGCTGGGTCACGCCGATTTCTCCAAGAACAACGAGCTGTTTCGCCGCGTCCACAAGCAGGTTGGCGCACGCATCGTCGACATGGCGGCCAATCATGCGCGACGCATCGAACAGGCCATCGAGCGCCATGGTCAGGAGCACGTCGAGCGTGTGCTCGACGCGGCCCTGTCTCTCGAGCAGCACATCGACGTCAACCAGGCACTGAACCGCGCCCGTTACAACGAGTCAGTCGAGGATGGCGACGATCCTCTCGCCAACACCTTCGTCAGGCGGTTCGAGACCCTTCCGGGCGCCGAGGACGACGAGCACGAAATCGACGGCGAGCAGATCAGGGTTCCCATTCCACCTCGCCCCGAGCAGGATCTTCTCTGGTTCATCGCCCAGTACGCACCGGACATGGAGGACTGGGAGCGGGATATATTTCTCGCCGTGCGCGAGGAATCGTTTTACTTCTATCCGGTGTTCGCCTGTCAGATCATGAACGAGGGCTGGGCGTCGTATTGGCATGCGCGTCTTCTGCGTGAAGCCTCTTTTCTTCCGCACGACCTCTTCGTCGATGCCATGAAGACGCACTCCGACGTCGTCCGCCCCACGGCCGGTGACAAGCAGATCGCGCTCAATATCAATCCCTATCACCTCGGCTTCTCGATCTGGGATCGCCTGATTGAGGCCGATGGAATCGAGCATGCGCGTTCGATCATGCGCTCGGAGGACGATTTCGGCTTCGTTCGCAACTACCTCGACGCCGACCTTGCCGACGACCTCAATATATTTGTCTACGACGCCAAGAAAAACGGCGAGATAAAGGTCACCGACAAGGAAATTCACCGCTTGCACGAGGCGATTCTCGGTCCGAAATTCAATTTCGGCGCACCGCGTGTGACTGTCATGGAGATGGGCATCGACGGCGCCCTCGAGCTCAGGCACGAGCACAGCGTCGACGGACGCGGCCTCGATACCGAACGCGCACGCAAAGTCATCGATTACATTCACCAAGTGTGGCGCCGGCCGGTGACCATGCACACCCTGGACGCGGGCGGCAAAGATATCAGGCTGGAAATCGGTAAAGCGGCGGCCTGAGCTCGATTCGCCTCGGCACCAACACCAAGCTGCACCGGCCCTCTCCGGCGAGTCCCGGAAGAGCCGGCGTGAGACCGTGCGCCCGCTTCGAGCGGGCATGCGGAGCAGCGCCGACGCCCGCAGTCGCGCGCCCCTGATGCGCGGCGAACCGCAGGAATGGTCTCGCACCGGAGCGCCAGACGTGCGCAGAGCCATGGTCGCAGTCGGTGGCTCGTGGTCCGAGCTTCGACGCGGTTTCAGATGCGTCCCCATCACCGCCGGTAGCCGCCGTGACGAGATCCCCGGCGAGCCCGGCGTATAATGAACGGGTGTTTTCACCCGCGAGCGCGCTCGCGAACCGACTCTTCCACGGACGAACTGAAACTCATGATCGCACCTCGGACCCCGGTCGCCCGCCGGACACTCGCGGCCCTCGCCACACTTCTCCTCACCGCCTGCGGCGAAAGTGCCGGTCCGCCGGCCGCAGCGCCGAAACCCGAGCCGCGAGACAGCGCGCGCCAGCTCGCGGACACTCGGGCCGCGCCGGGTACGGTCGAGAGTCGCATGGAAAGCATGCGCGAGGAGCAGATCGAGGATCGCCGGCGCCTCGCGCAGCTGACCGCCAACCTGGCGGCGCTCGAGCGACGCAACCGTGAGCTCGAGCAGAACCTCTCCGGGGCCCGCGCTCAGGCGGCACGGCACGCCGGGATCGAGTCGACGCTTCGCCGGCAACGCGACCAGCAGGCTCGCCGCATCCACGAGCTCATGCGGGAGCGCCAGGCTCTGCATGCCAGCCTGGCCAGGGCGAACGGTGAGCTGCAACGGCTTCGTTCACGCCCGCTCCCGGATGAGACCCGCATGGCCAATCTGCGCCATTATGGCGCCGCGGCAGCGCGCGAGCTCGACGAGCTGCGTCGCTACAACGGGTTCCTCCTTCAGGAGCGCGGCAATCTCCAGGCCTGGCTTGAGGAATCGAACGCGGTGCGCGTCAAGCAGCAGCAAGCCCTCGGTGAAGCGGAGCAGGAAGTCGCGCGCATCAAGTCCGCGCAATCGTCGGCTGAGACCCTGACTCGGAGGCTGCGCTCGCAGCTCGCCGCGATCAGCGAAGAGCTGGCAGACGTGAAGACCTCGAGAGATGCCCTCGCCGAGGAGACGGAATCTCTGCGCGCCGATGCGAGCCGGCTCGCCGACGCCGAGCGCACTCGCAGTGAGCAGCTGGAGAAAGCCCTTGCCCATGCGAGCTCGCTGGCCGAGGCCCATGAGGCCATGGCGGCCGAGCTCGAGAATCGCGACGGGACGAACGCCGATGTGCAAGCGCTTCGCGCAGCGCTCGACGAGGCCGAAGAGCGGATCGGACGGCTCAAGATCGCAAGGGACTATCTGGTTGAAAAGGTCGAGGCCTGCGCGAGTCAGCAGCAATCATCGAACGCGGGGCAGATGCCGCGTGCCCTGGCCGAAGCGCTGCTGCGAAGCAGCGGCGAACACGGGTCGCTCGAGGGCGCCCGCGGCCGGATGATGACGGCGCAGTGGCAGGCGGCACCAGGGCTGCCGGCTCGAGCGATGCTGATCACCGTCGCGAGCGCCGGCGAGGATGCTTCGAAAAGCACCCGGCACGCGAAGGAGCTCGAGGAGGTGCGCAACAAGCTCGCGGACCTGCAGAGCGAGCACGAGGCGTTGGCAAAGAAGCTGGCGGAGACCCAGGTCGAGTGCGACGCCGTGAAGGAGCAGGTGGAGACACTCACGTGGGCAAACAAGGAGCTCGTCAAAGAGCTCGACACGGCCTACGCGTCCCGGGAGGCCGGCATGTCCACGCCGCTCCCGAAAGGCACCCGCGGCGTCTACGTCCTGCGCCAGGGGGAATCGCTCTCCAGCGTCGCCAAAGCGTTCTACGGCGAGGCCGAGCGCTGGAAGGACATTCTCGCGGCCAACAAGGAAAAGATCCCCGACCCGGACATGGTCAAGGCCGGCACCATTATCCTGATACCGGAGTAGCCGATCAGGGCGAGCGATCGCCGAGCGGGCCCGCCGGCGCGCAGTCGCGGGACGGCCTCGGCGTCAGCCGGTGGCGGTTGACCACCATCCGATCGTGCAGACGTCGAATGATGTCGCTTCCGGTGCGCTCGAAGAGAAACGGGCACAGGGCGTGCGCCAGGCACGCCAGGCTGCCGACGAACATGTGCGCGGCAAACCCGAGGGCATGCCGCCCATGCTCGAGGTAGCTCTCTTGCACGCTGTCGAGATGTCGTCCCAGGTAGCTCATGCGGTCACTCTATCCCAAGCGGCGCGGAATGCGATTGCAAATTACACTATTTTGTGGGTTAGAATTAGCAAAATATGCTTATTTCTAATTTTAAATTAGTATGAAAAAAGCGCTCGACCGCATCGACTTGAAAATTCTCGACTGCCTTCAGAAAGACGCCAGCCTCTCCACCTCGGAGATCGCCGATCGGGTCGGCCTGAGCACCACCCCGTGCTGGCGGCGCATTCAGAACCTGGAGAAGGCGGGCATTGTCCGGGGCCGGGTGGCTCTGCTGGACCGGGAGCGGCTCAACCTGGGCGTCGACGTGTTCGTTTCACTGCGCATCAGCCGGCACAGCGATGAATGGCTCGAGGCCTTCACCCGGGCAATCGATGCTTTTCCGGAGGTCGTGGAGTTCTATCGCATGAGCGGCGACGTGGATTACCTGCTGCGGGTGGTGGTCGCGGATATCAGAGCCTACGACGCGTTCTACAAGCGCCTCATTCGCCACGCCGACATCGCCGACGTGAGCTCCAGCTTCGCCATGGAGCGCATCAAGTACACCACCGCCCTGCCGCTCAATCGCGCGTGACTGGCACGCACGCCTGCCCGCGCTGGAGGATGCCGCCGCGCGGCGCGCCGGCGGCGGTGCTACGCCACAGCACCTCGTGACCCTGCGGCAGCGCGCGGCTGAGCGGCGTGCTCAGCCACAGCCGATAAAGCAGCCGGCGACGCTCCGGGCGCGGGTCATCCTCGAACGCGGTGCGCGCATGATAGGTGACATGGCTGTTCAGGAACTGGATGTCCCCGGGCTCGAGCACCATCTCCATGCACAGCTCCTCGGCGACGGCGTGCAGCAGATCGAGCGCTTCCCACTGCGCCGCGTCCATGGCCGGCACGTCGGCAAGCAGCTGGGCCGATTCGATATAGGTGCGCGAGTAGTGGCTGGTGAACTTGCCGTCGCGGACGGCGAAGATCGGCAGCGCGTAGGTCGCGCCGTTGCTGGCCGCTTCCTCGCCGAATCGCGAGCGGTGGTAAGGCGCAAACAGCCGCTCGACGAGATCCGGCCGCCGCCGCAGCATCTCATTGTGCACCGCCACCGAGCTGGCGATGCGACTCACACCACCGCGGCGCGCCTGGCGCACGCACAGCAGCCCCACCACGTCACAACGGTCGGTGTGAAAGCGCAGCAGGCGATTGGACATGGCGCGGGCCCGGGACGACAGGAAGGTTCCGCCCGCATCGTCGGTCGCCACCTGGCCGTAGCGCGCCCCCACATCCGGGCCTTCGTCGCAGATGACGTGCATGAGCTCGCCTTCGGTGTTCTGATACACCGGTGTGCCCACGTGGCTGCCGATTCCGAACCAGAGTCGCCTGAGCGCATCGTCATCGTAGGCGGTCACCGGCAGACCGGTAATCTTGACCACGCCGCAACCCTCCTCGAGCTCCCTGCCCATGGCGGCAAGCCGCGGGCCGAGGCTCGGCAGGGGAAACGCGCGGGCGTCGACGGGACGCGGCGGACCGCTGTATCGGCGACAGCCATCCGCCAGGGCCGCGTCCAGCTCGGCGAGCTCCTCACCGCTCAGCGCATGCACCCAGGTATGACGGCTCTTCAGCTCGTGGCCTTGCCAGGCCCAGGGGCCTGAGAGGGGCTGCCGTTTCACGGTGTGTGCGCTCACTGACGGGTGGGTTCGGGGATGATAGACCCGGGCGACGCCCGGCCCAAGACGCCCCGGGTGAGCCCGGGCAGAGCGGCAAAAAACGTCAAATTTCTGACGCAGCGCGGCGAAATGTGAACCGCGTCATAAAGAAAATCATTCCCATCCGCCCTCCGGCTTCACTTGGGCCGCCCATATCCTATGCTTGACATACCGAACCTCCTGAATTCACTGGCTTTCCCTCGCTGGCGCCGAATGCGTGCCGGGTTTCTCAAATCGAGTGTGCGATAGCCCACAGATTGGTCAATCGACCCATGGCAGGCTCTTTAAAGAACTGCGGTAGTGGTCGATATTCATATAGAGACCGGTAAAAGTACCGTCGAATCAATGGCTACGGACAACTTGCTAGAGACCCAAGAGGGTTTGATGTAACTCAGACGATAGCGGTTAACCAGGTAGACCCCATGGCGCGGAAAAGCACATTACTGTGGCGCGGCGGAGTACTGAGCATGATCCTTGCGGTCATCCCAGTGGCGGTCTTCACCTACGATCGCTATGCGTCCGTCGATACCGACGCCATGCTCGACGTCTCGGTATCCATCAAGACCATTTCCCACGTGCACATCGACCGCGTCGGCGACTCCGTTTGGGAGTCGGGCTCCGGCTCCGGCTTTCTGGTCTCGTCCAACGGCTGCGAGGTCTGGACCAACCACCACGTGATCGCCGACGCCGCCGTCATCGAGGTTTTTCCGCGGGGATGGAACCGGGCCTCGGGTATTTCGGCCAAGGTGGTGAACTCGACGCCGCGCTCCGACGTGGCCATCCTTCGCATGGAGCATTGTGCGGGAATTCCCGAGGCGCGCCTCGGCGACTCGAACACGGTTGCGGCCGGTGACGAGACCTACGCCGTCGGCAACCCGCTCGGTCGCAATCCTGATTCCATCAGCCGGGGCATCATCTCGCACACCGAGCGCTTTGCCACCGGCCTCACCCCCTATCTGCAGACCGATGCCGCCATCAATCCCGGCAACTCCGGGGGCGCGTTGTTCAATCACGCCGGCGAGGTCATCGGCATGAATACCGCCATCGCCTCCAACAAGGAAGGCACGAATGTCGGTATCGGCTATGCCGTGCCCATCAACCTGGTCAAGCGCATCACCACGCAGCTGCACAGCGGTCCGCCGAGCTGGGGCGATGCGGGCCTCATCAACATCGTCAGCAGCCTGACCCCCGATGAGGCCGAGATCTTCAAGGTTCCGGATGGTCACGCCGCGATCATTGTCACCAAGGATCCCGGGGAAGGTCCGAGCGCCGGCAAGCTGAAAGCCCGCGACGTGATCTACAAGATCAACGACGTCGGCGTGACGGCTGCCGACCAGGCCATGCGCACCATTGCCAGCTACGAGAAGGGCGACACCATCGTTCTCGAGGTCATGCGCAGCGGCGAGAGCCATACCGTGGCAATCACGCTCGACGAGGGCTGGAAGCCCGATGAGCAGCAGGTCGCCGAGTACTACGAAGGCCACCTCGGCATGACGCTGGAGATGTGGACCGACACGGAAAGCGAGCGCGGCGCCTTCGAGAACCCCGTGATTGCCAAGGTGCAGAGTCTCGGACCAGCGCACAAGGCGCATATCGCCAGCTCCCAGAAGAACGTCGGCTTCCGCGGCCCGTTCATGGTGTCGTTCCAGCTGGACGTCAAGACCATCTCGGGTGCCGTTTACAACGGCGAGTACATACCGGTCTCGACGCCGGAGGAGATGGAGCAGCTCGCGGAGAAGGCCTTCAAAGAGACCTCGCCGCTGCTACTGGAGATCCAGCACTGGGCGCGCAAGAACCCCATGGATCTCGAGACGTCGCTCGATCACCTGGGCACCGCGTTCTACAAGATCGTGCCTGCGGTGACGTCGGCCACCTCGCCGGGCTCCGATGAAAATCCCTTCAATTCCGCCGACATCGAGTCTGAGCACCCCGGCGGTATACAGGCCGGGCACACGTTCAACCCGGCCATGGCGCCGCTCTGAACGCACCCGCGCCGCCTTCGGGCCGCACCCTGCTCTCCAGGCACCCGCTCTGAACCCGTGCTCAGCGCGATCCGCGCTGAAACGATCCATCCCGGCCGATTCGCCAACCGGCCGCAAATAAGCAGCTACACTTTAGGGCGAGGCGGCCGCCGGGACGCCGCCTTCCCGCGATGATTGTCACACGCAAGAACATGGTCGATTTGAAAATGCGAACACTGATTCTCTGCCTGGGCAGCGCGTTGCTGCTCGCCGCCACCGCGGTATCCGCCGCGTCGAATTTTGACAAAGGCGCTGCAGCCTACAAGCGCGGAGACTACGCAACGGCTCTCGCCGTGTTCAAACCGCTGGCCGAGAGCGGCGATGCCAAGGCCCAATCCATCCTCGCACTGATGTACAGCTACGGAGAAGGCGTGCCGGTCGATTACGGCGAGGCGGCTCACTGGTATCGGCGTGCCGCGGAGCAGGACTCCAGCGTCGCCCAGTACAACCTCGGAATGCTCTACCTGGAAGGCAGGGGCGTTGCGCAGGATACCGACCAGGCCATCGAGTGGCTGACCCGCGCCGCCGACGGTGGCCACTTTCGCGCCAGAAGCGAGCTCGCGAAGCTGGGCGCCGGTTCTTACTCGGACCTCACGTCGGCGCCGAGCGAATCCCTCGAGGCTCCGCCCACCCTGATCACGACGGAGTCCGAACCCCGCTCGGTGGTGATGAGGACCGAGCGGCCGCAGCCTGAGCCCCCGGCGCCGAAGGTCCGTTCAAGAACGGCCGAGGTGATGATGGTGAGCGCCAAAGCCGCGACGCCTGCTACGCCCACCAACAACCACACGCCGATGGCTGCCGAGGCGCGCAACGACACCGTCAACGGCGAGCGCGTCACCGAGCGCGAGACCCCCGCGGCAATCGTGCCCAAGGCCAAGGCGACGGCCACAGCGACGGCCAACAACGGCGTATACCGCGTGCAGCTCGCCGCCTCGCGCTCCGAGGAATACATCCGACGCGACTGGTCGAACTACCAGGCGCGTTACGGGGATATCTTTGGTGAGCTCGACGCGAGCTTCGAGCGCGCAGAGGTGGGTGAGGACAAGACCGTGTGGTACCGCCTGAGAGTCGGACCCTTCGCGAGCGAGGCATCCGCACGGGCCCTGTGCGAGAAGTTGAGCGCCAGCAATATCAAGACCGGCTGCCTGCCGCTTCGCACCACGCGCTGAGGCCACGCGCTCCAGCGCGCCCCGATATTCCCCTCAGCGGGGACAAGGGTGTGTGCGGGGCCGGCTTGGCTGGCGGCCCTCTGAGCGCCCCTGAGGACGCCCCACGAGGGCGCGTCAGAGGTCAGGCAGCACGGCCATCGGCAAGCGCCGGGGTCCACTGCTCGACACGGTTTCTTCCCGACTCCTTCGCCGAATAGAGCGCCTTGTCGGCCTGATCGATGAGCTTGGCCGGCTCCGTAGCACCCTGCTCGAGGGCGGCGACGCCGAGGCTCGCGGTAACGGTGAGAGGGGCCCTGGTCTCGATACCCATCGTGCCATAGGACTCGATGGTCCCGCGCACTTCCTGGGCGAGCTCGATGGTTTTCTCGAGTCCGCTGCCGGGCAACAGCACGCAGAACTCCTCACCGCCGTAGCGGCAGATGCTGTCCTTGTTGCCGAACTTCGACTCGAGCAGCTTGGCCACCATCTTCAGGACCTTGTCGCCGATACCGTGACCGTGCTCATCATTGATCTTCTTGAAGTGATCGATGTCGACCATGATGCAGCCGAGGGGATTCTTCTCACTCTGAGCGAGACTGAAGGTTTTTTCCAACCGCTCGAAAAAGGAGCGACGATTGAGACAGTTGGTCATGGAGTCGCGGGTCGCGAGACGCTTGAGCTCCGAGTTCTGCTTGTTCACCTCGTCCTGCGACTTGCGCAGCTTGTCCATCATCTCCAGCAGCACGCCGTTCGCCTCCTGCAAGGCCGTCTCGTCGTTGAACGTGGCCATCGCGCCGCGCAGATTGAAGTTGCCGTCGAGAATCGGCGAGCTGTTGGTGGCGAAAACGAGTACCTGGTTCTCGTCCAGCGCCAGCGAGAGGGGAAAGTCGGTCTGCGACTTGCCTTCCTTCATGGCTGTGATCCACGGCAGCTGTCCGATGTCCTCGTTGGATCCCGGCGAGGTCCACTTGAACGCCGACAGAGGCTTGCCGATGAGCACGCCGGGCTCGACGCCGAGCTTATCCGCGAAGGCGAGATTGGCGAGCACGATGTTGTCCTTGGTGTCGGTCAACACCACGCCTTCCGCGAGCAGATCCAGCGTGGACTTGACCTTGTCGGGGATGACGGCGCTCGGATCCAGGTGCGTGAGCGTTTGCTTCATGAAGAAGAAGTAACCCAGACACGCCGACGCCGTGATGAACAGCAGAAAACGCACCAGCGGGTTGGTTGTCAGGAACGGGATGAACGACTCGCGTTTCGACCTGAAGCTCACTTCCACCGTGCCCCATTCGCGACCATTGACCATCAGTGGCACGTCGGCGTGGGTCAGCGTCGTGACGCCGGCACCGGGGCTTTCCCAGTACTCGTCGTGGGCGCCCGCCGAGGTGATGATCTTGCCGTCTCCGCCGCGCAAGGCCGACGACATGACGTCGCGATTGCGCTCCACCAGCGCCGTCATCGCCTTGCCGATGGTCTCGGTGTCGTCGATCGCTGCCAGCGGTGCGAACTGCAGCGCCAGCGTCTGACCGATCTTCTCGCGCTTTTTGAAATCCACACCCGACTGATTGTGGGTGAGCTGGAGCACGTAATCGCCCGCGAGCACCAGTATCAGCGTCAGGCTCACGAGGCCCAGGGTGATGCGTATCAGAGGATTGATTCTAGACATCGGACTTTCTCTACGACTCTAAGGTTTATCGGCAGAATCCATGGGATTGAATAGGCGCTCGATGCGCTTTTCCTGCCAATCGGAATCTTTCTTGTCATCGTCGTCACCGTCGTCGTCGCGCTTCTTACCCTGCTTTTTAGCCGCGAGCACGGGCAGCGGATCGAAGCCCTGCCACGCCGGCAGCGAGGCCGCGACGCTGGCGAGCAGCGAGGCACCACGCAGCGCCCAGGTCAGGAAGCCCGCCGAGAGCACGAAGCTCGTGCCCTTGAAGGCCACCTCCAGGGTGTTGTTCTGCACTTCCTCGAGAATATCGGTGGTGCCGACACCCTCGCTCATGATGTCGAGCGCCTGGCGGAACGTCGTGGTCGTGGTTGTTTCACGCTTCACTTCCATCGGTTTGGCAACGACCTTCGGCTCGGGCTTCTGCACTTCAAGCGGCTCCGGCTCCTCCACAATCGGTGCAGGCTCGGTCTCATTGGTCGTCGCGACCGCTGCCACCGCGGCATCGGTATCCTGCACCGGCGGAGCCGGCGTGGACGTCGGCTCCGGCTCGGGCTCGGGCTCGGGCTCGGTTGCCGGGGTCGGGTTTCCACCGCCGCCGTCGTCGCCACCCGCGAGCTCCGTGCCGCCCTCGTCGGTCGCCTCGGGCTCGGGCGTCGGTTCCGGCTCGGGCGTCGGTTCCGGCTCAGGTGTTGGCGGCGGCGGCGACGGTGGCGGTGGCGGAGCTTCCGGCACGTCGTTGAGCTGCACGGTGATGGTGGCCGTGGCGCTCAATGCGGGAGAGCCGGAATCACTGACCTGCACCTGCAGGGTAATGGTCGGATTGGTTTCGAAGTCGAGCACC
>JABAHO010000458.1_pt1 | contig 77960 bp, 67 predicted proteins | sample 7062071 | NCBI WGS metagenome assembly JABAHO01 (sample SAMN14534356, study PRJNA622989) | marine sediment metagenome | biome: marine biome [ENVO:00000428]; feature: marine pelagic biome [ENVO:01000023]; material: deep marine sediment [ENVO:00002113] | place: India: Gulf of Kutch | collected...
CCCGTCGTCGGCGTGGTCGATACCAACAACGATCCGGATGGAGTCGACTACGTGATCCCCGGAAACGACGATTCCATCCGCGCCATCGAGATCTATGTGCGGGGCGCGGCCGAAGCCGTCATCGAGGGGCGCCAGGCGGCGCAGCTCGAGATAGAAGCTGTCGAAGAGACGGCCGAGGCGGCCACACCCGGCGAGGCGGCCGTAGCGGCGAGTGCGCCGCCGCAGGCGCCCGTCGACGTGCAGGCCGAGGCATCGCCGGCCGGTGAGCCCGACGCGGCCGTCGAGGAGGCGCCCGCTCCGGTGACCGAGGCGGTCGAGGCGGTCGAGGCGGTCGCACCCGAGTCCGCCGCCCGGGCGCAGGCGCCCGAGGAGAAGCCGGCGCCGGCCGCGAGCAGCAAGAAGAAGACCACCGTCAAGAAGAAGCCGGCGGCGAAAAAGGTCGCCAAGAAGACCACCACGAAAAAGAAGACCAGCGCCGCCAAGACCACCAAGAAAAAGGCCGCCGCGAAAAAGAAAACGAGTAGCTCCAAGGGCTGACATCGCGGACGGTCGCGATCAAACGGGAACTGAAGATGCAGATTACCGCAGCAATGGTGAAAGAGCTCCGCGAGCGCACCGGCGCCGGCATGATGGAATGCAAGCAGGCGCTGGTCGACGAGGCCGGCGATATCGAGGCAGCCGTGGAAAACCTTCGAAAGAAGGGCCAGGCCAAGGCTGACAAGAAGGCCGGGCGGATCGCCGCGGAGGGCGTCATCGGCCTTGCATTGTCTGCCGATGGCACCAGCGGCGCGCTGGCCGAGGTCAACTCGGAGACCGATTTCGTCGCCAAGCAGGACGAGTTTCGGCAATTCGCCGATAAGGTTGCCGAACGCGTGCTCGACGAGCGCCCGGAGGATCTCGGCGCGTTGCTGGCCGTTGCGTTCGAAGCGGGCTCAGACCAGTCAATCGAGGAGCGCATGCGCGACATGGTGATGCGCATCGGCGAGAACATCACGGTGCGACGTTTCCAGGTGATGGCGAGCGATGGCGGTCACGTGGGCTCCTACGTGCACGGTGGGCGCATCGGGGTGCTGGTCGACGTTGTCGGTGCCGACGGCGCCATCGGCAAGGATATCGCCATGCACGTCGCGGCCAGCCGGCCGCTGGCGGTGAGTGAATCGGATATGCCTGCGGGCGCCCTCGACAAAGAGCGGGAGATACTGGCAGCCCAGGTCGCTGACAGCGGCAAGCCGCCGGAGATCCAGGAGAAGATGATCAGCGGCCGTCTCAAGAAGTACCTCGGTGAGGTCACCCTTCTCGGCCAGCCTTTCGTCAAGGACCCGGACCAGAGCGTCGAGAAGTTCCTTGCCGGCGCCGGCGCGAAGGTCGAGGCGTTCGCTCGCTTCGAGGTGGGCGAAGGCATCGAGAAACGCAGCGAGAATTTTGCCGAGGAAGTCATGGCGCAGGTGCAGGGCGACTGAATCATTCTTCACGTTAACGGGGTGCGTCGGCCCGAGTGCCGGCGCTCTGCCGGCAACGGGCTCGGAGACGCAGATCGGGGAGCACCGCAACGAGGCGGTGCTGAAAGCGGATGTCCGCATACCGGGCGAACATGAGCGCAGCGAAAGCGAAGTACCGGCGAATCCTGCTCAAGATGAGCGGTGAGGCGCTCGTCGGCGACCAGGGCTACGGCATCGGCGTAGAGACGCTGGCGGGAGTCGCTCGCAATCTCATCGAGCTGAGGGAGGCCGGCGTGGAGGTGGCGCTGGTCATCGGCGGCGGCAACATCTTCCGCGGCGCCGGGCTCGCGGCCGGCGGCATGGAGCGGGTCACGGCGGACCACATCGGTATGCTCGCGACGCTCATGAATGCGCTCGCGCTGCAGGATACCCTCGAGAGCCAGGGCGCCCATGCGCGCGTCATGTCGGCCATCCGGGTCAACGAGCTGTGCGAGGACTACGTGCGGCGGCGTGCCATCCGACACCTGGAAAAGGGCCGCATCGTCATCTTCGCGGCCGGCACCGGCAATCCGTTCTTCACCACCGATTCGGCAGCGAGCCTGCGTGCCGTCGAGATCGGCGCGGACCTGCTCATCAAGGCCACCAAGGTGGATGGCGTGTACTCCGCGGATCCCGCGCAGCATCCCGACGCGGAGCGGTATTTGCACCTCAGCTACGACGAGGTGCTGGATCATCGCCTGGCCGTGATGGACGCCACGGCCATCGTGCTGTGCCGCGACCACGCCATGCCCCTGCGTGTCATCGACATGAACAAGCCGGGGGCGTTGCTGCGCGCGGCCATGGGCGAGGACGAGGGAACACTGGTCACGGGTGCTCCGTCCGTGGATTAGCCGGGTTCCCGGATGGGTTAAGATTCAGCGAGTCAATGGGTGGGTTGCTCATGATCGAAGAAATCAAAAAAGACGCGAAAAGGCGCATGGCGAAGAGCGTCGAGTCGCTCAAGCACGAGTTCAGCAAGCTCAGGACGGGGCGCGCGCATGCCAGTCTTCTCGACCACATAAGCGTGCCGTACTACGGCTCCGAGGTCCCCATCAATCAGGTGGCCAGCGTGGTCGTCTCCGATGCCCGTACCCTCACTGTGACGCCCTGGGAGAAGAAGAGCGTGCCGGACGTGGAGAAGGCGATTCTCAACTCGGACCTCGGCTTGAACCCGGTCAGCGCCGGAGACGTCATCCGCGTACCGCTTCCTCCCCTGACCGAGGAGCGGCGCAAGGAGATGACAAAGGTCGTGCGCGACGAGGCGGAGCAGGCCCGCGTGGCCATCCGCAACATCCGCCGGGATGCGAACCAGCACCTCAAGGGCCTGATAAAGGAACAGCACCTGGCCAAGGACGAGGAGCACCGGGCCGAAGAGCAGGTGCAGAAGCTCACCGACGAGTTCGTCGCCAAGGTCGACGAGCTTCTCAAGGCCAAGGAGCAGGACCTGATGGAGTTCTGACGGGCTGACCGGGATGTGCTTAAGTAAACCTTAGACATGAACGCGGACGTCCCATCGAAGGCAACGCAGGCCCCGCTCCCGCGGCACGTTGCGATCATCATGGATGGCAACGGCCGCTGGGCCGACCGCCGCCGTCTACCCCGCTTTGCAGGCCACAAGGCCGGCGTGGAGACGGTCAAGGGCGTGGTGCGCGTATGCGGTGAGAAGGGCATCGAGGCCCTGACGCTGTTCGCGTTCTCGAGCGAGAACTGGCGCCGACCCGAGGAGGAGGTGGGACTGCTGATGGGGCTTTTCATGACCGCCCTGGAGCAGCAGGTGCGCAAGCTTCACGAGCACAACATCCGGCTGCGCGTCATCGGCGACCGCAGCGCTTTCAGCAGCATGCTGCAGGAGCGTATCGAAGCGGCCGAGTCCCTCACGCACGCCAATACCGGGCTCAATCTCGTGGTCGCGGCCAATTACGGCGGCCGCTGGGACATGACGCAGGCCGCGCGCACGATTGCTGCCCGCGTGCACAGCGGTGAGCTCGACCCCGCGCAGGTGACCCCGGAGCTGGTGAATTCTCTGCTCTCGCTCAGCGACCTTCCCGAGCCGGATTTGTTCATCCGCACCGGGGGCGAGAAGCGCGTCAGCAACTTTCTGCTCTGGCAGCTGGCCTACACGGAGCTCTACTTCACCGATACCCTGTGGCCGGACTTCGACCGCATCGCGTTCGAGGGCGCACTGGCCTCGTTCGCGACCCGGCAGCGCCGCTTTGGCCGCACCGGCGAGCAAATCGCCACGGCCCAGAGCGTTTGACCGCCGGCGCCTCGGCGGTAACGGCCCAGGGCCCCATGCCAACTCGAGCCGTCCACGAAGCGCCGACGGTCCCGGAGGCACCCTCCGCCGCATCCGGTCTCGTCAAGCGGGTGGTCACCGGCAGCATCCTGGCAGCTGCGGTGGTCGCCGCGACGCTGTCTGTGCCGGCGCCGTGGTTTGCGCTGCTGGTCGCGGTGTTTTTCATCGTCGGCGCCTGGGAGTGGGCGGGCATGGCGGGATGGCCGACGGCGGCGCAGCGCGCCGCCTACGCGGGCGGGGTCGCCGCCGCGCTGCTCGGCGCTGCCTGGCTCCTTCAAGGCACCGCCGGTACCCTGGTGCTGCTGCTCGTCGCGCTCGCCTGGTGGCTGACGGCGCTCGCCTGGGCGGTGCGCCTGCAGCAGGGGCTGACCGTGGCCGCGCTGGACGCGCCGGTGGTGCGCTTCGTTGCCGGCTGGCTGGTGCTGGTGCCGGCCTGGGCCGGCGTGGTGCGTCTGCACGGGGCGCCCGAGGCAGGTCCGCCCATGGTGCTCTACCTGCTGCTGCTCATCGCCACCGCGGACACCTGCGCGTACTTCGTCGGCAGGCGTTTCGGCAAGCGCCGGCTCGCCTCGCGCATCAGTCCCGGCAAGTCCGTGGAGGGGCTAGCCGGGGCGCTCGCCGCGGTGACCGTGCTGGCGGTTATTGTCGGCGTCCTCACCGAGGTGGCTTCGCCGGTCGGCTTCGTTGCCCTGAGCCTGGTGACGGCGACGGTTTCGGTGCTTGGCGATCTCACCGAGAGCGTCTTCAAGCGTCACGCCGGATTGAAGGACAGCGGCAGCATCGTTCCCGGCCATGGCGGTATACTCGACCGCATCGACAGTCTCACCGCAGCCGCACCGGTGTTCGTGCTCGGCTGCTTTCTGCAGGGCAGCGTGTCGTGAAAAGGCTCACCATACTCGGAGCAACCGGTACTATCGGCGTCAACACGCTGGACGTGGTCGGAAGAAATCCCGGGCGCTTCGAGGTGTTCGCGTTGACGGCCAACAGCAACGACGAACGCCTCGCCGAGCAGTGCCTCGAATGGCGACCGCGATTCGCCGTCATGGCGGACGCCGAAGGCGCTAGGCGCCTGCGCGAGCGCCTCACGGGCCGATGTCGGGAAACGGAGGTGCTCGATGGCGTCTCCGGGCTCGAGCTGGTTTCGGGCGCCGCCGAGGTGGATTTCGTGATGGCCGGTATCGTCGGCGCCGCCGGCCTGCTGCCGTCGCTGGCGGCAGCGCGTGCCGGCAAGCGGGTGCTGCTGGCTAACAAGGAGGCGCTGGTCATGTCGGGGCGCTTGTTCATGGATGCGGTGCGCGCCAACGGCGCCGAGCTGCTGCCCATCGACAGCGAGCACAACGCCGTCTTTCAGTGTATGCCGCCGGATTGCCGCGGCGGGCTCGAAAGCGCGGGCATCCGGCGAATTCTATTGACCGCTTCCGGTGGACCTTTCCGGGAGGCATCCCCCGAGGAGCTCGCCCGGGTCACTCCTGAGCAGGCCTGCGCTCACCCGAACTGGGTCATGGGCCGGAAGATATCCGTCGACTCGGCGACCATGATGAACAAGGGTCTGGAGGTCATCGAGGCCTGCTGGCTCTTCGATACGACGCCCGAGCAGGTGCAGGTGGTGGTGCATCCGCAGAGCATCGTGCACTCCATGGTGGAGTACGACGACGGCTCGGTGCTCGCCCAGCTCGGCAATCCCGACATGCGCACGCCCATCGCCCACGCTCTCGGCTGGCCGGAGCGCATGGGCTCGGGCGTCGACAGCCTGGACCTGGCCGCCATCGGCGATCTCAGCTTCGAGGAGGCGGACTTGGAGCGCTTTCCGTGCCTGCGTCTGGGCTTCGAGGCTGCGGCGGCCGGCGGCGCTGCGAGCGCAGCCCTGAACGCGGCCAACGAGGTCGCTGTCGCGGCGTTTCTCGCCGGGCAGATCCGTTTCACCGACATCGCCCCCATTCTCGAGTCGTCGTTCGAGGCGCAGCAGGGCGGGGAGCCGCAGAGCCTCGACGAGGTGCTCGACATCGACGCCGCCGCGCGGCGCCATGCCGACGCCCAGGTGGCGCGTCTGGCGGCCTAGCGATCGGAGATCCCATGTCTTTTCTGCTTTCTGTTCTCTGGTTCGTCGTCGCCATCGGCGTGCTGGTCACCGTGCACGAGTTCGGCCACTTCTGGGTCGCGCGCCGGGCCGGGGTCAAGGTGCTGAGGTTCTCCGTCGGTTTCGGTCGGCCTCTGTGGCGCCGGCGCGCGGGCGCCGATCAGACCGAGTACGTCATCGCAGCGATTCCGCTCGGCGGATACGTCAAGATGCTCGACGAGAACGAGGGCGAGGTCGCCGAGCACGAGCGCCATCGGGCCTTCAACCGCCAGCCGCTCGGCAAGCGTGTCGCCGTGGTCGTCGCCGGTCCGCTGTTCAATTTTCTCTTCGCAATCGTTGCCTACTGGCTGATGTTCATTATCGGCATCGGCGGCTTGAAGTCCGTGATCGGCGAGGTCGCTCCGGGCGGGGTGGCGGCCGCCGCGGGGCTCGAAGCCGGTCAACGCATCGTCAGCGTCGACGAACGCGAGACCCGCACCTGGCAGAGCGTGGTGGAGGCGATCATCGGTGCGACCCTCAAGGAGGGCCCCCTGGCCCTGGAGGTCGACGCGCCCGGCGCGGCGCGGCGCAGCGTCGCGCTGGACCTGCAGGGCATGGGGGTGGACGAGTTCACCCAGGGCCGGCTCTTCGATGCGCTCGGCCTGACCCCGAGGCGCCCGGTCGTGCCGCCGGTCATTGGCGAGGTAGAGGCCGGCGGGCCCGCCGATCGTGGCGGCCTTCGCCGCGGCGATCGCGTTCTTGCTCTCGACGGAACGTCGCTCGGCTCCTGGCGCGAGTTTGTCACCTTCATCCGCGCGCACCCCGAGCAGTCCGTCGAGATCCAGGTCGAGCGCGCCGGCGCCCGCATCACCCTGGTTGTGCTGCCGGCGAGTGTGTCGGCGGATGGAGAGTCCTACGGCCGTATCGGCGCCGGCGTTGCGCCGCCCGAGGACGATTTCAGCGACTACTACGCGACCGTGCGCTACGCGCCCTGGACGGCGTTCGCGAAAGCCATCGCCAAGACCTGGGACATGTCGATCCTGACGCTGCGCATGCTGTGGAAAATGGTGACGCTGCAAATTTCTGTCAAGCATCTCAGTGGCCCCATCAGCATCGCCCAGTACGCAGGAATTTCCGCCGATGTCGGAATCGCGTCCTACATCGGGTTTCTCGCCATCGTGAGTATCAGCCTGGGAATACTCAACCTGCTTCCGATCCCGATCCTCGACGGGGGCCACTTGTTGTATTACCTGATAGAATCCATTCTCGGTCGGCCGGTGTCCGAAGAAGCGCAATTTTTCGGCCAGCGCCTCGGAATCGCCATGCTCGTCGGCTTGATGGGGCTTGCGTTTTATAACGATCTGGCTCGTATCTTCGGGTGACGGGCCGGCGTGAATCCGGTGGGAATCTGCGCGGGTAAGGAGGGGTAGGTGCCCGCGCGATACCCAGGGCTGCCTGTAAAAGATACAAGAATCACGATGCATGCAACTCGATCCGCGCGTATCTGCCTGTTCTTGCTCGCCTTGTGTTTCGCATCCAACGCGATAGCCTTCGAGCCGTTCGTGGTCAACGACATCAGGCTCGAGGGCCTGCAGCGGATCTCGGCCGGCACGATCTTCAATTACCTGCCCATCAAGGTCGGTGACCGAGTCGACGAGGTACGCACGGGCGAAGCGCTGCGCGCTCTTTACAAGACGGGCTTCTTTCGAGACGTGCGCATCGAGCGCGAGGGCGATTCGCTTGTCGTTTTCCTGCAAGAGCGACCTTCCATAGCGAGCATCGAGTTCACGGGCAACAAGGAGCTCGACACGGAAGCGCTGCTCGAATCGCTCGAGCAGGAGGGATTCGCGCAGGGGCGCGTATTCAACCGATCGACATTCGACCAGGTCGAGCAGGAGCTGAAGCGCGCCTATTTCGCGGTGGGCCGGTACGGCGTGAAGATAACCAGCACGGTCACCCCCCTCGAGCGCAACCGCGTCGGCGTGTCTTTCGAGATCTCTGAAGGCGCTGTGGCAACGATCAAGCAGATCAATATTGTCGGCAACACCGCTTACGACGACGATGACCTCGTCGATCTTTTTGCGCTGGAGACGACCGGATTCTGGTCGTGGCTCTCGGACGCCGATCAATACTCCCGGCAGAAGCTTTCCGCTGACCTCGAGACGCTGCGATCCTTTTACCTCGACAACGGCTACATCAATTTCAACATCGACTCGACTCAGGTCTCGATTACGCCCGATAAGAAAGACGTTTATATCACCGTCAATATTACCGAGGGAAATCAGTTCACCGTCAGTGACGTAACCATGACGGGCGAGATCCTGGTGCCAAAGGACGTCCTTTTCGATCTGGTGGTCATAAAATACGGAGACATATTTTCGAGAAAGAAAATCACGGAGACGAGCAGCAACATCAGCGACTGGCTCGGAAACGAAGGCTATGCGTTCGCAAATATTAATGCGGTGCCGGAGATCGACGAAGCGAACAAGCAGGTCGCCTTGACTTTTTTTCTCGATCCCGGCAAACGCGTCTACGTTCGACGCATCAACTTCAAGGGCAACACGTCGACCCAGGACCAAGTGCTGCGTCGCGAGATGCGCCAGCTCGAAGGCGGCTGGATTTCCACGGGCGCCATAGAGCGTTCCAAACTGAGACTCGAAAGACTGGGATTTTTCGAACAGGTCAATGTGGAAACCCCGGCCGTGGAGGGCACGACCGATCAGGTGGACGTCAACTTCTCCGTGAAGGAGCAATCCTCGGGAAGTCTGATCATCGGTGCGGGGTTCTCACAGGTTGCCGGTCTCACATTCAATATAGGGCTGACCGAGCGCAACTTTCTCGGCACCGGCAACAGAGTGAGCGCGACCATCAACACCAGCGATATCAACCGGACCTTTGCGTTAGGCTGGGAAGATCCCTACTTTACTCAGGATGGCGTCAGCCTCGGCGTCGACGCGTTCTACCGGAAAACCAATGCGTCCGAGGCCAACCTCGCCGATTACAATACCGACGAGCTGGGCTTCAGGGTCAGCACGGGTGTTCCCATATCCGAGTTCAACACCTTGGACTTCGCCATCAAGCCGCAGAAAACGGAGTTCGAGCCGGGCCCTAACGCATCCCAGGAGGTGCTGGATTTCGCCGCGCAGACCGGCGGAGACTACGTCACTTACACCTTCTCGGCCGGCTGGGCGAGCGATACACGCGACAGTTTTCTGCTGCCGACCAGGGGCTCGCTAATCTCGCTCGTCGGCGACGTCGCCATTCCGGGCGGCGATTTGACTTTTTACCGCCTGACGCTGCGGTACCAGCAGATAATCGATCTCACCAGGCTTTTCGCCTTGCGTTTCGACACCGAGCTCGGGTACGGCGACGGTTTCGGGGATACCCAGGATCTTCCCCTGACAGAGAATTTTTTCGCCGGCGGACTGCGATCGGTGCGCGGCTACGAGGCCAATACGCTCGGGCCGCGCGATTCCAATGGCGAGCCCATCGGCGGCGACAAGAAATGGACCGGCACCCTGGAGCTCATCCTGCCACTACCGTTTATTCGCGACTCCAAAGCCTTTAGAATTACTACGTTCGTGGACGCCGGAAACGTGTTCGGGCCGGGGCAGAGCTTCGAATTTGCGGAACTGCGTGCCTCGGCCGGCATTTCCGGTATCTGGGTCTCACCCTTCGGACCATTGACGATCAGCCTTGCGTACCCTTTCAACGACCAGGCAGGGGATGACATCCAGAACTTTCAATTCACACTCGGGACCGCTTTTTGATTTTGATATGTATGACGTGAAACATCTGAGACTGGTAAGCCTCGCGCGCGCGGGCATCATTCTGGCAGCCGGCATGCTCGCCGCCCAGGCGGCGTCGGCCGAGGTCAAGGTCGGATTCGTCAACGTGGCCAGGGTGCTGGAGCTGGCGCCCCAGGCGGAGGCGGCTCGAAATCGAATCGAGCGCGAGTTCGCCCCCAAGGACAGGGAGCTGCTGCAACAGCAGAAGGATGTGCGCGGACTCGAGGATCGGCTGGTCAAGAATGCGGCGGTGTTGTCGGAGGCTGAACGCCAGCGGCAGGAGAATGATATACGCGCTAACAAGCGTGAGCTTCGGCGCGCCCAGGACGAGTTCCGCGAAGATCTCAATCTGCGCCGCAGCCAGGAGCTGAGCAAGCTCCAGCAGAAGGTCACGGAGGTGATTCAGGAGCTGGCCCAGGGCGAGAAGTACGATCTGATTGTCTCCGATGGGGTTATCTTTGCCGGAGAACGGGTGGATATCACCGAGAAGGTCCTCGAGCGCCTGCGTACGGATTTCAAGAAAAGCAGCCAGTGATTGCAGCGCATCGAACCCGGCTGCCCGCTTGAGCGCGGGCAGCAGATGCCGAGCGAGGGCCGCAGGTTGAGCTATTCGTTGCGTGACATCGCCGAAAAGCTCGGAGCGCAGGTGCACGGCGATGGGAACTGCCGCATCGACCGCGTTGCGACGCTGTCCGAAGCCGGTACCGGGGCCATCAGCTTTCTCGCCAATCGGCGTTATCGACCACAGCTCCTCGCCACCCGGGCATCCGCGGTCATCCTGGATCGCGAGTTTCTTTCCGCGTGCCCGGTCAGCGCGCTGGTGGTCGCCAACCCTTACCTCGGCTACGCGCGTGTCGCGGCGCTGCTCGCGTCCCCTGAGCCGACGCAAGCCGGGGTGCATCCTACGGCCTGCGTGAGCGGGAGTGCCGAGGTGGATGCGAGCGCCTGGGTGGGGCCCAAGGCAGTGGTGGAGGATGATGCGGTCGTTGGTGCGCGCACACGTGTCGGCCCGGGCTGTATCGTGGCACGCGGCGCCCGGGTGGGCGAGGACTGCACACTCACGGCTAACGTCACGCTTTGCCACGACGTTCGTATCGGAAATCGCGTGCTGCTGCATCCCGGCGTCGTCATCGGCGGCGACGGATTCGGCATCGCGAACGACGATGGCGTGTGGGTCAAGGTCCCGCAGCTAGGCACCGTCGTGATCGGCGACGACGTTGAAATCGGCGCCAATACCACCATCGATCGTGGCGCCCTCGCCGACACCGTATTGGAGGAGGGCGTCAAGCTCGACAATCTCATTCAGATCGGACACAACGTGCGCATCGGCGCGCACACCGCGATTGCCGCCGGGGTGGCCATCGGCGGCAGTGCCAGCATAGGAAAACGTTGCACTATCGGCGGTGCCGCAGCCATCGCCGGTCACCTGGAGATCGCCGACGACGTGCACCTGACGGCGACATCCGCCGTTCCCAACTCGATCTCGCAACCTGGCATCTACTCGTCGGGAATGCCTGTGCAGGAGAATCGCGCCTGGCGCAGGAACGTCGCGCGCCTGCGTCAGCTCGACGAGATGGCGAAACGTATCAAGGAACTGGAGAAAAGGCTCGATGAAGACTGAGTCGGGGGGTGAATAAAATGGCGGAAATGGATATCTGCGAGATTCTCAAGTATTTGCCGCACCGATACCCAATGCTGCTGATAGACCGGGTAATGGAGTTCAAGCACGGCGAATCTCTGGTCGCCATCAAGAACGTCTCCTACAACGAATCGTATTTCCAGGGACACTTTCCGAAACGGCCGGTCATGCCTGCCGTGATCATTCTCGAGGCCATGGCGCAGGCGACTGGTATTCTCGTGCTGCGCGGTCTGGATAAGCTGCCGAGCGAAAACTCCATCTACTATTTCGTCGGCATAGACGACGCGAGGTTTCGGCGACCGGTCGAACCGGGAGATCAGCTGCGCATCGAGGTCAATCTGCTGCGTTCCTCGCGCGGCATCTGGAAGTTCCGGTCGAGCGCAACAGTCGGCGGCGAGCTGGTGGCAAGCGCGGATCTGATGGGCGCGATGCGGGAAATCGAGAGTTGATCCATTCCACGGCGATAGTCGATGCGTCGGCGAAGATCGCATCGGGGGTCAGTATCGGACCCTATGCGGTCATTGGCAGCGACGTGGAGATCGGTGAAGGGACGTGGGTCGGGCCTCATGTGGTCATAAATGGGCGAACACGAATCGGGCGAAATAATAGAATTTTCCAGTTCAACTCCATTGGAGACATTCCCCAGGACAAGAAATTCGAGGAAGAACTATCGACACTCGAAATTGGCGATCGCAATACGATCAGGGAGTACTGCACGATCAATCGCGGCACGCAGCTCGGCGGTGGTGTGACCCGCGTTGGAGACGAGAACTGGATCATGGCTTATGTTCACATCGCCCACGATTGTCAGGTTGGCAACAACGTCACCATGGCCAACAACGCGACGCTGGCAGGCCATGTGAGCATTGGAGATCATGCAGTGCTGGGTGGTTTCACCCTCGTGCACCAGTTCTGTGCCGTCGGGGCATACGCGTTCTCAGCCATGGGAACGGCCATCGGCAAGGACGTCGCACCGTACGTCATGGTCTCGGGTCAGCCGGCGAGAGCTCACGGATTGAACAGCGAGGGTCTCAAACGTCACGGCTTTGATGCGCAGACCCTCCGATCCCTGAAAACCGCTTACAAGACCGTGTTCAGGAGCGCCTTGAAGGCGGAGGAGGCCATCGAGCAGCTCGACGAGCTCGGAGCTGGATCGCCTGAGGTTCAGGCTTTGGCGGAGTTCATCCGAACTTCTACGAGAGGTATCGTCAGGTAGTCGCCACGGCTGTGGGTAGCCCCGGCGAGCACTTGATCAGCAGGTAAGCAGGCGACATTGCGGATTGCCATCATTGCCGGTGAGACCTCGGGTGACCTTCTCGGGGCCGGATTGATTCGAGCCGTTACCGCGCGCTGCCCGGAGGCCCGATTCGAAGGTATTGGCGGGCCCGGAATGACCGCCGCAGGCTGTGAGGTTCTGTATCCCATGGAGAGACTTGCGGTCATCGGGCTCAGAGAGGCCCTTCGCCGCTACCGTGAGCTGCACCAGGCACGTCGGCAGCTCATCCGCCGGTTCACCGACGATCCGCCCGACCTGTTCGTGGGCATCGATGCTCCCGATTTCAATCTGTCACTGGAGATGGCGCTGCGTCGTGCGGGTGTGCCCACGGTTCATTACGTGAGCCCCCAGGTCTGGGCGTGGAGAGGATATCGAATTGCGAAGATTCGCCGCGCGGTAAGCATGATGCTCACGCTGTTCCCGTTCGAGGAGAAATTTTTCCTCGACCGCGGTGTGCGTGCACGCTTCGTTGGTCATCCGCTCGCCGACATTATTCCGGACACACCCGATCAGCAGCTCGCTCGCCGGGAGCTCGAGCTGCCCGCCGAAGGCGAGATCGTCGCGATGCTGCCCGGGAGCAGACTGAGCGAGGTGTCGCTGCTGGCCGATCCCATGGTGGGCGCAGCGCGCTGGCTGGCACGACGTCGTGAAGGGGTCCGGTTCATCGTGCCGCTGGTCAACGAGGCGGTGCGCAGTCGATTCGAGACGGCACTCGGCGCGGCCGGCGATGGCCCCGAGATGCGCCTTCTCGAAGGCCATGCGCGCACCGCGATGGCAGCCGCGGACGCGGTGCTGTTGGCATCGGGCACCGCCTCGCTGGAGGCCCTGCTGCTGAAACGCCCGATGGTGATCACCTATCGGCTCGGTCGCTTGAGCTGGTGGATAGCGCGCAGGGTGGTCAAGGTCCCGTTCGCCGGCCTGCCCAATCTTCTTGCCGGCAGGGCCCTGGTGCCCGAGCTGTTGCAGGACGACGCCACGCCGGCGGAGCTGGGAGCTGCGCTGCTCGCGTTTCTCGAAAATCCCCAGTTGGCCGAGACACTGAGGGAAGAGTTCCGTCGGATTCACGCAACGCTGCGCAATAACGCCGACGAGCGCGCCGCGGATGCGGTGCTGGAGGTGATGGGCGTGCCGGCGGGCACAGCCTAGAGTCAGGATGGACAATGCGGAGATGATTGCCGGTGTCGACGAGGCAGGACGTGGCCCCCTGGCAGGGCCGGTGGTGGCTGCCGCGGTGATACTCCATCCGTGCAGGGCGATTGCCGGCTTGCGCGATTCGAAGCAGTTGACCCCGGCCGGGCGAGAGCGGCTCGCTGGAATCATTCGCGAGCGCGCCGTTGCCTGGAGTCTGGGGCGTGTCGAGGCCGACGACATCGACCGTATGAATATTCTTCAAGCGACGCTGCTGGCGATGGCGCGTGCGGTGGCAGGTCTGCCGACGCTTCCCTCGCAGGTGCTCGTGGACGGCACCCACTGTCCCAGGGTGGCATGCCGGGTCCAGGCAGTGGTCGGTGGTGACCGGCTGCACGCGTGCATAAGCGCCGCATCCATTCTTGCCAAGGTGACGCGGGATACGGAAATGGTGGCGCTCGACGCACGCTATCCGCAATACGGCTTCGCGCGCCACAAGGGCTATCCAACTGCAGAGCACCGCCGTGCACTGCGCGAGCACGGGCCCTGTCCGCTGCACCGGCGCAGCTTTGCGCCGGTGCGTGCCGTCGTCGAAACATGCGCCGCTCACGGTGAAGGAGAATCCGCGCCGTGAGCCCTTCCTTCGTGCATCTCCATCTTCACACCGAGTACTCGCTCGTCGATGGGACCGTTCGCATCCCGGCGCTGGTGGAGGCGCTCGGCGAAGCCGGCATGCCGGCGTGTGCCGTCACCGAGCAGAGCAACGTTTTCTCCTTCGTCAAGTTCTACCGTGCTGCGCAATCGGCCGGCATCAAGCCGATAATCGGAGCGGATCTCTGGCTCGGCGGTGATGGTGCCGCCGAGCAGCCCTTCCGCCTGGTGGTGCTTTGTCAGAACAACCAAGGATTTCGCTCACTATGCAGGCTGGTCACGTGGAGCTATTCCGAGGGCCAGGGCGGCGGAGCCCCGACGGTGCGGTGGGAGTGGCTCGAAGAAAACGCCGACGGCCTGATCGCGCTCTCTGCCGGTGTCGCCGGAGATGTCGGCCAGCTGCTGCTCGCGGAGCGGACACGCGAGGCCGAACGGCGCCTCGAGCGTTGGCTGGCGCTGTTTCCCGAGCGTTATTACATCGAGCTGCAGCGAACGGGTCGTGAAGCGGAAGAGCTCTGCGTTCAGGCCTCGGTCGACGTCGCCTCGAGGCTCGGTGTCCCCGTGGTCGCCACAAACGATGTCCGATTTCTGCGCGCCGACGATTTCGAGGCACACGAGGCCCGCGTCTGCATTCATGAAGGAAGGGTGCTCGCCGATTCGCGCCGCCCCCGTGACTACAGCCAGCAGCAGTACCTGCGCACGCCGCAGGAGATGGCGGCCCTTTTCGAGGATCTTCCGGAAGCGCTGGAGAATTCCGTTGAAATTGCCCGGCGCTGCAGCCTCGAGCTCGAGCTCGGAAGGGATCTTCTGCCCGAGTTTCCCCTGCCCGAGGGCACGGCCCTCGACGACCACCTCGTCGTCGAGTCCCGGGCAGGCCTGTCAAAGCGTCTGCGCCGGGACATGCGTGCCTGCCCGGAGCCGGCCGGGGACGGGCGTAGCGAGTACGAGCAGCGTCTCCAGCTCGAGCTCGACATCATCACCAAGATGGGCTTCTCGGGCTACTTCCTCATCGTCGCCGACTTCGTTCGCTGGGCTCGTGCGCACGCTATCCCCGTGGGACCCGGCAGAGGATCCGGCACTGGCTCACTGGTCGCCTATTCGCTCGGTATCACCGATCTGGACCCGATTGAATATGAGCTGCTGTTCGAGCGCTTCCTGAATCCGGAGNNGGAGCACGGAGAGTGCGTTGCCCAGATCGTCACTTTCGGCAGCATGGCGGCGAAGGCCGTGGTGAGAGATGCAGGCAGAGTCCTCGGCTACCCGTACGGTTACGTGGATCAGCTTGCCAACCTGATTCCGAATGAGCTCGGAATCACTCTCGAGCGAGCACTGTCCGAGGAGCCGTTGCAGAGCCGGTACCGGGACGAGGAAGACGTGCGCAATGTCATGGACCTCGCGCGCAAGCTCGAAGGATTGGCCCGAAACGTCGGTCTTCACGCTGCCGGGGTCGTGATTGCACCATCGACGTTGACGAACTTCATGCCCCTGTATTGTGAGCGGGGCTCGAGCACACTGGTCACCCAACTCGACAAAAACGACGTCGAGGCAATGGGTCTGGTCAAATTCGATTTTCTCGGACTGCGCACCTTGACGATCATCGACAGTGCTTTGCGCACCATCAACGAGCGTCGTCGGGTGGCGCAGCAGGATCCGATCGAAATCAGCGCCATCGCGACAGATGATACGGCGACCTTCGAGCTCATCAAGTCCGGCGCGACCACGGCGGTTTTTCAGCTCGAATCGCGAGGTATGAAAGATCTGATTCGCCGCCTGCAGCCGGATCGATTCGCCGATATCGTCGCCCTGGTGGCGCTTTTCCGCCCGGGACCTCTGCAGTCGGGCATGGTGGACGATTTCATCAACCGCAAGCAGGGGCGGGCGTCCGTGGAGTATCTGCATCCAGATCTCGCGCATGTTCTCGAACCGACGTACGGCGTGATTCTCTATCAGGAGCAGGTGATGCAAATCGCGCAGGTGCTGGCCGGCTACACGCTCGGCGGCGCCGATATGCTGCGCCGCGCCATGGGCAAGAAAAAGCCCGAGGAGATGGCCAAGCAGCGCGAGGTCTTCGTGGAGGGTGCGACCGAGCGCGGCGTCGACAAGGGGTCTGCCACCTATATTTTTGATCTCATGGAGAAATTCGCCGGTTATGGCTTCAACAAAGCTCATTCCACCGGCTATGCGTTGATCACCTATCAAACCGCCTGGCTCAAGGCGCACTATCCAGCAGCGTTCATGGCAGCGGTTCTTTCTGCAGACATGGACAACACGGACAAAGTCGTCACCTTGATTGACGAGAGCCGCGCGATCGGCCTCAGTGTGGAGCCGCCCGATATCAATGCGTGCGCCTTTGCGTTCACGGCCGAAGGGGAGGAGACAATTCGCTATGGTCTCGGCGCGATCAAAGGCGCCGGTGAGTCTGCGATTGAATCGATTATCGCGGAGCGGGACGCTGGCGGCCCGTTCAGGGATCTCTTCGATTTCTGTCGGCGGGTAGATACACGCAGGGCGAATCGCAGAGTTATCGAGGCGCTCATCCGCTCGGGGGCGCTCGACGATCTAGGACCCGGCCGTTCGTCCATGATGGCGTCACTGACCCTTGCATTACAGACGGCCGAGCAGCACGGTCGTGACATATCGACAGGCCAGAACGATCTTTTCGGCGGCGCGGCTATTGTCGGGGAGCAGGAGAATCGATTCAGCGATGCACCCGAGTGGAGCGACGAGGAGCGCCTGGCGGGTGAGAAGATGTCACTCGGGTTGTATCTCTCGGGACATCCAATAACGCCGTTCGAGACCGAGCTGGATCGGTTCACCAGCGTTCGCTTGTCCGATCTGCGGCCGAAGTCCGGGGAGATTCAGATTGTCGCGGGGATGGTTGTCGGTATACGGAAGCTGAACAGCCGTGCCGGACGTATGGCGGTAATCACCATCGACGATCGCACCGCGCGCATGGATGCCGTGATCTATTCCGATCTTTTCAGCACGCACCACGATCTGCTCGTCAAAGACAAACTCCTGGTGCTCGAGGGCGAGGTGAGCGTCGACGATTTCACCGGGGGGGCATCGATGACGGTGCAGAAGGTCAGCGATTTGGACGGCGCCCGTGAGACATTCGCACGCAACGTGGTGATCCGGCTCGCCGCGGAGCGTGTCGGCAATGGTTTGCTCGACGAGATACGCGACGTCGTGCGTGTTCACCAGCATGGACAAACCCTGCTGTGCATCGATTATGCCCGTCCGGGCGCCAGCGTCCGACTGCCTCTCGGGGATGACTGGCGCGTTCACCCGACCCAGGAACTGCTGCGGAGCCTTGCCGAGATCGTGGGCCCGGAGAGCATCGACGTGGAATACTGAGCAGGCGCTTGAAGCCGCTTGCCGGTAGTCTTGCCGCAGGATCTTGTAACTGCGTCGCCGAGCCGCTAAGTTTTTCTGGGGGCAGGACACATTCGATTCCATGAATCTCAATTTTCTCGAATTCGAACAGCCGATCGCCGATCTCGAGGCGAAAATCGAGGAGCTGCGCCATGTGGACAGCGACTCGGAACTCAATATCGGCGATGAAATCGACCGTCTCCAGGTGAAAAGCCGGGAGCTCACGAAATCAATATTCTCCAACCTGAATGCCTGGCAGATTGCGCAGCTTGCTCGTCATCCACAAAGACCCTACACCCTCGACTACGTGGGAAGAATCCTGACGGAATTCGTAGAGCTGCACGGTGATCGCAGCTTTGCCGATGATCCGGCGCTCATCGGCGGCATCGGTCGGCTGGACGGCCAACCGGTCATTGTGATCGGGCACCAGAAGGGACGTACGACCAAAGAGAAGCTTGATCGGCACTTCGGTATGCCGCGCCCCGAGGGCTACCGAAAGGCTTTGAGGCTCATGCGCATGGGCGAGAAGTTCCGCATGCCGATACTGACCTTCATCGACACGCCGGGGGCCTATCCCGGGGTGGGTGCCGAGGAACGTGGTCAGAGTGAGGCCATTGCCCATAATCTTTTGGTCATGGCGCGTCTGCGAACGCCGGTGGTCTGCGTGGTCATCGGGGAGGGCGGTTCGGGCGGCGCGTTGGCGATCGGTGTCGGCGACCGCGTGTTGATGCTTCAGTACAGCACCTATTCGGTTATCTCGCCGGAAGGATGCGCAGCGATTCTGTGGAAAAGCGCCGACAAGGCCGCCGATGCGGCGGAAGCCATGGGAATCACCTCAGCGCGCCTGAAATCGCTCGACCTCATCGATCGTATTGTCGATGAGCCGCTCGGCGGGGCACACCGGGACGTAGAGGACATGAGCACGCGACTCAAAGCCGTGTTACAGGAAGAGCTCGCTGCGCTCGATGGTGTCGACCCTGACAAGCTGGTCGAGATGCGCTACGAGCGTTTGCAGAGCTTTGGTCGCTTTCGTGAGTGACGTTTCTCACAGGCGTTACTTCAGCGTTGCTGAAGCGAACGCGATGATCGGCGATCTCGAACGTACATTCGCGCGCATGCTGCAAATGAAAGCTCAGGTGCGAAGCGCATACGCACGCCTCGAGGAGGCAGGCCACGCGCCTGTCGGCGACGACTTCGATTTGGCGCCCGCAGGCGCGGGTCCCGAGGTGGCCAACGACCTTACGACCCTCAAGATGCTCATCGATGCCCTCAAGGCCGATGTCGAGGCGCTTCACGATGTCGGCTGTCTGGTCAAGGATATCGATGAGGGTATCGTCGACTGGTATGCGAGCAAGGCAGGGCGCGACGTGCTTTTGTGCTGGAAGCTCGGCGAGAAAAAGGTTGCCTACTGGCACGACCCGGACGCCGGATTCGCGGGCCGGCGTCCTATTTCGGAGCTGCTCGAAGACTGACCGCGCCGGGCGGGCGCGCTATTTCTCGCCCTGACTCTGCTGAAGAACCGTGAACAGCAGCTCGCCCGCGAAACGGCACATGAGTGTGAGAAGCGTCTGATCGCCGACAGTGAAGAGCTTGTCGTCTTTCTTGTTGAGCACCTCGATAACACCCAGCACACGCCCTCCGCCGATGATGGGCGCTGCCAGAACCGAGTCGGTCCTGAAACCCAGCTCGCGATCCAGGGCAGGATAGAATCGATCATCGGCCTGAGCATCGTTGACGATCGTCGCCCGACGATGCTTGGCCACCCAGCCCGCGATTCCCTCGTCCGGTGGCAGCCGCTGCCAGGCGAGCTGCTCTTTCGCGGCCTCGCCATGAGTAATGACGAAGACCAGCTCGTTGGTATCCTCATCGAGGACGAGAAGGGAGCCGTCGCTGGCATTGATAGTGTGCAGCGCGTTTCCGAGCACATCTGAAAGAAGCTCCATCAGCTCCGCCTCGGGCAACGGCTGCTCGACGGCCTCCATCAGGTTCTGCATGGAGTCGATAAAAGTTCGCAGTGAGCGGATCTCGGCGCGCAAAGACGCGTTCTCGGACTCGAGTTGGGCAATCTCGTCTCGAACCTTATCTTGAGAGTCGCTCATGGCTGTCAATTATGCCTGTCCCACGCTTTTCATGCTCTGGGTAAGTTCGGCCTTCGAGATCGCACGGTTGAGCAGCTCACCGGCGAAACGGCACATGAGCGTCAGCACGGTCAGGTTGCCCGTGCTGAACAGCTGCCCGTTCTGCTTGTTGATCACCTCGACGACGCCGAGCAGGCGGTTGCCGCCAAGCAGCGGCGCAGCCAGCATCGACGACGTGCGGTAGTCGAGCTCGACGTCCAGCTCGGCGTAGAATCTTTCGTCGGCGGGCACGTTGTTGACCGCGGCGCCACGTCGATTTTCGGCGACCCAGCCGGCGATACCGCGGCCTGCGGGCAATCGCCGACCGATCAGATTTGGCCGCGTCGCCTCACCCTGCACCAGCACGAACACCAGCTCGCCGGTTTCCTCGTCGGGAATCAGCAGGGATCCGTCTCTGGCGCCGATGGCGCGGATCGCGCTCTCGAGCACGCGCGCGAGTAGCCCCAGCGCTTCGGACTCGCCGGTCGGGCTCTCAATCGCCTCGATAAGCGTGACCATGGAGTCCATGAACTGGCGAAGCACGTCGGCTTCCTGCTCGAGCTCGAGGTTCTCCTCGCGCAGGGCCTCGNNGCGCAGGGCCTCGAGGCGCTCGAGCCAGTCCTGTTCGCTCAACTGTGTATCGGTCATGCGGAAATCTTTGTCCCCGGATAGCGTCTAGGGCGTGCCGTCGGCCGGTCGCAAGCCCCCTGTGGCCGCCGCCGAGCCCCGATGCGACTGGTGCGATGGTCCCGAAATCAATAGGATAAATCGCATTATGGCGCGCCGATCACCACCCTGTCAGGGGCCTATCCTCCGGACTGTGACCTGCTCCCCGACTTGCGCCCCGGGACGGGCGCCGGGGCGCGATGATGCAGGCACGCGGCTGCAGAGGGCGCGGGGAGCGTTCCGCCCGGGGCCTTCGCGGCCGGGTTGCGCGCAGCCGGGGCCGCCCCCCTCAGCCGGGCCGCGCGCTGCAACGCCTGCGGCCGGTCGCGGGCCCGTGTGCGGGCACCGACGGGCATGAAACGCAGCATTTTTTTCGTCTCCGACAGCACCGGCATCACCGCCGAGACCCTGGGTCACGCGCTGCTGAGCCAGTTCGAGGCGCTCGAGTACGACCAGACGACAATCCCCTTCGTCGTCGGCGAGACCGAGGCTCGCGCGGCGGTGCGTCGCATCGATGACGCGGCCGAGGCGGGCGCCGGTCGACCCATCGTTTTCAGCACCCTCGTCAATCCGGATCTGAACGAGATCCTGCGCGAGAGCGATGCGCTCGTTGTGGATTTCTTCAGCGCCTTCGTGCGGCCGCTGGAGATCGAGTTCAACCGCGGCTCGTCCCACGCGACCGGGCGTTTCCATGGGCTCGTCGACCGCGCCTCCTATGACGGCAGAATCGATGCCATGGACTACGCGCTCGACCACGACGACGGTGGCGGCATACGACACTATCATGATGCGGATGTCGTCCTCGTTGGGGTATCTCGGTCGGGCAAGACGCCGACTTGCGTGTATCTCGCGCTCCAGTTCGGCATTCGCGCGGCCAACTATCCGTTGACCGAGGAGGATCTCGATGCCGGCAATCTTCCCGACATGCTCGCTCCCCACAGGGAGCGACTCTTCGGCCTGACCATCGTTCCCGAGCGGCTGCGGCAGATTCGCAGCGAGCGGCGACCCAACAGTCGCTATGCATCGCTCAACCGGTGTCGCAAGGAAGTCGCCGATGCGGAGTCCATTTTCAGGCGCGAAGGCGTTCGTTTCATCGATACCAGCGGCAGCTCGATAGAGGAAATCGCATCGAAGATTCTCCAGTCCACCGGGCTCACGCGGCGGGCATTTTGAGCGCTGCCGCACGCCCGGGCGGTGAAGTGAACCCGCGGGCCACGCACGCCCCAGGCGGCGCCTTCTCTCCGGCGGCCCTCGCCGAGTCCCTCGCGCGGCTGCCGGCGATGCGACGTATCATCGTTGCGTACAGCGGCGGCGCCGATTCGCTGGCCCTGCTGCACGCCATGTGCGCGCTGCGCGAGCGGCTTGCGCCCACGGAGCTTTCGGCTGTGCACGTGCACCACGGCCTGCACGACCAGGCCGACGAATGGCTGGACGGTTGCGCACGCGCGTGCACCGCGCTCGACGTGTCACTCGAGGTCATTCGTGTCGATGCCGCCGCTGACACCGGTGAGAGTCCGGAGGCAGCGGCCCGGCAGGCACGCTACGAGGCTCTGGAGAAGCTTCCCGGTGTGGACGAAGCGGTGTGCACCGCGCATCACCAGCGCGACCAGGCCGAGACCGTGCTGCTTCAGCTGCTTCGAGGCGCCGGAGCAGCCGGGCTGGCGGCGATGCCGGCGCTCGCTCCGCTCGGGCGCGGCTGGCTCGTGCGCCCGCTGCTAGACACGTGCCCGCGCGCCCTGCGCGACTATCTGGTGCGAAACGGTGTGGAGTGGAGCGAAGACCCGAGCAACGCGGATCGGCGCTTCGATCGCAATTATCTGCGCCACGAGGTCTTTCCGCTGCTCGAGAGACGCTGGCCCGGGGTGCACCGAACACTGGCGCGTGCCGCGGCTCACCAGGCCGACAGCGTCGCGCTCGCGGCGGATCTGGCGGAGCTCGACGTGCACGACGCCCGGGGCCGTGCGCCCGGGACGCTGTCGGCCGGCGGTCTCCTGCGGCTGTCGCCGCCCCGCGCGCGTAACCTGCTGCGTTTTTGGCTCTCGGAGCGGGGGCTTTCGGCGCCGACTGCGGCCCATCTGGAGCGGATCCTCACCGAGCTGGTAGGAGCCCGCGAGGACGCCGAGCCTCTGGTCTGCTGGCCGGGCGCCGAGGTGCGCCGCTATCGTGACGACGTCCACGCCGGGCCTGCGATGCCCGCGCACGATGGGTCGTGGGTCGTGGCCTGGAATCCCGGCGACCCGCTCGAGCTGCCCCTCGGCCGTCTCGAGGCCGTCAGCGTCGAAGGCCGCGGCCTCGACGTGGAACGCTGCCGGGGCGCGCGCGTCGAGGTGCGCTTTCGGCAGGGAGGCGAGCGTTTTCAGCCTGCCGGCCGTGCGCACTCCACGTCGCTCAAGAAACTGCTTCAGGAGAGCGGCGTGCCGCCCTGGCTACGGGAGCGAATTCCACTCGTCTACGTCGACGACGCGCTTGCCGCGGTTGCGGGGCTTTGGGTCGCACGGACTTTCGCGGCCGCCGAGGACAGGCCCGGATGGGTGCTAACATGGAGCGTGCTCGCCGGGCATCGGGCCTGAAACCAATTGCCGCGCAGGCGGGTCAAATAACGTATGGCGTTCGACGAAAATATCGCCCCCGACGTCGATTCGGTGCTGACCGCGACGGCGCTGCTCGACATCACCGAGTGGGATTTCTTCAATCTCGCTTACAACCGCTGGCACGGTGAGCCGGCCGCGGAGGGGATCATGGAGCCGATATTCGCCGCCTACATGTTTGACGACATTGTGCCCCCGTGGGCCCGTCACTTCTCGCGTCTGGTGGAGCGTCTTTACCGCCGCGGCGTGCTCGATCGGGCCGCGCTCGGCGTCGAGCGCCTGCCTTCCAGTGCCCAGATGGTCGGGCGCGGCATGCGCTACAGTGTCCTCATCGCCGCGATTCTCACCGCGCTCATCGTAGTGGCCGAGTTTCTGGCCCAGATCGTCAAGATCGGGGAGCGCTGCTTTTTTCCGCCCTGTTACTGACGCGCCCCGCCTGCGCGTGCACCGCGACTACTGGCGACCCAGCCCCCTTTTTCTGTCCGATGGGCGAAAAGGCGTGACGGTGCCGTCGCCACCCTCGATGCCGGCACGATCCCGTGCGGCGAGCAAGGTGAACTTGAGCGTCACGTCGCCGAGCTCGACGAGATCGCCGTTGCCGAGGATCGCGCTGCGCGCCTTGCGGCCGTTGACATACACGCCGTTGAGGGAGTCCAGATCGCGGATCACGTAACGGTTGCTCATGTCGTGCCTGATTTCCGCGTGAAAGCGCGAAATCGAAGGGTCGGCCACCATCAGCTCGTTGTCGGCGTGCCGGCCGATGCGAAACGTCTCGCCGGAGATAGGGTGGCGGGCGCGCAGCTCGTCCTGAACCTCCAGGTAGGCGAAGGGACGAGCACCGAGCTCGACCGTCTCCGCCCAGTTTGACTCGGGCTGCGCTGCGCCCGAGCGGCGCCTGACGAGCCATGTGAGGACCGTTGCCGCGATCAAAAGCGCCGCTCCGATGCTCACCCAGAGAAGATTTCGCCCGAGCCAGCCCTGGCCCTGCGCCGCCGTGGCCCGCCCGGTCTGTGCGGCCGGCGCCGCCTGCACCGCGGGAGCATGGCCGCCGGCGAAGGCGTCGAGACGCAGGGGCACATGGGCCGAGGCGCTGCCGACGGCCCCTCGCCAGCGCAGCTCGAGGATCGCTTCCGGCCCCAGCCCCGCGGGATCTCGAAGCACCGCGGACAGGTCGACCTGCAAGCGGCCGCCGCTGGCGAGCTGGGCGAATACACGCGCGGCGAAATCGTCGGCAAGCTCGGCCCCCGGTTCAACCGTCACGTACAGCCCCCCGGTCTCCTCGGCGAGCCTGCGCAGGCGTTCCAGAGGTGCCGAGCGGTCCGGCGTTTCCAGATAGCCGACGGCGAAGATGGCCACCTCGTACTGGCGTGCCGCGTCGACCACGTCGTCATGGAAGTAGGCGGAATCGTTGGCGACGCCGTCGGACATCAGGACCAGCGCCCGCCTCTGGGCCGGATAGTGGCCCAGCAGTCGAACCGCCTCGAGGGCGCTGCGATAGAGCTGTGCCGCGCCGTCAGCGGGGGTGAGTCCGGCGAGGGCGTTGCGCACGCGCTCGGCGCCCGGGGCGATCGGGGCAAGCATCTCCATCTCCCGGTCGAAGCTGGCGAGGCCGTAGTGCTGATCGGCGGGGCTGGCGTCGAGGAGGCCGGTCACGTGCTGCCGCGCGCTCCCGGTGAGCTCGGCGCGACTGGCATCGACCAGGAACATGACGGCGCTCGAGCCGGGTTGCGCGGCGTAGGGCGTGATGCGAGGCGCCGGCAGCTCGCGTCCCGCGAGGCGCGCCGTGACCTGCTCGGAACTGGTTGCCGCGAAGCGCCGGAAGTCACAGGCGAGCGACGTCGCATCCTGCTGCCAGCAGGCCAGCTGCACCCCTTCGCCGAAGATGTGATAGTCGTAGGCAGCGGCGCTGCCGAGCCACGCCAGCAGGGCGCTCGCGAAGGCAATGGCGAACCGACGCCGCGCGACGCGGCGCATCGTGGCGATGGTTGCCGAGCCCATGGATTCCGCTTCCGCCTTGTTATCGTTGGCCGGCCGCGCTGCCCCTGACGGTTGACAGCGCAACTCGAGCCAATGGCCTTATGTTAGCGCGATTGGGTCTCCAATGCCGCCCTCTGATTGACCCCGGAAAACATAAAAAATCCTTTTGTTATTCGACGCTTACTGACAAGACCCGGGTTCGTCAGGGAGCTCGCAGGCGGTCCAGGCGCAGGCGCTCCCGGGCGTCGAAGAGGCGCCGGCAGGCCACCTGAACGGCGAACGCCGTGCCGCCGGTGGTGGCCCCCATGATCAGGAACATGATCAGAATCTGGTACTTGACCGCCTCGACCGGCGGGGCGCCGGCCAGGATCTGGCCGGTCATCATGCCCGGCAGGCTGACGATGCCCGCCGCCGCCATGGCATTCACGATCGGGATCAGGCCGGCACGCATGCAGTCGCGACGGATATCGGTCACCGCTTCGCGCCAGGTGTGGCCGAGCATGAGGCGGGCCTCGACGGCGTCGCGCTGGACCCACAGGGTCTGGGTGAGCCGATCGAGCCCCAGCGCCACGCCGGTCATGGTGTTGCCGAGCAGCATGCCGAGCAGCGGGATGGCGTATTGGGGCGTGTACCACGGCGAGGGCCCGAGAATGACCACCAGGGTCAGGACCGTGACCGTGAAGGTCGACAGGAACATGGCCGCCACGCCGATGCCGATGCTCCACGCGCCGGCCAGTCGGCGTTTCTGGCGCGCGGCGCTCTCGTAGCCCGCTACGATCAGCATCACCAGCGCGATGATGCCGATCCAGGTGAGATCGACGCGGTCGAACACCACCTTCAGAATCAGGCCGACCAGCAGCAGCTGCACCACCATGCGCGTGCCGGCGATGAGAAGGCTCGCCGTGAGACCAAGCCTGAGGGCAAACGCCAGCGCCGCCGAGCCGAGCACGAGGAGCGCGGCCAGCGCCAGCTCCAGGGGGCCGAGAAGAATCATCGCGGCGCGTCCCCGATCGGCTCGGTGTCCGGCGCTTGCACCAGCCGACCACCCTCGAGCCGCAGGCGACGGTCGGCCACGCGGCGCATTTGCTGCGGGTCGTGGCTTACCCACAGGACCGCCGCCCCTTCGCTCCGCCGGTAGTCCGCGATCAGGTGCTCGACCCGTAAGGCGTTGTCCGGATCGAGATTGGCCGTGGGCTCGTCGAGCAGCAGCACCCGTGGGTGATTGGCAAGCAGGCGCAGCAGCGCGAACCGCTGTCGTTCGCCGCTGGAGAGCTTTGCCACCGGCGCGCGCAGCAGCGCCTCGTCGAGGGCCAGTGCCTCGAGCATCTCGCCCGCCGGCGGTGCTGCAAAATGCTCATCGACGCGATCCCGCCACCAGCGGCTGTCCGCCGCCAGCATGCCGACCCGACGGCGCCACTCCGAGGGCTCGAGCGCCTCGGCGGTGGTGCCCTGGCAGGCGACCCGTCCTTCGTGCACGTCCAGGTCGGCGATGGCGCGCAGCAACCGGCTTTTGCCGGCGCCGGATGGGCCGCCGAGCGCCAGGCACTCGCGGGGCGCCAGCCACAGGTCCACGGGGCCCACGCCGCCGAAGCGCAGCCCCTCGACGTCGAGCTGGCGGGCCTCGGTCATCGAGTGCGACTCACACCCGACGCAGCTGGGAGAGAAGGGAAGTGGCGTCGGTGAGCCGCTCGATCAGCGTGCGCACGAACGCCCGGTGGAAGCGCAGCTGAGTGTCTTCGGCGGCGCGATCGATAGTGGAGTCGTTGACCTTCATCAGTGAGACATCGGTGCGCGCAATGGCGCTGGCGATGCGCCGCGCGCGGCTGAGATATCCCATCTCACCGAAGCAGTCGCCTTCCTGAAGTACGTTCACGACGCTGCCTTCTTTCTCGATGATGACCACGCCGGACAGCACGATATAGAAGGAGTGGTCCATATCGCCCTCGCGGATGATCGACTGGCCGGGCGAGTAGGTCTGCCAGGCGCAGGCGCGAATCAGCTCCCAGATGTCTGCGTCGGAGAAACCTTTGAAGAATCCAAGGCTCTTGATGGTGGCGAACTTCTCGCGTAATCCGTCCTCGTCGGCGACGGCATCCAGGTCTTCGAATATCACGGCCAGGTCCGCCGCCAGGTCGAGCCCGCTGGCGTAGCGCTCGCTCGGATTCTTCTTCAGCATGCGTCCCAACGTGTAGCTGAGCTCCTGCGGCAGGTCGCTGCGGAATTCGCCGAGCGGGCGCGGCTCGGCACTGGATATTTTCTGGTTGATGGCGAACAGACTCTCTGCCTGAAAGGGATGGGAGCCGGTCAGCAGCTGATACATGACGGTTCCCAGGGAGAATATGTCGCTCTGCCCGGTAATGGCTTCTTCGTTGAATTGCTCGGGCGACATGTACAAGGGCGAGCCCAGGACTCCGATGAACTGCGTCTGCATGGCGTCGGCGCGCGTGATCATGGCGACGCTGAAATCGGCAAGCTTGACGTCGCGATCCTGAGTCAGAAGGATGTTGCCAGGCTTGATGTCGCGATGAATGACGCCCTGGCGATGGGCATAATCCAGAGCCTTGGCGGTTTTGTAGACGATGCCGACCACCTCCGGCACTGAGAGCAGCCTGTCGGGGCTGCAATAAGGCTCGAGCGTATCGCCATCTTCGACGAGCTCCATCACCAGGTAGCAGCAGTCTCCGTCCATGTCGGCGTCGAATACTTGAAGGATATTCGGGTGATCGAGCATGCCGGCTGCATGGGCCTCGTTGAAGAACAGCTTGCGAAACTTGCGCGCATTGGTGGTGTGCTCCGCGTGCTGCGGATGCGCGACCTTGATCGCCACCAGCCGGTTAGTGAACGGATCGTGGGCCGAGTACACCGTGCCCATGCTGCCGCTCGCAAGGCGCTCGACGAGCTCGTACTTGCCGACCTTCTCCGCAAGCATGGAATTTCCCACCGGCTGCAGATGCCGGATGCCCACCCGGCGGTGATGTTAGCGCAAAGTCGCACTCTGGCGCACCGGCGGACGGCTCTATAGAATCAGGCGCCGGCTTTCGAGTGCGGCTTCGTATCCAGGGAATTCAGTTGAAAAGCGTCGCTTTCTGCACCTTCGGCTGCCGTCTCAACCAGTACGACACCGAGACGATCCGCACGCTGCTCGACACATATGGTGGCTGGCGCAGCGTGCCGTTTCGCGAGCATGCCGACGTCTATGTGGTCAACACCTGCAGCGTGACGGCCCGGGCAGACGCCACCTGCCGCAAGGCCATCCGGCGTATCCACGCCGAAAGGCCGGAGTCCGCCATTGTCGTGACAGGCTGCTACGCTCAGCGCGCTCCGCGTGAGATTGCCGAGCTGCCGGGCGTGCAGCTCGTTGTCGGCGCCGCCGAGCGCGGCGACATTGCATACAAAATGGGCAGTCTGAGCGCCGGCGAGGTGCAGATCGCGGTGTCACCGATCGCCGAGGCCAGCGAGTTCGTGGACGTGCCCATTACCGAGATGATGGAGCACAGCCGTGCCTTCGTTAAGGTGCAGGAAGGCTGTAACGAGTCGTGCAGCTTCTGCATCGTTCCCCAGACCCGCGGAGTATCGAGAAGTCGCTCGCCGGAGAGCGTTCTGGGCCAGGTGCGTGAGCTGGTGGCGGCCGGCTACGAGGAGATCGTGCTGACCGGGGTGCATCTCGGTGACTACGGCCTGGACCTTGCGCACAGGCAATGCTCGCTCGCGGATCTCGTGCGCGAGATTCTCGCGACGCCGGGACTCGCACGCTTTCGCTTGAGCTCTATCGAGCCTGCGTCGATTACCGATGAGCTGATCGCGCTCATGGCTGGTCACGATAAGTTTGCCAGGCATTTTCATATTCCGCTGCAGAGCGCGAGCAACGCCATACTCTCGCGCATGAAAAGGCGCTACACGGCCGAGCAGTTCTCGCGCCTCATTGGCCAGATCGCGGAGGCAATTCCCGATTGCGGTATCGGTACGGACGTGATTTGCGGGTTCCCGGGAGAGAGCGATGCCCACTTCCAGGAAACTTTCGACTGTCTCGCCGAGCTGCCGATCACCTACCTGCACCCCTTCACTTACTCGGTGCGGCCTGGATCGGAAGCGGAAAGCTACGGAGATCAGATTCCCGGAGAGGTCAAGAAGCGTCGCACGCGCGCGCTCAAACGACTCATGCGGGACAAGCAGCGCGCGTTTCGCGAGCACCACGTCGGTAGGACTCTGCCCGTGCTGCTGGAAACCTCGCGACGCGGAAGTCGAACGCAGCTCGCTGGTTGGACCGACAATTATCTGCGCATAGAGCTCGGAGAGGGGACTGCTGACGGCGGCATCGAGCACGTGCGGATCGTCGCGCTCGAAGGCGATCAGCTGATCGGGGAACGCCTCGCCGCCTGCGCCTGAAGCAGGCCTCAGGTTTGATCGTCCATGGTTTCGAGAGCGCGCAGCAGCGGCGTGCCGATGATCGCCTGCCGCCAGCCTCGCAGCTCTTCGGGTAGCGCGGCTTTGCCGGATGCCGCTGCCTGGACCAGGGATTCCAGGATGCGCGACTGCGCCAGCAGGGGCGCTGGTATGCCAAGGGCCTCGGCCTGCTCGCGCACGATCTGCTTTAACACCTTGAGTCGGGGCGTGTAACGGGGTTCCATCGCTGATTCCGTCGACGGCTCGGCATCCGCGGGCGCGCTGCGCGCCCGAGCCACGCGCTCGAGCAGTGAGTCCGCGTAACGCGAGCGTGCCGCTTGCGCAAGCGCCGGGATCGCCGCCAGTGCGCTCTCGTCGGCGGGCAGCGCCGCCGCCAGGTCTATCATCACCGCGTCGTCGAGGATCGCCTGGCGCGGCACGTCGCGTTTGCGCGCCTCCAGCTCGCGCCAAGCGGCGAGCTCGCGCAGCGCCGCCCGTTCAGTGGCATCGAGGCGCCCGGCGCTGCGAATGCGCTGGTAAGCGCGCCGCGGGTCGCGATCGGCGTCGCGCCGACGCTGGATGCGTTCGATTTCCTCGCGCAGCCAGGCCTCGCGACCGAGCTCGACCAGCGTATTTTTCAATATCCGGTACATGGGCAGCAGGTGCAGGACGTCGAGGGCCGCATAGGCTATCTGAGCGTCGCTCAACGGACGCTTCAGCCAATCGGAGCGGGTCTCGTCTTTGGCGATTCGCTCTCCAAGCAGCCTCTCCACGAGCGTGCGGTAGCCGAGCGAGAAACCGTGCCCGGCGAAAGCGGCGGCCAGCTGGGTGTCGAAAACAGGGTTCGGCGTGACACCGGCCAGCTGCTCCAGGATCTCGATGTCACCCTCGGCGGCGTGCATCACCTTCGTGATGCCGGGGCATTGGAGCAGCTCCGCGAGCGGCGCGAAATCGTCGATGCCGAGCGGATCGATGATCGTCACGCGTTCGGCGTCGAAGATCTGAATCAGGGCAGGGCGCGGATAGTAGGTGCGAGTGCGTTCGAACTCGGTATCGAGCGCGATCGCGTCGAGGGCGATCCAGCGCCGGCAGGCGGTTTGCAGCTGTGCGCGGTGCTCTATGAAGTTCGGTTTCGTGTGCATGCACAAAAAAAGCTCGTCGCACGCGGATGCTGCTGCGCAGTATCGGCGTACGACGAGCCAGTGCCGACTTCCCTCTCGGCGCCCGTCACGGCCTCCACATGAAGGCGTGGTAGAAAATTCGTGCGATATGTCGCGTCGCTACGTTGTCACCTCCGGTTGCGCCGCCGTTATCCGCATTTCGAGTCGCCGCAGTTCAGACAGGTCAGGCAGCCGTCGGCCTGGATCACCGCCTTGGCATGGCAGTGCTGACAGAAGGCCGCGTACTCGGGAAATCCCAGCTCCGCCGGCACGTCACGGGCGGCGCTTTCCGCCTCCAGGCGTGCGCGTGTCTGCTCGAGGTATTGCTGCTGTTGCTCATCGAGCGGCTCTCCGGTAATGAGACCGATGCTGCGCAGATGTGAATCGATGGCGTCGCCGAGCTCCGCGACGAGCGATGGCATGTATTTCCCGCCCTTCTTGAAATATCCGCCGCGCGGATCGAATACCGAGCGCAGCTCCTCGACCAGAAAGGTGACGTCACCGCCTTTTCTGAAGACCGCGGAGATGATGCGGGTGAGCGCCACGATCCACTGGAAGTGCTCCATGTTCTTGGAGTTGATGAACACCTCGAAGGGGCGTCGCTGCTCGTGCTCGGTCCCGGAGTTCAGGATGATGTCGTTGATGGTCACGTACAGGGCGTGGTCCGAGAGCGGCGTCTTGATCTTGTAGGTCGAGCCTACGAGCATCTCCGGGCGCTCGACCCGTTCGTGCATCTGGATGACCTCGGCGCTTTTCGGCACCGCGCTGGAACGCACGGGCGGCTCAGCGGAGGTGGGCTCGGCGCCTTCCGCGACTTCGCTCTTAGCGGTCGTGGTTACCTCATAGTCGACGATTTGCTTGTCTATCTTAATTGCCATGACACTTCGCTCTTTGTTTCAGAATTTTCCGTAATAGCCTTCCTTGATGGCGTCGTAGAGATTCGCGGCGCTGTGGATTTCGCCGTCGTATTCGATTTCCTCATTACCCTTGACCTCGACGACACTGCCGTCCTCGAGGGTAAAGCGATACGTGGTGTTCGCCAGATCCTTCTCCTTTACGAGGACTCCCTGAAAGGCCTGTGGGTTGAAACGGAAGGTCGTGCAACCTTTCAGTCCCTTCGAATGGGCGTAGCTGTAAATGTCCTTGAAGTCCTCGTAGGGATAATCGGTGGGCACGTTCGCCGTCTTCGATATGGAAGAGTCGACCCATCTCTGGGCGGCCGCCTGGACGTCCACGTGCTGCCTCGGCGTGATGTCCTCGGCCGTGACGAAATACTCCGGGAGAGTATCCACGCCGACGCCATCCTCCAATGAGTCCGCATTGACGAGCTCCCGGTAGGCGAGCAGCTCGAAGGAGTACACGTCGACCTTCTCCTTGGTCTTCTTGCCCTCGCGGATGACGTTGCGGGAGTAGTGATGCGCGAAGCTCGGCTCGATGCCGTTGCTGGCGTTGTTCGCAAGCGACAGCGAGATCGTGCCCGTGGGCGCGATCGAGGTGTGGTGCGTGAAGCGCGCGCCTTCGTTGGCAAGCCCCTCGACGAGCTCTGGCTCGACTTCGGCGATGCGCTGCATGTAGCGGCTGTAACGCGCGTGCAGAACCCGTCCCTCGACCTCGTCCCCGGCCTTGTAGCCGTCGGCTTTCATCTTCGGACGCAGACGAAGCATGTCCTCGGTGACCGTGAAGCGCTCGTTCATGATCGGAGCCGGTCCCTTCTCGCGGGAAAGATCGAGTGCGGCCTTCCATCCCTCGATCGCCATCTCGCGCGTGACGCGCTCGGTGAACTCCAGAGAGTCGGGTGCACCGTACTTCATGCCGAGCATGGTGAGAGTCGAGCCGAGGCCCAGGTAGCCCATACCGTGGCGGCGTTTTCGTTCAATCTCCCGACGCTGCTCGTTGAGCGGCAGTCCGTTCACCTCGACCACGTTGTCGAGCATGCGGGTGAACACGCCGACCGTGTTCCGATAGCCGTCCCAGTCGAACCGCGCGCGATCGGTGAACGGATCGAGCACGAATTTCGTGAGATTGAGGGAGCCGAGCAGGCAGGCGCCGTACGGCGGCAGGGGCTGCTCGCCGCAGGGGTTGGTGGCGCGGATGTTCTCGCAGAACCAGTTGTTGTTCATCTCGTTGATCTCGTCGATCAGGATGAAACCCGGCTCGGCGAAGTCGTAGGTGGACGCCATGATCAGATCCCACAGGCGCCGCGCGCGAATATGACGGTAGATCTTGCAGGCGACGCGCCCGGCGTCGTCGACGATGTATTTCTCGCGCACGGGCCACGTGCGCCAGATGACGAGCGATTCGTCTTCGAGGTCGATGCCGTCGTCCTCGATCTCACGCTCGGTCACGGGGAAGGCGAGCGGCCACTCGTCGTCGCTGCGCACCGCCTGCATGAACTCAGAGGTGATCAGCAGCGACAGATTGAACTGGCGCAGCCGGCCATCCTCGCGCTTGCTGCGGATGAAGTCGACGACATCCGGATGGCCGACATCGAAGGTGCCCATCTGCGCGCCGCGCCGTCCGCCGGCGGAGGACACCGTGAAGCACATCTTGTCGTAGATATCCATGAACGACAGCGGCCCGGAGGTGTAGGCGCCGGCGCCGGAGACATAGGCGCCCTTGGGCCGCAGCGTCGAGAACTCGTAACCGATGCCGCACCCTGCTTTGAGGGTCAGGCCGGCCTCGTTGACCTTTTCGAGAATATCCGCCATGGAATCGCCGACCATCCCTGACACCGTGCAGTTGATGGTCGAGGTTGCGGGCTTGTGCGCCTGCGCACCGGCGTTGGAGATGATGCGCCCGGCCGGGATCGCGCCGCTCTTGAGCGCGCGAAGGAACCTCTCGAACCACTCCTCGCGCAGTGCCTCGGTGGCCTCGACGGCCGACAGCGCTTTGGCGACGCGGTGGTATGTGTCTTCGATGTCCCGATCGAGCGGCGCGCCGTCCTTGGTCTTCAGGCGGTACTTGGTGTCCCATATGTCCAGAGACGCCGCCTGGAACGGAATTTCAGAAGCGTGAACGGATACGAAATCACTGGTCTTGCGGTGAGCCAGCTTCATGAACGGTTACCCCCGAAAGCAAGAAGTCCGGGGTCGAGTGCAACGATGTCATGTCCATGTGTTGTGGCACGTGGTTATTCCGAGGCAAATCGACCCAAACCCTTCCCGAAAATCCCATCTCGAGGATGGGGCCGTCAGCACGACTGGGACGCGTCGTCCAGGCGAACCTGCCACGGTCGGCGCCCCTTCGGACAAGCCGCCCGCTGTCCCAGCGCTCCTCCCCTCGTGATTTTGTTGCTTTGACGACCGTCTCCGCGGGTCCCGAACCGGGTCCGCGTCGCACAGTCAGACTAACAGTGTAAACCACAAGGGATTGTAGTCAAGGACCCGATATTACTCAATATATTGTGGTTAACGGGTGAAAAATCCGGTGAAAAGCTGTGGATAAGCGGTGGAAATTCCGGGCTCGAGCGAGGCGGTGTACTATCGTTTCCCTGGTGACCGGATACCCCCAATCGACAGCCGCCGAGAGTTGTCATGACTGAGCATTCCAGCGAGGAAGCGCGGCTCGCCGAGCTTGCCGCGTTTCTCCAGGCGCATCCGAACATCGATCACGTGGACGCCTGCCTGATCGATCTGTGCGGCATCATCCGCGGAAAGCGCTACCCGCGCGCAGACCTGGAGAAGCTGTTCCGTTCCGGGCTGCAGTTTCCCTACTCCACGTATTATCTCGATGTCACCGGGCATTGCGCCGACCCGTGTGGCCGCGGCATCAGCGACGGCGATCCGGACGGTGTCTGCCTGCCCGTCCCGGGCACCCTGGTGCCGACGCCGTGGGTCAGCGAGCGCGCGGCGCAGGTGCTGGTGACCATGAGCGACGGTGACGGCGCGCCCGCAAGCGCCGAGCCGCGCAACGTCGCCGCCGGCGTGTGCCGTCGCTTCACGGAGCTCGGTCTGCGACCCGTGATCGCCTTCGAGCTGGAGTTCTATCTGCTCGACGAGGTGGCGGACGACCAGGGCCGGCCGCAGCCACCGGTATCGCCGCTCACCGGCCTGCGCGACAACAGCACCCAGGTCTACGGCGTCGACGAGGTGACCGGTTTCACCGATCTGTTCGGCGAGGTGGATCGCGCCGCCGCGGCCCAGAACATACCGGCCTCGGTGACCAGCGCCGAGTTCGCGCCCGGTCAGTACGAGATCAACCTGAAGCACGTGGATGCGCCGCTGGCGGCGGCGGACCACTGCGCGCTGCTGCGCCAGGTGGTGAGGGGAGTGGCCCGACGTCACGGCATACGCGCCACGTTCATGCCGAAGCCTTTCCCCGAGCGTGCCGGCAACGGCATGCACGTGCACATGAGCCTGCTCGACGGAGACGGCAACAACGTCTTCGACGACGGCAGCGACTCCGGCAGCGAGACGCTGCGCTTCGCCATCGGCGGCATGCTGGCGACGCTCTCCGACGCCATGGCGGTATTTTCCCCGAGCATCAACGGTTATCGTCGATTCGCCCCGCGGCTCTACGTGCCGGTGACCAAGAGCTGGGGCATCGACAATCGCTCGGTGGCGCTGCGCATCCCCTCGGGCGCGTCCTCGAGCCGGCGCTTCGAGCATCGCGTCGCGGGCGCCGACGCCAATCCGTATCTGGTCCTGGCGGTGCTGCTGGCGGGAATCCACCACGGGCTCAGCCAACGCATCGACCCCGGCCCGGCATGGCAGGGCAGCGCCTGTGAGGAGGCGGATGCGGACATTCCCGCCGATCTGTCCTCGGCGCTGGCGCGCCTGCGCAGCTCGAGGGTGCTGAAGTCCTATCTGGGCGACAGCTACGTCGATCTCTACTGCGCCACCAAGCAGGCCGAGCTCGCGAGCTTCATGGATCACATCACGCCGCGCGAGTACGAGTGGTACCTTTAGAGGCGTCACCCGGATTCCAACGGCCGCCGCGTGGACCACTACCAGCGATCCAATCTCAACTACTTCTCCGCCGGGGGGCTCGACCGGGCCACGCAGCTGCGCCCCAAGGACGCTTGGCTCCAGGCGCGCCTCGCGGATGCCGCGACCCGCATCGTTCCCGTGTGGCGCATGCAAAATCTCCTCTGCGGCGATGTCATGCCGTTGCCGGTGCTGCTGTCGCCGATGCAGCTGCGCGACGTGGGCGTCGACTGCGCCAACGCCGTGCTGCTCGGCACCCGCGCCGAGGTCGCCTACTTCGCCCTCGACCTCGCTGGCGACGAGACGCCGCTGGAAAGGCTGGTTCCCGCCGGCGCCAGCTTCCGGGAGCTGCGCGACGTAGGACCGTTACTGGACGCCGACGCCGGCTCGCTACTCGCCTACGCGCGCGCCATCACCTACTGGCATGCCCGGCACCGGCACTGCGGCGACTGCGGCAGCCCCACCCGGGTGGCCGAAGGCGGACACCTGCGGGTGTGCGCCGCGCCGCGCTGCGGGCAGAAGCATTTTCCCCGCACCGACCCCGCCATCATCGTGCTGGTGGTGCATCCCGGCGGGCTCGGTGACGAGGAACGCTGCCTGCTCGGGCGCCAGAGGGAGTGGCCGGAGACGCTCTACTCGGCGGTCGCCGGCTTCGTCGAGCCGGGCGAGAGCCTCGAGGATGCGGTGGTGCGCGAGGTGGCCGAGGAGACCGGTATCGGCGTGAGCGCGGTGCACTACCATTCGTCCCAGCCGTGGCCGTTCCCGAGCTCGATCATGCTCGGCTTCACGGCCACCGCCCGCGATGCGCGTATCGTGCGACACGACGACGAGCTTGCCGATGCGCGCTGGTTCTCGCGCACCGACATCGTCGAGGCGCTCGCCCATGGGCGCCTGCGGGTGGCGCGGCGGGTGTCCATCGCCTATCGGCTGCTGGAGGACTGGTTCGATGCCGGCCGGCTCGGCCCATTGGCCGGCTACCTGGGCGAGTGAGCGGTGCAGCCGCTAGCCGGCGAAGGCGTCGATCAGCACCAGTGTCCACACCACGAGGCAAATGACCAGGCTGACCAGCACCGCGGCGCTGCCGGCGTCCTTGGCGCGACCGGAAAGCGCGTGGTTGTCCTCGGAGATGCGGTCGACCACGGATTCGATGGCCGAGTTCAGCAGCTCGACGAGCAGCACCAGCAGCACGCTGCCGATCAGCAGCGCGCACTGACTCCAGCTGACCGGCGAGAGCAGCGCCAGCGCCAGCGCTGCGGGGACGAGCAGCGCGGCCGCCGCGAGCTCCTGGCGGAAAGCGGCCTCGTGCTGGAAAACCGCGCGCAATCCCTGAACCGAGTAACGCGTTGCGCGCCACAGGCGCGCAACGTCGAGCACGCCGCCCGGAGGGTCGGATTTCACGGCTAAGTGCCGCGTCCGAGGGAGGTTGCGCTGAGCAGGCCCTGGCGGGCGAGGCGGTGCTTGAGATTGAGCATGGCGGCGCCGGCGTCCCTGCTGTGGGGTGGCAGGAGTATGCGCGTGCCGGCGCCGGTGAACAACAGGTCCGGCGACCTGACGAAGAGCCGGCCCGGCGTGGCGTCGTCGAGGTCGATGAGCGGCGACGCGATGGGCAGGTTCGCGAGCAGGCGCGCCTCCTGCTCGTGGCGGCGCTCGGGGTACTGATAAAGGTGCAGCACCTCGGCAACGAGCACGCGCACCAGATCGTAGACACCTTCCACCTCGACGAGCGTGTCACAGACAGCACCGATGCCGGCGAGGGGCTCGCGCAGCCTGGCGAGGGCCTCGCGGGCGTCGCCATCTTCGTATTTGACGCGGTAGAGCGTGCCGTCGGCACGATTCGGATCCACCAGTGGTCCGGGCAGGATCGGCCGGCGCACTGGATCGAGCGGCCGCGCGCTGGCGCGCCGCTGGTCGAACGCGGCCAGAGGCAAGACGATGCGCAACGCATCGTCGCTATCGCTGCCGGCACGCAGCGGCGCGGCGCTGTCAACGGCCAGGGTGAAGCTCGCCATGTAGACCGAATAGTCGCTTTCGGATCCGTCGCCGGCGGCGCGTGCGCTGGCGTTGATAAACGATCCGAGCAGCAATGCGTCGTCGTCGTCGAGCTCGGTCAGGCGGCGGCCCTCCCATGCGTCCGTGCAGTACGCGGTGTTGTAGAGGCGCACGTGTTTGGTCGTGGCGCCGTGAGTAGGGAGCATCGAGACGAGCGCGTCCCAGGACGCGAAGTGCACGATGCCGTCGGCGGACGATTCCACCATGTGGTCGTTCTTGATCTCGCGCACCGAGGCCAGCAGTTGCGTGAACGCCGTCCCCAGCGCGCGACGTTGGGATTCGTTGACAATACCCTGCGACTTCAGGTGGGCGAGCCTGGCGGCGACCAACGCCTGGCGGTGCCCGGCGTCTGCGGCGCGGGTGATCCACGCCTGGAACGCGTCCTCGTCGACCGGCGTGCCCTGTCCCCTCTCGAAGGCGAGGGCGGTGCGGTACATGGCGTCGACGTAGCCCGCCTCGGCGGCGCTGCGCATCCAGGTGAAGCAGCGCCCGGCATCGGCACGGGTGCCGATTCCGTCCTGATAGCACAGCGCCGCGTTGTACATGGCCAGCGGCTCACCGTCCTCGGCAGCCGACAGCAGCCACTGCAGGTGCTTGACCGTGTCCCGCTCCACCCCTTTGCCAGCCTCGTAGGCGAGCGCGAGGTTGAACTTCGCGCGCGTGTCACCGGCGCCGGCCGCTTTCCGGGTCCACTCGTAGTAACGGGCGGAATCAGCCTCGAGGCCGGTGCCGCTCCAGTACGCCATGGCGAGATTGAACATGGCGCGCGGCTCACCGGCTTCCGCCGCGCGGCGTGTCCACTCGAGAAACTTCGACGCGGCCTGCCGCGTGCCTTTGCCCTCGTCGTAGGCGAGCGCCAGATGCAGCATCGCCTGCGCGTCGCCGGCCTCGGCGGCTTTGCGGATCCAGGTGAAGAACTTGCCGGCATCGGCGGTCGTGCCCTCGCCCTTCTCGTAGGCGAGGGCGAGGTTGGCCATCGCTGCCGGGTGGCCCGCCTCGGCGGCCCGCCGGGTCCACTCGAAGTAACGCGCCATGTCGGGGCGCGTGCCGTCGCCCTTCTCGTAGGCGAGCGCCAGGTTGAACATGGCGCGCGGATGGCCGGTCTCGGCGGCCCGCCGGGTCCATTCGAAGTAAAGCGTCGTGTCCGGACGGGTTCCGACGCCCTCCTCATAGGCGAGCGCCAGATTGAACATGGCGCGCGCATGCCCGGCGTGGGCGGCGCGGCGCGTCCACTCGAAGTAGGCCCGATCGTCGGCGTCGGTTCCGGTGCCGTTTCGGTATGCCAGCGCCAGGTTGAACATGGCGCCCATGTGCCCGGCCTCGGCGGCCTTCTGCGTCCATTCCAGGTAGGCGGCCATGTCGGCGTAGGTGCCGCGGCCCTCGTAGAAGGCCTGACCGAGATTGAACATGGCGCCGGCATGTCCGGCCTGGGCCGCGCGCAGGGTCCATTCGAAGTACTCGGCGTCGTTGCGGGTGCGCTCGTCGCCCTCGGCGTGGCTCAAGGCGAGATTGAACATGGCATCCGGGTCACCGGCTTGCGCGGCACGCCGGGTCCACTCCGCGTAGGCTCTCGCATCCGGCGCGGTGCCCTTGCCCTTGCCGTAGGCGAGCGCCAGGTTGAACATGGCGCCGGCGTGTCCCGCCCGCGCCGCCTTGCGGGTCCATTCGAAGCACTGGCCGACGTCGGGCTCGGTGCCGGTGCCGCGGTCGTAGGCGAGGGCCAGGTTGTACATGGCGGTGAGGTCGCCGGCTTTTGCCCCCGCCAGGGTCCATTCGAAGAACTTGCCGGCATCGGGCTCGGTGCCGGTGCCGTGGTAGTAGGCCAGAGCCAGGTTGAACATGGCGCCGGCGTCTCCGGACTCGGCCGCGCGGCGGGTCCAGCGGAAGAACCGTGCCGGGTCGCTGTGCTCGCCCTGGTAGTAGAGTCGTGCGAGGCGCAGCATGGCGTCCGTATCGCCTTGCTCCGCCTTCTCGGTCAGCACGCTGAGGTCTTCGCTACGGCTCATGGGCTACTCTGGTACGTGCTCGCTCGCGCCGGTGCCGGCCGTCACCATCCCTGGCCGGCCGCGGGGCGCGGGTCGAATGCCCTGAGTTATAGGTCAGTTCGCCACCGCCAACCGTGTCGCGGGTCACCGTTGGCTCCATTGGCGAGGCCGCCTCGGCGCGGATACCGCTTATCAGGGCACCCGCTCGGTGATGGTCACGCTGACGGTGGTGCCCCGGCCGGGGGTCACGGGTGCGCTGAAGCCCTGCAGGTCGCCGCTGCTCGCCGCAGGCGTGCCGCTCAGCGCGATGCGCGCGCCCACCACCACCTGGTCGGCGTCGGAGAGCTTGCGTCCCGGCGCCATGGCCAGGGAATCGTCGAGGGTGACGGTCAGGGGCAGGTCGCTCGCGCGCTTGCGGATCACGGCCAGCGGCATCGGCGCGCCTTCGGCGGGTCGGGCGAACACGAACAGCACTTCGCTGCCGTCGAGCCCGGTCGCCAGGCGGTCCGCGAGCGTCACGTTCACGGTCAGCGAGGGCGCATCGCCGGCAGCCGGCGCAGGGGCGGCGCCGGCAGACACCGAATCGTTGCCGCCGGCGTCGGCGATGAGAGTCCGAAGCACCTCGGCCGCCTCGGAGTCCGGCGGTTGCGCGGCGAGCAGCTCGCGCCAGCGGCTGAGCGCGAGATCGGCATCGCCACGCTGCATGGCTGCGAACGCGCCCAGCCAGAGGGCCTTCGGGTGCGCCGGCTCCAGTACCAGGGCACGCTCCAGGCGCTCGGCGGGGGCGCCGAGGAAGTTCTGTCCGTCCCGCAGAGCCTCGGCCTCGGCCAGATCGGTGAGCAGTCCCGCACTGTCGCCGAGAAGGCGGTGGGCTGCGGCGAAGGCGTCGGCGGCCTGCGCGTAACGTTCCAGCACCATGTAGGAGCGTGCCAGCAGCAGCCAGCCCTCGCTGTTGTCGGGCTCGGACTCGAGGCGCTCGGCGAGCGCCGCCACCATCTGCCCGATGTCCGCATCGCCGCCGGCCGCGACGGCAGGCGCAACGTCGATGGCGTCGGGGCGGCCGAGATGCTGATAAAGCAGCACGCTCGCCAGCGGCAGAGCGACGCCCACGCTGATGGCCAGCCAGATGCCGGGTCGGCGCGCCCGGGTCGTCGCCGCGGGCGCAGGCCGCGCCTCGCTGTCGGCGAGCAGCTCGCGAGCCAGCTCGTCTCTGGCCTGGGCGAGATCGGCCTCGGAGAGGGCGCCGATGCGGCGCTGCTCCTCGAGCGCGGCGATGCGCGACCGGTACACCTCGCGACTGCGCGATGCATCGTCGACGCGCGCGCGTGAGCGGCCGCTTCCGAGCAGGGGGGGCAGCACGAAGGCCAGGGCGATGGCCATCAGCGCCAGCGCGCAGAGCCAGAACGCAATCACGTCGCCTCTGCGCGGGGTCGAGCCGAAATCCGTTGATGCATGCGCACAGCTATGTACCCTCAATCCCCGCGAGCGGCAAGTCGCATCGGCCGGATCCCGGTCGGTCGCACGCCCAGGGCAGATCGAGTATTGTCGCGGCGACCGCCAGGCTACGCACGCGGGAGAGTTCATGACCAAGGGCCGTCTTGCGCTGATCGCGATCGTCGCAGTGCTCGTCGGCGCTTTCTTCGCGTTCGATCTGGGCAGCTATGTGAGCCTCGAGAGCCTGCGGGAGCACGAGGCTGCCATCGTCGCCTATCGCGACGAGAACATGTACCAGGCCGCCTTGATCTACTTCCTGGTCTATGTGTGCGTCACCGCCCTGTCTCTGCCGGGTGCCACGGTCATGACGCTGGCCGGTGGCGCCTTCTTCGGCATCGGCTGGGGCACGCTGCTGGTGTCGTTTGCATCCACGATCGGCGCCACGCTGGCCTTTCTGCTCGGGCGCTTTCTTTTCCGGGACGCGGTCCAGAGCCGCTTCGGCCAGAACCTGCGCGCCGTCAACGCCGGCGTCGCGCGCGACGGCGCGTTCTACCTTTTCACCCTGCGGCTCGTGCCGCTTTTTCCGTTCTTCGTCATCAATCTGCTGATGGCGCTGACGCCGATCCGCACGCTGACGTTTTTCGTGGTCAGCCAGATCGGAATGTTTCCGGCAACGCTCGTCTACGTGAACGCGGGAAAACAGCTGGCGGCGCTCGATTCAATGGCGGGTATCCTCTCGCCCGGCCTGATCGCGTCGTTCACGTTGCTCGGGCTCTTCCCGCTGATCGCCAAGAAGACTGTCGATGTAATGAAGGCGCGGCGCGTGCTCAGGCGCTTTCCCAAACCGATGCGGTTCGAGCGCGACATGGTCGTCATCGGTGCCGGCTCCGCCGGCCTGGTGAGCGCCTACATCGGTGCGGCGGCGAGGGCCAAGGTGACGCTGATCGAGAAGCAGGAGATGGGTGGCGATTGCCTCAACAGAGGCTGCGTGCCGTCGAAGGCGCTCATCCGCTCTGCCAAGTTCCTCGCCCAGGCCAGGCACTCGCAGCGCTACGGCATCCGCGACACGCGGGTCGAATTCGACTTCGCCGATATCATGGAGCGTGTCCACCGGGTGATTGCAAAGGTCGCCCCTCACGACTCGGTGGAGCGTTACCAATCTCTCGGCGTCGAGGTCATCAAGGGCGAGGCGCGCATCACCTCGCCCTGGAGCGTCGAGGTGGGCAAGCGCACGTTGACCACGCGCAGCATCGTCGTCGCCGCCGGGGGCAGGCCATTCGTGCCGCCTATCCCGGGTATCGAGGAGATGGACTATCTCACCTCGGACAATCTCTGGGAGCTGCGCGAGCTTCCCGATCGGCTGGTGGTGCTCGGCGGTGGTCCGATAGGTTGCGAGCTCTCCCAGGCGTTTGCGCGCTTCGGCAGTCGCGTGACGCAGGTGGAGATGTTGCCGCGGATTCTGGCTCGCGAGGACCCGGAGGTCTCTGAAATGATCGCCGCGCACTTTCGCGAGGAGGGCGTGGATGTGCGCGTCGAGCACAAAGCCACCGGCTTTCGCGTGGAGAACGGGGAGAAGCTGCTCATCGCCGAGCACCGCGGTGAGGAGGTGCGCATTGCCTTCGACGCGTTGCTGGTTGCGGTGGGACGCGTCGCCAACACCGCCGACTATGGGCTGGAGGAGCTCGGCGTCGCGCTCACGCGCTCGCGAACGCTCGAGGTCAACGAGCACCTGCAGACATCGATCCCGACGATCTACGCCTGCGGTGACGTGGTCGGTCCCTATCAATTCACCCACATGTCGGCTCACCAGGCCTGGTACGCCAGTGTCAACGCGTTGTTCGGAAGCTTTCTGAAACGCTTCAGGGTGGACTACTCCGCGGTTCCCTGGGCGACCTTCACCGACCCCGAGGTGGCGAGGGTCGGACTCAACGAGGTCGATGCGCGGGAGAAGGGCGTCGAATACGAGGTGACGGTCTACGCCATGGAAGAGTTGGATCGCGCCATCACCGACGAAGATGCGCGCGGCTTCGTCAAGGTGCTGACAGTGCCCGGCAAGGACCGCATTCTCGGTGTGACCATCGTCGCCGAGCATGCCGGCGACATCATCACAGAGTATGTCTCCGCCATGCGCAACAAGCTCGGGCTGAACAGGATACTCGGTACCATCCATATCTATCCGACCCTTGCCGAGGCCAACAAGTACGCTGCGGGCGCGTGGAAACGCGCCCGCCTGCCGGGCAGGCTGCTCGACTGGGTGGAGAAGTACCATCGCTGGCGCAGGCGGGGTTGAACGGGAATGTGCTGAGGCTCGACAAGGTCGATCTCTGGCGGGGCGGACGATGTGTGCTGCGCGCCGTCGACCTGACCATTCACGCAGGCGACAAGGTCGGCATCACCGGGCGCAACGGCGCCGGCAAGAGCACTCTGCTGCAGGTCGTCGCGGGTAACCTGCACGCCGATGCCGGCAGCGTTTCCCTTGCCAAGGGCACCCGCATCGCCCAGGTGGCCCAGGCGCCCGCTGTTACCGACCGTGCCGCCATCGAGCACGTTATCGATGGGGACACCGAGCTGCGACGCCTGCAATCGGAGCTCACCGCCGCCGAGCACGCCGGCGACGGGCATGCTCAGGCGCTGATTCACGGCCGACTCGCGGACATCGGTGCCTACGCAGCCCCCGCGCGTGCGGCGGAGATCATGGCCGGTCTGGGTTTCGCCGAGGCCGACGCGTCGCTGCCGCTGGCGTCATTCTCCGGTGGCTGGCGCATGCGGCTGCACCTCGCCCAGGCGCTGATCGGCCGTTCGGATCTGTTGCTGCTCGACGAGCCTACCAATCATCTGGATCTGGACGCGGTCATCTGGCTCGAGAGCTGGCTCGGCGGCTATCAGGGCACGCTGTTGCTGATTTCCCACGATCGCGAGTTCATCGATCCGCTGGTCAGTCACATCGCCCACGTGGAGGGCGCCCGGGTATGCGTCTACAGCGGCAACTACTCGGCCTTCGAGGCGCAGCGCGCCACCGAGCTCGCCGAGCGCGAGGCGAATCGCCGCAAGCAGCAGCGCGAGATCGCCCACATGCGGCGGTTCGTCGAGCGATTCCGCTACAAGGCGAGCAAAGCCCGCCAGGCCCAGAGCCGGTTGAAGGCGCTCGAGCGCATGGAGCTGATTGCGCCGGCCCACGTCGATTCGCCTTTTCACTTCGATTTCGCCGCGCCGAAGGATCCGCCGACGCCGCTGCTCAGGCTCGAGGCCGCGAGCGCCGGTTACGGCGCGCATGCGGTGCTCGACAACGTCGCCGTTGCGCTCGCGCCCGGCGATCGCGTCGCCCTGCTCGGCGCCAACGGCGCCGGCAAGTCGACGCTCATGAAGACCCTCGCCGGCGAGCTCGAGCCGCTCGCCGGCAAACGCATACCGGCAGCGCGCCTGACGATCGGATACTTCGCCCAGCACAGGATCGAGCAGCTCGATGCCTCGTTGAGCCCGCTGGCGCAGCTTCGGCGCATGGACAGTGGCAGCGACGAGCAACGCTTGCGCGACTTTCTCGGCGGCTTCGGTTTCGCTGGCGAGCGTGTCGAGGAGCCGGTGGCACGCCTCTCCGGCGGTGAGCAGGCGCGCCTCGCGCTGGCGTTGATCCTGTTCGGGCGCCCCAATCTGCTGCTGCTCGACGAGCCCACCAACCATCTGGATCTGGAGATGCGCCTGGCGCTGAACGTGGCGCTGCAGGCGTTTGCCGGTGCCGTCGTGCTGGTATCCCACGATCGCCACCTGCTGCGCAGCGTGGTTGACGATCTTTATCTGGTCGCCGGCCGGCGGGTGACGCGCTACGAGGGTGATTTGCACGATTACGCCGACTGGCTCGCACGCCGGCGACGCACGCCGCGAGCGTGCGCCGCGCACGAGTCGCCCGTGGCGCCGCCCTCGGGTCGCGCGCGCCGCCAGGCCGAGGCGCGCAAGCGCGCTCGGCTCAAGCCGCTGCGCGATGAGCTCGAGCGACTCGAGGGCGAACTCGAGGCGCTCGCCGCGCAGCGCTCGGCGCTGCAGGCATCCCTCGCCGACGCCAGCGTGTATCAGCCGCAGGCCCGGGATCGTCTCGAGGCCCTGCTGATCGATCGGGGTCGCGTCGAGCGGTGCCTGGAGCAGACCGAGGCTCTCTGGCTGGCGGCCAGCGAGCGGCTCGAGCGGGCCGTGCAGGAGGCCGGCGGCGAGCGCTGATCGCCTGGCGGGGAAGGTCTGCCGCGCGCCGCCGGGAGCGCGCGTGCGCTCAGCGCGGATACAGCGCCGGAAGGTCGTCGCGCGCCTGCACCGCCTCGGTCGCCGGGCGCACCAGGTCCCGGCGCGCCTCCTGCCACAGGGGCTCGCCGCGCCACGGCGTNNCGATCGAGAACCACCAGCTCGGCGCGCAAGCGCGTGTCCGGCAGTCGTTCGGCGAGTCCCATGAGACTGCGCGGCGGATTCTCCGGCCAGGTGTGCGCGGCCCAGGCAAGCAACGCCGCGCGCGCCGCGCGCGGGTCGTCCGCCAGGCACGCCCGGCGCAGGCTCGCCGCGGGTCGCGGTTTCGCCGGCCCCGGTGCGCGCGGCGGCTTGCGCGTGGCCCTCGGCGTGCGCCGCGCGCGCCGCCAGGCGGCCAGCGTCACCAGCCAGAGCGCCAGCAGCACCGCGCAGGCTGCCTGCCACAGCGCCGGACGCTGCCATAGCGGCAGCGCAAGTGGCGATGGCGCCGGCGTGTCGCCCGGTGCGGCGCTCGGCGGTGCCCCCGGCGTCGCGCGCACGCCGGCGGCCACTTCGAGCACCCGTGCCGGCAGCGTCGCCTGGCGCCGGACATTGCGCTCGGTATCCCACCAGTCGATGCGGATCTCGGGAAGTGTGTACGTGCCCGGGCCGGTGGGCACCAGGGCGATACGCTGCTCGCGCACGCCCTGCACCCAGTCCACATCGGCCGTGGTGCGGGTGATCGGCTGATCGCGGTATTCCTTGACGTCGTCGTCGACGGTCGCCGGGATCTCGGGCAGCTGCTCGGCGCTCAAGCCGAGCGCCTCGAGACGCAGGGTGCGCGTCACCGGCTCGCCGGCGCGCAGGGTGCGGGGATCGCTCGACCACTCCTCGATGAGCTGCAGACTCTTGGCCGGCAGCCAGGTAGGCCCGGTAAACTCGGCCGGCGGCGGCAGCGCCGTCGCACGCACCTCCGCCGTGCGCAGGCGCACGCGTCTGCCGCGCGCGAACAGACGGCTCAAGCCGCTGCCGGCCTGAGCCGCATCGACCACCTCGCCCTGGAACTCGACCGGCGCGATGGTGAGCTCGCCGCTCGCCTGGGGAAACACGGCGTAGCGCCGCTCGAGGACCCGGTACGACTGGCCGTTGCGGGTCGTGGTGTAGCTGATGTCGTGTCCGAGACGCCTCAGCACGGCGTTGTTCGCGCCCGGCTCGGTGAGGGTCCCGTCGACCACGTCGACGGCGCGCAGCAGGCGCAGCACGTAACGCATCTGCGCCTGGACATACGCAGGGTCGGGCGCAATCTCGGCCTCGAGGAAAATATCGGCACTGCCGGCGGCATCCGGGCGCGGCGGCAGGACCTTCAGCGTCAGGGGCTCGGAACGAAACCTGCCCACCGGGATCGAGGGCACCTCGAGCAGGCCTTCGCGCTTCGGCGTCAGCTCGATATGCCAAAGAGTCACCGCCGACTGGCGACCCTGGACGAACTCCACCTGCGTGTTGACGGACGTGTGAAGAATCTGGAAGTCGGCTTCGAGGGGACTCAGGTCCGGGTTGAGTCCGCCCGGAGCCCGTGTCAGCTCGAGCACCAGGCGCACGCTCTCGCCGGCGTGAATGGGATTGCGCTCGAGGCTCGACGTCAGCTGCGCGGCGCGCGAAGCGGTGGCGCCCGCGAGCAGCAGCAACGAGAGCAGCAGGCCGATGGCGCGCGCCCTCGTGACCATCAGGCGTTGCGCCTCAACCACCTCTCGCACAGCGACAGCAGCGCTTCCAGATCGACCCTTGCCACGCGCGCATAGGGTGCGCTGATCAAGGATCGGCCGAGGCCCCGGCTGAAAGCGTGTGTGTCGTCGTCGAGGAACGCGAGCCAGTCCTCGCCCGTGAGGCCCGCCACCTGCACGCGCGGATGGCGCACCATGGCGGCGCGTCGCAGCAACGTCGAGAGCTCGGCGAGCAGCACCTCCGGCGCCTCTCCATTGCGCAGGCGCGTGCGCAGCGCGGCGACACGGCGCACCGCCGCGCGCCGCGGCCGGCCACGGCGCCAGGTGCGCCAGGCAAGGCGCGCGCCGATCGCCGCAGCGGTCATCGCCAGCAGCGCCAGCAGCCACCAGCCCGGTGCCGGCGGCCACAGCGTCGGAGGTGCGGGCAGGTGGATGTCGCGAAGCCCGCCGAGGGCATCCATCGGCAGCTGCGCGAGCGTGCGCATCATGGGCGCGCTTCGGGCGCCGCGCCCCGGCGCAGCGCCTCGGCCACGTCGTCGCCGGTGGCGATGGGCAGCCACGCGATCGCCAGGCGCCCGAGTGTTGCCCGCAGCCGCTCGTGCTCGGCGCGAAAGCTCTCCCGGTAACGCTGGCGCGCGTGTGCCCCGACGCTGTCCAGGGTGGCCGTCTGCCAGCCGTCGGAGACCGTGTAGCGCCCCGGCGGTGGCGGTTCGATCTCCAGTCGGTCGTGAATCCAGCAGGCGAGCATGTCGTTGTGCTGGCGCAGGCGCGAGAGGCTGCCGACGGCCTCCTCGTCGAGATCGTAAAAATCGCTGATCACCACGATCAGCGAACCCGGGCGCGCAACGTGGCGTGCCCGCACGAGGCTTTCGGAGAGCCGGATGCGCTGTTCCTCATCCTCATCCGGCCTGTGGCACAAGGCCGCCAGGGCGCGCAGCACGCGCAGCACGCCGCGGCGTCCGGACTGCGGCTCGAGCTCCATGTGGGCGCTGCGTCCCGCCACCAGGGCGCCGACCCGGTCGCCGCCGCGCATGGCGGCCCAGGCGACCAGCGCGGCGGCTTCCGCAGCCACGACCGATTTGTACGCGGTGCGCGTGCCGAAGAACATGCTCGCGCCGAGATCCACGACCAGGATTACCGGGCGCTCGCGTTCTTCCTGAAAGAGCTTGGTGTGGGGGCGGCCGGTGCGCGCTGTCACGCGCCAGTCGATGCTGCGCACGTCGTCGCCCGGCTGGTAGATGCGCGACTCGGCGAACTCCATGCCGCGGCCGCGGAAGCGCGAGCCGTGAGCCCCGACAAGGCTTCGGCGTGCGCGCCGTGCGACACTGAGCTCGAGGCGCTGGGCGCGGAAGCGCAGCCCGATGAGGTCGTCGACGCCGACATCGACGCCGCGCAGTCCGGCCCCCGCTCGGCCGCTGCCGGTCACGGCACCGGCACCAGCTTGAGCAGCTCGTCGATCACGGCGTCGGAGTCCATGCCGTCGGCCTCCGCCTCGAAAGAGATGAGCACCCGGTGGCGCAGCACGTCGCGCGCGATGGCCTGCACGTCCTGCGGCGACACGTAGTCGCGCCCGTTGAGCCATGCGTGCGCGCGCGAGCAGCGGTCGAGCGCGATGGTCGCGCGGGGACTCGCCCCGTAGCTGACCCAGCGAGCCAGATCCTCGCGGTAGCGCGCCGCATCGCGGGTCGCCAGCACCAGCTCGACGATATAGCGCTCCACCGCCGGCGCCATGTGCAGCGTGAGGCAGTCCTGGCGCGCTCTGAAAACCGTCTCGGCGTTGAGCACCGGCTTCGGCGGGCCGAGCGCGTGCCTCGCGCGGCGCGCCGCCGCCTCGCGGTTGAGCTGCAGAATGGTGTGTTCGGCGTCGGCGGCCGGGTAATCGATGCGCACGTGCATCAGGAAGCGGTCCAGCTGCGCCTCCGGCAGCGGGTAGGTGCCCTCCTGCTCGATGGGGTTCTGGGTCGCCATGACCATGAAGAGCTCGGGCAGGGGATAGGTTCGGCGCCCGACCGTCACCTGGCGCTCCTCCATGGCCTCGAGCAGGGCCGACTGCACCTTGGCCGGGGCCCGGTTGATCTCGTCGGCGAGGAGCACGTTGTGAAAAATAGGCCCTTTCTGGAAGTGAAAGCTGCCATCCTGAGGGCGATAGACTTCCGTTCCGGTGAGATCCGCCGGCAGCAGATCCGGGGTGAACTGCACGCGGTGAAAATCCCCGTGGATGCGCTCGGCCAGCTCCTTGATGGCGGTTGTCTTGGCGAGGCCCGGCGCGCCCTCGACGAGCAGGTGGCCGTCGCCGAGCAACGTGATGATGAGCCGATCGATGAGCGCTTCCTGGCCGATGATGCGCGTGCGCAGCTGCGCGCGCAGGGTTTCGAATCCCGCCAGCGTATCGCTCGTCTGCGGGGAATCGTCTGAGCCGGATTTCAGGTCTTGCTTCAAATCCAAGTCGTTACCGCGACGCCATAGTGGTGCAGACCATTGTACTCGAATTACCTAGATAGCTCGGTTTTGCCGCTACCGCCAGCTCGGCGCGCGCGCAGGAGCCGCCGTTCCCGGCGCTAGTCCCGTCTGAGGCTTTCACTGACCGCAATCGGGGTCGGGTAGCGGAACATGATGAGATAAGAGGAGCCGATGAACGTGAGCAGCGTGGCCGCCTGAATCAGGTACGACGCTTTCGCGCCGATGACGCCGCCGCTGACGGCGAGCAGCGCGATGAGAAGCGAGAATTCGCTCACCTGGCCGAGCCGCACGCCGATCTCCCGGCCAAGCCGTGTCTCCTCGCCTTCCCATTCGAGCAGAGCCTTGAACACGAAGGGCTTGAGCACGAGCATGAGGATCGCCAGAGCAACGGCCGGAGCAGCCACCGCGGGGAGAATACTCAGGTCGAAGCCGGCCCCGAGAGAAAAAAAGAACGTGATCAGGAAGAAATCCCTGAGCGGCTTGAGGCTCTCGGCGATGAATGTCGCGATGGGGCTGGTTGCGAGGGCGACGCCCGCGATGAACGCGCCCATCTCGTAGGACAGTCCCAGGGTGTGTCCGAGCTGCGCGATGCCGAGACACCAGCCGATGGCAACCAGAAACACGAACTCTTGAATGGTATCGAATCGTCGGATGATGCGCAGAAGAATGTGACGCTCGAACAGGAAAGCAAACGCCGCGAGCGCCGGCAGAGAGACGACGAGCAGGGCGGCCTCGGTGAGATCCAGCGCCTCGCGCCGCAGGCCTTCGAGCAGCAGAAGTATGAGGATGGCAATGATGTCCTGGAGCAGAAGCACGCTGATGATGACCTCGCCCACATGGCGATGGTGCAGCGCCGTGGTGGGCAGCAGCTTCAAGCCGATGATCGTGCTCGAGAACATCATGGCGGCGCCGATCAGGAAGCACTCCAAGGTGGAAAAACCGAAGATCAGCGCGACCAGGTAGCCGACAATGGCGAACGCGAGCGAGCTCAGCAGCGTCACGCGCGTTGCCTCGCGAAGCATCTGCAGCAGCTTCTGGGGGTGCAGGTTGAGGCCGAGCAGATAAAGAAGAAAGATGATGCCCACGTGGCCGATGCCCTGGATGGTGGTGGACTCGGTGACAAGTCCGATTCCCCAGGGACCCGCAAGGCAACCGAGGGCGATGTAGGCCACCAGCATGGACTGACGCAGGTACAGGGCTGCACCGGCGAACACTGCCGCACCGGTGAAGATGAGAAAGATCGAAAAGACGATGATGTCGCTTTGCATGCCGGGCTTCTAACGATGCGCGCTCGCCGCAGGCTCGGGAGCGAGGTGCCCTTTGCGCGGGCCGGCGCCGGGCCGTGGCACAACGACGATGAGCCCCGTGACACGCATGCTTCGGCCTATGCCGATTTGTGCCCGTTGAGAATCTGCAGGTGCTCGGCGATACAAAGCGGCAGCTTGCTGACGTTGTAGCCGCCCTCGAGCATCGAGATCAGGCGCCCGCCACAGTGGCGCTCGGCGGCCTCGAGCAGTCGCGCGCTCATCCATGCGAAGAACTCCGTGCTCAGGCAGATATTCGCCAGGGGATCGTCGACGTGAGCGTCGAAGCCCGCGGAGACGATGATGAGCTCGGGTGCGAACGCATCGATCTTGGGGATAATTTTCTCGACAAACGCTTCCTCGTATTGCGCGTCGCCTGCGCCGGCCGGCATCGGGCAGTTGAGCGTCGCGCCTTGGCCGCGGCCGATGCCGGTTTCGGAGTACGCACCGGTTCCGGGATAGTACGGATACTGATGCGTGCTCACGTAGAGCACCGACGGATCTTCCTCGAAGGTGTGCTGGGTGCCGTTGCCGTGGTGAACGTCCCAGTCGAGGATCAGGATCTTGTCCAGACCGTGGTGTTTCTGAAGGTACCGCGCGGCGACGGCGACGTTGTTGAAGAGGCAGAAGCCCATCGCCTGGTCGCGCTCGGCGTGGTGGCCGGGCGGGCGGCAGAGCGCGAAAGCGTTGTCCACTGCGCCGGAGACGACCTTGTCTGCAAGCTCCTGCGCGCCGCCGACCGCGAGCAGGGCGACATCGAACGAATCTCTCGATACGCCCACGTCCATGACGTCGAGGAAAGGGAGCTCCCGCTCGCAGGCGCTGCGAGCGCGCGCGACGAGATCGTGGCTGTGCACGCACTCGACCCAGGATTCGTCCGCCACTCTCGGCGAAAGCCTCATCAGCTGATCGAACCAGTCGCGAGATTCCAGGTAGGCCATGGTGCTGATCAGCCGTTCACGGCGCTCGGGATGGTGTGCGCCCGCATCGTGATCGAGAAAGCGCTCGTCGTACAGAAAGCCCGTGGTCATAACGGCCTGATCCTCCTTTTGCCGGCTGCGGCCATGGCGTCACACGTTAGTCTGACGAGTTGAAGCGCGTTTGTATATCGATCTCGGAGCCGAGCGTTCGGTGCACCGGGCAGCGATCGGCAATGCGCAGGAGATCATTGCGTTGATCCTGCGATAGGGTGCCCGAGAGCTCAAGAGTCCGCTCGATGCGATCGATTCGGCCCTCTCGTGTCTCGCAGTGCTCGCAATCCTGCGCGTGAATTTTCTCGTGTTTCAGTCGCACGGTGACTCTGGCGAGATCCAGACCCTTGCGGGTTGCGTACATACGCAGCGTCATCGCCGTGCAGGATCCGAGCGCCGCCAGCAGCAACTCGTACGGCGTCGGTCCCGTGTCCGCTCCGCCATAGCGGGCCGGCTCGTCCGCAAGCAGTTGATGCCTGTCGGTGAACACGCTCTGGGCGAACTTCGCGTCGCGTTCCTCTACCAGCACTTCCCCCTCAGCGACGCGCGGCCGCCGCGAGGCCGGCACGCCGTCACTCTCGAGGAGATAGTGTTGCGCCCATGCAGCGATGGTCACGGCAACGTAGTGCGAATCGGCGCGCCGTGTCAGCAGGTGGTCGGCCTTGTCCAGCGATATGAAGCTTTTCGGGTGGCGTGCGGCGAGAAATATCGCCGCCGCGTTGTCGACGCTGACGATCTCGTCGACGGGCGAGTGCATGATCAGCAACGCTTTTCGCATCGTGCGGATTCGCTCGCCAAGGCGTTGTGATTCGATGTCGCGCAGGAACTGGTGCTTGATGGTGAACGTCCTGCCCGCCAGATCGACTTCAGCCTCACCTTCGGCCTCGATGTCCGCGCGCTTGTCCTTGAGCAGGTGCGCCACGTGCGCCGGCTCGCTCGGCGCGCCGATTGTGACCACCGCTCGCGCGTCGGCTATCTCACCGGCGGCGGCGAGAACGGCGGCTCCGCCGAGGCTGTGACCGATGAGCAGCTCTGGCGTACCGAGGCGTTCGCGCACGGCGTCGGCGGCGCTTATGAGATCCGCTACGTTGCTCGAGAAGTTGGTGTTGGCGAACTCGCCCTCGCTGTTTCCGAGGCCGGTGAAATCGAACCGCAGCACGGCGATTCCGAGGCTTGCCAGGGCACGGGCAATGCGCGACGCAGCGGCGATGTCCTTGGAGCAGGTAAAGCAGTGGGCGAAGACGGCATAAGCGACGGCATCGCCCTCGGGGCGCTCGAGCAGCCCCGCCAGCAGCTCGCCCGCCTGGTTCTTAAACTCGAATCGTTCCTTGCTGACCCGTGAAATTGCGACCTGGTTCATCTTTGGGCTCCCATGGCAGAGGCGTGGGTGCGCACCGCGGTGGCGTCGCCCGCGAGGGCAAATGGCCACGTGCTATGCTTTTCTATCTGCCTGTTTTTAAACCGAGTCCGAATCCTTGGCCGTCACCGACCGCTCCCAGNNGTCGCCATCAAGGAGTACCTGCCACCGAACCTCGCGGTGCGCAGCGGCGACAGCACCGTGCATCCGGTTTCCGAGGGACGCTCGGAGATATTCGACTGGGGTCTCGAGCGCTTCGTGCGCGAAGCGCGAACCCTCGCAAAGTTCAAGCACCCGAACATCGTCGCCGTGTTCAGCGTCTTCGAGGCCAACGGCACGGCTTACATGGTCATGGAATACGAGCGCGGCGTTAATCTCGAGCAGGCCATGGAAGCGGGTCTCGAGCTGGGCGAGCCGGAGCTGCTCGGAATCGTTCACCCGTTGCTCGATGGCNNATCCATCGCGACATCAAGCCCGAGAACATTCTGCTTCGCAAGGACGGGTCGCCCGTGCTGCTCGATTTCGGATCGGCGCGCGAGTCGCTGCTCGGTGAATCGCCGACTCTGACAACGCTGGTGACACCCGGTTACGCGCCGTTCGAGCAGTATCAGGACGATCGCCACAGCGGCAAGCAGGGTCCGTGGAGCGATATCTACTCCATGGGCGCGACCCTGTATCGGGCGATCAGCGGCGAGGGCCCCGTCGATGCGCTGACGCGCGTGAACTCGCGTCTCGGCAGCACGCCGGACCCGTTGCGGCCTGCTGTCGAGGTGGGCGCGGGGCGCTTCAGCGCGCCCTTTCTCGAGGCGATCGACGCGGCGCTCAGCTTCGACGTCGAGGATCGGCCGCAGAGCGTGGCCGAGTGGCGCCGCATGTTTCCCGAGGGTGGCCGGCTGCCGAGTATGCAGGGCATATCCGACGCGAGTCTCGCCTGGGCAGAATGGGAATCGCGCAAGAGCGCAAAGTCCTCCAGCGCGCTGACGGGGGCGCGCGGCGAGGGTGGAGAAACCCAGAGGATCGACCAGCGGCTCGTGCCGCGCCTCGTCTGGATTGTCGCGACGGTCGTGGTGGTGCTCGGCGGGATCCTGTTGGGTAACAACGTGCTGCATCGATCCGCTCCCGAGCAGGCGCCTGTCGCGGGGGACGTGGTGAAGCCTCCGCCATCGTCCCGCGAGGACGCGATCGGTGATCTGCTGCGTGCCGCTGCGGACGACGTGGAGGCGCTTCGCCTGACGTCACCGACGGGCAGCAATGCGTTCGAGCGCTACCAGCAGGTGCTGACGATGGAGCCCGGCAACGAGGATGCGCTGCGCGGTCTCGAGGTCATCGTGATTCGCTATGTCACGCTTGCAAACACCGCCATGAGCAAGGGCGAGCTCGAGAAAGCGCAGCAGTATCTCGACAGTGCTACGGGCGTTCTGCCCGATGACGCGGGCATCGCGCTTGCGCGAAACATGCTCGCCGCGGCCTCTGCGGCGAAATCCGCCGACGCCGCCCCCGCTGAGTCGCCGACGGCGGTGGCCGCGCCCCGGCGTGTCGCGGTGCTGCCGTTCTGGGGCAGACAGAGCGTCGTTTCCGCTGAGGATGGACCCGACGTGAGCGTCGAGATCAGCGAGTTCGTGCACAGCTTCCTGAGCAGCCGCNNGCCATGCGAGACGCCGGACGCGCGCTCGGCGCCGACGGGGTGCTGGTCTACGGCTACGACCCCAAGCCCGGTGCCGGCGCGCAGGTGCAGGCATACCTGGTCGACGTCGCCGACGGGCGCGTCATTCGGCGTGAAGGCGTGCTCGCGGATCTGGCCGAGCTCACGCGAACGGCCTTCGAAGACTGGACCGGCGGCGGGATCTGACGGCGTCCCGCGCTCAGCACGTTCCGGCGCGCGCGCGGCGCACGATCGGGTCCTCGGCAAGATAGGCGGCGAGGCGTTGGCGGGCGTCCGCGCCGAGGCGCAGCCCCGCCTTGGTTCGTCTCCACAGCACGTCGTCGGCTTCCTGTGCCCACTCCCTGCGAACCAGGTAGTCCACCTCGAAGGCGTAGAGATCGGTGCCGAAGGTGCGGTTTGCATCGGCGTTGCCCTCGGCGCCCATCAGCACCTCGGCGGCGAGGCTGCCATAGCGGTGCGCGAGCGCCGCGAGCAGCTCTCCTGGCCGCGCGGGAAAGCGCTCGGCGAGGCGCTCGACCAGCGTATCGATGCCGCCCTGCGGGAGATCTCCTCCCGGCAGCGGTGCGGTGGCGGTCCAGGCCGGGCCCATGGTCGGAAAGAACGCTGCCAGCTTGTCGACGGCGCGTTCCGAGAGCTTGCGGTACGTGGTCAGCTTGCCGCCGTAGACGTCGAGGATCGGCGCCCGGCCTTCGCCGCTGTCGAGCTCCAGCGCGTAGTCGCGGCTCACCTTCGAGGCTTCCTCCTCGTCGCCGTCAAACAGCGGGCGCACGCCCGCGTAGCTCCACACGATAGCGTCCGGATTCACCGCCCTCGCCATGTAGCGGTTGACGGCGCGGCACAGGTACTCGACCTCTTCGTCGCTGACGCTGACCGAGTCGGGCGCGCCGGAGACGACCACATCGGTGGTTCCGATGAGGGAGAAGTCGTTCTCGAACGGAATGACGAACACGACCCGCTGGTCGTCGTTTTGCAGGATGAAAGCGTGTTCCCCGGCATAAAGGCGCGGAACGACGATGTGGCTTCCCTTGACCAGGCGCATGCGGTGATGGCGCTCGGCGCCGGGCAGCGCGTCGAGCGTGCGCGTCACCCAGGGGCCGGTGGCATTCACCAGCAGGCGCGCGCGAAGCTCGCGTTTGTTTCCGCTGCGACGGTCCTCGACGACGGCGCGCCAGCCTGCTCCGTCGGGGGTGGCGGCGGCGAAACGCGTGCGCGGCAGCACCACGGCGCCCCGATCGGCGGCATCGCGCGCGTTCACAACCACCAGGCGCGCGTCGTCGACCCGGCAGTCGAAGTAGGTGTATCCGCGCCGGAATCCCGGTTTCAGATCGGTGCCGAACGGGCTCGTCGAGAGGTCGATGCTTTGCGAGCCCGGCAATGTGACCCGTCGGCTCAGACGGTCATAGATGAACAGACCGGCACGCAGCATCCAGGCCGGGCGCAGCCCCGGCGCGTGCGGCATGACGAAGCGCAGCGGCCTGACGATGTGCGGCGCGATGGACAGCAGCACCTCGCGCTCGGCGAGCGCCTCGCGCACGAGGCGGAACTCGAGGTGCTCGAGGTAGCGGAGACCGCCGTGGATGAGCTTGCTGCTGGTCCATGACGTGGCGGCGGCCAGATCATCCATCTCGCACAGCGCGACCCGCAGACCGCGCCCGGATGCGTCCCGGGCGATGCCGACGCCGTTGATGCCGCCCCCTATAATGAGCAGGTCGAAGGGTTCGGGCGACGCGTCTGGCATGATTTGGTTCTCGGCGGGAAGTGGTGTGTATTTTCTGCGCGGCGTCGTCGGCTTGCGAGCCGGGCATGTTGCACGAGACGGCGCGAGCCTGTCCACCTGCTCTACAGGTGCCGCCCGGTGAAGCCGCTGACGGCGTTCACCGCTGCTGCGCGCCGCGACATTCGCGGCGTCTTCTTCGACATCGACGACACCTTGACGACCGCAGGTCGATTGACCGCGGGCGCCTACTCGGCCATGGAGCGCCTCGCCGGCGCCGGCGTCATGACCGTGCCGATCACCGGCCGCCCGGCCGGCTGGTGCGACCATATCGCGCGCATGTGGCCGGTGGACGGCGTCGTCGGGGAGAACGGCGCCTTCTACTTCCGCTACGATCGCGTGCAGCGGCGGATGCTGCGCCGTTTTTTCGCCAGCCCCGAGGAGCGCAGCGAGGCGAGAGAGCGCCTCGAACGCCTCCGACAGATCATTCTGAGGGATGTTCCCGGCAGCGCCGTCGCTTCCGACCAAGGCTATCGCGCGACCGATCTGGCCATCGACTACTGCGAGGACGTCGAGCCGCTGCCCGCGGCGGCCGTGGACCGCATCGTTGCCCTTTTCGAGCAAGCCGGTGCGACCGCCAAGGTGAGCTCGATCCACGTCAACGGCTGGTTCGGTCACTACGACAAGCTCACCATGACGCAAATCCTGATGCGAGAGAGCTTCGCCGTGGACCTGGATACCGATCGGGAACGTTACGTGTTCGTCGGCGATTCGCCCAACGACGCTCCCATGTTCGGGTACTTTCCGAACTCGGTCGGCGTCGCCAACGTGGCCGCGTTCGGCGCCACGCTCGCAGCGCAGCCTGCCTACATCTGCAGCCGGCCCTGCGGTGAGGGCTTCACCGAGCTCGCCGACGCGCTGCTCGCGGCCCGCGCGGCGGGTCGGTGAGGTGACCTCGCGCCAGGCGCTGTGCCTGTGCCACGAGCGCGATCCCTGCTTGCACCGGCCGGCCTTATGGTAGAGTCGCGGCGTGTCGAACCGCACTGCATGCGCTCGCGATTTCCCGTGACCGGCCCGATGCTGCTCGCCCATCGCGGCTGGGCCAGCCGCTACCCGGAGAACACCCGGGTTGGTATCGAGGCGGCGCTGCGCGCCGGGGTGCCTGCGGTGGAGTTCGACGTTCAGCTGAGCGCCGATGGCGTGCCCGTCGTCATTCACGACCCGACGCTGCAGCGTACCGCCGGTCTCGCTCGGGCGGTCTCGGAGCTGAGCGCCGCCGAGCTCGCGAGCGTGAGTGTCCACGAGCCGGCGCGGCTCGGTGAGCAGTTTACCGATGTGCCGGTGCCGTCTCTTGCCGACATCGTCGTGTTGCTCAAACAATGGCCGCGGGCGTATGCCTTCGTCGAGATCAAGCGCGAAAGCGCCGAGTCCTTCGGCGTTGACGAGACCGTCGAGATCGTCATGCAGGCGCTCTCGCCCGTGCGCGAGCGCTGCGTCGTCATATCTTTCGTCGAGCGCGCCGTCATGACGGCGCGACGCCTGGGCGCATTCGCGACTGGCTGGGTGCTGAACTACTACGACGACGATGCCAGGCGTCTCGCCGAGGCCATGGCCCCCGATTACCTCATTTGTGACCACCTCAAGTTGCCGGCGCCGCCGGCGCAGCTGTGGAGCGGTCCGTGGCGTTGGGGCAGTTACGAGGTAACCGACCCGGCTCAAGCGCTCGCGCTCATCGGACGCGGGGTTTGCGTGATCGAGAGTATGGCTGCGGGCGAGCTCGCCCGGGACCCGCGGCTCAATCCTGGATGTGCTGCCGGTAATTCGGCATAGTGCCAGGCGTTGAAGCTGGAGATGCCTTCAATGGCCAATAGAAACCACGATCCATGGTTGCTCACACCGGGCCCGCTCACCACCTCGCGCAGCGTCAAGGAGGCGATGCTGCACGACTGGGGCTCACGCGACCAGGAGTTCATCGCCATAAACCGGCGCGTTCGGGAGCGTCTCGTAGCGCTTGCCGGCGGCGAGGGCACGCACGTGTGCGTGCCGCTGCAGGGAAGCGGCACGTTCGTCGTAGAGGCGACGGTGGGCACGCTGCTGCCGCGCGAGGGCAAGGCGCTCATACTCGTCAACGGCGCTTACGGCAAGCGGATTGCGAAAATCTGCGACTACTACCAGCGCCGCTATGTCATTGTCGAGACGCCGGAGGACGTGCCCAACGATCCGGATGCGGTCGAGTCGGCGCTGGCCGGGGATTCCGAGCTCACTCACGTGTGCGTGGTTCACTGCGAGACGACCTCGGGGATACTCAACCCGGTGTCTGAAATCGCAGAGGTGACGGCACGCCATGGTCGCAAGCTCATCATCGATGCGATGAGTGCCTTCGGCGCCATTGCGCTCGACGCCCGCGAGGTCCCCTTCGATGCAGTGGTGGCATCCTCGAACAAGTGCATCGAAGGCGTGCCGGGGGTCGGCTTTGCCGTGATCCGCGAATCGCTTCTCGAGGAATGCAAGGGTAACGCCCCGTCGCTGACGCTCGACCTCTACGATCAGTGGCAGGCCATGGAGGCCAATGCGCAGTGGCGATTCACGCCGCCCACGCACGTCATCGTGGCTTTCGAGCAGGCATTGAGGGAGCATGAAGAGGAAGGCGGCGTCAGCGGCCGCGGTGCCCGCTACGCGCGCAACTGCAGAATCCTGGTCGAAGGGATGCGCGAGCTCGGCTTCGAGACCCTCCTGCCCGACGCGCTCCAGGCGCCCATCATAGTAACGTTTCGAATGCCCGCCGATCCGGCATTCGTATTTAAAACATTCTATGATTGTCTCGCAGAGCGGGGTTATCTCATCTACCCGGGCAAGCTGACCGTTGCCGACAGCTTCCGCATGGGATGTATCGGGCGACTCGGAGAGCGGGAGATGCACGGTGCGCTCGATGCGGTGCGCGAGACACTCCGGCAGATGGGTGTCACACAATGCGCTCCGCAAAAGTCCGACGCTGAGATCGCATGATTTTTCAACCCGATCGACCGTGAATTAGCCGAAATGTACTTACAAAAACGAGTCTTACATCTGTTCAGCGGTACGCGTTCGCTCGAAAATCAAATCGACGAGTTTCTAGACAAGGTCTCGGAGGCCGGCATGGTTTTCGGGCGTGCCATACGTGTCTATCTGAACAATGGCGCCAGCGAGGAGTTCGAGGGTTTTCTCGGTCAAGCTGCGATTATCGAGCGCCGCGGCGACGAGTTGCGTCGCAGCATCGAGACAGAGCTCTATGCACGTACGCTCATTCCGGATCTGCGCGCTGATGNNTCTCCATCCAGTCACCGGATATTCCGCAGGAATTTCACGCCGGCTACCTGGACCTGACCGAAACCGTGGTCAGCTGCGTCGACTCCGTGGTTCTCGCCGCACGGGCTTTTTTCAGAGACATCGACTCGGTTCGCGATCACGGCAGCAAGACCATCTTTCTGGAAACCGAAGCGGACAAGATCGGCACGAAACTGCAGCGGGCGATTTTCAGCTCGTCGCTGCCGCTCGAGCGCAAGATGCACCTGCGTTATTTTGTCGAGCGAATCGACGAGCTCGCGAATTCAGCGGAGGATGTCGCCGATGCGCTGCAAATTTACACTATCAAACGACGTATTTGATCCCCACCAGGTCGGCCAAAATCTCCGAATGCCCGCGCGAATGCTTCCGGTCATAGAATGGACCTGACGGTACTTTTTTTCCTGACGAGCGGTCTGCTGCTCGGCTGGTCGCTGGGCGCTAACGACGCTGCCAACATCTTCGGCACCGCTGTCGGGACACGCATGGTGCGCTTCGCCACGGCGGCTCTGGTTTGCAGCGTCTTCGTGGTTCTTGGCGCCGTGGTGAGCGGCGCCGGCGCGGCGCACACCCTCGGCGCGCTCGGTTCGATCAATGCGCTCGCGGGCTCTTTCATGGCGGCGTTGTCGGCTGCCGGCACGGTTTACGTGATGACCAAGTGGGGATTGCCGGTCTCCACCAGCCAGGCAATCGTCGGTGCCATTATCGGGTGGAATCTGTTCAGTGGCTCGGTGACCGACAGTCAGACGCTTTTGAAAATCGTCGCCACCTGGGTTGCCTGTCCGGTCCTTGCAGCGCTCATCGCCGTGCCTCTGCTCAAGGTCACGGCATTCGCTCTGCGTCTGGCAAAGCTGCACCTGCTCAAGCTCGACGCTTACACACGCCTGGCGCTGATTCTCGCCGGTGCATTCGGGGCCTACAGTCTCGGTGCAAACAACATCGCCAACGTCATGGGTGTTTTCGTCGACGTGTCACCGTTCAAGGGGTTCTCGGTCGCAGGGTTTTTCCGGCTGAGCTCGGTCCAGCAGCTGTTTTTGATCGGTGCGATCGCCATCGCCGTCGGCGTGTTCACTTATTCCAAACGCGTCATGGTGACGGTGGGTGCAGGTATCCTTCCCATGTCGCCCGTGGCCGCGTGGGTCGTGGTCATCGCGCACTCGATCGTGCTGTTCCTGTTCGCGTCTCAGGGTCTCGAGCACATGCTCGCGAGCGCCGGCCTGCCGACGATTCCGCTGGTCCCGGTATCGAGCTCGCAGGCCGTGGTCGGGGCGGTGGTCGGTCTCGGACTGATGCGCGGAGGCGGCGACGTCGACTGGAAGCTGGTTGGCAACATCGCCGGCGGCTGGGTGACGACGCCGCTGATATCCGGGGTGGTCTGTTTCATCGCTCTGTTCTTTCTTCAAAACGTCTTCGGCCAGAAGGTCTACCGGGAAGTTCACTACTCGCTCTCGGCGCCGGTGCTCACGGAGCTCGCCGCGCAGGGCGCTGAGGTTACCGCGCTCGCGTCCATCAAGGAGCGCGAGTTTCGCTCCGCTCAGGAGTTCAAAAAGGCCGTTGAACAGACCGGCTATTCCGGCCCGCCAGGCGAGCAGGCGCTGCGAGATTTGGCGCAGTTGAGTCACATGTACATCGACCCGGAAAAGTTTTCGTCACTCGATCGCAAATGGCTGAGCAGTGGCCAGATCTCGGCTGTCGAGCGGCTAGAGGGCAGGGAATTCGCGCACCCGTGGCAGCTCGCTCGAGCGTTGGCCGCGAATTCGTCCGAGTGGTCGAGAAAGGACAACAGCACCGTCAACAAGTACTACAACGCGCGGCTCGAGCGGAAGCTCGAGTACGTCTACAGGAAATTCGCCGGATATTCCGATCGCCGATGATGCGATGGTCGAATCCCCTGGTCAGCGCCGTTGCGACGCCGCCGGTCGCGGCGGCCCAGGGGTGGATACGCGGGCGGTCCTTTCCCGAGGAAAAACCTCTTCTCGATCTGGCCCAGGCGGTGCCGAGCTATCTGCCCGCCGAGGCACTCCGGCGTCGCGTCGCCGAGGCCGCCAACGAGCCGGAAACCTCGCTGTACAGCGACATCCTCGGAGCTGCCGCGCTGCGCGCCCGATTCGCCCGCCACCTGTCGGGCGAATACGCCGCCCGCGTCGAGGCCGGCAACGTCGCCATTACCTCCGGCTGTAATCAGGCCTACTGTGTCGCGGTCTGCGCGCTGGCGGGGCCCGGCGACGAGGTCATCCTTCCCGTGCCCTATTATTTCAATCACGACATGTGGCTCAGGATGCAGGGCATCGTCCCCGTCTATCTGCCTTTCGATCCGCGTCACCCCGGTCGGCTGCGACTCGACGCGCTGCGCGAGGCGCTCACGCCGCGCACCCGAGCCCTGGTGCTGGTATCGCCCGCCAATCCCACCGGCGCCGAGTACCCTAGCGCCGACATCGAGGCGGCCCACGAGATGCTGCGCGGGCGCGGCGCGAGCCTCGTCATCGACGAGACCTACAAGGATTTTCGCGCCGGCTCGGGCCCCCCGCACATGCTCATGGCCAGCGGCGCTCACCAGGACGCGGGGCTGGTTCAGCTGTTCAGCTTCTCGAAGGCCTACAGCATGGCCGGTTACCGCGTCGGTGCGATCGCGTGCAACGCCGGATTGCTGGCGGAGATCGAAAAGCTCCTCGACTGCGTCGCCATTTGCCCCGCGCGCATCAGCCAGGCGGCGGCACTCTTCGCTCTCGAGCATCTGAACGAGTGGCGCGAAGCCAAGTCTCGGCTGATGAGGGAACGCGTGGGCTTGCTTCGCGAGCACTTTGCCCGGTCGAATCTCGGCTATCAGCTCGTCTCCTGCGGCGCCTATTTCGCCTACGTGCGTCATCCGTTCGGCGGCACAGCGTCGCTGGAGGTCGCACGCCGACTCGCCGATCGGCAGAACATTCTCTGCCTGCCCGGCAGCTTCTTCGGCCCGGGGCAGGATGACTATCTGCGCTTCGCCTTCGCCAACGTGGAAAGCGATTGTTTCGAAGCGCTGATCGATCGATTACGCGCGAGTCAGAGCGAGGGCTGAGGCTCGCTGGCGAGCCGTCCCATCAGCCGGCGCATGAATGTCGCGCACGCTTCGACCTGCTCGAGGCTTATGTACTCGTCGGGCTTGTGAGCCTGGGCGATGCTCCCCGGACCGAACACGACCACCGACATGCCGGCCTTCTGGTAGAAAGGCGCCTCCGTCCCGAAGGCGAGGGCGCCGGCCTCGTTGCTGCCGGCGAGCGCCTTGACCAGCGTTTCCGCCGGAGAGTCGTCCTCGGGGACGAAGGGGTCGGCGGCGCTGTTGACCGTGGTGCGCACGGCCGCCTCGGGGCATGCGTCGCGCAGGTTTGCGAGCACGGCGTCGGCGTGGGCGTTGAAGCGCGCCAGGATATCGTCGACGTCGTGACCCGGCACGGCACGAATTTCCCACTCGAACCGGCATTCTGCCGGAACGATATTGAACTGCTGGCCGCCTCTGATGGTGCCCACGTTGATGGTGCTGAAAGGCGGAGCCACACCGTTCATTTGCAAGGGCAGGGATTCGAACTCGTCGGACAACGATGCGAGATAGGCAATCAGGCGAACCGCGATGTCGATAGCGTTCACGCCATACTGTGGCGTGCTCGAGTGCGCCTCGCGCCCCACGACCACCGTCTCGAGCGAGCATTGGCCTTTGTGCGCATTGACGATTCGCATCTCGGTCGGCTCGCCGATGATGACTGCTCTGGCGGCGAGCCCGGTGTCGGGCAAAGCCCGCATGAGGCGTGCGGCTCCCGAGCAGTCGGTCTCCTCGTCGTAGGTGAGAACGATGTGCACGGGTGCGCGCAGGCCGCAGGACTGAAATTCGGGAACCAGCGCCAGAACGATGCCGAGAAACCCCTTCATGTCACAGGTTCCACGGCCATAGAGCCGGCCGTCGCGCTCGACGACGCGAAACGGGTCGCTGCTCCAGTCCTGGCCGTCGACTGGAACGACGTCGGAGTGTCCCGAGAGAACGACCCCGCCGGTTGAAGCCTCGGGTCCGATGCTTGCCACCAGATTCGCCTTGGATCGATCGTCGTTGAACACAAGCCTCGAGTCGACACCGTGGCCCTTCAGGTAATCCTCGACGAAGCGGATGAGCTCGAGATTGGATTCGCGACTGGTGGTGTCGAAACGCACCAGTGCCTCGATCATTTGCACCGGAGAAAAAAGCCGGCCGCTCACGCGCAGTCCTACTCGCGGCCCAGCTTCAATGCCTGCAGGGCATCCGAGAAACGCTCGAGAAACATGTCGCAGACGCCATCGGTGTGCGCCAGCGACAGATACAGCTTGGTGCCCATCGGGTTGAGAAAGATCTTGCGCCGGAACAATGCCAGCATGAGTGCGCGACCTTTTGCGCGGTCCGCGCGCGCGGTCGACCGATAGTCGTTGACCGGCTCGGCGGAGAACACAACCTGGGCCAGGGGACCATCGCCGATGATCTGAGCTTGCTCTTGATGCTCTTCGAGCACCCCTCGCATACCGTCGCGCAGGTACTTTCCCAGATCGTGAAGATGTCGGTAGCAGCNNTACTTTCCCAGATCGTGAAGATGTCGGTAACAGCCCGGTTGCCTGAACACATCGAGCGCGGCCCGCGCAGCCGCCGTGCTGATGGGATTTCCGCCGAGCGTCGACGCCACCCAGACGTAGCTCGGCTCGCCGAGTCGATCCTCGCGCACCCGGTCCATGATATCGGCGCGTCCGCCGAATGCGCCGATGGGGTAACCGCCACCGAGCGCTTTGCCGTATGCAATCAGGTCCGGGATGACGCCGTAGTACTCCTGCGCGCCTGCGTATGCGAGTCGAAAACCGGTGACCACCTCATCGAAGATCAGCAGCACGTCGTGCTCGGTGCAGGCGCTGCGCAGGCTCTCGAGGAAGCCTTCCTCGGGCGGCGTGCACCGCTGCAGCGGCTCTACGATGACCGCGGCGAGCTCGGCGGCGTGCTCTGCGATGATGCGCGTCGCGGTGGCGGTGTCGTTGTAGGGCGCTACCAGGGTCTCTGCCATCACCGCCGGCGGAATGCCGGCGCTCGAGGGCTCCGGCTCGGGAAAATCCAGCAGGCGCTGGGGAAACAGGCTCGTCACCCCGACCTCGTTAGAGCCGTGATAAGCGCCCTCGAACTTGAGAATCTTGCTGCGGCCGGTTGCGGCCCGTGCAAGGCGCTGGCAGTACATCGTGGCCTCGGTGCCCGAAGCGCAGAAACGCACGCGCTCGCAGGCGGCGCTGAGCCGGCAGATCTCCTCGGCGAGCGCCAGCGAGTTCTCGTTGACGTAGGCGAAGTTGGCGCCGAGCTCGGCCTGACGAATCACCGCTTCGGTCACCTCGGGCCGTGCATGCCCGACCAGCGCCGAGCCCCAGCCGATGGAGAAGTCGAGAAAGGTAGCGCCGCTGGTATCCACGAGCTCGCAGCCCTTTCCCCGCGAGATGACCGTGCAAAGCTCGGGCGGCAGATTGAACTCGCCGTTGGAGCCACCGGGGAAAACGCGCAGCGAACGCTGTCGAGCCTCCGCCATGTCGGTTTCGATCACGGACATATGCTGGTCCTGCCTAGGCTTGCTCGCGCAGAAACTTACGGTACAAGGCCGACTTCTGCACGTAATGGTCTGCGATGGCGGAAATGCCTTTGATCTCGGCATCGGTGAGCGAGCGTACCACCCGTCCCGGCGATCCGAGAACCAGCGATCCATCCGGAATCTCCTTACCCTCTGTGACCAGCGCGCTGGCGCCCACCAGGCAGTTCCGGCCGATACGGGCGTTGTTCAGCACCACGGCATTGATGCCGATGAGGCTGTTATCGCCTACGGTGCAACCGTGCAGCATCACTTTATGCCCGATGCTCACGTTGTCTCCGAGGGTGAGGGGAACGCCGTGATCGATGTGCAGCACCGACGCGTCCTGCACGTTGGTATTCGCGCCGATGGTAATCACGTCGTTGTCGCCGCGCAGCACGCAATTGAACCAGATGCTCGCATTATTGCCGAGCACCACGGAACCGATGACCGACGCGCTCGGCGCCACGTAATACTCGCCGCGAAACTCCACCTGGCGTTCGTCCAGGGAATAGATCATGTCATTTCCGTCCTGCAAAGCCTGCCAGCGCGTCATGATACCCGCCGTCCGCGCGGGGGACACGCACTCCCCGAAGGCGCACCAGGCCTCCGGCGAGGCCGAGCCCGGGTCACATTGCGCGATGATTGTAAGTGCAGGGGAAGCATTTGCGGTACTCTTGGCGCACGTGAAAATAACCGCAAGAGGCAGAACAATGACGTCCGCGATACGAGTACACGAGACCGGTGGCCCCGAGGTCCTGAAGTGGGAGCAGGTGAGCGTCGCGGAGCCCGGTCCCGGACAGGTGCGCCTGCGCCACGGCGCCGTCGGGCTCAATTTCATCGATGTCTACTTCCGTATCGGGCTCTATCCAACCGAGCTGCCATTCACCCCGGGGCTCGAAGCGAGCGGTGTGGTCGAGGCGGTCGGCGACGGGGTGACGGAATTGAGCGCCGGCGATCGCGTCGCTTACGCCGCGCCGCCGGTGGGCGCCTACTCCGAGATGCGGCTGATGCCGGCGGATCGCCTCGTCAAGGTGCCCGACGGTGTGAGCGACGAGGTCGCGGCGGCCATGATGCTCAAGGGCATGACCGCCCACTACCTGCTGCGGCGCACTTACCGGGTGAAGGCTGGTGACACGATCCTGTTTCACGCCGCCGCCGGCGGCGTCGGGCTGATCGCGTGTCAGTGGGCCAAGCATCTTGGCGCAACGGTCATCGGCACCGTCGGCAGTGACGAGAAGGCAGAGCTCGCAGCCGCGCACGGCTGCGATCATCCGATCGTGTACACACGGGAAAATTTCGTCGAGCGCGTGAAGGCTATCACCGGCGGCGAGGGTGTGCCGGTCGTCTACGATTCGGTCGGCAAGGACACCTTCATGAACTCCCTGGACTGCTTGAGGCCCCTCGGCATCATGGTGCTGTTCGGTCAGTCGTCGGGGCCGGTGCCACCGATTGATCCCGGAATCCTGGCGCCGAAGGGATCGCTGTTCCTGACGCGGCCGACGCTGATGACCTACACGGCGAAACGCGACGACCTGGTGGTTGCCGCCGAAGAGCTGTTCGAGGTTGTGCAGTCCGGAGCCGTGAAGCTCGAGATCAACCAGCGCTTTGCGCTCAAGGACGCCGCCGAAGCCCACCGCGCCCTGGAAGCGAGGCAAACCACCGGCTCAACGATACTGACGGTCTGAACGCCGAGCGCGCCGGGCCTCGCTCTGCGAGGTCCGGCGGCAGGCATCAAGCTTCAATCCTCTTTACGAGCGCGTTGGCGAATGCGCTCGTCGAAACCTCGGTGACGCCTTCCATCGGTCGTGCGAAGTCTTACGTGTGACAATCTTGTTTGATGAACTTCTCGACCTTTCGCCTCTCCGGCGTGCCGGACTCGCACTCGATGCCCGCGTCATGTCCGGGCCGGTAGCGTCGCCCTCCATGTACCCGGGATCGGGTTGTCGGGGACGACCAGCCTCTCGTGGCGACTTTTGGCAGCTCGCCCGATTCGGGGATCTCGATGCGCTCGTTGTCCATGACGGGTCCTTTTCCGGGCGTTATACTTCCATCACAGTCGTATAGCCGCAGTTCGACCGCGGTGCACGCCATCGCAGGGTTGTCCGGCGTCGCCCGCAATCGGACCGCAGCAGGGTCCCGGGCGTCTACTGAGCCGCACGCCGATCGCAGCGGGTACCGCGGCTGAGTGGGCTCGGGGGGATGCGACGGGGGCGCTTCGCGGAGCGTCGCGCACTCTGTTGTTAAATGATGAGCGCTTCGGCGGCGAGGGCTCACGAGGCGGCCGCTCTGTTTGCCGGCCTGCAAGTACATATGAATGTAGGCACTCGAGAGCATATCGCCGCATCCGACCTGGACTACCAGGAGCATATTCTCCAGGGCGTGTCGCGCACCTTCGCGCTCACCATCCCGCAGCTTCCCGACGGCTTGCTGCGGGTGGTCAGCAACGGCTATCTGCTGTGCCGTATCGCGGACACCATCGAGGACGACCCGAGCCTCGATGCCGCCCAGAAGCGCTATTTTTCGGAGTCCTTCGTTCAGGTCATCACCGGCGAGCTGTCGCCGGAGCGTTTCGCCGCCGAGCTCCATCCGCTGCTCGGCGCGAGCATCCTCGATGCCGAGAAGGACCTCATCGAGAACACCCCGAGGGTCATTCGCATCACGCATGGTTTCCGGGACAGACAACGCGCGGCGCTCGAGCGATGCGTGCGCATCATGTCGAGGGGGATGGCGGATTTTCAGCAGAACAAGAGCCTGGACGGGCTCGCCGACATGGCCGAGATGGACCGCTACTGCTACTACGTCGCCGGCGTCGTCGGCGAGATGCTGACCGAGCTTTTCTGTGACTACTCCGCCGATATCGACGCGCACCGCAGCGAGCTTCAGAAGCTTGCCGTGTCTTTCGGCCAGGGGCTGCAGATGACCAATATTCTCAAGGACATATGGGAGGACCGTGCGCGCGGCGCCTGCTGGCTGCCCCGCGAGGTGTTTCAGAGGGTCGGCTTCGACCTCTCGGACCTGGCGGTGGACGGCCAGCGGGAAACCTTTGCTCTGGGACTGAGCGAGCTCATCGGCATCGCGAGGCTGCACCTGCAGAATGCCCTGAGCTATACATTGTTGATACCCCGCCACGAGGCGGGCATCCGGCGATTCTGTCTGTGGGCGCTGGGAATGGCGGTCCTCACGCTACGCAAGCTGCACGCCCGCATGGACTTCACCAGCGGGCAGCAGGTCAAGATCTCCAGGCGCAGTGTCCGAGGCGTCGTTCTGGCGAGTAATCTCTTTGTGGGCCGCGATTGGCTGCTCAGATTGCTATTCGACGGGTTCACCCGTAGCCTACCGGTTGCGGAGAACCCACCGAAGCCAATCTTGGTGTAGGCGCGGTCAGCGTGTACTATGCGCTCCGGCGCGCGTAGAGGGGGAAGTCGAACAAAAGTGAGAATGCAGGCTTTCAGGGAACTGAGCGCGGGCAACGTGGCAGTCTCGGCGTCCGCCCCGGAGTACGCCCATCTCGACGACGGGCTCGCCGCCTGCATTACCCGGGCCTCGGAAGCGCTGCGGGCCGAGCAGCATCCGGAAGGCTACTGGAGCTACGAGTTCGAGGCAGACTGCACCATCCCGGCCGAGTACATCCTCATGATGCACTTCATGGACGAGGTGGATGCGGCACTCGAGGGCAAGATCGCCGTCTACATTCGCGCCAAGCAGGGGAACGACGGCGGCTGGGCGCTCTACCCCGGTGGTGAGATGGATCTCAGCTGCACGGTAAAGGCCTACTACGCCCTCAAGCTCGCCGGAGACGCCCCCGATGCGCCGCACATGGCCCATGCCAGGGCCGCCATACTGGCGCGCGGCGGCGCTGTGAACGTCAACGTGTTCACCAAGATCGCGCTCGCCCTGTTCGCTCAAATCCCCTGGAGAGGCGTGCCCTTCATTCCCGTCGAGATCATGCTGCTGCCGAGATGGTTTCCATTCCACATCTCGAAGGTTTCCTACTGGTCACGCACGGTGATGGTGCCGCTGTTCGTGCTCTGCACGCTCAAACCGCGCGCCGCCAATCCGCGCGGTGTCGGCGTTCGCGAGCTGTTCAGCGTGCCGCCGGAGAAGGAGAGGAACTGGTTTCCGGTTCGCTCGACGCTCAACAGGATATTTCTGGCACTCGATCGCATGGGCCGCGTGCTCCACCGGATGGTGCCGCGCTTCATTCGTGCCCGGGCGCTCAGAAACGCGGAGAACTGGATCATCGATCGTCTCAATGGTCGCGACGGTCTGGGAGCCATTTTCCCCGCCATGGTGAATGCCCACGAGGCTCTCGGCATCCTCGGCTACAGCGCCGACCATCCGTACCGCATCATGACCCGCGAGGCCCTGCGCGGCCTGATCATCGAGAAGGCCGACTACGCCTACTGCCAGCCCTGTGTGTCGCCGGTATGGGACACGGGCCTGGCTTGCCTGGCGCTTCAGGAGGCCGACGATCACAGAGCCGATCCCAGCGTGCTGCGCGCTCTCGACTGGCTCAGGCCGCGCCAGCTGCTCGACGAAAAAGGCGACTGGACGGACCGCCGTCCGGGCGTGCGCGGCGGTGGCTGGCCGTTTCAGTTCGGCAACGATCACTACCCCGACATCGACGATACGCCGGTGGTTGCCTGGTCGATGCTGGAGACCTGCGACGATCGCTATCGGGAGAGCATAGAGAGGGCTGCCGAGTGGATTCACGGCATGCAGTCGCGCAACGGCGGCTATGCATCCTTCGACGCCGACAACACGTATTACTACCTCAACGAGATTCCGTTCGCCGATCACGGCGCGCTGCTCGACCCGCCCACCAGCGACGTCACCGCCCGCTGCGTGACGTTCCTGTGCAAGCTCGACCGCCGGCGCTTCAACGCTACCATCGAGCGGGCGCTGCGCTTTCTGTACCAGGAGCAGGAGGCCAATGGCAGCTGGTTCGGCCGCTGGGGGACCAACTACATCTACGGGACATGGTCGGTGCTGATTGCCCTGGAGGCGGCCGGTGTGAGCGTGCGCGAAACGCCAATCCGGCGCGCGGTCGGCTGGCTCGAGAGCATACAGCGCCCGGACGGTGGCTGGGGAGAGGACAACCACAGCTACTTCGATGCGAGCGAGGCGGGCCTCGGCCGTGAGAGCACGTCTTATCAGACCGCATGGGCACTGCTCGGGCTGATGGCCGCCGGGGAAGTGCGCTCCGCCGCGGTCGGTCGCGGCATCGCCTATCTGGAGCAGACCCAGGGCGAGGACGGTTCGTGGCGCGACGAGACCTTCACCTGCCCGGGCTTCCCGCGGGTCTTTTACCTGAAATACCACGGATACACGCGCTATTTCCCGCTCTGGGCCCTGGCCCGCTATCGGCGGCTGCTGAAGCAGACCTGAGCTATCGTTAACCGGTAGGCTGATCTCGCAGCTTGGGCCGAGCGCTGAAAGGCTCACCTGCGGCTCCTGGATTCCCTTTTCGAGATGGCGAACAGTCGACCGCTGCTAGGCATCGTGACCGCGTTGCCCGCCGAGGCGCGATGCCTGGGGGTGCGCGCGGCGCCCGTCGGCGAGAGCGTACGTTTGGCCGAGGATGTGCACCTGATCCGTTGCGGCATCGGCCGGGGGCGCGCCGGCCGTGCTGCCCGCGAGCTTCTGCAGGCCGGCGCCGGCGCACTGCTCAGCTGGGGCACGGCGGCGGGACTCAGCCGGGACCTCGAGCACGGTGACCTGGTCCTCCCCGCAGACGTCGTCAGCCGCGACGGGCACCACTACGACGTCGATTCCGATTGGCACCATCGCCTGTGGCAGGTCGCCGCCGCGCAGGGTCGCGCCTACGAGGGCGGTCTCGCCGAGGCCGACGGCGCACTGGCCGACGCCGACGACAAGCTGCGCATGCATACGCTGACCGGGGCGCTGGTCGCGGACATGGAGAGCGCCGCCGTTGCCGAGGCGGCCCATGAGGCTCGCGTCCCGCTGCTGATCGTGCGCACCGTGTCCGATACCGTGGCGACGCGCGTTCCAGCGAGCGCGCTGGCGGCCATGGACCGCGACGGCGACGTCGCCGTGATGCGCTGCCTGATGCGGCTGGCGCGTGCGCCGGCGGATCTGCCGGCGCTGCTGCGCCTGGCGGTGGGATTTCGCGCCGCGTGCCTGCGGCTCTCGCGGCTGGCGGCGCTCGCGGGCCCGGCTTTTCGCAGCGGGCGCCCCTAGCTTCCAGACCGGTCTCAGGCCTGCGCGGCGACGTCCCCGCCCCTGGCGCGGAACATCTCCACCGCGCGCAGGATGCCCTCGCCGTCGAGTCCCGCATCGCGCAGCATGTCACCGCGCCCGCCGTGCTGGATGAAGCGATCCGGCAGGCCGAGATTGAGCACCGAAACCGCCACGTCGTGGGCCGCGAGACACTCATTGACGGCGCTGCCGGCACCGCCGGCGATGGCATTCTCGTCAACCGTCACCAGCAGCTCATGCTCCGCCGCCATGCGCATCACCATGTCTTCGTCCAACGGCTTGACGAAGCGCATGTTGACCACCGTCGCGTCGAGCTTCTCCGCCGCCTCGAGGCAGTACTCGAGCATCGGGCCGAAGGCGAGAAAAGCGATTTCCTTACCCTCTCTGCGCAGCTGCGCGCGCCCGATCGGGATGGCGGTCATCTGCGCCTCGATGGCCACGCCGGGGCCGGTGCCGCGCGGATAGCGCACCGCGCAGGGCTGATCGAGCATGAAGCCCGTGTACAGCATCTGCCGGGTCTCGTTCTCGTCTGCCGGCGTCATGATGACCATGTCGGGCAGGCAGCGCAGGAAAGAGATGTCGTAGGAGCCTGCGTGGGTCGGTCCGTCTCCACCCACCACGCCGGCGCGGTCGATGGCAAAAAGAACCGGCAGATCCTGGATCACCACGTCGTGGACCACCGAGTCGTAGGCGCGCTGCAGGAAGGTCGAGTAGATGGCCACCACCGGCTTCAGGCCGTCGCAGGCCATGCCCGCCGCCACGGTCACGCTGTGCTGCTCGGCGATGGCCACGTCGAAGTAGCGCTCCGGAAACTCGCGCTCGAAGCGTTCCATCTTCGAGCCTTCGCGCATGGCCGGGGTGATCGCGACGAGTCGATCGTCGAGACGCGCCATATCGCACAGCCAGTCACCGAAGACCTGGGAGTAGGTGGGCCCCGAGCTGCCCTTGCCGGTGCGTATGCCCACGCTCGGGTCGAAGGGTGCGCTGATGCCGTGGTATTTCACCGGATCGGCCTCGGCGGGCGCGTAGCCCTTGCCCTTCTTGGTCACCACGTGCAGAAGCTGCGGGCCTTCCAGCGCCTGAACATTGCCGATGGTCGCGAGAAGCGCCTTGAGATCGTGGCCGTCGATGGGGCCGATGTAGTTGAAGCCGAGCTCCTCGAACAGGGTTCCCGGCACGATCAGCCCCTTGACGTGCTCCTCCGCGCGGCGCGCCAGCTCCCACATGGGCGGCATCCGCGAGAGCACCTTCTTGCTGCCCTCGCGCACCGATGCGTACAGCTTGCCCGAGATGACCTGCGCGAAACGCTGGGTGAGGGCGCCCACGTTGGGCGAGATCGACATCTCGTTGTCGTTGAGGACGACCAGCATGCTGGTGCCGAGCCCCCCGGCATGATTGAGGGCCTCGAAGGCCATGCCGCAGGTGAGTCCGCCGTCCCCGATGATGGCGACGGCCCTCCGGCGCGAGCCGGTGCGCTCGGCGGCGAGCGCCATCCCCAGCGCGGCCCCGATGGAGGTGCCGGCGTGCCCCACCCCGAAGGTGTCGTATTCGCTCTCACTGCGCTTGGGGAACGGACTGATGCCGCCCCATTTGCGCACCGTGTGCATGCGGTCACGACGTCCGGTGAGGATTTTGTGCGGATAGCTCTGATGGCCGACGTCCCAAACCAGCCGATCGTCCGGCGTGTCGTAGAGATAATGCAACGCAATGGTGAGCTCGAGGGCGCCGAGTCCGGCGGCAAAATGCCCGGCAGACTGGGACACGCTTTGCACCAGGAACCGGCGCAGCTCGTCGGCCAGCGCCGGGAGCTGGGACTCGGGGAGCTTGCGCAGGTCGGCCGGTGATTCGATTTGGCTCAGAAGAGGAAAGGAGCTGGCTGTGCTCATGCTTGGCTGCTGGTCCCCGACGAGTTTTCGTGAAAAAGGGCCATCGAAGGCCGCGCGCAATCCGGTCCCGTGGCTATACTTGCGTAGCGTGGGGCTGAAATGCCGGTCCAAAAATCTTAGAATACCGGAGCTTAACATATCTCGCCCAGACTCGCGTGTTACGGGGAAGCGCGTCCCTTCCGATCCCGATTGGGCTTCCGGCCAGCAAGGCCGAGGAAGCGCAGTCGGTCGGCCTGAGCGCAGCTAACACGACGCAGCGGGAGGGCCAACTGGCAGGAGACGAGAATGGGTGTCCCTTTGAAGCAGCAGATACGCCTCGGAATGTACGTCTTGGGCAAGAAGCTGCGGGGAGAGAAGCGCTATCCGCTGGTGCTGATGCTTGAGCCCCTGTTTCGCTGCAACCTCGCTTGTGCCGGCTGTGGAAAAATCGACTATCCGAATCACATCCTCGACAAGCGCATCAGCGTGCAGGAAGCCCTTGACGCCGTCGACGAGTGCGGCGCCCCTGTCGTATCCATCGCCGGCGGCGAGCCGCTGCTTCACAAGGAAATGCCCCAGATCGTCGAGGGCTTCGTGCGCAAGAAGAAGTATGTCTACCTGTGCACCAATGCGCTCCTGCTGAAAAAACGCATCAAGGACTACACACCGTCCGAGTACCTGACCTTCTCCATACACCTCGACGGCAACCGGGAGCGACACGATGCCTCGGTGTGCCAGGACGGCGTGTTCGAGCGCGCCATCGATGCGGTGCGCATGGCCAAGCAGAAGGGCTTCCGGGTCACCGTCAACTGCACCCTGTTTCAAGGCGAGTCGGCGCAGGAGGTGGCGGCGTTTTTCGATCACGTCAACGGCCTCGGCGTCGAGGGTGTGACGGTCGCACCGGGGTTCAGCTACGAGCGTGCCCCCCAGCAGGAGGTGTTTTTGCAGCGCCGCAGCAGCAAGGAGCTGTTTCGCGAGATCTTCCGCCTCGGAAAGGGACGTCGCTGGGCGTTCAACCACTCGAGCCTTTATCTGGACTTCATCGCCGGCAACCAGAACTACGCGTGCACGGCGTGGGGAAATCCGACGCGCAACGTCTTCGGCTGGCAGCGGCCCTGTTATCTCCTGGTCGGCGAAGGCTACGCGCCGACGTTCGAGGAGCTCATGGAGGAAACCAACTGGGACGGCTACGGCGTCGGACGAAATCCCAAGTGCGGGAACTGCATGGTCCACTGCGGCTTCGAAGCGACCGCGGTCGAGGATGCGATGGCCAATCCTCTCAAGGCGTTGCTGGTCAAGCTTCGCGGCCCGCGCACCAGCGGCCCCATGGCACCGGAGCCGCCGATTCTCTATGAAAGTCCCGAGAGCCAGTCGGTGCCGCTCGAGCGCGGAAGCCTTTCAAGCGACAGGTCCGAGCGCGTGGCCTGATGTGGACCGGCTGGGCGATCGCCGCTCTGGCCAGCTGGGTCACCATTGTTCTTCTGCCCTGGCGGGCGTGGAGCACGCGCGAGCATCTGCAGGCCGATAACGCGCGCATAGGCGAGGCCCTCGATGACGTGACCGTGCTGATCCCGGCGCGTGACGAGGCGGATGTCCTGCCGAGAACCCTTGCCTGCCTGGCGGAGCAGGGGCCGGGGCTCGAAATTCTCGTCGTCGACGATCAGTCGAGCGATGGCACTGGCGAGATCGCGGCGCGCTGCGGTGTCGCAGGGATGAGAGTGATATCGGGCGCGCGTCTGCCGGAGGGCTGGACCGGAAAAGTCTGGGCCCAGTCTCAGGCGCAGGCGTATCTGCGCCGCCCCCTGGTTCTGCTGCTCGATGCGGACATTGCCCTCGCCCCGGGTCTGATCGCGACCCTGCGCCACGAGCTGCGGGCGCGCCGCCTGGGGCTCCTGTCGCTGATGGCGGCGCTTTCCATGCGCGGCTTCTGGGAGCGGCTGCTGCTGCCCGCATTCGTGTTCTTCTTCAAGCTCGTCTATCCGTTTCATGTTTGCAACTCGCCGAACACGCGCCTCGCCGCGGCGGCGGGCGGCTGCGTGTTACTCGAGGTGCGGGCGCTCGAAGCGATCGGTGGATTCGAGTCGCTGCGCGACGCCATCATCGACGACTGCACCCTGGCGCGGCGCGTCAAGGATGCCGGCTACCGCACCTGGATAGGCCTGACCCGCTCTGTCGTCAGTCATCGGCGCTATCGCGGGCTCGGCGACATATGGCGCATGGTTGCGCGCACGGCGTTCACTCAGCTCGGCTACTCGTGGCTGCTCCTCGGCCTGTGCACGCTGCTGATGGTCGTTTGCTTCGTCGCTCCGGTGCTGGTGTCGCTGGTGCCGGAGAGCTACCCGCGCGGCATGGCGCTGGCGGCATGGCTCATCATGTGGGTTGTCTATCTGCCGACACTGCGCTTCTACGACGTTTCGGCGGCCTGGGGGCTGCTGCTGCCCGTTGTCGGGCTGCTGTTCCTCGCCATGACATGGGATTCGGCACGCCGTTATCTGAACGGTGAGCGGTCCGCGTGGCGGGGCAGGCGCTATCGGTCTGACGGCCTGGCTGCGCCGCGTTGACTCGAGGTCACCAGGTCGGCGCACGGGGGTATGTTATAGTGCGTGGCGTTGTTATCGGCGGTTTGCTGGACTGATGGCGCAGCCCACGATGCGACTGGCGAGAAACGCGTTGCTGCATTCGCTTGTGGCGCTTCTACTCGCTCTCTTCACATTATCCCCCTCGAATGCGCAGAGCAACGACGCGGTCGCGACCGTCGACGCTCTCCACGCAGCTCTGCTGGATATCATGAAAAACGCGGAATCGCTGGGTTTTGCCGGTCGCAGGGACCGGATCGCACCGGTCATTCATGCGAGCTTCGATCTACCGTTCATCACGCGATTCGCGCTCGGGCGTTATTGGCAGGATCTCGGTGCCGGGGACCGCGATGCGATTGTCGACGTTTTCTCCCGCTGGACCGTCGGTCACTACGCTGCACGCTTCAACGGCTACTCCGGGGAACGCTTCACGTTCGTCTCGGCGGAAACAACGCGAAGAAAAAGAGAGCTCGTGCGCACCGTGTTGGAAGTCAGCGACGACGCGGCCGGGAACGTAACACTCGATTATCTGCTTCACGACAAGGGTAGCGGGTGGCGCATTATCAACGTGATCGCCAACGGTGTCAGCGATCTCTCTTTGAAGCGCGCCGACTACGGTGCCGTTATCGCGGCGCAGGGTCTCGGTGGGTTGATCGAGAAGCTGGAAAGCCAGATCGACGATTTCGCAAAGGAATGAGGGCCGCTGTCGGCTTCAACTGAGGTGAACATGGCTGATAACTCGTCCGCCAACCGCATGCTGGGAATTCTGCTGCCCGCGCTGTTCGCGCTCGGCGTCAGCGGGTGTGTCGCGATACCGGGTGAGCCGGATCCCAACGACCCATGGGAGCCCTGGAACCGCAGCATGTACCAGTTCAACGACGGCATCGACAAGGACATTATCGCACCGTTGGCGGATCTCTATTTGAAGATCCCGACCGGCGGACGCACGGCCATTCACAATTTCCTGGTGAACCTCGGCTATCCGACGACCATCATCAACCAGTTTCTGCAGGGAAAATTCGAGCGCGGCCTCGAGGACTCCATGCGCTTCGTCGTCAATACGACGTTCGGCCTGCTGGGGTTCATCGATATTGCCGGCCCTGTCGGGCTCGCGCGCCACGAAGAAGACTTCGGGCAGACGTTCGCCGTATGGGGTATCCCGCAGGGAAATTTTCTGACTTTGCCGGTGCTCGGCCCGCAGACGGTGCGAAGCGCTGTCGGCTGGCCTCTGGATTTCTTGAGCAAGCCGCTGTTCTGGATCGAAACTCCCACCGAGTTTCTGGCGCTGGTGGGTGTGGACATCGTCGATACCCGGGCGCGGCTGGCACCCGCCATCCGGCTGCGCGACGAGACCGCCTTCGATCCCTACATATTCACGCGCGAGGCGTTTCTGCAGCAACGCCTCAATCTCATCTACGACGGCAATCCGCCGATCAGGGATCTGGAGGAGCTCGAACTTCTCGAGCAGGAGCGCCTGCTCGAAGAGCCGCAGGGCGAGGGCAACATCCAGTAGACTGCCGGAGCACGGCTCCGGGACGGCGACGGCACGAGTCCATGATCGAAGGCGTGCTTCTTGACCTGAGCGGCGTGCTCTACGTGGGCGACGCGGCCGTGCCGGGCGCTGCGCAAGCGCTCGAGCGCCTGCGCGGCGCGGGGCTTCCGGTGCGATTCGTGACAAACGTAACGCGCAAGCCCTTCGAGGAAATACGCCGGGGGCTGCGTGCGATGGGTTTCGACATCGCGCCCGAGGAGCTTTTGACGGCGCCGCGGGCCGCGCACGCGTACATCTCGGCGAAGCAACTGCGCCCCTATCTTCTCATCCACCCGGCTCTCGAGCCGGAGTTCGCCGATCTCGACACGCAGTCCCCAAACGCCGTGCTGCTCGGTGATGCCGAGGATCGTTTCGACTACGCGCACTTGAATCGCGCCTTCCGCGTGCTCATGGAAGGCGGGACGCTGCTCGCCATGGGCAACAACCACTACTTTCAGGACCGCGACGGCCTGAGTCTCGACATCGGTCC